>JABXNS010000175.1_pt1 | contig 16789 bp, 17 predicted proteins | sample 7301101 | NCBI WGS metagenome assembly JABXNS01 (sample SAMN14449646, study PRJNA615230) | soil metagenome | isolation source: soil from bare, unvegetated metal-rich iron-sulfur acidic spring small-cell... | place: Canada: Paint Pots Mound, Kootenay National Park, BC | collected 2017-05-25 | reverse complement strand
CTGGAAATTGCCGCCGCTGGCGGACACAACGTGCTCTTCGTCGGACCACCCGGTTGCGGGAAAACAATGCTCGCCCAACGCCTGCCCTCGATTCTGCCATCCATGAGCAACGACGAAGCGCTTGAGGTGACGAAGATTTACAGCGTCGCCGGCCTGCTCGGCAAAACCACCGGAATCATCGGGGCGCGTCCGTTCCGTTCGCCGCATCACACCATCAGCCAAACGGCGCTGGTCGGCGGCGGCACCATTGCTAAGCCGGGCGAAATTTCTCTCGCCCACGAAGGCGTGCTCTTTCTGGACGAACTTCCAGAATTTAACCGGTCTGCAATCGAAGTTTTACGTCAACCCTTAGAGGACGGCATCGTAACGATTGCGCGCGCGTCGGGCACCGCGATCTATCCCGCCCGCTTTATGCTCGTCGCTTCCATGAACCCGTGTCCGTGCGGCTATCGTGGCCTTCGCTCCGCGGAATGCCGTTGCGACGATGGCGCCGTTGCACGGTACGTTGCGAAACTCTCCGGGCCACTGCTCGACCGCATCGACCTGCAAATCGAAATCCGGCGCGTCCCCTTCGACGACATGGTGAAAACGCAACCCAGCGAACCCTCATCGGCGATTCGCACGCGCGTGGAAACCGCGCGGCGCCTGCAAGGGGCACGCTATGCGGGCACGAGCTTTTTCTGCAACGCGCAAATTCCGCCCAATGCGGTTCGCCCGCACTGCCCGCTTGATGATGCCGCCGTCGACCTTTTGGCAACGGCGTGCGCCAAGCGCCATTTCTCTGCCCGGGCTCTGGACCGCATCGCCCGCGTGGCACGCACCATCGCCGATCTCGCGGGCACGCCCGCAATCCGCAGCGAGCATGTGGCCGAAGCAATTCAGTACCGCTCGCTGGAACGACTGGACTCGCGCGCCGCTTAGGCAAGGTTGAGACGGCGAGCTCGATCGCAGCCGAGTAGGGAACGGCGCCGTGGGTTCCAAATCACAAACGATCCTCATTAAAGGGGGCAATTCTTTGCGCCCTTATCAATTGGAATTCTCGGCAGCGCGTCCGGACAGGAGGAACTCGTGCTTCGATGCCTTCGCCTTATGGCTTTTCGTGCCGCGACGGCCGCCGGTCTGCTGCTCGCAGCGTGTCACGGAGGTGGAGGGGATGCGCTCATCCCGGCGGATTTGGGTCAATTTGACCTTGCCGAATACAACGCCCAATCGTCGTACGTCCCGGACGACTCGCTGCTGCCTCAGGCTGGGCCGTTCGACACGATGCCGCAGAGCGGCGCCGTCATGACGAAGTCGCACGTCCCGACGAGCTTACGCACGTTATCACAGGGCTTCACGTGGCACTCCCTGCCCGCATTTAGCGCAGGCGTTGCAACGCGTCTCGCGGTTGCTCCCGACGGCACGCTGTGGGCCATCGACAACCAAGCGGCGACGGGATGCCAACCAAACGAGGGCAACATCTGGCACTTCGACGGCTACAATTGGTACGAAACCAATTCCGTCGATGGCAAGAAATGGGGCTGCGCGTCGGCGATCACGGTGGATCCCAACAATCAGGTCCTCGCCGTGGAAGGAGCCCACGGAACCCTTTTTTATTTTGCCGGTATCGGAAACAAAACGGTCTGGAATTCCATCATTTCGCACGTGTATGCCGGCATCGCCGTTGCGCTGAATTACTCGCTCTACGTGCTCGGCCAGGGCACGACCGCCCCGCCGGGTTCAGCACTCGCCGGTGCTGTGGGTCACCCCCTGTTTGTGTGCCCGACACCTGGTCCAACGTACGCTTCGTGCAGCCGAACGAGCGCGTTCACGAAGCTCCCCGGATTGTGGTGGAGTATCTCTCCCCAGAATAACAACACGCCCGGTACTGCCCCAGCTTTTCCGGTACAAACCAATCTCTATTGCAAAAAAGTGCCGTGCATCGAGGTGCAAAACGGCGTCTGGCTCTCGGGTGTTGCAACGGGCACACCCTATGCGAAGGGCGCGCACGTCTTTTATTATGCGCCGCAGCAAACCGAGCCCGCCCAACTCGTGCAATTTCGCGGGCTGCAAGCCAATCGTGTAGCCGCGATCGCCGGCGGCGTATTCGCTCTCGCGGGCACAACGGAAAGCGCAAATTCGGACGAAGCGCTCAACTACTTTGACTTTTCAGTCGGATCCTGGAGTGCCGTTGCGGGAGAAAGCGGCACGTCACTTGCCGCGTTGGGCGCATCACCGAGGCAAGCCGGGGGCGGCGGCAATGGCCCTCCGATCTATCTCCTCAACAGCGCGGGAGCGGTGTTTACCGCGCTCGCGCCGACGATTCCGGTGCAGTTTGCGATCACGTCGGATGCGCGCACGAAACTGCCGGGCATTTCCGGGGCCAATACAAACCTGTACGTTGTTGCCCCAAACTATGGGCTGGCGGCGGGCGTGACCGGACCCTCGTACGTGCTCGACCCGAAGACGCCCGGGAGATGGGTGCAGTGCTCGGGGAGTATTCCCGCGATCCCATTTTATAACGGCACTCCGCCGTCCACTTTATCCGATCCCGAGCTGAGTCAAATCGTCAACCTGCCGTTCGTCGTAACGGCGCGAATATTTATCGTCAACGGCACGCTGAACATTCCATGCACCAGCTTTCCAGCGCCATGGACCGGTAGCGCCGACCCTGCGCAGTCGGTCAATAAAGCGTTCGATTTTGTCGAAATCGCCTGGTCGAATATTACCGCTCCCGTCACGATCGATACGTCGCAAGTGAATATGATCGGCTTGGACCTGCAATACACGCTCAGAGGGGTCGACGGAACGAGCTTCACGCGTGGAATGAAAGCGGGTGCGGTCTCACAGATTCAAACTCGCCTGGCGAATGGGGATGCGGCATGGCAATTTCTGGCAACTTCGCAGTGGAGCGCGTATCGTATCCTTGCGCCGGTCGGTCTTGCGATGGGGGTTCCGGCTCCGTGCCCCTCGGGCGGTTGCAGTGCGCCGACGTGCCCGTCAACGGGTGCCGGTGCACCGGCTTCGTCTTCTGCGCCCGCTTTTGCCGACGGCACGTTCCTTGATCCGTGCCTCGAGAAAATGTGGCAAGGGTTCGAGAGCCAGTGGCTCGACCTCGATCCAAGTACGACCGGTGCCGCCTTCGACTTATACGGAAAGGTCGATAGTACAACCGAAGACTTCAACTTCTACACGTCGCAAAGTACCGCGGGATCGCCGTTTGTGACGATTCCAAATCCCTTCCACAACGCTTACGGGATCAACGAATCGGCCACCCAACAATTTCTGAGCCAGAACGGAGCCTTTGCCATCGCGAACGGGCCCTACCCGACGGCGTCGTCGCAGGTTCTCTACCCGCAAGACCAGGCCCAATCGGCGGTTTACGGGCAGGTTGCAAATATCGTCTCGACGTCGTTTAACCGCGGCATCATGGGGAGCGCGTCCAGCCCCACGACGAAATTGGCGTGCACGGGAGACACGACCAATCCCGGCACCATTCCTACGCCGATCTTCCCGACGCCAACACCCCTGTATGAAAATCTGTACGCCGCGGCCGTGTGGAACGTCATGTCGAGCCCGGCCTATGGCTACAGCCCCCCCGGAGCGTACAACTTCCCCTTCGCGGACAAGTGCAATCTATCAACGACCGAAGTTATTCCTGGCGCCCACGTTCCCAGCCAACCGGATCTCATAACGGTGCAGGTAAACAATTCTTAGGCCGGCTTTCGCCGCTTGATCGATCACGGCTGAACTCGCGCGCCGCGTAGCGAAATCGGTGGCGGTGGACCTTAACCGTTCTGCAGGCACGGCTTCAAGGCGCGCTGGATTCCTTTTTTGGGCCTGCGCGCTCGCGGTGGTCGCGACGTCATGCTCTGCGCCGCGAACGTCAACCATCCGGAAGCCACCTCCGCCCACAACCGCGCACGCACGAATCGCGCGACCGCTGCGCCCTGCGCCGCTGAACGTCTACGCGCAGGCAGGCTCGGGTATGTTGACGCCGGTCGCGCGCAGGGCGCTGTCTCGCATCTATGTTCCAAACAGCATGAGCAACACCGTGGTGGAGATCGACCCGGCAACCAATAAGATTGTCGCACGCTTCAAGGTCGATAAACTTCCTCAACACATCACGCCCAGCTACGATTTCAAGACCCTGTTCGTTTTAAGCAATGCCGGCAACAGCGTGCGTCCAATCGATCCAACCACCGGTAAACCAGGCACGCGCATTCCCGTTCCCGATCCGTACAATTTGTACTACACGCTGGACGGCCGCTATGCCATCGTTGTTGCGGAGCGCATGCATCGTCTCGATTTTCGGAATCCGCACAGCTTTGCCTTACACCGCTCCCTGCGCGTCCCGTGTGCTGGAATCGATCACATGGATTTTTCGGCCGACGGAAGCTACGCGATAGCGAGCTGCGAGTTCTCCGGACAAATCCTAAAACTCGACGTGCGCCGCCAAGCGGTCGACGGCGTTTTGCGATTGCCGCTCGGCCGCCGCTCCAAGCCGCAGGACGTCAAGCTTTCGCCGGACGGTACTATTTTTTACGTTGCCGACGAGGTTGCGAATGGGCTCTGGGAGGTCGACGGAAAGCGTTTTCGCGTCATCGGGTTCCTGCCCACGGGCAAGGGCGTCCACGGCCTGTATCCCAGCCGTGACGCGACGGTGATGTACGCCACCAACCGCGGCGCGGGATCAATCTCCGTCATTGACTTTCGTACACGCAAAGTTGTGCGAACGTGGCATCTGCCCGGCGGCGGGAGTCCGGACATGGGCGGCGTCTCGGCCGACGGAAAAAAATTCTGGGTGACCGGACGCTATAACGGTGCCGTTTACGTTCTTGACACGCGCACCGGAGCGCTACTCGCAAAAATCGCAGTCGATCGCGGCCCGCACGGGCTGTGCTTGTGGCCGCAGCCCGGACGCTATTCGCTCGGGCACACCGGCGTCACACGCTAAACGTTATTTCGGCCGCCCGCTCATGTCGGTCGTGATCCGCGGCCCAATGCCATACACCTGAATGATGGTGCCGGGATCGGCCATGGTGAAGTGTGCGGTCGCGCGCGGAATGGCCGCAAACGCGCCCGCGCGCAATGGGCGCATCCGATTGCGCTCGAAGCGCTTTCCAAAACCAAGATAAAACGTTCCGCGTAAGACCACGATGTGGTCGACGCTGGAATGATATTCGGGATCGCTCTCCCCGCGCTGGGTGAATCTGATGCGAAAGGCATACGGCCCCGATCCGGCCATCGAACCTTCCAGAAGCGCAAATTGGCTACCCGGCCGCGCGCTCCAGGGAATAGCATCCGCCGTAATGACGATGGGGCGAGCGGCGGGCGCCGCAACCGCGAGCGTTGGCAGCGACAACATCAGCATCGTCAGGGCGAAAATTGGTTTCATCCTGTCCTTTCCGTGCGTCCCGTTTGGGCTAAGACTGCGCGCGCTTCGCTTCGGTCAGCGCCTGCGCGTACAGTTTCTCGAAATCATCCTTGGATGGCTCGTAGACGTCGCACAAGATTGTCCGTGATTGAAAGGTGGCACCATGGAGCACGCCGGGTTCGATGGCGTAATGATCCCCCGCATGGAGTGGTTGCGTGCCGCCGCCCGCGTACAACAGCGTGAAATCTCCCTCCAAGACAAAACCGGTTTGTTTGTGGGAATGTGTTTCGAGCGGTAAGTCGCCGCACGCGGGCGGCTCGAAGATCCAATAAACGGTCGTCCGGCCTTGGTCCGGCAAAACCGCCCATTGCAATCCCGGGCCGAAATCGATAAGTTTCTCGCGCGGCAAAATGGCCGCATAGCTTCCGGTGCTCCCCCGGACGGGTTTCGTTCCGGCTGCGGCGGACAGAAGCCGCGCCTTGAGGCGCTCCATGCGTTCCTGGGAAAAGTCCTCGCCGTTTGCCTCGGCACTGCGAGCGATCACGCCCGCGGCATCCAGGTCACCGCGGTACTGCGTTCGCAAAACCTTGTCCGCCACAAGCTGCCCCACCAATGCGGGCCCTTCGGCGTCGGGCGCAGCACCCAGCGCCAGCGCGGCAATCGTATCGCGATCGGAGTTTTTCATGACGTTGCACCTACGTTCATCGCGTTGCGAATCGAATGCAGTCCCGATCGAATCCGCGTTTTTACGGTCCCCAAGGGCGTGCCCGTCGAGGCGGCGATTTCATTGTGCGTCAATCCTCCGAAGAATGCCAGCTCTAAGGCCGTGCGCTGCTCGGCGGGCAGCGCAGCCATTAATGCGCGGGCGCGTTCCGCATCGACTTGCGTCATAACCGTTTCTTCTAATGTTTCTTCGTTTGCGGGAAACGCGAAATCCGAGAGGTCGGCCGTTTTTGAACCCCGCCGCAATTCGTCGAGCGCACGATTGCGCGCGACGCGTGAAATCCAAGCGGCGAAGTTTCCGGCGCGGAACGAATGCGGCGCCGTAAAGGCCTTCATGAATACGCTCTGGGTGATGTCCTCGGCTGCCGTTTCATTTTTGAGAACGCGGAAGGCAACACCGTACACAAGCCGTGCATATTCATCGTAAAGGGATTCGAACGCCGCGAGATCACCCTGCGCGATACGCTCCATAAGGAGACTCGCGTCCATCGGCGGCCCATTCTGGATTCAGGACACGGCACCTGGACGCCGGGGAAAAGCAAATACCCGCGTATACCATACGGGCTACCAACTCGGCCCGGAGCGTATCGGATTGTTCGTTTTCTAAAAAAGTACGAATCCAACTCCTTCCTTAAAGGCGTTCCACTATCGCATGCACATCTTGGTAACCGGAGCGACCGGCTATATCGGGGGACGCCTCGTTCCCTTGCTGTTAGAGGCCGGCCACGAGGTCCGCTGCCTGGCGCGCGATGCCCAACGCCTTCGCGGCCGCTTCGAGCGCGTTGCGATCGTGGAAGGCGACCTTGCGGATGCGCCCAGCCTCGCGCGGGCCTGCGAGGGCATCGACGTCGCCTACTATCTCGTCCATGCCATGAGCGACACAAGCAACTTCCGCAGCGCCGACCGCGATGGGGCACTGGCATTTGCGGCGGCAGCACGGCGCGCCGGAATCAAACGGATCATCTATCTCGGCGGTCTCGGCGACGATGCAGCCGGACTCTCGCCGCATTTGCGCAGCCGCCACGAAGTAGGCACGCTCTTACAACAGGGCGGCATGCCGGTCATCGAACTTCGCGCAGCGGTCATCATCGGGGCCGGCAGCGTCTCCTTCGAGATGATGCGCTATCTTACCGAACGGCTGCCCGTCATGATCGCGCCGCGCTGGGTTCAAACGCTCTGCCAGCCCATTGCCATCCGCGACGTGCTCGCCTACCTGATCCGCGCAATCGATTTGCCCGCAGAATCCTCGCGCATCTACGAAATCGGCGGGGCCGACGTGCTGTCCTATAAGGACATGATGCTCGGGTACGCGCGCTTGCGCGGCCTAAAGCGCACCGTCTTCGTCGTGCCGCTGTTCACGCCGCGGCTCTCATCGTACTGGGTCCACCTGGTGACGCCTATTTCGGCGCGCATCGCACAACCGCTCATCCTGGGCCTGCACAATGAAGTCATCGTTAAAGCCAAACGGGCCACGCTCGATTTTCCCGACGTTCATCCGGTGGGCTTCGAGACGGCCGTCTCGCGCGCGCTCGACCGCTATCGGAGCGTAGGACCCGAGACGACCTGGTTCGATGCATTCGACGTGCGGCGTTTGCCGCGCGAGTTTGCCGGTGTCAAAGACGGAATGTTGATCGACCGCCGGGAGCGCATGACGCACGCGCCCGCTGCAGCCGTCGCGGCCGTGTTCGAGGGTCTTGGTGGAAACCGCGGTTGGCTGTACGCCAATACGCTCTGGAAATTGCGTGGCGCGCTGGATTTGCTCGTGGGCGGCATCGGCCTGCGGCGCGGGCGGCGCTCCACGACCGACCTGCGTCTGGGCGATGCGATCGATTTTTGGCGCGTGGATGCATACGAGCCCGGCAAAATGCTCCGCCTGCGCGCGGAGATGCGACTGCCCGGCAAAGCCTGGCTACAGTTTGAAGTCGAACCGGTCAGTGCCGGGCGCTCGCGCTTCCGGCAGACGGCATTTTTCGAACCACGCGGACTCTTCGGCTACGTGTATTGGTACGGCGTGGCCGTTTTTCACGGATTTATTTTCGGCAACTTGGCGTCGCGCATTATCGAAGCGGCCGAGGACGCAAATCTCGGCGCCAAGGCGAGCTAACATGAAGCGCTTAGCGGTCGTCAAAAGTATCATGCGTTATCTGTTGTCGCTCGGCTTTATGATCGCGGGAGCCATGCACTTTATGCGCACGCCGTTTTACGAGCGCATGATGCCCCCTCCACTCGACGCTCACGCTGCCGCACTCGTGTACGTTAGCGGCGTTTGCGAGATCCTCGGAGGAATCGGTATTCTGTTCCCGGCCACCCGCAAAGCCGCCGGGATCGGATTGCTGGCGCTCTTGGTCGCCGTGTTTCCGGCAAATCTGTATATGGCAGTGCGACCGGAGGCGTTTCGCGATGTGGCGACGCCGGCGGGGCTGCTCGTACGCCTCCCGATGCAGTTCGTTTTCATGGCTTGGGTCTGGTTCTGTACCTGGTAATTCTCGCAGCGCTCTTAGCGCTGCTCTGCATCTGGATCGTTGTTCCACCTTTCAATGCCGCGAGCATTATCTTGGCGGTCGCGTCCATCGAGCTCAGCCCGTACTTGCTGGTGCTCAGCCTCGGCGCGGCGATCGTGACGTGGCGACTTCGCGGGCGTTTTCGAACGGCGGCGGTCTGCATCTTCGCTGCCAGTGCGGCGCTCTGCGCGCTTCCGGTGGTCGCACTCCTGGCGTCGCCCGCGGGCCGGCCCGTCTTGAATTCTGCCGCAAGGTTCTCGATCGCCGAATACGCCATCCCGATCAAGCTCGGCGCGACCAAATCGGCGATTCGTGCCTACCTACCGGATTCGCATACCGCAACGCCCGCACTCTTTGATATCTATGGCGGCGCATGGCGCAGCGGAAGCCCGCAAAGCGACGCTTCGATGAACCGGTCCTTGGCGCGTCACGGGTATGCCGTCTTCGCGCTGGACTATCGCCATTCGCCGGCGTACCACTTTCCGGCCGCTCTTCAGGATATTCGTCAGGAGATCGCGTTCGTTCGCGGCCACGCGGGCCTGTTTCATATCGATGCGGACCAAACGGGCGTGGTGGGACATTCCTCGGGCGGACAACTGGCGGAGCTCATCGCCTTTGAACCGCACTCACCCGTGCGCGCCTTGATCAGTTATTCGGGCGCCGTCGATCTGACGATGGGCTGGAAATATCCGCCCGTACCCGACCCGATCGGCGTGCGCGCCGTGATCGAGAATTACATCGGTGCGACGCCGGAGCGAGAACCGGCTCGCTATCACGCGGCTACGCCGCTGGCGCACGTACGCCGCGGATTGCCGCCCGTGCTGCTGATTTACGGCAGCCGCGATCACGTGGTCGATATTCGCTACGCGCGTAAACTGCGCGATGCGCTTCGCGCCGCCGGTACGGACGTCACGTTCCTTGAGTTGCCGTGGACGGAGCACGCCTTCGAGGACGTGCCCTTTGGACTGCATGCGCCGATCGCGCTCGCGCAAACCGTGACTTTCTTGCGTTCGGTCTTTCCCCCGCGCTAAGATGTTGGCACGGGCAAACGGGTTTTTTAATCGTCCTCTTATAACATTTCTGGAATGGGAACTCGTACAGTGGACATGACGATGCCGCCGCGATTGGTCGCCTATACGCTGATATCGCTTATGACGATCGCCGCCGTGCGGATCGTGGTACCGCCGCAGAGCGTCCGCGCCGCGGCCGACCGTGCCGGAATCCACAAGATCAAGCACGTAGTGATCATCATGCAAGAGAATCGCTCCTTCGATTCTTACTTCGGAACCTATCCGGGTGCCGATGGCATTCCGATGAAAAACGGCGTTCCCACGGCCTGCATTCCCGATGGCGGGAACGGCTGCGCCCGCCCATTCCATGATCCCAACGATTTAAACGCCGGCGGACCGCACAGCGCCAACGATGCAATCGCCGACATCGACGGCGGAAAGATGGACGGATTCATTTTAGACGCCATGCGCGGTCGCCGCGGATGCGCCGATGTAACCAACCCCGCTTGCACGAACGGGCAGCGGGGAACCGATTCGGTCGGCTACCACGATGCGCGCGAGCTTCAAAACTACTGGGCGTACGCGCGCAACTTTGTCTTGCAAGACCACATGTTCCAGCCGAACGCATCTTGGAGCTTGCCGCAGCATCTGTATCTCGTTTCCGAGTGGTCCGCAAAATGCGCGACCATCGGGGATCCCTTCAGCTGCGTCAACGAGTTGCAAAACCCCGATCGCCCGCGAGATTTCGGCCGGCGCCGCAATCGCACGGCACTTGAACCGGGACGGCCTGACTATGCTTGGACCGACCTTACCTATTTGCTGCACAAACATCACGTGGGCTGGGCGTATTACGTGATGGGCGGGCTCGAGCCGGATTGCGAAAATGATGCAATGACCTGCACGGCGCGGAGGCAATCGGCACGCACGCCGGGCATCTGGAATCCGCTCCCGTCATTCGATACGGTCAAAGCGGACGGCGAATTGAGCAACGTTCAAGACATGACAAATTTTTTCAAGGCCGCACGCAACGGAACGCTCCCGGCGGTCGCCTGGGTAGCGCCGTCCGGAAAATACAGCGAGCACCCGCCGGGGCTTGTGAGCGTGGGCCAAGGTTATGTCACCGGCCTCATCAATGCCGTTATGCGGGGTCCGGATTGGAATAGCACGGCGATCTTCGTATCGTGGGACGATTGGGGTGGATTTTACGACCATGTCGTCCCGCCGCACGTTGACGACAACGGCTACGGCTTGCGCGTTCCGGGCCTCGTCATCAGCCCGTACGCGCGCAAAGGGTACATCGATCATCAGATTCTCAGCCACGATGCGTATGTCAAGTTTATCGAGGATGACTTCCTCAGTTCCGCGCGGATCGACCCGAAGACCGATGGTCGGCCCGATCCACGCCCCGACGTGCGCGAGAATGCTGCGCAGCTAGGGGATATCCGAAGGGCCTTCGACTTCGCGCAGCCTCCGCGCCCCCCGATGATTCTCTCCGGCGAGATCCTGCCACCTTACGCAAACGGGCGCTAATAATCGGCGGCCCCCACGCCGCAGTGCGCGGGGACGTGCATCGCGAAGATGCCGCGGATGACTCCCGAATGGATCGCCGCTATCGGAACGATCGGCACGTTTTTTGTCATCCTGGCTTCGGCAATTGCGGCGCTCAAACAACTCGGTCACATGCGCGGCAGCAATCAAATCATCGCTTTGACCGAGTGCCGTGAGACGCTCGAATCGCCCGATTTCCGCGCCGCGCAAGCGTTCGTCTCTTACGAGTTGCCTAAACGCCTTCAGAATCCCGAGGAGGCGCGCAAAGTCGCCGTCTTACCCTTTTCCGATGAGTACCAAGCTATCGGAACCGTGGCGAATTTTTTCGAGAGCATGGGCTTGTTCGTCAAGAGCGGAATCATCGATCCGCAGATCGCGTGCGATTTTTGGGGCTACGTGGTCCTGCGAAATTGGTACGCGCTTCTGCCGGTAACGACGTACGTTCGCCGCACGGTTTCAGAGGCGCTTTGGGAAAACTTCGAATACATGGCCGTGCTCTCGGAGCAGTTCAACGAAAAACACCCGACATCGTATCCGCCCGGCCTTCGACGCATGCCGCAAGATACGTCGCTTATCGACCTTATCGCTTCTCCCAAATCTCCGTAATTGGCGCGACGCTTGTCGCGCCGCCGAGCGCCGGTACGTGGTAGAATTCCTCGATCGTACGCAGCACCCGATAGTGTGAGACCGTGGTGCTATAGCGCCCCGGTTGCACCATCGGTCCGATGAAAATCGTCGGAATATGATTGGTCAGGGCCGCGCTGCTTTCGTCCCATGTCAGGATGACGAGCGTGTCGTTGTGCATGGCCCAGGTCACGAGCGGCTCGAGCGTGCGTTGCAGCCAGGCATCGCCGCGTTCGATGCTGGCGCTGTGCATGTCGTTTAACACGTCGGGTACCACGTATGCGAGGGTCGGAAGAGCGGCATAATCGCCCAACGCGGTCAGCGGTTTGCTATCCTCGGCCGGGACGTTGGTAAAATGCGTCCAGGGCGCATGTTTGCGAGCATATTGGCCGGCGCTGCACGCCGTCGATCCGGGCGCAGGCAAGCCCTCCGCAAATCCCACAAACGTCCGATGCGCGGCGATGAGCTCGCTGCCGATATTCGGTGCGTCCGGTCGCGGATCGTTGAAAACGCACGAATCGCCGTTACGATTCGGGCGGCCGGAAAAGAGCGCGAGATAATTCGGTTGGCTCGGATGCGCGATCCCGTACGATTGCGTGAAGAGGGCCCCCCGGGCGGCGAGCCGGTTGATGTAGGGCGCGGCTCGATTGCCGATGATCTGAGCGTACGATTTGTTCTCTTCGATGACGATGACGACGTGGTGGGGGGACGGTAACGAAACGCTTCCGCCGGGCGCCGGTACCGCCGGAACTTTCGAAACGCGTGTGTGGCTCGAACTAAAAAATACGTAGACGCCGATGGCGACGATGGCCGCGACGCCGATGGCCACGAGCAGCGCGGGAACGCGCGAGTTTGGGAGCGTTCGAGAGTTTAACACCACTGCCTCATACCCGGCCCGCCCCCAAAATCCGCGGTGAGAGCACCGGCGAGCGCGTTAACCCGGCTCCGGACCGCTCGAGCGGGTCAGGTTTAAGCCCGGCAAGCGGCCCGCCAGAAACGCCGGCAGCTCGTCCAGCGAGAACTGGATGCCGCTGTAAAACGGCCCGAACTCCGCGTACTTGGCGCTCGCCTCATCGAAACGCATCTCGTAAATTAATTTTTTGAAGACCAGCGGGTCGTCGGAATATAAGTCGACGCCCCACTCCCAGTCATCGTAGCCGATCGCTCCCGAAATAACTTGCGTGACCAGCCCATGAAAGGAGCGCCCGATTTTCCCATGCTCCTGCATCATGCGCGCACGCTCCTCGAACGGCAGCATGTACCAATTCACGTTCTCGCCGCGCTTTTTATCCATCGGATAAAAACTGACGTACCGCCGCTGGGGGATCTTCGCCCACAAACGGCCGGCGTTGCGCGGATTACGTTCTTGCTCGCGCAATTTCGCATCGAAGGCGTCGTTCCACTCGGGCGAATGCGGCCGCAGCCCCAGCGCTTCCAGCTCCGAATGAATCCGCCCGGTCGCTTCGTACAATCCCAACTCGAGCACCGAAACAAACGATTCGCGCGCAACGAGCATTTCGAAAAGGCCCAATCGGTCGAATGCGGTTTGCATTTCGGCCAAGCCCTCGAACGTGCGCGCGTAATGCGTGAGCATGAGGTCGCCCTTGTGTCCCACGAGCTGCGCGAAGCCGACATCGCTGTGCGGGCTCTCCTCCCAGCCCGCGAAGAGCGCCGCAGCCTCGCGTACGAGCCGCTCGCCTTTCTTGCGCGAAAGCGCTTGCAAAGCAGCACGATCGACCGAGAAAATCCGGTGTAAAATCCACCAGCCTTCCAGCGATTCGGGAACGTTTGGATGGCGCATCAGGCGCGCCGCAGCGCGCGCACGCGCTTGACTTCGGCCTGCACCTCGGCCTCAAGGGTCTCCGGACGCTCGCGATATTTGGCCCACAATTGCGGCATGTGCGAGATGTCGCTGAGCACGCGCGCGAACACCGAATTCACCGGCACCGGTACGCCGTATTCGCGCCCCGTCCGGGCGACGGCGCCGTTCAGCACGTCGACTTCGGTCAAGGCCTTGTGGGCGCGCAAATCTTGCAGCAGCGAGGGCGGTTTGCGGCCCCGCGCGCCCGCGATGCTATTGCCCAACAAGCGCCGCGAAATCGGGCTGGGCAAGGTGGCAATGCCTTGAAAAATGCGGATCGGATAGCGCGGCAAATCGATTGGCGCGAGCCCCATCTTCTGCATGACGGCACGCACTTCGCGAATGGCGCGAATTTCGAGGGTGAACACGTGGTCGTAATGGATTAGCCGGTTGGGAAGCACGTTCAGGATCGCGCACGTCGCATTGGCCACGATGTTCAGGGAGAGCTTGGACCATTTGAGCGCGCGCCAATCGGCAACCACTTTGACTTTGAGGCCGGTGCTGGAAAACGTGGCCCACAACCAGTTGAAGGCGGTGTTCCCGCACGGTGCAAAACCCAGGCCGCCTTCGTGCGTCGCGTGCGAGTTGCCGCTGCGATCGCGATCGACCGGGACCGTTAGCGCGGCCGCAATCACGTTGTCGGCGCCGAACGCCTCGATCAGTTTCTCCTCGTTGCCCACGCCATTTTGCGGGCACACGAACACGCACTTCTCCGCGTACGGCACGGCCTTGCGTAAGGTTTGGATCGCCGAATCGCTGTCGTACGACTTGACCGCGACGATCGCGACATCCGCATCGACGGGAACGACGTCCTCAAGCGAACGCGGCGCGTAGGCCACGTGCACGCCGATGCCCTCGAGCAGCGTTCCCAAATAGGTTCCCACCGCACCGCGGCCCACGATGTAAACGTTCAGCGCGGCGCCTCGGAACGTCCGGTACTGCCGAATCCGCCTTCCTGGCGCGCCGTCGCCTCCAAGGCGTCGACGGCCGTAAACGTCGCGCGCGAAACGGGAGCGATCACCATCTGCGCGATGCGATCGCCGCGGCGCACTTCATAGGGCTCGGTGCCGAAGTTTGCGAGAATGACGTTAACGGGCCCGCGGTAATCGGCATCGATGGTCCCCGGCGTATTGAGCAGCGTTATGCCGCTGCGCAACGCGAGCCCGCTGCGCGGACGCAATTGCGCTTCATATCCGGGGGGCAAAGCCATGGAAAACCCTGCGGGCACGAGCGCTCGCGCGCCCGGCAAGAGCGTGAGCCGATCGTGCACGGCCGCGCAAATATCCGCGCCCGCGGCATCGTCGCTCATGTACGCAGGAAGCGGGATTCCCTTTCCCTCGGGCAAGCGCAGGATCTGCACGGTAACGGTGGACACGCTCGCTCACTTAGCAAGTAGTGTCGCTAATTCTTCTTGAAAACTTTCAACGTCCCGGAACGAGCGGTACACGCTCGCGAAGCGAATGTAGGCAACCTTGTCCAGCGTCTTGAGCGCTTCCATCAATTTCTCGCCGATGGTGGCGGCGGGAACTTCATTCTCTCCGCGCGAGAAGAGGTCGCGCTCCAGATCGGCGGCCACCGCTTCCATCTGATTTTCAGAGACCGGTCGCTTCTCGCAGGCGCGACGCAGGCCGCTCAGGATCTTCTCCCGATTGAACTGCTCGCGGCGGCCATCTTTCTTGACCACGAACAAGCGCGGGGCTTCCATGCGCTCGTAGGTGGTGAAGCGGTGTTTGCAGCGCAGGTCCAGGCACTCGCGCCGGCGGCGGACCACGTTCTCATCGTCGCGGGAATCAACGACGCGCGTTTCGCTCTTGCGGCAGGTGGGACAAATCAGCGGCGGCCCCTCGTCTAATGAAAGAAGACCCACATATAGTGGGTCCTCTCATTATAGGGCACAACGTGTGCTATATCAAATCCGCTAGCTGGCGGCCCCGATCTTGAACATCTTCGTGCCGCACTCGGGACACTTGCCTTCGGTTGCAGGCCGCCCGTTTTTCATCGTGATCTGCACGGCGTCTTTCATTTCACGCTTGGTTTTGCATTTGACGCAATATGCTTGAGCTGCCACGTTCTACCTCCGAAAAGCCATCGGCCCGTGCGAGTTGGGGCGGAGTATTCCCAGCGCTTGGCCCCAGGGCCTTCACGCGTGAACGCGGCCGGTGCCACCTGTCCCGCCCGCCTTTGTCCCCTGGGGCGAGCTGTGCTCGCGACGGGGGCCTGCCGCCGATTCTCCACCCGTCTTCCCCGGCCTCTACGTTTGGGGCTCCCTCGCCGGTCTGGGGGGACCCACCGTCGCCATCGTGGGCACGCGGGCGGCCTCCGCCGGCGGCCGGCGCCTGGCCCGCTCGGTGGCACGCGACCTGGCCGCAAGTGGCGCCTGCGTCATCTCCGGCCTGGCCCTGGGCATCGACACGGCCGCCCATTTGGGCGCGCTCGACGCCGGCCGGCCGACCATCGGAATCCTCGGCAGTGGTCACGACCGTTTCTTTCCGCGCCAGAATCGCGAGCTGGCCGCCCGGATGATCTCCTGCGGGGGCGCCGTCTGCTCCCCGTTTGCGCCCGAGGAGCTGGCCTACCCCGCGCGGTTTCTGCAACGCAATGGCGCGGTCGCGGCGCTGGCGGATGCGGTGGTCGTCGTGGAAGCGCCCGCGCGCAGCGGCGCTCTCAACACCGCGGGTTGGGCCGCGGGACGCATTCCGGTGCTCGTGTTTCCGGGCGACGTGGACCGCCCGGCAGTCGCGGGCTGTCTCTCGCTCATCCGCGACGGCGCAACGCTCGTGCGCAACGCCGCGGATATTTTGGGCGAGCTGCAGCTCGCGTGCGCGCCCACGCTTTTTTCTCCGCCGCGGTTCCAGAGCGCGAGCCCGCTGCAAGACGTGCTGCTGCGCGCGCTGGCACGCGAACCGCTCTCGCTGGATGAATTGCTGGGACGAACGGAAAAAGCCGCGAGCGAAGTGCTCGCGACTCTAACCGAACTGGAATTTGCCGGCGCAATCGCGCGTCGCGAAGGGGCGGTATTTTCCCTTACGCGGTCAGGGTCTTCGGGCGCCACGCCTGCTGAGTGACCAGCACCGACTGCTCGATGGTTCCCGTTTCAACGTCCAGCCCGATCGATTCGAGTTCCTCTACGACCACCGCCGGCAAGGCCTCACCGATTTGCATGACG
>JABXNS010000174.1_pt1 | contig 16796 bp, 16 predicted proteins | sample 7301101 | NCBI WGS metagenome assembly JABXNS01 (sample SAMN14449646, study PRJNA615230) | soil metagenome | isolation source: soil from bare, unvegetated metal-rich iron-sulfur acidic spring small-cell... | place: Canada: Paint Pots Mound, Kootenay National Park, BC | collected 2017-05-25 | reverse complement strand
CGGCAACAAAGCCGAAGCGGCTCAGGAATTGCGGCCCGAGTTGGACCGCTTATCGGAACAAATTGCCGGTTGGGAGGAGCAGCTCGCGGCCTACGAGCCGCAGGTTGCCGACCTCCTGCAAAACATGCCCAACATTTTGGATGATTCCGTTCCCGAGGGTCGTGACGAATCTGCGAACGTCGTCGTGCGCCGGTGGGGAGAGCCGTCGGCATTTGCATTCACACCCAAGCCGCATTGGGAAATCGGCGAAGCCCTCGGCATTTTGGATTTCGAACGTGCGGCAAAACTTTCGGGTAGCCGGTTCAATTTCTTAATCGGGGCGGGTGCGCGCCTCTCGCGTGCGCTGGTCGCATTTGCCTTAGATCGCGCGGCTTCCGCGGGATACATTGAAGTCGTGCCGCCGCTTCTGGTCAGCCGTCACACCATGTGGTCGACCGGCCAGTTAAGCAAATTTTCGGACGCGATGTTCACCGATCAGGAGGCCGATCTTTTTCTGATTCCAACCGCGGAGGTTCCGCTGACCGCGTTGCACGCGCAGGAAATTCTTTCTGCCTGCGACTTGCCGAAACGCTACGCCGCGTATTCGCCGTGCTTTCGAAAAGAGGCGGGCGCGGCTGGAAAGGATACGCGTGGAATCATCCGGCAGCATCAATTCGAAAAGATCGAACTGGTTTGGCTTAGCGCGCCTGAAACCTCAGGCGAAGCGCTCGAAACATTAACGGGCAATGCGGAGAACTGGTTGCGCGAACTCGAACTTCCACACCAGGTGATGTCGATCTGCGCCGGCGACGTTGGGTTTAACGGCGCCAAACAATATGACCTCGAGGTTTGGCTGCCCGGACAGAACGCCTACCGCGAGATCAGCTCGTGTTCGAATTGCACGGACTTTCAAGCGCGGCGAGCAAATTTGCGCTTCCGGCGCGAAGCGAAGGCGAAACCCGAGTTCGTGCACACGCTCAACGGAACGGGACTTGCAATCGGGCGCGCGATGGCCGCGCTTTTGGAAAACGGTCAGCGCGCCGACGGAAGCGTCGCCATACCCGTAGCGCTGCAGCCGTACTTCGGCGCCGATCGAATCGGCTAGCGTCCCTCGCGCATCCAGCGCTCGAAGCGATCCAGCACGGTGGGACTGTAGGAGAGGCCGCCGGCGAAGCGCCGGCTCTCGATCGTCACCCGCGTGTGCGACTCATCGATCGATTGCAAACGGCATGCTAAGCGCTCCGAGAACGTCAGCCCGAAGGTCGCCTCCAACTCGCCCGCCCCGGCGCTGCCATTGGTAACGTGCGCACCCAGAACGTGCTCCAGGCCCTGCCTAGCACGCGCAAATGCCGCAACAAACGGCAGTTCGAGTTCGAGTACGCGCGACGGCCGCACGGCCACCTGCGCGGGCCGCTCGATGGTTAGCCCGAGCCACTTGCGTAAAAACTCCACGCGCTGCCCTTCGTCGCGCGCCGAGCGTGGCTTGCCAAGCTGGCCCCGGAATGGTAAGGTAGCGCCAATGAACGTTGGATTTGCCCGGATCTCGTACTATTACGGCCGCTCTGCCGAGTCGGCGTATTTGGTCTTGCCCTAGCGTTCCAACCGGAACAACCAGTGCAAAACCGCCTCGCCGACGCGAGGCGGTTTTTTTATTTCCGAATTACTATCGAAAGGGTTCTACGATGTCCAGTCCACGCCTGACCCGATTCCGCGCCACCGTCGAACGGCGCATTGGCGAGCATCCGATTCTGCGCGGCAACCCGTACACGGCGTGGTTCGCGCGCGGGGAAGCCGGCATTCCGGAGCTACGGCGCTTTACCGTCCAGTTTTCGGTCTTCAGCCATTTGTTTTTGGAAGCGCAGCTTCGCAAGTGCATCAATGCCGCCAGCCTCGAGAGTTATCGCGCGGGGAAAGAGATCTTGCTCAACGAGCTGGGCGTTTCGTTCTCGCCCGGCGGGACGATCGACGGGGCGGCGTTCCGTTTCAACGCCGCGCATTTCGAATGGCTGCTCGCCTTTGCCCAACACCTTGGATTGTATTTTGAGGAAATCGGCAAACGCCGGCACGGAGACGCGACGACGCTGGAATTCTGCGACGTCCTGCGCGACGTTTACGGGTCGGACGATTCCTCGGAGGCGGCCGGAGCTTCCTACGCGATCGAACATTGGGCCGCGGCGGGATTTTGGAAAGACCTTATTGCGGGCCTGCGCATCGTCAAGACCCGCCATCTTCCGAATCTGCCATTGGGCTTTTGGACGTGGCACGATGCGCTCGAAGATCAGCACGCAGCGCACACGGACGACGAGCTTGCCGCGGCATTTGCGCAAGACGCTTTCGACGAAGAGGCGTTTTTGCGCGGCGGGAGTTTGGTATTGGACGCGGTTTCCACATTTTGGCACGGGCTGGCCCAGCGACGCATCCTGATCGCCGCTTAGCACTTGCCTACGGCGATACCAAACCATCCCAGGATGCGGAGCCATGCGGTAACGTTACGGACATTGCGCTGCGCAATACGCACTCGCTTACCGAGCTGTGCGCTCCGTTGGGCAAAAAGGCGGCGGCTTTGAGCTGCAGCGCCTTGCCGGGACGGATCTTGAAATGCAAGAGCCGCCGGTACGGCGGCGACTGCAGCTGCGGATCGGAACCGTCCAACGTATAACGGACGCGCGCTTCTTGCATCGGCGCAAACATGCTGACCGTGACGTTGGAACCCGTGATGAGCGCCTCGACCGCTTGCGGCCGCCTCGCGACCGGGAAGAATGCCATCGGCGCGCCTCTAAAAGACAACATGACGTTGGGGATGCGAAAGGGATATCCGCGCCGCTTCAGCCAGCTGAGTTGCGCCGGCAACCGGGTCAGAAACGAATGCCAATTCTTTGCGCTCGCAGGAAGCCACGCGATCTCCGCGAGCGCCAATTCGCGCGGAAGGACCATGTAAAAAAGGTGATCCGCCGTTGAGATGCGTTCGGTCCACACGTTGGCCTGCGCTCCCAAGATGTGATGCGCCGCTGCGGGCGGCAACGACGCGGGCAACGGATTCGCATCGTAGACCTGCTCGAGCGTTGACATGTGCGGCGCCGCAGTCGGTTCGCGCTCGCGCGTGCCTTGATAGGCGTCGAAGTACAGCGGGCCGTCAGGCGTTGCGACGACGTCGTTGCCGCGAAGTGCAGCACGGATTGCCGCTCGCTCACCCTGCCACGACATGACGATCCCCTGCGATCCGCCGCCGGCTGCCAAAGCTTCATTCCAAACGACGGTACGGCGGTGGTGCGATCGCACGAATCGCTCCATGCTACGCATAAACGCTGCCCGGCGCGCATCGTAGACGACCTCATCGCCACCGAGGTGCACCTCCGGGCCGGGAAAGAGGGCAAAGACTTCAAGCAACACACTCTGCAGAAAACGCGCGCTTGCCGCGCTCGGGCAATACGCATCGCCACCCCGCGAGCAGCGCAACGCTGGGTACGAGCGCAACGCGGCCGCGGAGTGTCCGGGCATCTCGATTTCCGGAACCACTCTGATCGCGCGATCGGCCGCGTAGGCAACGACGGTGCGAACGTCCTGAGGCGTGTACGCCTCGCAACGACCGCCCTGACATGAAGCCACCGACGTCAAACGCGGAAACGCGGGAAGGGCCAACCGCCAGGCCTGATCGTCGGTTAGGTGCCAGTGAAAAACGTTGAGCTTGTAATGAGCGGAGACATCGAGGAATCGCTCGATGGTTTTGACCGAAAAATAATGGCGGCTCACGTCCAAATGAATGCCGCGCCACGAATAGGCGGGGCGGTCGAAAACGCCGGCGAGCGCACTCCGAGCGGGTTTATCGCGCGTAAGCTGCTCGAGGGTCTGGACGCCGTAAAATAACCCGGGCCCGCCATTGGCTTGAATCCGGACGCCCTTCCCGGTTACGGTCAAACGGTAGCCCTCGGGACCGAGCGCGGATTGCGGATGGCGCAGAGCGTGCAGCGCGGCATCTGCTGGACCGCGTGCAACGGCGCGTGCCTTAATTCCGTCTCGCGCGAGCCACACGATGAGCGATCGCGCGGCCATTCGTTCTGCTGGCGTCGTCGCTAGAACGCGCGCCTGCATATGCCAGACGTAATCTCCGCCCATCAGCATGATGTGGCGCGGTTGTGGAACGATCGAGATCAGCCTTGGCGCGGTGCGTGCGGTTCGTTGATGATCCGATTTCGGTCGCGGCGCGCCGGCGCAGCCGGCAAAAAGGAGTGCAAGGCAGACGCTTGCCCAACCACCGCAGCGGGCCACGCTACCTCGCGCGGCGCAGCAGAGGTGGGATCTCCGCGAGCAGTTCGCGGGCCAAGAACCCAATGCCGACGCGGCGTGTCAAGCGCGCGCCGGCTTCGGCGTGCACGTACACGCCCCAACACGCCGCATGCAGAGGCGCCATGCCGCGGGCCAGCAGTCCGCCGATGATTCCCGCCAACGTGTCGCCCGAACCGGAGGTCGCAAGTCCCACCGTGCCGTGCCGGTTGCAATACAACTCGCCGGCCGGCGTCGCAATGTACGTTTGCGCGCCTTTGAGCGCAACGACGGCGCCGAAACGTTGGGCGGCCACGCTGACATAACGCGCGGGTTCGGCTTCGACGTCGTCTTTTGGAACAGCGAGCATGCGGGCCATTTCACCCGCATGCGGCGTAAGAATGGCGCGCCCATCGAGAGGACGCAGCGCATGATCGTGATCCCGCACGCATGCAAGCGCCGCCGCATCGATGACGGCCGCGGTTTGTAATTGCGCGCATACGCTCGCGACAAGCAATGCGCAGGCCTTTTCATCCACCATGCCGGGACCGATAACCACGGCGTCCGCGGCGTTGCCGCGCCGGACGATTTCGTCAAGGGCGGCGGCCGCAAACGCGCCCGACGGCGTTTGCGGCATTGACACCACGAGCGCTTCGAGTACGGCGGCGCCTACATGCGGCGCAATCGCCTCGCAGGTGGCGATCTGTAATTTTCCGGCACCGGCGCGAAGAGCGGCAACCCCCGCGAGGATGACCGGACCCGGCATCTGCGGAGCGCCGCCCACGATAAGAATGCGTCCGCGCTCGTCCTTGCTCCCAGCCGCCGGGACCGGTAGCGGCCACTGGCGCAGCAGCGCGCGCCCGATGTCGGTGACGCGCCGATTACTTTGGTGCAACGGGTTCATCCGGGCGGCGCGTAATCGCCTCGCCCGCTTCTTCGAGCGGCGCGACAAGATTGTAGTCCGCAAGCACCAGCTTGCCGTGACGGCCTGCGGATGGCTCGAAGCGGTAGCGCGTTACCGAACAGTTCGCCACATCGCCCTGCCGGTCGATTTCCAGAATCTGTTCCTCCGTTAAGCGTTCGAACAGGTAGCGGAAGGCGAGCACGATGATTTGATGTGCGACGATGACCACGCGCTCGCGCCGGTATTCGCGCGTCATCGTATCCACGACGCTGCGCAAGCGCAGGATCACGTCGGTCCAGCTTTCGCCCCCGGGCGGACGAAAATAGAACTTGCCCAAATGCCCGCGCATTTCGGCTTGCTCGGGATACCGCTCCGCGATCCCGACGGTTGTTAGCCGATCGAGAATTCCAAATTCTTTTTCACGCAACCGCTCGTCTTTGATGATCTGGAAGTCGTGCCATCCCGCCGCCTCGCAGCCCAATGTTGCCGTTTGCGTGGCGCGCAGATAGGGGGAGCTCAAAATAACGTGCGGGCGTCCGCTATGCGCCTTGAACCAGCGGCCCAGCGCGAGGGCCTGGCGCTTTCCCTGTTCCGAAAGCGGCACATCGCAGTCACGGGTGGCGATGTCGATCACCGGCAGCCCCTCGGACATCGCGCGAGCGCGCGCGACGTTTCCGGCGCTTTCGCCGTGGCGGACGAGGAATATCTCCTCGGGCCATTTTTGATCGTGGCTAATTGCGATGCTCCATTTCCGCTACGATTCATACCCCAACGGGTGAACCCTCGAACAACCCGAAGAATGCGCGCTCATGGCACAAATCGGGGCGCCGCTCGTGGTTCCCGTTATCTACGGTTCGGTTCGAGCAAACCGGCAGGGAATCAAGGCCGCTCGCTTCGTGGTCGCACAACTCGAAGCACGCGGCTGCGAGGCGGTGCTGATCGATCCTCTGGAATACGCGCTGCCGTTGCTGGACCGCATGTACAGCGAGTTTGATCCGGGCACGGCGCCCGAATCACTTCAGCGATTGGCCGACCTGTATCGGCGAGCCGATGGGTTTGCGATTGTCAGTGGTGAGTACAATCACGGCATCCCGCCGGCGCTCAAAAATTTGTTGGATCATTTTCTGGAAGAATATTTTTGGCGGCCGTCGGCGATCGTCTGCTACTCGGGCGGCCGTTTCGGCGGCGTGCGTGCGGCGATGCAACTGCGGATGACCCTGGGCGAGCTGGGGATGCCCTCGATCCCATCGCTCTTGCCGATCCCATCGGTCGCCGCTGCCTTCGAAGAGGATGGAACGCCGACCGACGCCCATTTTGCCGAGCGCAACGAACCATTTTTTGCCGAATTCTTGTGGTATATGCGTGCGCTGCGTGAAGCGCGACGAGCCGGCGTGCCGTACTAGGATGACTTTTTCGAAATCACCCAGCGGAAAACGTTGTGTTGGATAACGCGGCCATCGGGTTGAAGCGACGGCCGAAAGACATCCTCGAACACCTTGCGCACGGCGGGCTCGCCCGCGACCTCGATCACGCGCACGAGTGGACCCGCAGAAATCATCGCGCGCCACGCGGTTTCTAAATCCCGGTATACGAAGGGCGCGGGCGCTTCACCCCAGGCAAACGGATTCAATCGCGCCTCGGTCAAGCGGCTTTCAAGGGCCCCATCGCCGGAAAGCGCGAGTGGCGCTGGGGTTCCCGGTGGCGGCGGCGCAAGTGCACGCAGCGCTTTGAACAGCTGCTCCGTCTCGCACCGAGCCACATCGCCCCACTGTCCGATGAGGACCGCGCCGCCGTCTTTAACGACGCGACGAAATTCTCCCAGGGCATTCATTGGAGCCGCGGCGTATTGCAGCGAATTAAACGCAACGACGATGTCGAAACTCTCGGCCTCAAAAGGCAACGCCTCGATGTCGGCGACTTGCACGGTCGCACGGGGCGCTCTCTCCTGCGCGATTGCGACGAGTTCGGGCGTCGCATCGACGCCCCAAACGTCGGCACGTCGTTTCGCAGCAAACGACAGCGCAAGCCCGGAGCCGCAGCCGGCATCGAGCAATTTGACTCCGGAAAGCGGCTCAAGCGCGGCGAACGCGCCCTCGTACAACGGAACGACCTGGCTTTCCTGAAGTTCGGCCCACTCGCGTGCGTGCTTGCCCCACAACGTGCCTTGTACCGTCGCTGATCCCATCGCTCTCTCCTTACGGGTTACGGCCTGCGTCGAACCTCGGTGCCCGGCCGGCAAAAATTCTTGGAACTTCCACCCGCCGGCGCGCCGGTTTGCGCATCAACGAGCCACACGGCCCGCGAAAAGGCCGCGCGGCATTCCCTCGCCGGCAACCCGTTGGGCGCCACAACGTGCACGACTGCGACCATACGCATCGCCTCCGTATTGTAGGTCGTGATCCCGCCGAACTCTTCTTTCGCTGCAACGCCGAACGGCTCCAATTTCACCGCGACAACGTACCCGCCAAAGCGAGTAGCCGCCCGCTGCGAATCGTCAAATAAAGCTTTCAGGGATCGAAACGAACGCAACGGTTGCGTGGCGTTTGCTTCGGGACGATGCACGGGGTACTGACCGCCGATCGGACGCAGGCACCCATAATTTTGTCCGGATATGGCGTGCGGCGGTGGGGTGGTCACGTAGTAACCACGCGGCGGCGAAACAATCGGCGGGCCGTGCGGGCATGGCGTGGCCGGACCGTTCGCGGACGGCATCGTTGCATTCGGCTGGACGTGCGGCGCACTCGTCTTCACGATCGACGTGCTGACTGGACGACTGGTAAACGCATCGAAACGATCGACGATGAGCCAGGAGATGAACTTGCCCGCGCGTTTATACAACTGTGACGAACGTGCGAGGGAAATCTCCCACGCATATCCACGTGCATCGTGCCGAAGCTCGAGCGCCAGCGGCGTTTGATCGCGCCGGTCGCGAGCCAGAGCGTCGAGCGCGATGTCGGGGCTCACAAAACGCGCAAACGGATCGTCGAAGCGAACGCTGCCGAACGCCCGCTGATGCGCATCGGGGCCGGGAATCGTTGCTCCAAGAGTCGCGAACGCCAATAGAATTGCGCCGCGCCGCCACCATGTGAACGCTTCGCTCAACCGCAAAAAACCGTCACCTCTCGCGATGCCCACATTTTGGCGGGACGGAGCATCCACCTTGGTTCCGCGGAAGAGACCGCAGGCAATCCAGCGAAGTGCGGCCATCGGAGAACTGCGCCTTTCGGCGCGGTGGCTTTTTGCATGGAGGTCCCAATGCACGCGGATGTTTCTTCTGCTTCACCGGCTCCTTCGCACGCGGCTTTTCGGATCGTCGCCGTTGCGGCGCTGGTGCTGTTCTGGTGCGTCTTTCATCTTCCCGACCTCTCACGCGTGCTTGGACATCCCCTGGGGGACTGGAACTTTCAAACGGATGGTCACACGGTCCTCAGCGTTGTACCGGGCGGTGCGGCGGACCGGGCCGGGCTTAAGGTCGGCGACCGCGTGGATTTACTTTCGCTGGGCTTTGGGACCGCGAGCGTTGTTTTTAGTGGCTTCGCCGTGGAACCCCAGCAGGTATTGCACTTGAACGTTCTGCGGGCAAACCGTACGCGCCAGCTCACCATACGCGCCAACCCGGAAAACCCATCGGATTATCCGCTCATTATTTTGCGCGAAATCGCCTTTCTCTTGGTCATCACTACCGGGGCGGCGCTGCTGCTTCTGCGGCCCAGTCTGACGACGTGGGGATTTTTCCTGTATTCGCAGGCCGCGGTGAGCGCACCGACGGCAGTCTCTGAGTTTCGAATCTTCCCCGGCTCGGACGTTTTTACCGTGATGGGGTTTATCGCGGGAAATTTAAGCGATCTGGGGCTAGTCCTTTTTGCACTTTCTTTATCACACCGCAGCTTGCGCGGTTGGCGCGGCGCGTGCTTGGTCATCGCCGTCGCACTGGCAATCACTCGAATCGGGATCGGGCTGCGAATCATGCACGTTTTGTCCACGACTCCGAGTTCAATCGAAGTCGCCACCTCGATGTCGATGGTTGTCGTCGCGCTTATCGGATTGCTCGATGCATACCTTACCGTGGGCGTTCGTTTCCGCCAGCGCCTGCAGTGGATCGGCTTAGGCCTCCTGGCCACCGTTGCTGCCTCGCTCACGGATGCGTTTCTGTGGCCACATTTTGAATCATATGCGGTCCACAGCGCTCTCGGGTTGGTACCGGCGGCCTTCGCCGCAGTCGCGGCCTATGCAATCTTGCGAGAACGTGTTGTCGACATCACGTTTGCCGTCAGCCGAACGGTCGTATACGCGCTGCTTACCACGGGCGTGGTCGCAATCTTTGCGTTGATCGATCTGTTCCTTTCGCGCGTCCTGGAACGCGCCGGCTTGAGCTTGCCGATCGACATCGTGGCGGCCCTCGTCCTCGGCTTTTCGTTCAACGGCGTTCACAAGCGCGTGGACGCATCGGTCGATCGCGTGCTGTTTCGCCAGAGGTACACTATTGAAAAACAACTACGGCAAGCGGCAAGGGCGGTTCTGCATGTCAATGCGGCCCAAACCGTGGCCCATTTCCTGGTTCGGCTCCCCGCCGAGCTGTTGGATCTTTCGTGTGCCGCGGTGTATAGGAAGACAACGGCAAATCATTTTGCCCTGGAGGACTCCACGGGCGAATGCGTGTTGCCGGCGCGTTTCGATATCGACGATCCGTTGGTGGTCTACGCAAGCGCCGAGTTAGCACCGATTCGCATCTCCGACGTGCCGATGCGCGATCGCACGTTAGTCGGAGCAGATCGTCCGGTTCTGGCGATGCCGCTGCTGCTGCGCCGGCAACTCGTGGGCTTCGTCCTGTACGGAGCGCATCGCAACGGCGCCGATCTGGACTCCGACGAAGAACGGGCGCTCTCGCCTTTGGTCGATAACGCCATGGTGACGTACGATCATCTGGAAGCGCAAGCCCTGCGTGAAGAGGTCCAGCATTTGCGTACGCTGCATCCCGTGCCGGTGTAAACGCGCTACCGCGCGTTAATGGACGTTGACGAGGCGCGCGATCGCGAACGCCACGGCAGCAGCAACGCCGCCGATCGCAACCGTTTGTAAGGCGCTACGCACCCACCGTAGCCCGGTGAGCTTTCCTTTGACCGCGCCTCCGCTTCACTGAGCCCGTACTCTAGAAAAACTTTCGAAACTTCGTTGGCCTCTTCCATCGGGATCTCGCGAACTTCTGAGAATTCGCGCGCCCGCTCGCTGTCGTAGTGTTCGAAGTCCGTACGCGCTGCAAGGTATCCGCCGAGCCCCATCGAGATCCCGCCGGCCGCGAGCTCCGCAACGCCCGCCGTTACAATGATGTGAGAGACCGCGATTGCGCCCGAAATGCCGGCGGCCAGAGCAAACGGAACGGTGAGCCCATCCGACGTGCCGATCACGATATCGCGCACCGTCTCGGTTGCAGTAAAATGCTGCTCGACGTGTGCGCGTCGCGGTATCCGTGAACGTTTCATGGCGCAGCCCCCACGTTTCTTGATTTCTAGGAGAGAGTGGGATTCGAACCCACGGAACGTTCATCACGTTCAGCGGTTTTCAAGACCGCCGCCTTAAACCACTCGGCCATCTCTCCAGTCGATTCGCCCCCGTTATGATTGGCTTTCCGGCGCATGCGGCGAGTCCTCCGCGCACCATTACCGTCCGCGGAAGAACAAACTCGTCCCGCAGTCGTCATCCCCTCATGTCGGGGGCAGGGAAGCCGCGTAGTCGTCGTCGGCAGACTGAAAGACGTCGGTAATCGCGATGCGGCGTATGCCGGCGGGGTAGGTTCCATGCGGATGTGCCGCCTCCCAATCTTGCGAAAGGACCGCGAAATACTCGAAATTCTCCCACGTGGCATCGTTGCCGTTTCGCCTCAATGCCGCAGTCATAGGGGCAAGCGCATCCCAGCCGGCGATCGCGTTTCCGTAGAACATTTCCAAAGCCATAACGGGATCGACCAAGCGCATCCGGACCATCACCCCCAGATTTTCATAGGTGTTTCCAAAGAGCATGAGTTTTGAAATCATCGTTTGGCCTTCCGGCGTTCGGGCGCTTCTCGTGGTAACTTGGTGCCGAAAGGCCGGATCCTGACCTCGCTGGGGAAGTTCTGTCAGCACAAAGTGCTGCGCAGCGATAAACTCCGGAGCGGCGAACGTCCTTTGGACTTCGGTAAAAGCCTCGATCAAATTGGCGCTGCGAGCGTGGCGGAGCTGGGCAACGGCGGCGATAGCTGTTGCGGAAATAACCAGGAACGTCCCGATCGTACCGATCGAATTTAAAAGCTCGAGCGACATCTATGCCTCCGGGGCGGAAGGATTGGCGCCGTACCGCTTTTTGAAGTCCGGCGGAAGCCGTGCCAACCTTTTCCGATCGTACAGCCCGGTCGACTTCAAGTAATCGAGATATTCGAACTCAACCCACATATACGGCCCAAACCGCGTTCGCCGGAGTTCGATGACCGGTTTCGTAACTGCCCAGAGCCGCGACGCCAGCGGAAGCAACGTTAGATAGTACTGTTCGTCGAGCGTACCGGCGGCGACCAGCGTTCCAATCTCGCTGAAAAAATTTCCGACGAGAGCAATTCTTGGATCGCCGGAGCTGGAGCGTTCGTTTTCCAGAAACCCGGCATCGTTCATCTTCTGCGGCAGTTCGACAAGGCAAAACGTTCGCGCCTCGATCATTTCCATGGAATTTAAACGCTCCATGATAAACAAAAAGCTCTGCAGCTGGTAGCCAACGCGCAGATGACGGATCTGAATGAGGGCGGCGCCAGCCGTCACGGCGATAACGACAAACGTCCCAATCGCTGCCAACGCGTTGAGGTCTTGAAGGCTCATCGCGCGCTACCGCATCAATTGGCTTGCAAAAAAGACCTGCGTTTCGATGGCGCCGGCAACGCGCTGACCGTACGAACTGCCAATTCCGTGACCTTGCCCGGCCTTCTGCAAGAGCAGCACCGGCAGGTTCGAGGACGTCGCATATTGCAGCGCTGCGACCATCTTGCGTGACTGATACGGCGAGACGCGCGGGTCGTTGGCACCCGTTTGCATGAGGACCGCCGGATAGGCAACGCCTTTGCGAACGTGGTGATAGGGCGAGGCGCCGTACATCCAGGCGAACTGCGCGGGATCTTTGACCGTCCCGAATTCCGGAATATTGAAAAAGCCGTTCGGCGAAAGCTCCACGCGCAGACTATCGTAAATGCCAACCGCAGAGTTTACCGCACGGTAGAGCGAGGGGTTTCGCGTCAACGCCATTCCCATCAAAAAGCCGCCGGCGCTTCCGCCGAAAATACCGAAATGGCGCGCATCTCCGTAGCCGTGGGACTGCAGCCACTGCGCGCACGCGGCGAGGTCATCGGCGCGCTTGGTCACGGTCGCGTGAACGGCAGCCGAGTGCCACGCGGCGCCATATTCGCCGCCCCCGCGGATGTTTGCGACGGCATACACGCCGCCATGCTCGAGCCAATTCAGCCACGACCCGAGAAACCGCGGTTCGCTAATGATGCCATAGGATCCGTAGGCGGTCATGACGGTCGGTGCGCTTCCGTCCACGCGAACGCCGGGTAAGTTCACGATGGTCAGCGGTATTTTAACCGTGCCATCGATCGATGGGACGAAAACACGTTTTATGACCACGCGAGAATAGTCGCCTGGAACACGCGTTTGAATTCCCGTCGGACGCGCACTAACGCGATTCCCGACGCGGGTCAGCGCGATCCACGTGCTTGGCGTTTTGAAGCCCGCGAAGTCCACGACGACGTCCTTGCCGCTTTCCTCGCCAGCAATCGTGTTAACCGCAATATGCGCGGGCAGCGGGATGGGCGCCAGCGGCTTGCCATCAGCCCGGAAGGCACGGATACGGCTCTCCCCGCCATCAATGTCCTTGGTGAACAGGGTGCCGTCGATCACGGCCAGCGAATCGATAACGACTCTGCTACTGGGAACGAGCACGCGGCGATTCGCAAAACGCTGCCCGGGCGCGACCGACACGACTTCATACCGCGTATTCGAGAAGTGCGTGCGCAGCAGCAGCTGATCTCCTAGAAATGCTCCGTCTTTGACGCCTTGCCTTTCATCGGCGACCTTTGCAAACGAACCGTCCGCTTGACGAACGTATGCGGCATAATCGTCGCCGTCACCGGGTTCGACAAAGAGGGCCACGTGCTTCGCGTCCAGTGACGTGATGAAAAAATACTCCGCGGATCGCCAGAGTCCGTGGCCAAAAACGTACGTATCGGCCGCGGGATCGCTTCCCAACGTATGATGGTAGATGGCAATGTTAAAATGCGCCTGGGCGGGGGCGACGTTCTTCGGCCAACGCGCGTAGATAAATCCGCGCTCGTCGGCGTCCCACGCCAATGCCGATGGACTCGTCCCCCCGCCAGCGTGGGCGATTTTATCTTGGTACATCTTGGCCGTCGCAACATCGACGACGTGAAGCGTTTCTTCTTCAGCTCCCCCTTCTTGCGTTGTAAAGGCAACCTTCGATCCGTCGGGAGCAACGAACATCGACTCGATTGCAGGCGCCGGCTTCCCGCGTGCGCCGGTCGCCGGATCGTAGAGCACGCGTTCTTTTCCGCCGAGGCCGTCGCGCACGATCAACTGCGGCTGAGATTGGGGCGGCGTCAACCGTTGATAAAACCAGGCGCCGTTTGCAATGACCAGTCCGGAGCGGGACGTTGACGTCTTTGAGAGCGCGGCAATGCGCGTTGAAAAACTCGCCGCCACCGGCCGGTTTGGGAGATAGCGTTGCGCATAGGCGGCTTGCCGCGCGACCCACGCGTGGACTGCTGCACTGCCATCGTCTTCCAACCAGCGATAGGGATCGCTCACGCGCACCCCATGCGCGTAGGTATCGACGACGGGAACCCGCGGTGCCGCCGGATAGCGCGCGCCGGTTTGCCCCATCGTGAGGATTAGGGCCGCTAGGGCGGCGATTCGACATCTCATACCGCGCGGATTACTCGCGCGAACAGCGGCCCCTCCCCCGGCATAGGTGCAGCTTTACAAACCTTTGTATACCACTGAGCCGTTGACGATCGCGCGCACTTTCTGGGGCACGTCGTCGCCGACCGTTTCATTCAAACTATCGTGCCAAGCCCACACAATAAGATCGCGCAATTCGCTGGCGCCATAAGCTAAGCGGGCTTCCGCGAAGCCGACCGACTCGGGCGTGGGTTGGCTAAAGCCGCCGGCCTTTTCGATGCGATAGAGCGTTACAACCGTGGCGTTGGAGCCTTTGAGGTATTGCTCGATGGCTGTCAATGCTTCGTGATTGGTCACCAAGGTCGAGCTCTCGCGAACGTTGAGAGGCGCCAGACGTTTTGCCACGCCGTCCTCGGTGACGGCGCGCTCGAGAAATTCCGTCTCGAAGAGATCGTGCACGTGCACTGAGGTCGAGTAGCCGGCAGGATTATCATACTTTCCCCAGCCGTTGAAGTGCACCGTGATGTGGAGTGGCTGCGCGGCGTCTCCGACATAATGGCCCCAGACGCCCGCGTCGCGTAAAATGAGCTGCTCGTCAACTCGTGCGTGCCGCAACGCCGTTGCGCGATCCGAGGCGTTTCTTGCATGCGTCGACTCGTAGTGATTGACGCGCCAGTAGGCAAAGTCCATGCGCAGCTGTTCCCAACCTTCGAGTATGGAATAGGGAACGTATCCCATCTTGTACTGATTGGTTCCCTGCGCCCGCAACGCGGTATCGTACGCTTGACGCGTGTCCGGCAGCGCATCGAGGGCAATGCCCGCAACCGTATTGTCATCGAGCAAATCGATATAGTGGCCGGGATCGTACGCGGCGTCCCAAGCGGCGCCGGCCCCCTTAAGGAGATCGAGATTGATGCCCAGCATGGACAGCTCATCGACTGCGAAGGGCGTGCGCATAAATGCCGGCGTGCTGGGTGGCAGCGTTACGGCGGCAAGGTGATTGATAATGGTATGGCCTTTAAGCCCCCACGCAAGCGCGTGCGATGGATGAAAGAGTACCGTGGTCAGGACGACGGCTACGATCGAGACGTGTAAACGCTTCTTCATTTTGTTTCCTACGCGGCTTCGGAACGGGTTCGCGGAGTCGGCACCGATGTGGTTCGAAGGTTACGGGCAAGAACGCCTCTCGCGCGCCGCAAGGCGGAAGGACTCTTCATGAGGACGACCTAACCGAGCGCCAGGTGTGTTAAATAACCGCGACGCCAACCCTGGAAGCCCGCGCGGAACCACGACTGCCTTGGCGGTCGCCGTTCTTTGCATTGCTGTGGCCGCCTTCGCGTTACTGTACTCGTTACGCCCGCACGGCCCAGCGGCCGAGGCGCCCGTGCCGAAGCCTTCTGCTGCCGCCACGCAAGCTGCTCTCAACGATGCGGGGATCGACCTTTGTCAGTCCGTTGTTGGCGCGCTGCGTTCGCAGGGCGGCAAGATGTTCAGCGATTGTCAGTTCATGCATTTGGAAGGGTCCGGCGGCGGTTTCGACATTACCGTCAACGTCGATCCGACGCGATGGCGCGCCTTGAGCGCCGCGCGACGGGGGCAGCTTCTCGATTCGGGTGCTGAGGTCGAACGCAAGGCCATCTTGGCACAGCATGGCAACGCGGGAGCATCGATGCTCGAGATTGCCGCTCCAACCGGCACGGAGCTGGCTCGACGCGTCCTAAACTCCGGGCCGTAATCCCAACGCCCCTGGGCGTCGGCCTGCACGTCGAAGCCAGCGGGGATGCAATTTGCAACGCTCGATTTCAACGCGTACGCGCGACGCACAAGACTCCGCCGCCCGGTATCCTTCGCGACGCTCAAAAGCAAGTGCGCGCCTATTTCGACCGTCGTTTGCTTCGCTTCGAGCTTCCGCTCGCATTCGCCGGCACGGAATTTGAATGCGCGGTTTGGAGTTGTGTGGCAACATTGCGTTTTGGCGAATTCGTTTCGTACTCGGAAGTCGCACGCGCGCTAGGACATCCCCGCTCGCAGCGCGGCGTCGCCGCGGCCATGGCGAAGACTCCACTTGATCTGTTCGTTCCGGCGCACCGCGTGATCGGCGCCGACGGACGCCTAAAGGGATGCCTTCCGGGCTCGATGCGCGCTCGGCTGGCACGCTTCGAGGGTTACAGGTAGCGCCTCATCTCGAACGTCACGCCGATGCCGGTGTTGCGATCGGCCGCTCCACCGTGTGAAAACGCAGCTGAGAAGTTCAGCGAGCGAATGCCGAGCAGAAACTCGGAATGCACGTGCCGCACGCCGAATGCCGCCGAGACTTCGTGTTCCGCCGCGACTTCATCGCGATCGGATACGCTGCTACCGTCCGAATAAAAGAAATGGTCGGCACCGCGCAAACGCGGCGCTCCCGCAACGAGCACTTCAATGAAATGCGCGTGGGCCGCCGGAAGCCGCGCGAACACTTCATACCGCGCGCCGGCCAAACGCGATGAAGTGACCTGGCCAAGGTTCGGCAACGGCGTACGTTGATTGATAACGGTCGTGCCGACGCCGACCCAGTAGCGCGAGTGCCGGTCGACGGCCGCCCGCAGCGTGGCGTTAAAGATCCCAACGGCCGGAGTTGCCTGACCGTACGCCGCGCTACCGCGCTGGGGCGCGCTCACGACAGGAATCCCTTCGACGTGAACGCCCAAGCGCCGGCCCGTCACGGTGAACTCCGCGAG
>JABXNS010000173.1_pt1 | contig 16850 bp, 13 predicted proteins | sample 7301101 | NCBI WGS metagenome assembly JABXNS01 (sample SAMN14449646, study PRJNA615230) | soil metagenome | isolation source: soil from bare, unvegetated metal-rich iron-sulfur acidic spring small-cell... | place: Canada: Paint Pots Mound, Kootenay National Park, BC | collected 2017-05-25 | reverse complement strand
GGAGTGAGAAGTACCAGAAGGAAAAAAACACCTTCGGAATCACCACGATGCGGAAGTCTCACGTTACCATCTTGGGCGACACAGTAGCCTTTGAGTACAAGGGGAAGCGGTCGATCACGCAGCGGAACGTCGTGGTTGCCAAGGACCTGACGCGATTCGTCGTCGCATTGCTCGAGACTCCGGGCGCGCGATTGTTCCGCTATCTGGAAGAGGGAAAATGGGAGGACGTCGATTCGCGCGACGTCAACGACTACATCGAGAGCGTGGCGCAGTTCCCCTATACGGCGAAGGATTTCAGGACGTGGGGCGGAACTCTTCGTGCGGCGACGGTGCTGGCTGAGCTAGGTAAGGGCAAGAGCCAGAGTGAGAGAAAGAAGAATGTCGTTACCGCCGTCCGGCTCGTCGCGGCTGAGCTGGGGAACACCCCTACTATATGTAGAAAGTCATACGTGCACCCGGTTGTGGTGATGAGGTACCTGCGGAGCGGAACGACCATATCGCTGCCGAAAAATCTGGGCTCGTCGAGCAACGGAACGGGTCATGCGCCGGAGGAGAGCGCGCTGATCGAATTTCTGGACGAGTACTTTCCGGAGCGCAGGAAGGCTCCTCGCGACGAATGATGGGAACGGTAACTGAACACTGCGTGCCAGCAGCTGGTGTCTCGGGGAGGCTTGCCGTTACGTGCCGTGCCTCGACGCGTTATCGGAACGGACCGCGATGTGCCGACACCTCCCGGCCGGTAGTCTTAGGAATCATCCTGAACGAATCCGATCATGAGTGAAGCGTTGCTCTCAGAGGATGGATCTGTCGTCACTCCGCTTCGTCGAATTGACAGTTCGATGAAGCATGTTCTCGCGATCGACCAGGGTACGACTGGAACGACCGCGCTCGTGATCGCCGCCGATGGCCGCGTGGCCGGACGCGGGTATCAAGAGATCACCCAGCATTATCCGCAGCCCAGCTGGGTGGAGCATGATGCCGAGGAGATCCTCGAGCGCACCCTCTTGGCGGCGCGCGATGCGATCGCCGTGAGCGGGGTGAGGCCCGACGTCTTGGGCATCACCAATCAGCGCGAGACAATCGTCGTGTGGCATCGCGACACTGGGAAGCCGCTCGCCCGGGCGATCGTGTGGCAGGACCGCCGGACGACAGAGCGTTGTGCGCAGCTCAGAGGCAAGACGAGGTTCATCGCCGAGCACACGGGACTGCGCCCCGATCCGTACTTCTCTGCTACGAAGCTCGAGTGGCTGCTCAAAAGGCCGGAGATCGCGTTCGTCGCGAGGAACGGGAGACTGCTCGCGGGGACGATCGATGCTTGGCTGATCTGGAAGCTTACGGGTGGGCGGGTTCACGCCACCGATCCTACGAATGCGTCGCGTACACTGCTCTTCGACATCAACCGATTGAAGTGGAGCAAAGAGCTATGCGATCTCTTCAGTATTCCGATCGAGATCCTGCCCGAGGTGCGCCCGTCGGCCGGCGACTTCGGCAAAACAGTGACCTCCTTCTTTGGGAAATCGCTCCCAATTACCGGAGTCGCGGGCGATCAGCAAGCGGCGCTCTTCGGGCAAGGCTGCTACGCGGCGGGCCAGGCGAAGAACACCTACGGCACCGGCGCATTTCTCCTTCTCAACACCGGGAACAAGGTGCCGCGGCCCGGTGAAGGACTGCTCGCCACCGTCGCGTGTGACCAGAACGGCGGAGCGGCGTACGCGCTCGAGGCGTCGATCTTTGTTGCCGGGGCGGCGATTCAATGGTTGCGTGACGGACTCGGCATTCTCGATAACGCGCCCGAGAGCGAGCGGCTTGCGCGCTCACTCGACTCCAACGATGGCGTCTACTTCGCGCCCGCTCTCGTAGGACTTGGTGCTCCGAACTGGGAGCCGCGCGCGCGCGGAACGATTGTTGGTTTGACGAGGGGGACGACGCGCGCGCATTTCGCCAGAGCGGCGCTCGAAGCAATGGCCTACGGTTCGGCGGAGATGCTGGCGGTCATGGCAACGCGAGGTCGCGTCAAATTCGAATCGCTGCGAGTGGACGGCGGGGCGTCCGCCAACAACTGGTTGCTGCAATTCCAGGCGGACATCCTCGGGATCCCCGTCGAGCGGCCCGACATGATCGAGACGACGGCGCTTGGCGCCGCCGGTCTCGCCGGAATCGCTGGTGGAGTGTGGCGTGACGCCGCCGAATTCATCGGCACGAGAGAGTTCACGCGATTCACACCGGCGATGCCTAAGGAATCGGCGGATCAGTTGATAGCAGGGTGGGACCGGGCGGTGAGGGCCGCTCTATTCTGGGCGCGGGACACGGGAGACGCGCGGGCCGCGAAGCGAAGGAAAAAGCAGCCCGACCCCAGTGGAAAGAAGAGGGCTTCGTTAAAGGGGAAGGACACCTCGAGTGTGGGGACTCTCCGTAAGTCCGGTCGGGCGGGGGCCAAGTCCGGCCGCGGGCGGGCGAGATGACTCGCCTTCTGAGCTTGTCGCTTGGCGTCAACCTCATTTTCGCTCAGGCCGTAACGATTCCCGACAGCTGGTTTGGCATCGACAAAATCAAGCACTTCTTCATGTCGGTGTTTATCGAAAGCGTTTCATACAGCGCTCTGCAGGCGGCTCACGTTAACCATCGTTCCGCCATGGCGGGAGCGATCGGAGTTACGGGAGCTTTCGGTCTCGGCAAGGAGATACATGACTATCGAAATCCAAACAACCACTTCAGCATCAAGGATCTGAGCTGGGACGCGATCGGGACAGGAGCCGGGATAATCCTGTTGTCACATACTATAAGGTAGGCGGAGAGTGCGCGCGTTTGGGTCGAACCAACTGTCCCTCGTCCCGGTGCTGGCCAGATTGCAGCGCCCACCGGCTGTCCATGCCATCCCATTGGATCGTACTCGGCTCATCGTGACCGGCATCTCATTCCTCGCGATGATTGGCTTGCCGGCCATCGCCGCCTATTATGCGCGTCGCCGGTGGCGTCCGTGAACGGCGCGCCCGTGCAATCTGGGAAACCGGGAGACACCGACTCGTCGGGGGCTGGGCAGATCATCTCCACTTTCCGGCCGCGCGCTGCCTTGCGGCGGTCTCCCGCATCTCGCGCTGGTAGTCGGCCGGATCCTTCGTCAGTAACTCGTTAATCAGTTCTTGAATTTGCTTGTCTGCATTGGTCTTGTACGATTCTAGAATAGCGTGAACGCTCGGGTGCTGACGGGCGTTGCTGGCGAGCGACCACTTGGCCGAAATGCCAGCCGCCCAAAGCTGCATGTTCTCCAGTTGGTCGGCATATCTTGTTTCCGCGAGAAGCCTTTCGATGAATACGGGCTTGCCTGTTGCGAAGAAGGCTCCCCAGTACAGATCATTCCCGCCGGCCGAATGAGCCTCGACTTTGAGCACACCGCCCTCCTCAGTCCACTCCACTGCACGCGTTAGAAGGGTTTTCGTGCGCGCATCCTGCTTGTCGATCACCGCTTTCCAGGCAGGCAGGCGGTCCGGGTTGGCGAGAAATACTTCGGTCAGGAACGCGAGGGTGGGTCCGATCGCATTCGGCACGTTGAGGTCGGGGCTGGTGGGGAGAAGCTCGATGGCACGACCGATGAGTTCGGGCTGCGGGTGTTCGTAATAACTCTCGATAAAAAGGGGGAGATCTTCAGGTCGGTTGAGGGCCGGACGTTTCTGGCCCACTGCCGGCCGCGCCAGCGCGACCAGCAGCAGAAAGAAGATTAGGGAGCGAATAAGCCTCATTCGCGCAAGCTGGGCGGTCATGCATTCCTCTTCGAACGGAGTCGACGCCTTACACGTTTACGCTGGTGATGAAACACCCACAATTCAATAGCAGCGGTAGGTGAGTCAGCCTCAAGGAACAGTTACAGGGACCCATGTGTCGATCTGCCGCGCACCAACGATAGTTCCAACCACTGCGCCCAAAATACTCCCGAGTCCACTCGCGACAGCGGCATTAAACCCCCGATCGAAATCGAAGCGGAACGAACTACACGGAGCTGGGCGCGTGAAGGTCGCGTAACCGATAAATCGCTCCAACTCCGGCGCTCGCCAGGAGACCCACTAGGGCACCCTGGAGCATGCGGCTGTGGTCCCGCGCGCGACCTCGATGCCGACAATATCCGGCGTGCCGATCGTAGTCGCGGTCGATTCTTGGCCCGACGGGAAACGAGTGTGTCCGACGGCGCGGAAACGACGCCCCCAGTCTCCTTCTCATCGCCTAGCGCGGGCGAGAGAATCCTCACGCGCGCGAATACGTCAGGTTACGTAGATGTAGCAGCTTTATGCAGAGTCAACCGTTTGCCTATATTCATGTCGTGAAGCCTCGTACTAAGTTCCTCATCGGCGGCGTCTTCGTTATCGGTACTGCGGGTTACCTCGCGGCAAGCGCCATCAAGGACACGGGCGTCTATTACCTAACGCCAGGCGAGCTCTCCGCCAAAACCAAATCTGATCCGACGTTTTTCGAGACCGGGGTCAAGGTCGGGGCGCGCGTCGTGAACGGCTCGATCGTCCGGGAACCAGGCGGTAGACAGGTCGCGTTCAAGATGACCGACGGCGCCCAGACTTATAACGTCGTTTATCGGGGCATTACGCCGGATACCTTCACTGACGGAGTTGATGTCGTCGTCGAAGGCAGGCTCGGACGCGATAATACATTCCGCGCGACAACACTGCTCGCCAAGTGCGCGTCTCGTTACGAGAATGCGCCCGAGAAGTACAAGAACACACCAGGATACAGGCGCGCGGAGCAGCGGGCGTGATCCTTGTTGGAGAGTTGTCGCTCTGGGTCGCACTCCTTATGGCGGCCTGGGCGGCCACGGTGTCGTTCGCCGGCGGTCAGATGCGCCGCGCGGACCTGATCGAAAGCGGGGAGCGAGCGGTCTACGCGACGCTGGCGATGGTGGCTCTGGCTTCCCTCGGACTCTGGACCGCGCTCCTTACCCACGACTTCTCGATCAAGTACGTCGCATCGTTCACGAGCGCGAACCTCCCCAAGGTCTACACGATCACGGCGTTCTGGGCGGGTCAGTCGGGGTCGCTTCTGTTCTGGGTGCTGATTCTCTCGAGCTACTCGGCGATCGCGCTCTGGACGAATCGGACCCGCAACCGCGAGCTGATGCCATACGTCTCCGGCACGCTCGCGCTCATTCTGGTCTTCTTTCTCGCGACGATTTGTCTCGGGTCGAACCCATTCGAGCGGCTCGACTGGATTCCGGCCGATGGTCGCGGACTGAATCCGCAATTGCAGAATCCGGGGATGGCGATCCACCCGCCGAATCTCTACCTCGGCTATGTAGGCACATCGATTCCGTTCGCGTTTGCGATCGCCGCACTCATCACGCGACGGCTGGACGCCGAATGGCTCGCCGCGGTGAGGCGATGGGCGCTCTTGGCGTGGTTCTTCAACACGGTCGGCATCGTGCTCGGGATGTGGTGGGCATACGTCGAGCTCGGTTGGGGGGGATATTGGGCTTGGGATCCCGTCGAGAACGCGTCGCTCCTGCCGTGGCTCGTCAACACGGCGTTCCTGCATTCGATCATGGTGCAGGAGAAGCGCGGAATGCTGCGCAAGTGGAACGTCACGCTCGTTGTGTCCGCGTTTCTGCTCTCGATCTTCGGGACGTTCATCACGCGCAGTGGTGTGATATCGAGCGTTCACTCGTTCGCTCAGTCGCCGGTAGGGAAGTGGTTCGCGGCGTTCCTGATTCTGGCGATTGTTGTAACTGCTTATCTCGTCTCTACGCGCCTCAAGGATCTCAGATCGACGGCAGAGCTGGAAAGCATGATCAGTCGCGAGGCCGCGTTCCTCTACAATAATCTGGTACTGGTCGGGATCGCGTTTTCGGTTCTGTGGGGGACGCTATTTCCCATCATCAGTGAAGCCGTGCGCGGGAATAAGATCACCGTCGGTCCACCGTTCTTTAACACAGTCAATATTCCGCTCGGCCTATTGTTGCTGCTGCTTACGGGAATCGGACCGTTAATCGCTTGGCGCCGAGCATCGGCCGCGAACCTGAAGAGGCAATTCCTTGTTCCGGTGGCATCCGCGGCGACGATAGGGATCCTGTTTTTTGCGCTCGGAGTCCACGATGTCGCGGCGCTGCTGTCGTACTCGTTTGGCGCGCTCGTCCTGGCGACGATCGCCCAGGAATTCTATAGGGGCGTTAACGCCAGGCATCGGATGTACGGCGAGGCACGCGCAATCGCACTGCCGCGCCTGATCGCGCGAAATCGCCGGCGCTACGGCGGATACATCGTTCACCTCGGCGTCGTCGTGGTGTTCGCGGCCTTCGCCGGACTCGCGTTCAAGCGCGAGTTCGACCTGACGTTAAACGCGGGCGACTCGAAGGCCGTGACCGATGCGTGGGGACATCGCTGGGCTTTTCTGAGTCAGGGAATTTCCCGTTACCGAGTTCTCAATCGCGATGTTACAGCGATCGCCCTCGACGTGAAGCGCGATGGGAAGCCCGCCGGCGTCATCACCAGCGAGAAGCGCCAACACGTCGACTCGCGTGGAGCGCCGACGTTCGAGCCGTCGACCGAAGTCGGAATAATGGGATCGTTCAAGCAGGATGTGTATGTCGTTCTCGCGGGCGTTCGCGGACCCGACGGCGCCGAGATCAGGGTGACGTTCAATCCCCTCGTCCGCTGGGTTTGGCTCGGGGGCGCGCTCATGGCGCTCGGCGGACTCGTCGTGATGTGGCCCGCCGCCGACAGACAGCGCGCGCAGAGCGGATACGCGGCCGTGCTCAAGCCGCAACCGGTGGGTAAGCAGGTGCCAGATCTTGTTGGAGCATGAATGAGGCTGGCCGGGTCCGTGAAAACCGGACGTCGCAAAGTCGCGCCATGAACATCTCGCGCCGTCAGTTCGTTTTGGGAGTTCCAGTTGTCGGCTTGGCAGCCGCCGCTTTTCCACGGAGAATCCGAGCGGCTCAGGTGGCGGTCCAGACGTTCAACGGCCCGATGGCGGGCGCGGACGAGGTGTATCGCCCAGTGACTCTGCCGCCCAAGCCCCGCGCACAACAGTCGATGACTGACGCCGAGCGTGACGATCTAGAGCATCAGATCCATTGCCAGTGTGGATGCAACCTCGACGTCTATACCTGCCGCACCACCGATTTCGCGTGCAGCGTCTCACCTGCGATGCACGCCGACGTGATGGGGCTCGTCGCCGGCGGGCACACCGCGCAGGAAATCCTGGCTGCCTTCAGGGCTGTGTACGGCGAGAAAGTTCTGATGGCGCCTCTAAGGAGCGGATTCAATCTCGTCGGCTACACGATGCCGTTCGTCGCACTCGGCACTGGGGCAGTGATCGTCGCCGCTCTGATCAAGCGTTGGAGATCACACGCGCGAGCCGCCAGGCCGGCAGAGCCGCATCGCGTGGTCGCGACGGACAGCGAGATTGCGGCGCTCGATGCCGCTGTCAGGCGCGACGAGTGACGGCGCTCCTCGTCGGAACCGCGCTCGCGGTCGCGTCATTGTGCTACGTGCTTTACCCTCTCTATCGGGCCGAAGCCGTCACGTCCTCGCGGGCCCCAGCGGCGAGAAAAAAGCGGCAGAGTCGGGCAGTCGACGCGTTACGCGAGCTCGAGTTCGATCGGCAAACTGGGAAAATCTCCGACGCTGACTACGAGCCACTCAAGGCGCGCTACACGGAAGAGGCGCTTGTCTTGATGCGCGCTGGCGATGCGCCCGTGTGCGAGCGATGCGGGCCGAGACCGGAGACCGACGCCGAGTTCTGCTCTAGATGCGGGGAGAGGATACCCGATTAGCGGAGCGGATGGCTCCTAAGAAGGTCACCCTGTTCGATCACCAGCCGATAACTATCAGGCTCACGAGTTGCCGCACTTCTCGGTCTCGATATGTCCATTTCCTATCACCCAAGTGTCGTTTTTCTATCACTCTGGTCTCGAATCACGCGGAAAAACGTTTGATCCGCGACTTCGCTCTTGACGCTTCAGGCAGGTGACAGCCAATATCCGGTCAACACGGCGTTGCGGAGAGAAACCCCGACGGCGTAAAGCTGGCCCGTAAAAGGGGTTACCCGTCCGCCCGCGTTATTTGTCGGCTCACGCGTACGGTTTTCGCATGGTCAGAATCACATCGGGCAAACGTTTTTATCGAGCCGGCTCAAAGGCGCGCCAAGTCCCGCTGTCGCGGGAAGGCAAGTGGAATCAAATCGTGTCGTGGAGGAGGGAGCCCATGGCGGTGCGCGACTTCGTTGACGAGAAAGGTATGAAGTGGAGAGTGTGGCCGGTTCTCCGCTCCTCGATCCATCCGAAGACTGCGGCGGAGGACTACCTCGGGGATTATGGCGAGGGGTGGCTTTGCTTCGAATCGCCGAAAGAGCGTCGGCGACTTGCTCACTACCCGGATGACTGGGACAAACTGTCCGAAAGAGATCTGTGCAGCCTGCTAAACAAGGCGGCACTCGTACCCGTGCGTGGAAAGCCGACACCTCCCAAGCCTGGTGATTCCGTCAACCCGTAGGCTTGCTACTGACATCCAATACCAAAGCGAGCACTCGTTAGCCAAAGACACTGTTTAGCTTGGCGCGATAGCTTGGGGCGATCGTCAGAGCGGTGACACGCAGCGATCGGGCTCCGCTCCGACGTGGCGCCTGTGCTCCACCGGGAACGATGACGGTCGTCGCCGACGGCAATACAGCCGTCGCGAGCATCGGTCCCGGTGCCGGAGCGTTTGGCGGCCAGCTTCCACCGCTCACCATGGTTTCGCCGAGCGAACTGCCAGATTACAAGCCGGCCTTGGCTCGCAAAGGCGAGCCGGTCGACCGAGTCCAGCAACCGGCCAATCGAATTCTCGTCGGGTTTGGATCGGGGGGAATCGTGTACCCTAGCGGTTCGTGATGGTGCGACGGTCCACTTGGAGAAAGCGCGCGTGAGGTGACCCAGACGAGTTTCCCAGAATGGGTCCACCTGGTCTAAATGATTGTCGAGGGTAGGCTGCCACGCTGCCCCGGATGAGCGCAGGGTCAAGCAACCGCGTTCCCGCCGCCGAAGGCGGAGCCGAGCCTTGCGGTCTTGCCCCCGAGCACGAATCTTAGGGTTCGACGAGGAGGGCTTTCTGCCTGGGTACGATTTCACCAACAGAGTGCGTGGCGCGCTGATAAAGGCGCGAGAGGAGGCGCACCGGCGCAACCACGAATACGTGGGAACCGAGCACCTCCTCCTCGGTCTGATCGAAGAGGACGACACGCTGGTAATTGAGGTTCTCGAGAACCTGGGGGTGAATCCCGTCGCGATCCAAAATGCGGTCGAGCACATGGTTCAGGATGGCGAGCCGACAATGAGGACACGCCTCCCGGATCTCCCCTATACACAGCGCGCGAGGGTCGTTCTCGACCAGGCGATCGCCGTAGCCCATGAATTCGGCGACGGATACGTCGGGACCCAGCACCTTCTTCTCGGACTCACTCGCGAGCGAGAGGGGATCGCGGCACAGGCGCTTGCCTCCGCCGGATTGACCGAGCCCGGTTTACGGCGGGAGATCGTGCGCCTTCTGCAGGGTGAGGGCGTTGCCGCGGGATTGGACATTGATGTCGGCGATCGGTCGCATGAAACGCAGGTTCCGCTCAGCATCGCGGTCGAGGTGAGATACGACGACGGGACGCTGGCCAAGAAAATCTTCACGTCGCCCGATGACGCGATCGGCTTCCTGCGAGAGAGAGCGGGGGAGTAGCCGCGGTAGTAGTTAGCCGGAATAGCTAGTGGGAGTAGCTAGCGCTCCAGTTCCCGCATCCGTTTCACGGCAATCCGGATCGGAATGAACGTGGTCGCCAGGCAGATCAGGGTTGCTCCACCAAAGCCGATCCACATCGCCGACGGATCCGGATCCGCGTGTAATAGTCGCGCACCGACGAACTGATAAACCGGTCGCGCCTCGAGGATGATCACCACCCCGATCAGAATCACTGAGGCCATCATCAGCACCAATCCGCCGAACGACGTCGGGATCTGCGCGGCATTTTCGGTATTGAACTTCGGGTAGAGCGCGCCGAACCCAAGCGCGAGACCGGCGATCGCGAAGGTCATCATCGTAATCGTGAAGATCGAGACGGCCATCATGAATCCGCTCACCTGGAGCAGCACGTCAGTCGCGAACACGAGTATGAGTGCGAGCCCGAGCAAGGGAATCGTACCAACCCAGAATTTCGACCAAAGCAGCTGACGCATCTCGAGCGGACTTGAGCGCAGCAGCCAAAGGGTGCGCCCCTCGAGACTGATTCCCGGAAAGATGAATCGTGCGGCAATCGAGGCGAGAACGAAGCCTGCAAGAATGAGATTCACGAACGGGATAACGTTAGCGAGGAAGAAGGTCACCCCCTCACCACGTAGTGGGAGAAACTTGATGTTGAAGACATAGACGACGACGAGCACAGTCAGGAGGATCAGCTGCGACCATTGAGTGGTGTCGCGGAAGAAGAGCCGCATCTCCTTGAGCACCAGCTCTCGGCGCATCACTCCCCATGGCGTAAGCAATCGCGCGACCAAGCGCCCCGCGGCCCCCTGCCGCACCCACCGTTCACCGCTCTCCTGCGATTTGCTGAACCCGCGCGCGTAGAGCCAGCGATGCAGCACAGCCCCGAATACCACCACAACTGCCGCCGTCGACCAGAGCAGGTAGAAATGGAGAAGCTCCGGATCGCCTCTCAGCCAAGTCATAATCCCTTGTGCCACCCATTCGCTCGGCATCCAGGGCGAAGTTGGGGTCCGTAGCAGAGAGATGAACTCCACCAGCGACCGAAATCCTTCGGGCCGCGCCAACCTCTCCGGGCGTACCAGACGGAAGATCAAGACCACACCGCCCGCCGCCAGAATCGCAATGACGCTAAGTATGTCCCGGGTTCGCCGCGCCGGAAAAATGTTGACGAGCATGAGCGTCACCGCACTTCCAATCGCTGCTGGGATGAAGAGGAAAGGCAGCACTGCTGCGATCGCTACGAATGGGTAGAGCAATCCGCCCGCGTAGCTGATGCCGTACGCCGTGAGGACCGGCGTCGCAACGAGCACCACCATCCAGCTCGAGTGTGCCGTCGTCTCGAGCAGCTTCGCTCCGTACAGTCGGAGCCAGTCGACTGGCGCGGCGACGAGGGTGTCCAGATCCTTGGCGAGAAAGAAGCTCGAAAGCGCAGTGACGACATTCGACAGAATGAGAATGCCGAACAGGCTCACGAACATGAGCCCGAGCAGCTTCGCCGCCAGCAGCGCGCCAATCTCGGGAATGCCGCGGAAGTACTTGAGAAGGCGGTAGAGCAATCCGAATACGAGCACCCAAAACGCCGCGCCGATCAACACGAACAGGATCAACCTCCCCGATCGCCTCTCGGTGTTCCCGAGTGGACGCGCCTTGATCGATAGAAACTTTGGCGACAGCACGTGAAGCAGACTCGGCGACGCTTGCGATTGCGAGGTCGAATGCGTGCTTGAGATTTGAGCGGCGGTGACCGCCACGGTCCGGCCGCTCAGGGCCGCGCCGCTGACACGAGGGTTCGGCTCACTATGCATCTAGGACTTCCATCGCGTCTCGCGCCGCGCGCTCGCCGGTAAGCTTGAGGAAAATCTCTTCGAGGCCGCCGCCGCCGGTCGCCTCGTCGCGCAAATCCTGGATCGTTCCGACAGAGCGGATCTTCCCCTGCTGGATGATGGCGATTCGGTCACACAGCGTCTCGGCCACCTCGAGCGTGTGGGTCGACATCATAATAGTGTGCCCGCGCTTCACGTATTCGCGAAACAGGTCCTTGAGAATTCGCGCCGCCTTCGGGTCGAGCCCGACCATGGGCTCATCAACTACGATCACTTCCGGCCGGTGAATGAACGCGCTGGAGATGATGAGCTTCTGCCGCATCCCGTGACTGTAGCTCTCGACCAATTCGTCGGCCCATTCCTCCAAGTCGAACAGCGCCATCAGCTCGCGACCCCGGTGCTCGACCTTGTCACCGTCCTGGCCGTACAAGCCGGCCACGAATCGGAGGAATTCCGCTCCGGTCAGCTTCTCGTAGATGAACGGACGGTCGGGAATGAAGCCCAGCCTCGATTTCGCGGCGATCGGGTCCTGAGCCAGGTCGATTCCCGCCAGGTGAATGCTGCCCGCCGTCGGTTGGAGGATTCCCGCGATCATCCTAAGCGTCGTGGTCTTTCCGGCGCCGTTGGGGCCCAGGAATCCGAACAGCTCTCCATCTGGTACGGAGAGATCGATGGAGTCTACGGCTGTGAACGAACCGTATTTTTTTGTCAGGCTTCTGAGCTCTATCATTGTTTGGCTTTGGCGTTTTTGAATGCGACTTCAAAGGCGGTGCGAACGGTGGAGAGACCGCCGGCCCGTGCTGCGACAAGGCGTCCCTCGGCGTCAACCCATGCCGTCAAGCCGGGCGGCGCTCCTTCGATACGCCATGCGCGGACGGTGTCGCGGTGGGCTACCGTCCAAGCTCCGGTGGCGTCGCGCCCGGCGCTATCGGTCACCGTAAACAAGGACTCGGCGCGAATCTGTAGCTCTGGCCTGATGACCAGTCGAGTGGTGGGATCGAAGACGGACATCGTCTGCTTTCGCCCGATCGTGTGCGGACCGCCGAGCATAAATGCGACGGGCGCCGATGAGGGTGTGAACAGCGGCGGCAGGAAAGTGTAGTGCGCGGGCGGATGACCTCCCGTGGTCTTCGTTCCGGCAATAAAGAGCAACGTATCCTCTTCGACCGCGGCGTTGATGGAGAATGGCCGCGTTGGGCGAGCGATATCGATGGTCAGATCGACCAGTCGGAAGCCCCGCGTGAGCCTCGTCTGCCAGCGTGCCGACGTCCGCTGGGCCGATTTCGCAGTTGGGTAGTCGCCGACGAAGTACTCTTCGCTGACCAGTGTGTTGGCCGTCGTATCGAGTGCAGAGGATGCAGCGCCGATTTGCTGTCCGTCGCGCTCGACGATGTAGTAAAACGTCGCCGGCTGAACCCTGAGCGAGACCTCGGCCAGCTGCTGCGCCTCGCTCCTGTTCGCGTTGCGTTGGAACATCATCGTCAGACCGCCGATCCAGAAGGCGACGATCATCACCCCGAATGCGGCGCGCTTGAATGTCATGACGGTTTGATGCTGGAAGACGGGGCGGGAGTCACCCCTATAAGACGATTTAGACGATCGTTAGGCTCGTCTCGTCGTTGATCCAGCCAAGGTAGCGCTCGAGACCACCCGTAACGGGAACGGCGAGGAGCTCAGGGACCTTGTAGGGGTGCAATTCCTTGAACGCTTTCTCGAGCCCATGAATGGCCCCGGAGCGTGTTTTGAGCATCACCACGACCTCGGTCTCGTCCGCCAACTTGTCCTCCCAGCGATAAAGCGACCGGGTGCCCGGCAGAATTGTCCCGCACGCAACCAGCCGCCGCTCGAGGAGCTGTCTGACAAACTTCGCCGCTTCGTCGGTGGTGGCGAGGGTGGTGAGAACGACGACGGCGTCGGTGTGGCCCACTTCAAGTCCGGTGTGAGGTTGAGCAAGAATCTAATGCTTAAGCGATACGCGAGGACGCGCTGTCGACTCGGAATACAGCCTTCTGGTACTGCTGATTGGTGCCCGCGCCCGCTGAGAACGACCGGAAACGAAGCTAGCCCGAAAGCGGACATTTCTATTTCAATCAAAGCGGACATTTCTATTTCAATCCTACACACGTTCTAGCCCGAGGCTTGAGCCTGGCGGCGCAACCGGCGATTTTACAAGGCTATGCCCGAAGAATCACTGATCGTCCGCGGCGCCCGCGAGCACAACCTGCGGAACATCGATGTCACGATCCCTCGCGACCGCCTGACTGTCATCACCGGGCTGTCCGGATCCGGCAAATCTTCCCTCGCGTTCGACACGATTTACGCCGAAGGACAGCGCCGCTACGTCGAGTCGCTGTCCGCGTATGCTCGGCAGTTCCTCGGGCTCATGGAGAAGCCGGACGTCGACTCCATCGAGGGGCTCTCTCCTGCGATCTCGATCGAGCAGAAGAGCGCCGGGCACAACCCGCGGTCGACCGTCGGAACCGTCACCGAGATCTACGATTATCTCCGGCTCCTCTACGCCCGCGCGGGAACTCCGCATTGCCCCAACTGTGGACGTCCGGTCGAGCGTCAGAGCGCGGGACAGATCGCCGACTCGATTCTCACTTGGCCCCAAGGGACAAAGCTCGAGATCCTCGCTCCGCTCGTTCGCGGCCGCAAAGGCGAGTTCCGAGAGCTGTTCGACGCCGCTCGTAAGCAGGGGTTCGTGCGCGCGATCGTCGACGGTGACTTGATCGAGGTCGCGAATCCACCGAAGCTCAACCGCCGGATGAATCACAACATCTCGGTCGTCGTCGACCGGCTCGTCGTGCGCTCGGACGATCGTGGTCGTCTCAACGATTCCGTCGAGACCGCGCTCAAGCTCGCGGAAGGGCTCGTCGAAGTTCAGCGCGCCGATGAACGGACCACGCATCTTTTCTCGGAGAAATACGGCTGCCCCGAGTGTGGCATCTCTCTCCCAGAGCTCGAGCCGCGACACTTCTCTTTCAACTCTCCGTTCGGTGCCTGCCCCGCCTGTGGCGGACTCGGCACGCGCCGCGAAGTAAGCGAGGAGCTTCTGCTCGGCGATCCGAGCATCAGCGTTCTCGAGGGCGTTGTCCTCCCGTGGGGCGAGCCGGACGGCTACCTCAAGAAGGTGATTCTTCCCGGACTCGCCAACCAGTTGGGATTCAATCTCAACACACCTTGGGGCAAGCTGACGCCAGAAGTGCGGGAGAAGCTTCTCTATGGTACCGGCGGAAAAAGCGGGCGTCAGTCCGACAGCTCCGGAACACAATGGGAAGGCATCATCTCCAATATCCAGCGCCGCTACGACGAGACCGAATCGGACTCGGTGCGCCTCGAGCTAGAGGAGTACATGCAGCCGCGTGCCTGCACGACTTGCGACGGACGGCGCCTCAAACCCGAATCCCTAGCCGTCACCCTCGCGGGCAAGAACATTGGCGACCTCGTTCAACTCTCGATAACCGACGCGCTTACGTTTTTCGAGAACGTTCCGGTTCGCGGCAATGGGAAGCCAGGGCTCGACCCCGAGATCGCAGCGCCGATTCTCAAGGAAGTACGCGAGCGGCTTCGCTTCTTAAACGATGTCGGGCTCGAATACCTCACGCTTGGCCGCTCGGCGGAATCGCTATCGGGGGGTGAAGCGCAGCGGATTCGCCTCGCGACGCAAATCGGATCCCGTCTCGTCGGCGTGCTCTACATCTTAGACGAGCCATCGATTGGCCTGCACCAGCGCGACAACGCGCGTCTCCTCAACACTCTTCGCCAGCTTCGCGACCTGGGCAACACGGTCATCGTCGTAGAGCACGATGAGGAAACCATGCAGGCCGCGGATCACCTGATCGATCTGGGACCGGGTGCGGGCAAGCACGGTGGGCTGGTCATTGCCGAAGGAACGGTCGACGAAGTTCGCGCCAACAAGGAGTCGATCACCGGCCGTTACCTGCGCGGCGAACTCGAGATCCCCATCCCCGAGGTGCGTCGGCGGATGGACCCCGCCCGTGTGATTCGCATCGAGGGCGCGCGCGAGCACAACCTGCGGAACCTCGATGTCGCGATTCCCCTCGGCCTTTTTGTGGCAGTCACCGGCGTTTCGGGCAGCGGGAAGTCCACCCTCATCGAGGACATCCTGCATCGCGCCATGGCACGCCATTTCTACCGTGCTCGCGTCATACCTGGAGCGCATACGCGCATCAGCGGCTTCCAGCACCTCGACAAGGTCATCGACATCGACCAGAGCCCGATCGGCCGCACGCCTAGATCGAACCCCGCTACATATACGGGATTGTTCACACCGATCCGCGAGCTCTTTGCGGAGCTGCCCGAAGCGAAGATCCGTGGCTACGGTCCGGGAAGGTTCTCGTTCAATGTGAAAGGGGGCCGCTGCGAGGCGTGCGAGGGAGATGGTCTCGTCAAGATCGAGATGCACTTCCTCCCCGACGTTTACGTTCCGTGCGATGTGTGCAAAGGGAAGCGGTATAACCGCGAGACGCTGGAAGTCCGCTTTCGCGGACTCAGTATCGCCGACGTGTTGGAGCAGACGGTCGAAGATGCGCTCGCTTTTTTCGAGAACCAGCCACGTGTCCGCCAGAAACTTCAGACACTGTTCGACGTCGGACTCGGGTACATTCACCTCGGTCAGTCGGCGACGACGCTTTCCGGCGGAGAGGCGCAACGCGTCAAGCTCGCCGCCGAGCTGTCGAAGCGCGATACGGGTAGAACATTCTACATCCTTGACGAGCCTACGACCGGACTCCACTTCGAGGATGTGCGCATGCTGATGAGCGTGCTCCACCGGCTAGTTGACCGTGGCAACACGGTGCTCGTCATTGAGCACAACCTGGATGTCATCAAGACCGCCGACTGGATCATAGATCTGGGTCCGGAGGGCGGCCTCCGCGGCGGCGATGTGGTGGCCGCTGGAACTCCGGAGGATGTCTCGGAAATGAAGGAATCGTACACTGGTCAATACCTGCGCTCGCTCCTCCGAAAGAAGAGTGGGAACGGCCGCAAAAAGGTGGCGCTCAAGGCGGGCTGAGTTTCTCGCGGTACCGGGAGGAATACGTGGTCTCACTGCTCGACATAATTGGACCGGTCATGGTCGGTCCTTCCTCCTCACATACAGCTGGGGCGTGTCGGCTTGGACTTCTCGCGCGCGGCCTCATCGGTGGCACTCCCCAAAGCGGACTCCTTCAGTTGCACGGCTCCTTTGCGCGCACTGGCGAAGGCCACGGCACCGACAAGGCGCTCGTAGGGGGACTTCTTGGCTTCCGCCCGGACGACGAGAGACTCCGCGAAGCGCTCCAGA
>JABXNS010000172.1_pt1 | contig 16853 bp, 21 predicted proteins | sample 7301101 | NCBI WGS metagenome assembly JABXNS01 (sample SAMN14449646, study PRJNA615230) | soil metagenome | isolation source: soil from bare, unvegetated metal-rich iron-sulfur acidic spring small-cell... | place: Canada: Paint Pots Mound, Kootenay National Park, BC | collected 2017-05-25 | reverse complement strand
CCGCGAGCGTCCCCGCGCTCGTAATTTATTTCGCGGCTGAGGAAGCCCGGATATTGAGGTTGACCGCTCCCACGATGTCTTCCGCGGCGAATGTGCCGGGACAGTCGCGCTGCTGGTGCAAACCCACGACATAATCGAAGGTCCGGTCGTCGTCAATGTCCCGATCAACCGATAACTGCCGCCCGCACTGCTGACAAACGTATTTCATTAACGGCACCCTCCTCAACGAAGAATATCCGCGGGATCCTACTCCACGGCTATGCTCCTACGTATTATTAAGGCGCGGGTAGCGCTCCTGCTACGAAAGCGTCAGCGGACGGTACCGGATACGGTGCGGTCGGGCTGCTTCTTCACCCAAGCGTTCGCGCTTATTTCGCTCGTATTCTTGATAGTTTCCCTCGAAGAAATGCACGCGCGAGTCGCCTTCGAACGCCAGTATGTGGGTCGCGATACGATCGAGGAACCAACGATCGTGACTGACGACCATGACCGTTCCCGCAAACTCCCCGAGAGCGTCTTCAAGCGCGCGCAGCGTTTCGACGTCCAAATCGTTCGACGGTTCGTCCAAGAGCAACACATTTGCCCCGCTCATCAGCGTCTTGGCTAAATGTAAGCGCCCGCGCTCGCCTCCGGAAAGAGTGCCGATCATCTTCTGTTGATCGCCGCCTTTAAAATTGAAGCGTCCCAGGTACGCTCGCGAGGGCATCTCAAACCGCCCGACCGCGAGGATGTCGCGCCCGCCGCTGATGTCGTCAAAGACCGTCTTTTCATTGGAAAGCGCTTCGCGCGTTTGATCCACCACAGCCAAATGAACCGTGGGACCGATGACGATCTCGCCGCCGTCTGCGGGTTCCTTCCCGGAAATCATTCGAAACAAGGTCGACTTGCCGGCTCCGTTGGCGCCGATTATTCCCACAATCGCTCCCGCCGGAACGCGAAAACTCAGGTCGTCCATCAGCAGGCGATCGCCATACGCTTTACGCACGCCGTTGAACTCGATCACGCGATCGCCAAGCCGCTCTGCCACAGGAATAAAAATTTCTTGCGTTTCGTTGCGCTTTTGATAATCGTAACTGGAAAGCTCCTCGAAACGGGCGATGCGGCTCTTGCTCTTGGATTGCCGGGCCTTCGAGCCCGAACGAACCCATTCCAACTCACGCTTAGCGCCTTGCGGCGCGAGGACTCCGAGGCTTCCTCTTGGCCGAGCCGCGCTTCTTTTTGCTCGATCCACGCGCTGTAATTGCCTTTCCAGGGAATGCCGCGCCCGCGGTCGAGTTCGAGAATCCAATCGGCCGCGTTATCCAAAAAATAGCGATCGTGCGTTACCGCGACGACCGTGCCGGAAAAGCGCTCGAGATATTGTTCCAACCACTCCACGCTTTCCGCATCGAGATGGTTGGTCGGCTCGTCTAAGAGCAACATATCCGGCTTCGAGAGAAGCAAACGGCACAACGCAACTCGACGTTTCTCGCCGCCGGAAAGCGGTGCGATCGTTTGTTCCCAGGGTGGTAAGCGCAAGGCATCCGCCGCGATCTCGAGCTGCTGCTCCAGGTCTTCGCCGTCCGCCGAAAACAGAATTGCCTCCAAGCGCGCCTGCTCGTTCGAAAGCGCGTCGATGTCGGCATCGGGCTCGCCGTAGGCGGCATAGACTTCTTCTAAGCGTTTGCGCACGGCAAGGACTCCGGCAAACGCTTCTTCGACCGTTTCGCGAACGGTGCGCGCGCCGTCAAGCTTGGGTTCCTGTTCCAGGTAACCAATGCGGATATTCGGCATCGGCACGGCCTCGCCGTCGAAGTCGGTATCTACGCCGGCCATAATCCGTAAGAGCGAGGACTTCCCGGCGCCGTTGAGCCCCAGCACGCCGATCTTTGCGCCGGGCAGAAAACTAAGCGATATGTCTTTGAGGATTTGCCGTTTCGGGGGTACGGTTTTGCCGACCCGGTACATCGAATACACGTATTGTGACACGATGCGCTCTTCGCGTTCTTTACCGATTTCACATACAACGGCTCGCGCTCTTCAAAGATTCTTCAGGTATGTCGATACAATCGAGAAATGGATTCGTTTGGAGGCACGGCGTCGATCTGTTTTTTGCGCTATCCGGGTTCCGCTTGTCGTATCCACTGGGCGGGCGCCAAACCCGGCCTTCGCGCGGTTCTCGGCATCGGTCGGCGCGCTCGAGCGCCTCGGGGGCCGGCTGGCTCGGTTCTTCGAGATTCCTGAGCGCATCGTGCTCGCTCGGAAAACGACGCCCCGCCAGGGTTCAATCCTCGCGAATTCGAACGCCGTCGCTTAATAGGGTGCTGCAGCGTTTGCTGCGCACGCACCGCGGGGGTATTCGACTCGATGAATCGCTCGATAAGCGCCCTGCTTATCGCTGGGTTAGTGGCTCTGCCGGTATTGGCAAGCGCGGCCACGTTTTCCGTCAACCCCATCTCGATTTCGCTTAGCAAAAGCAATTCCAGCGCCACGTTGGCGGTGACCAACGACAGCCGTGACAAGCTGCGGTTGCAAGTATCCGGCTTTGCGTGGGCTCAAAAACCCAACGGCGATATGCAGCTCCAAAAGACCGAAGATCTCGTCTTCTTTCCGTCCCTCGTTACGCTGGACGCCGGAGAAACGCGCCGTATTCGCGTGGGATCGACGGTCGCACAAGGTCCGGTCGAGAAAACGTTCCGTATCTTCATGGAAGAGCTTCCGGCCTTACAGTCGATCATCGGCGGCGGAATCCGTACGCCTATCGTGCAGATCCGCATGAAGATCGGCGTGCCCGTTTTCGTTAGCCCGACGGTCAATCCGGTGGTTTCCGGTGCGGTGCGCGACGTGGCTATCCGCGGAAACGCGCTTAGCTTCGATGTCGTCAACACCGGCAACATGCACTTCTCGGCACAGCGCGTGCACGTCAGCGCGCCGGGTGTGCTCACGCAGGACATCAGCGGCTGGTATGTTCTGGCGGGCGGCGTGCGGCATTTCACGCTACCGCTTCCGCGCGGCGGATGCCGTCGCATCGAATCGGTGACCGTGAATGTCCGGGCCGACGTCCTCAGCTTTGGAGCCGCCTCGGTACAACCCGCAAAGAGCTGTTCCTGATTACATCCCCCTAGGGGTGGGAACAGCGTATCCGTGCGCATTCTCTCGGTCGCTCTTCTTCTGGTCTGCTGCGGGCTCGACGCCCCCGCCGCACCTGCTCCTTGTTCGGGCGATCGCCCCGCCGTATTGCTGGGTTTGTTTGACCCGCGCTTTTCCGCAGCGGCCAGCAGCGCATACGCGCAGTCCTTTAACGTTTCGCTAACGGTCGACGCGGCGGGCAAACCGCACGACATCATCGTTACTCCCTACGATGCCCCCGCGACCAATACCGATGCGTCCGCCTCGCCGGCTGTTGCCCTCTCGATCAAGAAATCCGTGGAACGCTCGCCGTTTATTCCCGCAACGCATAACTGTTTGAAGACGCAGGATTTCATCAAGCTGTCCGTGCGCGCAAGCGGGTCGGACAAAACCTTGAAGATCGTTCCCGCTAAGCAGTAGCCGCAGCAATCGCGCGCTCGTTCCATTCGATGCCGCTGCCCGGACGTTCCGAAATGATCGCGTGTCCGTCCGCAACGCGGATCGGCCCTTCTTGCAGTGGGCCGGCGTGATCGAGATATTCGAGCCACAGGCCGGTTGGCGTTGCGCACAGCGCGTGCGCGCTGAATTCGGGAAACGTATGGCTGGAAACGGCGAGTTGCGCCCCCTGCGCTAAGGCCGCGGCGCGCAACCACCCGGTCACGCCGCCGATCTTCATCGCGTCGAACATCAGGTGATCGCTGGCGCGAGCGGCAATGCACTTTTCGATATCCGGCGGGCCCCAACAATTTTCGTCAAGCTGTATCGGGATCGACGTGGAGGCCGCAATGCGCGCGTGACCCGCAAAAGCTTCGGCCAGCGTCGGTTCCTCGATCCAGTATAGCCGACCCGAGTCCAGAGCGAGAACGCGCGCAAGCGCTTCCGCGACGGAGAGGCTCTGGTTGTAGTCCACCATGAGATCGCCGGTTTCGCCCACGGCACTGCGGATGGCCCGGATCGTTTCAATATCGGCGTCCAGGTCGCCGCGCCCCAGCTTGACTTTGATCGCGCGAAAGCCGCACGCAACCAATTTTTCGGCCTCATCCGCGGCTGCCCGCGCGCTCATGTTTCTCAAACTGGCATAGGCCGGAACCGGACGCGCGGCGGCTCCAAGCAAACGCACGAGCGGCACGCCTTTCGCTTTGGCGCAGGCGTCCCACAGCGCCATGTCGATGCCGGCCATCGCCATGCCGGCAAGTCCTTGCGCTCCCAGCAAACGAAAATGCGCGCGCAGGTAAACGTCGATGTCGCCGGGCACCGCCGACTGCCCGGCAACGACATCTTGAAGGTTGCGAACGAGCTGGGCGAGCGGCTCCAGCGCCGCCGGGGTGTAACAGCGAAGGTAACTCGTTCCCGTGACGCCTTCATCGGTTTCGATGTCAAGAAGCACGAGCGGCGTCGTGTGCATGACGCCGCTCGCGGTTTCCATGGGTGAAACGGGGGTCAGATTGACCGGCCGCACGCGAAACGCTCGAATTCGCATTAGCGAGCCGGCCTCGTCCGCACGAACCTTAAGTCAGCGCGGTTTCGTTCACGTGAAACAGCTTGATTTCGCCGTCGGACATTGCGGGCGGCCCCGCCATCAAGTGGCCCGCATTTTGCTGCATGAACGGCATGGCTTTACGCGTCGCTTCTTCGGAGCTTGCACGATCGCGATACGCGCCGACGACCAGTAGCTCGTCCGGACCCGCCGCGATGACGGCCCCTCTGAGAAACCCCGGGACTTCCTTGAGCATGGGCATCAACTTCGAGCGCATCAATTCGACCGCTTCATTGCGCGCGCCCGCATTGAGCCGCACGCGCCGCAGCACGCCAAAACCGGTCCCTTCGCCAACGCGTTCGGCAATCAATACTTCCCCGGAGGTCACCTTCGGGGGACCCACCGCCGAGGCCATATTCTCGCGGACCCATTCGCGAGCGCGCTCGACCGATTCGTCGGCACCCTTGCGGTCAACGAACATGCCCACCGTGACCAATTCACCCTTGTCGGTGACCATTACGCCGTAACTCTTCAGACCTTGCGTGTCACGAATGATCGGCAAAAATTCATCTCGGATGCGGCTGACGATTTCTCCGGAGTCTTGCGACGGAATTACGGTGTATTCACGAACGACGCCATACATAAAAAACGCTCCTTCCAAAGGTGGGCACAGAGCGTTCCCGGTTGCCACGGCGGGCCCTTGCCGCGTCCGAGGGACGGGCGCGGCGGATCCAATTAGGCGCACCTAATTCAGCTCGTCGGGGGCGAATTGACTCGATCTGCAGGCTGCGGCGACCCCGTTCACTCCTGGCTTTCCGGCGAGGCTTTTTTGCCTACTGAGCGTTGCGTGGCGCGCGCGTGCTGGTAATGGTATCGCTGAAGTGATATTCGTGTTCGCCTGCCCAGGCCTTGGCGCCGTCGTACAAGTATTCGAAGTTCTCGGCTTTGAGCTGGCTGATCGACGCGCGCTGGATTGCGACGACTTCGGAAAGATGCTCCCACGTTGAGAGGATGACGGTCGGTACGACCGTGTAAAGCAGCCGTCCATCGAGCAAACCTTGCTTAACGTATGCGCCGACTCGTTCGAACGTGCGCAGTACGACGTTTTCTTTATGTACGCGGTCGTCGCACGCTTCGGGAAATGAGACCTCGTGCCGGAACGTATCGTTTTGCATGTGCGCGGCGAGATCGTGTACCACAAAGCGCACGGCTTCCTGAAAATCCGTGCGGTCCATATCGTCGAAGATCTGCATCGCGCCCTGAAGCTGCGTGGACTTGCGCAGATGCTCGAGCTGCGCGTTGGTGAGTTTTGCTTGCTCCGAGCCGACGCGCACCTGCTTGGACGCAAAGACAACGGTGATCGCGATAACCACGGCCGAGAGAATCGAACCCGTGGCAGTAACGGCTTCCCACATGCGGCCTGCTTGTGGTCCGGGGAGCGGGTAAATCCTTCGGTCTCTCGCCAACGGCTTGACATGCGTGGGCTCGCGCGTTATAAATAGGTAACCAGATGGTTACATATAGCGATACGCTCGACACGGTTTTTTTCGCCCTCGCAGATCCCACCCGGCGGCGCATCGTGGAAAAATTGGCCCGGCGGCACCTGACGGTTAACGAGATCGCCGCGGGGTTTAACATGTCGCGCCCGGCGGTTTCCAAACACTTGAAGGTCCTTGAGGAATCGGGGATCTTGACGCGCGAGGTTCGCGGCCGCCAACACCACTGCACGATCGTTCCAAAACCCATTCGCGCGGCCTCCACCTGGCTGGACCGCCAGGAACGGTATTGGAACTCCGTCCTTGACACACTCGATCAGTACTTGGAGAGAAACCATGAGTGAAACACAGACTCACCCCGGCGTGAAGCTGGTCATCCGGCGCAGGTATGCCGCCTCGCGCGAACGCATTTGGTCCGCCTGGACCGACCCCGAAGAAACAAAGAATATCCATCCGGCGGAGATGACTGTGCCGGATTTCCAGTGCGATTTTCGGGTGGGCGGTTCGTATCGCCTAACGATGCAAAGGCCGGACGGCGAAAAATACATTGCGAAAGGCGTCTACCGCGAGATCCAGCCCCCAGAACGGCTGGTGTACACCTGGACGTGGGAAGAGGATACGCCGCAAGAAGAACGCGAGACGCTGGTAACGCTCGAGCTGCGCGATCTCGGCGGTAAAACCGAACTCGTCCTCACGCACGACGGACTCGCGAGCGAGGAATCGCGCGAGGCGCACAACGGCGGCTGGGGCCAGACGCTCGACAGTCTGGGAAAAATCGTCGAGCCTTAAAACGCACCCGTTGTTTCAAAGAAAAAAGGCGCCGTCGCAATGACGGCGCCTTTCGTTTTCCCGGACGAGTGTCTTAGTGGTACGCGGCCAATTTGACGGTAGTCGCACCGAGTGCTTGCGCGAGATCATAGTGGGCTTGAATCGAGATGAGATGGTAGTTCGCATCCGCGGGTGCGCCGAACGTTTTGTCGATGTCGCTCATGACGGCCTCGTGAATGCCGTTGGTGACGACGTGATCGAGGAAGTATCCCTCGTAGTACGTTCCGTTCGAGAGCCCGAGCATCACGATGCGCTTCGCCAGTACCGTACCTTTTAACGTCGGCTTCGGAAATTTCACGCCGGCCTTCGTTGCCCGGCGTACGGCATCGTTGACCGCAAAGTTCTGCACTTCTACGTATTTTGCGACGCGAGCGCTGCCGTACTGTTTGGTAAGTTTGCCGACTTCCGCGGTCGCCAACTTCGCGCCGGCAAGCGCGGTGAGCGCTTTGACGATCGAAAAGTTGCCTGGCGCGCCGCCCGCGACGACCAATGAAATCGCCGCTTGCAGATCCGGTTTTCCGGTATAGGTGGGACCGTCGCCGCCGGCGGTTCCGATCGGCATCCCGTGATCGGGGCCGAGCTTCATGCCGTGGTAGATTCCGGTGCCCATCATCGAGCGGACCGATCCGCCCATGTGACCGGACATGCCCTTTGTCGCGGCGCCGGCCGAAACGGTGGTTCCCAGAATCGCTAAAGCGGCGAGTGCCGGGAAGAATTTTTGTTTAAACATATGCCTCCAAGAATTGCGTAATATATTGCTTGAACGCACAGAAGGGGCGGCCGGATTGTCCCTCCCTCCGGCAACGATCTCTCCCGCACCGGCGTTGAAGAGGAAGTGATCGAGCGCCAGACCGCATTTGAAATCCGCGACGCCCTCGCCCAGCTTCATTATACGGAAGCCGCGGTCGTCGAGGCGGCGTTTCTCGACGGACGCTCGCACGAAGAAATTGCGCGAAAAATGGCCTTGCCGCTGGGAACCATAAAAACGCGCATTCGCGCCGGCCTGCGCCGGCTTCGCCCTTTGATCAACGTTTTGTGCGAAGCATCATGATCGAACCGGACGCGCAAGGGATCAGCAACGGTATTGAAACCGCCCCAAAACGTGCGGGGAACTCCGGAAGGCGCTTAGGCGGTTCGTCGGTCCAGATCGAAAATGCGTCGAGCTCAAAAGCAAGCGCGGCACAGGTGTTGGTGGAGCATCTTTTTGCGACCACCGACGCGCGCATCCCCGGGATTAATTATGCGGTTGCCTACCGTCTCGCCGAACAGTTCATCGGCGGCGACATCGTGGACGTCTATCACTTCGACAATAATTCCGTCGCGTTCTCGATTGCCGACATCTCCGGCAAGGGCGCCCGCGCGGCCGTCCATGCCGCTCTCATCAAATATGGTCTACGCGCCTACTCCAGCCACGGACTCGCTCCCGAACGCGTCTTGCGCTCGTTGGACCGGCTGTATCTGGAAAACAACAATTTCGAACAGAACGAGTCCTTTGCAACCGTCTTTTTCGCCTTGATCGATCCGAAACGAAAAATCCTCACCTATGCGTCCGGCGGACATGAACCGGTGGTCATCCTGGAGCCGGATGGGACGGTCGAAGTTCTCAAGCCCACGGCACCCCTCATCGGCGTTTTCGACGATCAACATCATCTCTTTAACCAAGAGGTGATCACGATCCGGCCCGGTTCGCTTTTCGTTGCGACGACCGATGGCGTAACCGAGGCGCGCAATGAGCGCGGCGAGAGTTTTGGCATGAATCGCTTCATCGCGCTGGTTAAGAAACATGGGCAGCGCGATCTTAAGGATCTCATCGAATCCGTCATGGATGAGGCGCAAGCGTTTCGAGGCGGCCCACTCGTGGACGATATGGCCATTCTCGCCGCCCGCTTTATTTAAGTTATCGCTTGCCCGCCGCGCGGCGAATAAAATGCCGGATCTTTTTCGTCGTACGCCGGACGCCGCGCTTGAAGCGCTTGGCCGAGGTCTTCTGAAGCAAGGTCGCGTGAACGGCCGGGTGCTGCGCGGGTGCGGCTGCGACCGCTGGGGCGTTCGGTAAAAGGAAGGCCAGCGCACAAAACGCGGCTACGACGGATGCAAATCTCATACGCTTTCTATCGGCAGTCACGCGTTGCGCAAACAGGTACGGCGGAAACCGCCGGCTAGAGCCTGAATGAGTTCCCCAACGGGCCTGCTGAGGGGGACTATGGCAATATCCGCACCGCGCACGTCGGTGTTTCGACATTCGTGGACGCTCCTGAGAACGAATCGCATCATCATCTTGCCCGGATTGATTGTGGGCGTCGTGGCCTCGCTGCTCATCGGCTTCTTCATGCTCACCGGCATCGCGTCGTATTCCGTGCTCACCAACACGGGAATGGCACGGTCCGCCTTTCAGTCGGCCTATTACGGAATCGCGCTCAGCAGCATGGTCGCCATCCTTGGCGCGGTGCTGGTTATGGCGTATACCGGAGGAATGGCCCTGGCCGCGTGGACCTCGGGTAAAGCGAGTCTTCGCGATGGCACGCGTACCTTTCTCCAGGAAGGCACGTCCCTTTTTTCATCGCTCCTGTGGCTGATCTTTTTGGGAGCCGTTGCCGCGCTGCTGGGGCTCGTTACCTTCGGATTTTCCATTCTGGCGTACATCGTGCTTATGCTCTACGTCGTCCCCGCCGTGGTCGTCGATGATGTCGGGGCGAGGGAAGCGGTGAGGCGCTCGTTCCATGTTGCCGGCAAGAATATCTTGGCCACCTGCGGGGCAGCCGTCCTCATCGGAACGCTCTGGCTTCTGGCGGGCGTCGGGGGCATCGTGTTCGGGCACGTGCCGATCGTCGGGTCTTTGATCGGAGAGATCCTTTGCAACACGGTCATCGCGTACGCGATGCTCTTCACGGTGGGAGAGTATCTGAAGTTACACGCGCCCGCGCCCACGCCACCCGCGCAGTAATTCTTTTGAGAAACTAACCGCCGCACGGCGAGTACACCATTTCAATCCTGAACCAGTGCAAGGCAAAGTCGCGCGACCGGGGAAGTGCGGTGTTGCCACAAAGGGAGATCGATGCGACCATTTTTTGCTGTTACCATCATTGCTGCCGCGCTGATCGTTTTGGCCGCCCGCGGTCCCGCCGATGCTGCCGGCGCTTTTCCAAAAATTGAACCGACGTTAGCACTGATCGGAGCAACGGATAAGACCGGCCAACTCGTAACCGAAGGTACGGCATTCTGTATCAGCTCGGATGGCACTCGTTCGTACTTTTTAACCGCAAATCACGTGCTCACCGACGAGAACGATGAGCCGGCCCAACACCTGGTAATGATTTTGGCGCGCGACATGAACGACGCCCACCCGCACCGGTACCCGGTTTCCATCGTACGTGAAAGCCCGGATCCGGATCTCGCGGTCGTTTCCGTCGAGGTGCCGGGCATCCAGCACGTGCGCCTATCGCCAACACTTCCCGCTGTCGGTGACGACGTTGCCATTGCCGGATTTCCGTACACCGAGTCCGTTATGTGGGGCGCGGTTTTCGGCGGACGCGGCCCGATGCTCAATCACCGCTTCCCGCGCGAGCTTACTCCCTCGATGCATCGTGGCGCCGTCAGCGCCCTCCACGGGGGATCCTACTACATCCAGTACGACGCGCTAACCGACAACGGAAACAGCGGCGGCCCGCTGTTCGATCCGGTAACGGGCGACGTTTTTGGCGTGGTTCAGGCGTCGGTTGAAGGATCGCGTCAATATCGCGATCTTCCCTCCTCCATTCACAATAATCTGGCCATCTCGACCACGGAGGGGTGGGAGTTCATCGCTCGCGCTCCGGTAACGGTGGATCGAACGGTGGCGGCCGGCGGCGAGCACTTGATTTCCCACCATGAATCCCGCCCGTGCCGCGTCGCCAACAATGCGCTTGCGCTTGCCTACGGGCGCTGGGCACAGGCGCATGGCCGAGTTTTGGACATGGTATCGGCAATCGAGCAGCCCCGGTACGCATCGCGCCGGCTCGCGTTGGCTCGCGCTACGCAACGGTCGGCACAAGCCGAAAGCACGTGGCAGGCAACGCTAGAACGCGCTTTGAGCCGCCTGAAGAGCAGCCGCTTCCCGAGTCCAAACGATCCACGGCGCCGCCTCATCGAGCGCCTCCGATCGGTAACGCTGCAGGATTCACTTCTCGGGCGCGCTTTGCTGCAGCACGCTGGCCGACGGTCCGCGCCCGCCGCGCACACGGTAACCACGAAATCCGCGGAGGCCTCCATCGCGGCCGCCGCGCGAGCCGCTTTTGCTGCGGCCCGCTGCTAAAATCTCGGGGCGTCTGCCCTCTTACGTCAGCGGGGCGGCCTTTGTAATGTCGTTCTGGTAGTGCCCAAAAAGCGCTTTGTTATGTTTGAAATGTTTTTTGAGCGCGCCGATACGTTTCTTAAAATTCGGGTGATCCGCCATCCATCGGGATTCGTGCATGGACGGATAATCGACTAACATCGTCTGAAAAAGCCACACCGCTCCCCACGGATTGTAGCCGGCGCGCGCGCAGATTTCCGAACCCGTGAGGTCCGCTCGCTCCTCATCGCTGCGCGAGTAGTGCATCATTGCCAGCACGCCCGCCGTAGACGTAAGCGACTCAACCTTCCCCTGCAAATGTCCATGCAAAATCCGAACGATCCGGGCCTTCGCGCTATCCGTCCGCGCCGCGATGCGTGCGTCTCGAAGCATTCCGTATTGGCCATCGTGATGAATGGCGTGCGAAACCTCGTGGCAGAGCACGGCCGCCAGCTCATCCGCGTTGTGCACGTATGAAATAATGCCTTTGCTCACGTAAACGTGCGGCGCATAGGCGGCGGCGTTGACTTCCTGCTCGTTGGTGGCCAGAAAAACAAAACGCGCGCCGTACATCGGCGCAGCGATTTTGTTGATGCGCGTCGCGAAGGTATTGACCAGCCGCTGCTGAGCCGACGTTGCGGGCAAGATAATCCCATCGGCAACTTGACGATGATAGAACTGGCTATCGTCCTTCGCCTCATCGGGTGTGGGACCGCCCGCCAGTGCCGGGCCGGCGAGCAACAAGAAGGCCGAAATGAGTGCAACGCGGTGCTTGAGTTCCAATGGTGTTCCTCCCGAAAGCGAACATAGGAATATGACGATCGGCTAATATCCAACTGCTCGGACGTAGTGCGCTACGACGGTCCCAAGTTGAGAACCTTTGCACGGAATCGAAAGCCTCGGCGACGCGGCCGCGCGCTGCACGCCTCCCGCCAACGCCTAGCTCGCGCGTCAAGCATGAACGCCGCTCAAGCTCGCCATACACGGCCCTGGCAGTCCGAGACCCAGGGCGGAGCGCCGCGCCCAAGGGGATACACCGGGACCGAACCGAACGGCCTTCGGGTGCGAGGCATGGCAACGTGCCATTTCGTGCTTGTATCCGCCCCTTTCAGAGCGGCGTTATGAGCTCGGAGGCGCCTTCCATTCCTCGCGATGCCCTCGGTATCCGAAAGGAGTGTCCATGTCCCCGATTCGTACGAAACTCTTTGGGGTTCTTGCAGTACTGCTCTTCATCTCGGCTTCGATAAGCCCGGCGCGAGCCGACCAAAGAGATTTTCGCTTAATCAACAGAGGTTCAACAACGATCGTGTCCGTCTACATTTCCGCTCATGGCAACCCCAGTTGGGGCAGCGATGCCCTGGGAAGCAGCGTGGTTTATAGCGGGCAATACTCCGACATGTACTATACGGGTCCCGACAGTGTCGGGTGTATGTTCGACATTCGCGTCGTCTATGCCGATCATGCGATCCGGTACATGTGGAACGAAAATCTTTGTGCCGACTCCGCAATCTATAGCTATCATTAGGAGAATCAAGCATGATCAAAGTTAGCAAATATGTCCTGGCGATCAGCGCCGTCGCGGCATTGACGTTCGCCGCCAACGCTTCGAGCTTCGCCGCATCTACGGGCGGCGGTCTCGTCGCCGAGCACGGCACATCGGGGAAAATGGCCAACACCAACTTCAAGGGCCGCCACGGGCGTCCCATGATGCACGCACGCATCGGAGGCCATCCCAAGGGAATGCACGTGCGCCACTTTGTCGGCCTCAAGCCGAATGAACCGGCAACGAAGTCATCGCAACAGGGCTGGAAGCAGTAATACGATAGGCCCCTCGCATCGGTACCGCAACACGATACCGATGCGGGGGCTTCCTTCGATGACGATCACCCACGGGTTTTCCTTCTCGCAAATGTGAACGTGCGGAAAACACGCATCTTGAGACTCTGCATGACCCTGTGCGGCGCATTGGCGCTGGGCGGTGTCTCTTCTCCTGTCTGGAGTCTTGCAACGGCAACGAGCATTTCGGCGCAGCGCGTCGCGCGCGGCTTTGCAATTACCGCAATCGTGACATTACCCACGCCGTGCAACGATCTGCGCATCATCGAGAGCACGGGGACCCATCGCCGGTACCTTGTTCAGCAGAGATACCGCGGCGGCGTATGCGCGCAGGTCATTGTAACCCGCACCGTTACCGCACGCTTCATCTCCGCCTCGCCTCCGGCGCGGGTTGACGTGCTCGCGCGGGACAAACATTGGAATCTTTCTCTGCACTAAAAACAAAGTAGCCGATCCTAACGTCGACGAACCGCTAATTGCAGCCCCGGGTTGGGTTCCCGGTCGGTCCAACATACGTCCATGTCACGGAGCCCTTTTTCAATCGCGTCCAAGACGCATGCGGCACGCGAGCTCCATGCAACGTTAAAGCAACATCGCGAATGAGATCGGGCTCGTTAATCGCGTAGCCGTGGCCATCTAACCCGTGACTCGCCTGGCTAGCATCCACCACATCCGTTCGGGCGATCGCGTGTCGCCAGCTGGTGATTCGTCCCAACCGGTGGTGCCAGTGAACCAGCGACGATAGCAGCAACGCGTGGTCGTGCCGGGAGACGTACAGCGTCACGCGCTCAACGGGTTCCGGTTTCCGAATGATCGCGCGTAGGTAGTCATTGAGGCTCATATCCGGCGCTGCTAAGACCACGTTCCGAATAACCGCGCTGCCGTTGGAGGGAAGCTGTATCTGAGCCATTGCGAGGGCGAGGACTCGCGCACCTAAACTGTGAGCGAACACGTCGATCTCCATTCGTGGCAGCGATCGGTGAAGGCCCTCAAGAAACCGTGCGAGCGCAGGAGCATTCGTGCGTGCCGCTTTGGAATCGGCGACGTACTCATACTGTTTTCCGCCGGAACCCCAATCGGCATACAGCAATAGGTCCTGCGAACCAAAGAGCCTCGCCATGCGGTACGCCGTCGGAACGCCTAAGGGCGCTGCGGTGGCGAACCCCGGCACGAACACGACGAGTCGTTGGGCGCGGGTCGTGCGCACAAGGTTGAACACGTCGCTCACCTTCCCAGGGCGGTGCACGATCGTATTCTTGCGGCTTAAGCAAAGCGTTGCACTCTGCGCGACCTCATACTGCACGGATTGGCCGGTTCGCAATAACACGAGCGGCACGTTATAGCGGTAGACTGGTCCTGATGACGATACGGCAGCTGAGAACATCAAGAGCGAGAGCACGGCCGCCACGCCGGCCGTTCTCCCCGTTCTACAGGCAGACACGGCTCTTATCCACATGGGCCGCGAGGTTGAGCTTCGTTTCAGCACCCCTTCTCATCTTTCAGACCTCGGTAATCGAGGCGCTTCGTTCGGCGGCGATCGTTCCGATAGCGGCGAAATCGCCGCGGGTTAGCTGCGATATAACTCTTGATAGCGTCTTCACGCGCGACGAAAACGCGATGATTCACAAGCCAGCGCGCGATTCCGGGGCCCGGAGACTCGCGAAGTCGGGCGTTGACCTCATCCCCAGTTAAAGAAGAATCGAACTTTTTGAACAGCCATATCATCGCCCACGGATTAAACCCCGCCGCCGCACAGACATCAACGCCGGCAATATCCGCGGCTCTGTCCTGCTGCTGGGAGAAATGCAACAGGGGCAGGAGTTGATACAAAAATATGCTCTTCTGGGGATCGTAGGAGCGAAGAAGCGTGCTGATTTCGGACCGCAGGACCGGCTGCGTCCCGTTTGCGTGCGAGTGTCGCGACATCCCACTGGGACGGAGCGGCACGACATCGTCATGCCGAATCGCATGGGCGACTGCGTTGCAGAGGAGCGCCGCGTACTCATCCTGACTGTCTTCAATTCGGTACAGCGCGCGCACACTTACATATACCTGCGACCCAAAGACTGCAAACGCGTCAGGATACTGCGCCTCCCTGTCGTTCAGGAGGCCGAACGTGATGCGTTCGCCGTATGCCCGCGAAGCCACCGCGGCAATTTTATCGTGCAAAGCGAACAAAGCCCGGGGATGCCCCACATCGCCCCCGTTCCAAAAAGCGCCCTGAGAGCGTAGTTCCCGATAGAGCCGATTGCCTAACAGGCGGTCCTCATGCGTGGGCGGGGCCGAGGCGCTCGGTGCCGCAATGGCCATCACGGCAACCAGAGCGAGTGCGGCGCGCAACATGCGCGTGTGCATCGTTGACCTGCGTTCGCTGGAGATGCGGTCCCGCACTTCACTGCGGCCTTCACTGGCTCGGCCATAGGTGGAAAAAGTCACGCCGCGAGGAACCGGAGGCATCATGCGTGTCGGTTTCATGATCGTGGCAGTGCTGCTCCTCGGCGTTACGAACGGCGCAGCGCGCGACGCCCGCAACCCCTTAGGCCCATTCGTTACGGTGCGCCATTGGGCGCCCTTTTTTTTGAAGATCGCCGGCACCCGCCCGACCGTTTTTCTTGGGCGCCGCATGTACGCGTACCAGTTTGGGGAGCACACCGGGGGAGGCGCGCCGGAATTTTCTTCGATGGCCGTAGGCCATATTGGCCCCGGCGGCACCTGGATTGCCGCGATACCGATGGACAGCGGCGGCTCGGGCGGCGCGTTCGACATCTTCGTCTTCGCCATGAGCCCGAAGGGTCCACACTTCATTGGCGACGTGCACGATGGCGATCGCCTCTGGGCGTTCGTCTCAAACGGGCTTTTGCACGAGGGGGCGCCCGACCGAGATCCGGACTCATGCAACGGCTGCCATAAGCGATGGCGCATTTTCGATTACCGCGTTTCGGCCGCGGGGCTGCAGCGCGTGGGAACGCGCGTGGTGTCGCGCCGCAATCCTTCAGCTCAGCCGACGACGTTGGTAGTCGGGACGCTCCTGCAAGCGCGCGCCCGAACGATTCGAATTCGCAACACCTTTTGGGGCGATCAAACCCTGCGGCTCGTGAGCGGCGCCGCGCATGCGCGTGTCAAAGCCGGTCAAAAAGTGCTGGCCGGGGTGCACGACACCGGAACGCCAACGGTGCTGTGGGTTGTGCCATATCAGGGCGGCATGGATTTGTAAGGTCTCGCGCTACGGCGGTTGACCGAACGCCGCCGCGAGCCGATCGGCGCGCTGCAATTCAGTTCGGCTAAACCCGCGCGGTGCCGCATGCATCGCACTCGACGAAACCCGTTGCATATCAAGGGCGTATGAGGCCAGCGCGGCATCGCGTCGCGCACTCTCGGCGGCTCGTGCCGTCTTCAGAAGCACCGCCGCATTTGCGCGGAGGTCGGGCGTGCGCAGCCGCGACACATCCACCAGTCGGTGGCTGGATCGCTGATAGTGGAAAATCCAAATGGGGCCGGTGCGTAATGACGCCCCCAAATGTGCGACGATTCGGTAGTCGTTGATGATCCAATCCGTGCCGTGCGCCGTCGCGCGAAACGCCGGGCGCACGTAAACTCGCCATTCGTGAAACGTGATCGAGCCATCGGCGAGATCGATAATACTCGTAAGGTCGCAGCACGAGGTGCCGGCGATCTCGGAATTGACGATTAACTCGCGAGGTGTCGGCGCACCGTCTTCCAAATTTGCAAAGCGCAACCGCGTAACGCCCCAGATCGAATGAATCGAACGATCCGCGATGAGTTGCCGCACTTGAAAAAC
>JABXNS010000171.1_pt1 | contig 16961 bp, 19 predicted proteins | sample 7301101 | NCBI WGS metagenome assembly JABXNS01 (sample SAMN14449646, study PRJNA615230) | soil metagenome | isolation source: soil from bare, unvegetated metal-rich iron-sulfur acidic spring small-cell... | place: Canada: Paint Pots Mound, Kootenay National Park, BC | collected 2017-05-25 | reverse complement strand
GAGGTGTATAAGATGCAGGGCTAAACCTGTCCCCTTATCAACGCCAATGTGCCCCGCCAGCCCAGCCACCCCCACACCGGCGCTAAACAGATCGGCAGCGCCGGTAAATCCATTTATAATGCCTGTCAAGGAGTTCTGGTACGGCTATCCGCCGGATAGCGATGGTGGTGGCGGCTGTAAGATGGCGCTTCTCTTTAGCCAGCCATGGGGACTCCGTAACGTGGACAATAACGCTGCGCATGACCCTACTCCCGGGCCAAGCGACACCCCGAGCCCGAATCCTGGTCCGCAAACGGGCCACATCTTCCACACAGATGATGCGTTTGCGTTATGGAAGGCGATGGAGGCGGAAATCTTATACGGAACCGCTCTCTCGAAGGACGAGCATCCCGTCGGATACTTCTATGAGAAAACGCTGGGAAGAAGGCTTGTTCCGCCATCATTTACGCCGCTGTACGCGGATCCGATGTTCGACGGGTACGCCCTGATTCTACACAACGGGTTTGATAACAATCGTTCTTACGCATTAGCGTACGACGATCTCTTCGATCTTGCACCAACGCTACTCTATCACTACAGCCACGCGATTTCGGTTCGTATCAACCCCGTTCCCGAAGCGGATACGCTGTCGGCCGATCCGGTACCGCCACCACTCCCTGCCTGCAGTAAAATACCACAGGGCGTTGGAGCAACTCCGTGGCCGTAGCGGCTGCATGATTCTCTCCTGACAGTACGAGAGGCGGCTTCGCCGCTCAAGATCGGTTGGACGCTGTTTTATGAAATGATGGATCGCGGGGAAATAGCGGCTCGCGGGTCCGAAACTCACGGACGCTGACGGTCATGCCCGCGTTGAGGCATACGTGCGCGTCGATCTATCTTCGAACCATTGGTGGGATTCGTTGAACAGAATAGATCTGGCAGTCGCGAAGGCCAACTTCGCATCTGAGGTCGACACGCTCTCGCAGATCGGGCGCATCGACGGCTTAAGGCCTGGCGCGCGGCCAACGTTAACCGCCGAGATTCGCTTGGTGCGCTCTTAGAAGGGCAAAACTCAGCGAGAAGACCTTCGCAAATTGGCGGACCAAAATGGCGGACTCAAAGGTAGTTGTCCTGGCCGATAAACAGAAAACCCGCCGCGCCAAGCGCAAAACGGGCTTCCAAATGGTGGAGATGGGGGGACTCGAACCCCCGACCCCTTACATGCGAAGCAAGTGCTCTACCAGCTGAGCTACATCCCCACGATCGGTGCTCTACCAGCTGACCCTTCGACAAGCTCAGGGTGACAACGCCGTAACGATTTATGCCGGTAGGGCAGCGCGGCTGATTATACGGCCGGGCGGAAGGGCCTGTCAAAAAGCGGCCCAAGAATGATTTTGCAAATCATTCGCAAATTAGGCCCCTATGCGAGCCACCTATGCAACCAAGCCGCGAGAGCAGGTCTCGGCCGTCCTCCGGCGCGAGAAGCGCTATCTTTCGGCGGCTGAAATCCACGCGATCTTGCGGAAATCGCGCACCAACGTATCGCTCTCGACCGTCTACCGGACCCTCGATTTGCTGGCCGGCAAGGGGCAGGCGAGCGCGCGGGTCGACGAGCGGGGCGAAACGACGTTCGTTGTCTGCGATCAGTCGCACCATCATCACGCCGTCTGCAACGGCTGCGGAAAAGTCGAGGACGTTTCATGCGAAGCGATTGAAAGCGTGGCGCATGCACTTCGCTCCCATCACGGCTTCAAGCTCGCGGACCATGAGATGGAGTTTTTCGGCACATGTGGAGCCTGCAGATGAAAGGCGCGTCGTTGGTTCTCGTAAGTTTGCTTGCCTCATGCGGGGTCTCGACAAGCTCGACCGTGGTTCGACAAGCTCACCATGACACACGCGTTTCGGTCGTTACAACTTTCTCTACCCTAAACTCGTTCGCGCAGGCCGTCGGTGGATCATACGTGACCGTGCACAATCTCGTGCCGATTGGCGCGTCGCCGGAAACCTATCAGCCGACGCCGCAAGATATCGCAACGCTGGCCGGCGCGCAGTTGCTCGTGGAGAACGGCACCGGCATCGAAGTTTGGCTGCAGCACACCATCTCGACGGCGAGCAATCCGAACTTACGCGTCCTAATCCTGTCCGACGGTTTGAAACACATCGATCACAATCCGCACCTTTGGATGGATCCCGAGCTTGCGAGCGCCTACGTCGGCAAAGTCGCTCGGGCGCTCAGTCTCATGGATCCGCCGCATGCCGCCGACTATAGGCGCAATGCCACAGCGTATCAGCAGAAGCTCGCTGCTTTGCAAGCCGAGATCGCAAAATCGATCGCGACTATTCCGCCGCAGCGGCGCACCATGATCGTCTTCCACAACGCCTGGCAGTATTACAACGATCGATTCGGCATCCGCACGGTCGGAGTCATTGAGGTCTCGCCGGGCCAAGAACCCAATCCGTCTTATATCGCGAGCCTCGTCGATGTCGCGCGCAAATATAATGTCCGCGCCGTATTTTCCGAACCCGAGTACAGCCCAAAAATCGCCCAAGCGCTGGCAAAAAGCGCCGGCATTCGGACCGTCAGCGATCTCTACGACGACTCGATCGCCAACAGCGCGCGCGTCCACGACTACATCAGCATGCTTCGTTACGACACCGGAGTAATCGTAAAGGCCTTGCGTTGAGCGAGGCCATCGTTGTATCGAATTTGGCGGTTCGGTACGAAAACGTGCTCGCGCTCGACGGAGCCAGCCTGACGGCAAGTTTCGGTGAGGCGCTCGGGATCGTCGGTCCGAACGGTTCGGGAAAATCGACGCTGCTCAAGACGATTGCCGGACTGCTGACGCCGGCCGCGGGGAGCGTCTGCGTGCTGGGCAAGGAGCCGCGCGAATTACCACCGGGCACGATCGCCTACGTTCCGCAGATTGAAGCCGTCGATTGGAGTTTTCCGGCGACCGTGTGGGACGTCGTTGCCATGGGCCGCTTTCCGCGACTGGGTGTTTTCAGGCGCTTCGGAAACGAAGATCGCAAAGCAGCGAGGCGCGCGCTCGCGCAGCTGCGGATGGAAGATCTCGCAGGGCGCCACATTTCCGCGCTGTCAGGCGGACAGCAGCAGCGCGCATTCGTCGCGCGCGCGATCGCACAAGAACCCCGCGTGCTCTTGCTCGACGAGCCTACCACGGGCGTCGATGAGCAAACCGAAGAGTCGCTGCGCGAAGTCGTGCGCGAGCTCGTGGCGAGCGGCCTGCCAGTTCTGATGGCGACGCACGATCTCGATCGCGCCGGCGATTGGTTCGACCGGCTCGTCGTTATCGACCGGCGCGTCATTGCCATCGGTACGCCCGACGACGTTGCAAAAAGCGGCGCGTACGCCGGAATCCGTGAGCACACCCACACGCATGGCCACATGCGAACCGATCGATGATTGAGCATTTGATCGCGCCGTTTCACTATGCATTCATGCAGCGCGCGTTCTTGACGGCGATTCTCGTCGGCATCTTATGCGCGACGATGGGAACGTACGTCATTCTGCGGAAACTGGCGTTTATCGGCGACGGAATCGCCCACGCATCGTTCGCCGGTATCGTAATCGCGTATCTGCGCGGAACGAATTTTTATCTCGGGGCGGGAATCGTCGCCGTAATAACGGCGCTAGGCATCGGTTTCGTGCATCGCCGCGGGCGCATCTCGCTCGACACGACCATCGGCGTGCTCTTCACGGGCGCGTTCGCGCTCGGCATTTTCCTGATGAGCCGCCAGCGAACGTATTCCGTCGACCTGCAGAGTTTTTTGTTCGGCGACATCCTCTCGGTCGGCTCGCAAGATGTGATCATGATCGTCGCGCTCGCGCTCGTCGTTGGTATCGTGACGGCGCTCCTCTTCCGCTCGCTGCTCTATACGTCGTTTGATCCCGTGGTGGCGCAAGCCAGCGGCATGAATGCGAACGCGATCGAGTACGTGCTGCTGGTCTTGATTGCGCTGACCATCATCATTTCGCTGCAAGCCGTCGGCATTATTCTCGTTGCGGCGCTGTTGGTGACGCCGGCCGCGGCCGCGTACCAGCTGACCAACCGCTTTGCGCCGATGATGGCGCTCTCGGCATTCTTCGGCGCGCTCTGCGCCGTGGGCGGCCTCTATCTATCCTATTACTTGGCCAGCGCAAGCGGCGCGACAATAGTACTGGTTGCGACGGCTCTCTTCTTTGCCGCGGTCGGAGGGAAACAAGCGCGTCTGGCTATCGCGCGTCGAAGGTAAACGGCGCCGTGTAGATCGACTTGCCGTCGTCGAACTGCAGCCACATCTTGTAAAGGCCTTTAGAGAGCGGCGGCGCGCGCAACGCGTACTCGCAACAGATGCTTCGCGCGGCCGCGCCGTCAATGTCGGCGTACGCCAGCGTCGACGTGTTGACCAAGATCGCGCGTGCCCACGCGACGTGATATGGTGCGACGCCGGACGAGTGAGGATCGCGATTGATGTCGACGGTGATCGTCTGCGGGCGCATCGCATGCAGCCGTGTCTGATCGAGGAGAACGTCGTAGGACCCCTCCCGAACGCGTACCGACGGACCTTTGACCGTTGTCGTTAGATTGCGCGCTGCCGGCCCGGACTGAAGTACGAAACGAAAAACCTGTTCGGGCAACCCGGTGACGGTCGATGCCACATAGGCATAATAGCGATGCCTTCGGTCGAGTGAGACGTGAATCGCAAAGCTGCCGTCTACACCCGATCCTTTAGCGCAACGAATGCAGCGGTTACGCACGAGTTGCGGGTGGACATGGCTAAATGCTCCGAAATCATCTCGCACAAGGATGACATGAACCGGATCGCCCTCGGTCAATTCATAGCATGGTCGCGCGGAAGGCGGGGCGAGGTTCCCGGCATGGCATGGCGCGATCGGCTGTCGAGAGCCGGGCAGGTATTGCGTCACTACCAAGTCGCTGCCGGCAACGAGCGTCAATCGCGACGCGATCTGCGGCTTTCCTTGAGCGAGCGCGTACTGGCCGGCTTGCTGTACGATCGCCGCGTGCGCAATACAAACGGTCATCGCGCAGGCGATGGCTGCGACTACTCCGCGGGTCGCACGACGATCCATGTTTCCTTTCCGGTACGCTCCAAAAAGCCGGCAGCGGCCAAAGCGTCCAGCGCCTCCGTCAGCACCGCCCGCTCGTTCTTATTGGGCATACCCGCCCAACGCATAGCCGCCTCACCTAACTGTATCTCGCCGGCGGTCCGGAGGAGGTCGCGAAGGAAGCTCACCGGCAATTTGACGCGCTCCATGCGACGCGCAACGGGATCGAGGGCGGCTTCGAACTCCGAGTCAGCCATGCGTGGACGCGTACGCGTCATAGGCGGCTTTCACCCCGCCCGGGAGCGCCCCAAACCAGGAATTCCCGTCGACGATTCGCGGCGGCGGCGCGAGCGCATGGCGGTTCTCCGCCGCGAACGCTTTCAAGACGCCGGCCACCGGTTTCTCCGAACCATCGTCGCGAATGAGCCCGAAGTTCAGCTCGTGTGGCGCGCAGTCGCAGGGGGGCCACTCGCGCAACGCCGGGACGTAGTCGGCCCAGCACCACCAGAATGCACCCAGCGCTCCGCAGCGGTGTAAACGGTCGAGCACTTCATAAGCATAACGCGCCATTTCGTCTTCGCTCAAGCAGGCAAACGCGCTCCTATCTTGGGCGCCGTTCTCAGGACAACCGGGATTGCCGAACTCGTTGAAGAGCACGGCCTTTCGCGAAAGCGACTGCATCAACTGGCAGAGGAACGGCACCACGTTCGGATCGGTGCGGCTGCGCGCGAAATCCGCGTAGACCGAGTATCCGTGCATCACCGCGCAGACCAGGGGCTTGCAGAACTCCGCAAAGCGAAAGTTGCGATCCTGTATGAGATCTTCGGAATGATTCCCCGCAGTCACGCCGGCATCTGATGTTTCGATCAAGTCACTCGTGAGTCGGGCGCTCCATTCGCCGGCGATCTTCGGCGATGACGGGATGCGCAGATTGCTGAATTCGTTGCCGAGGTCCCACATGAGCAGTGCGGGATGGTTGCGGTAACGCGCGCCGACCGTTCTGGCCAACAAACGTGACGCTTCAAAGATCGGACCCGAATACAGATCGCCGGCGCCCCACGGCAGCTCGCGTCCTGCGCTCATCGTGCGAAACCGTCCGGCCGGGCGCGACCGGTCCAGCGTCCACTCCGGCAGCCAGTTCACGCCACTCATGTGTCCGGTGAAGAGGCTGGGCATTGCGTGCAAGCGCGCCTCCGCGAGCGCGTCCATCACTGCGTCGAGCCGCGCGAGCATAGATTCATCGATGCGATCGGGCGCCGGCTGAAATTCATCCCAGCCGATAAAGAACCGTACGACTTCGAGCCCGAGCCCGCGAATGCGCGCGAAATCTTCCCGCAGCTCACCCAGATCGAACCGCCGCCACATGTACATGGCGCTACGGCGAGGCCAGTAGTTGATACCGAGCACGAATTCAGCCACGCTTTAGTCTTTCTCCAAAAAAAGCGAGGGCGCTTCCGGCGGCGGCGCGAAGGCCGCCGCGTGGCTGATTCGCTCGCGCCTTTGGTCGGTATCATTATGGGAAGTTCCTCGGATCTGGAAACCATGGCCGACGCTCGCGACACGCTGCAAGAGCTGGAGATTCCCTTCGAATTGAAAGTCGTCTCGGCGCACAGAACGCCGGACGAAATGTACGCTTACGCTGAAGGCGCCGAAAAGCGCGGCGTGCGTGTGATCATCGCCGGCGCCGGCGGAGCCGCGCATCTGCCGGGCATGACCGCCGCCAAAACGCTGCTCCCCGTCATCGGCGTTCCCGTGCACTCGCGCGCGCTCGGTGGAATGGATTCGCTGCTTTCGATCGCGCAGATGCCCAAGGGCGTGCCGGTTGCCGCGATGGCAATCGGAAATGCAACCAATGCGGCGCTATTGGCAGCGCGCATTTTGGCGTTGACCGATGCGAAGCTCAAAACCCGTTTGGAAGAGTTCGTGCGGCGCATGCACGATTCGGTCGTTTCCACCGAGTTGTGATCCGCACGATCGGCGTCATCGGCGGCGGGCAACTCGGCCGCATGTTTGCGCTCGACGCCAAGCGGATGGGATACGACGTTATCACCCTCGATCCACAGCCGCGCTCGCCTTGCGGTCAGGTCTCCGACGAGCAGATCGTGGCACAATACGACGATTTCGACGCCGTCGAGCGGCTCGGCGCGCGTACTGATGTTGTGACCTACGAGTTTGAAAACGTCGCGATCGAATCGATCCGGCGTTTGGAAGCGCGCGGGTACGCCGTTTCGCCTAGTAGTCGAGTTCTAAAAATTACACAAGACCGGATTGCCGAAAAAACGTTTGCGCGCGATTGTGGCGCGCCGGTGGCAGAGTTTGCCGAAGTTTCGTCGACTGACGACCTGCGTTCGGCGGGCGAACGCATCGGTTACCCGGCCATGTTAAAGACGGTGAACGGCGGCTACGACGGCAAGGGTCAATGGCGCGTGGTCGACCAGCGTGAAGCACTCGCGGCATTGGCGGAAGCCGGCGGCTCGCGGCTGATCTTCGAGCGTTGGATCCCGTTCGAGCGCGAAATTAGCGTCATCTGCACGCGCAGCGCCCGCGGCGAAATCGTTTCCTATCCGCCGGCCGAAAACGAGCACGACGCCGGCATTCTCTCGCTTTCGCTCATTCCGGCCCGCGTTTCATCCGAGATCGCCGGCAAAGCGCGCGAGATTACCGAGCGAATCGCAGGGTCGCTCGAGATCGTTGGAACGTTCTGCGTCGAGTTTTTCGTCGGCGAAGGCAAGCTGCTGGTGAACGAAATCGCTCCGCGCCCGCACAACAGCGGGCATTACACGATCGATGCCACGCGCTGTTCGCAATACGAGCAGCACGTGCGGGCAATCTGCGGTCTGCCGCTTTCGCGGCCGGAGTTGATGCGTAACGCGATCATGGTGAATATTTTAGGAACCGGCACCGGAAATACGCTCGAAGGCGTCGACCAACTTTTGAAGGACCCGTCAATCGTGTTGCACGTCTACGGAAAGCGGCACGCTCCCAATCGCCGCAAGATGGGACATTTCACGATGCTGATAGAGGGTCCGGTTACCGATCGCGATATCGAGCGAGCGCGTGAAGCGCGAGCGCTGCTGCGCTGGACAGATGCGGAGATGTCAGCGACGGCGTAGCCGCGGCTGTTGCTGCGGCTTGGGCGGAATATCGGTAAAAGCCATCGGTCGATCCCACCAATCGTGTTCGCGCCACCGGAGCTGCTCGGACGTCGGCTCCGGCGGAAGTTTTTGCTCCAGCGCGGCGGCGTAAGCGCCGGCGTAGCGATCGATCATTCGCTCGACCGTGAATTGCTCTTCGACCCGCGCGCGGCACGCTTTTCGATCGAGTGCCGAGAGTTGTGGAACCTTGTTCACCGCGGCCTCCACGCCGTCACACAAGAACCCGGTCACGCCGTCCACCACGATTTCGGGGACGGAGCCGAGCCGCGAGCCGATAACGGGTGTGCCGCATGCCATCGCCTCCACGAGCGTCAAGCCGAACCGCTCGGGGCGCGTATTCATGTGCACGAGCGCAAGCGCGTTGCTTAAGAGTTCGTTCCGCGCTTCGCGCCGGACCTCGCCGAGAAACTGAATCTGCCCGCCGTCGATGTGAGGCTCGACCTCGTCGTGAAAATACCGCTCGTCCTGTGGAATTGCCGCCATCTTCAATTGTTTTCCGCTGCGCTTGGCAATCTCGATCGCCAGATGCGCGCCTTTTTCGGGATGAAAGCGTCCCAGAAAGACCAGATAGTCGCCCGGTTTTTCCTTGAACGTAAAACCGCCCGGGTCGATGCCGTTATAGGTGGTCGCCAAGTACTGCAGGCCGGGATCGCGATCGGCATCGCTGATCGAACAGAAGAAACTGCGCCACGCACACGCATAGTATGCGGCCAGGATTTGCGGACTCGAGAACCCGTGAATGGTCGTGAGCAGCGGCGGGGATTTCGTGCCCAACGCGTAGGTCATTGGTTTCCAGTCGAGATTGTTGTGGATGAGATCGAAATCGTCGGCGCGTTCGAAGAGCCGGGCAACGTGCAGCGCGGAAAAGACTTCGCCGTTCAAGTTTGGATCTTCGCCGATACCGCAAGGCACGACCGCTTCGAGATTGCCCTCAAAAGCCGAGTTTCCGGTGGCGAAGAGCGTGACGTCGGCGCCGCGGCGCCGCATACCGTCGGCAATGTTAAAAGCGACTTGTTCCCACGGTCCGTATCCGGGCGGCGGGGTCGGCCACGTGATCGGCGCGAGTACGGCGACGCGGATTCCGGAAAGGTTCATGCGCCGGCGCGGATGCCTGCTTTAAATACTGCGCGCGGCGCGCGTAGCGTCGTCAGATCTTTTCCGGCGTCACGATCGAGCAGAAGCAGATCGGCAGGTTCGCCGGCTTCCAGCACGCCGCGATGCAGACCGATGAGTTCAGCCGCTGTTGCGGTCGCTGCGTGCAGCGCTTGTTGGGCGGTCATGCCGAGCAGTTTTTGCATGAGGATCACTTCTTCGGCGTAGGCGTCGTGGTAATTGAACGGCGTGCCCGCGTCCGAGCCGCCCGCGATCTTCACGCCCGCTTCGAACGCCCGGCGGATGTTTTTCAGCATGTGCTCGCTGACTTCGCGCGCCTTGCGAACGACGTACTCCGGCTGGCCGCCTTTTTCGGCGTGCTCCACGATGCAGGTCGGCGCGGTTAAAGTCGGCACGAGGTAGGCTCCTGTGCGGGCGAAGAGTTCGAGCGCTTCATCGTCGAGCATATGCCCATGCTCGATCGAGTCGACTCCGGCGCGCAGCGCGTCTTTGATGCCTTGCGTCCCGATGGCGTGCGCGGCGACGCGCATGTGGTGGCGGTGTGCCTCGTCGCAAGCTGCGCGCATTTCCTCTTCAAGCAGCTGCGCCAGTCCGGGAACCGCGCCTTTGGTGAGCACACCCCCCGTTGCAATGAGTTTGATGCAGTCGGCGCCGGCCTTCCGCTGCTCGCGCACGGCTTTGCGCGCGTCCCACGGGCCATCTATTTCGCGCCCGATGAACCAGCCGTGTCCCCCGGTCATGCATAAGATGAAACCGGCCGCCGAAATGCGCGGACCCGTGAGGCGCCCTTCGTTGACGGCGTCGCGAATGCGAATCGCGATCGCTTCTGATCCGCCCGGCTCGCGAATCGTCGTCACACCCGCTCTCAAAGATTTCTGCGCATTTTCGACCGCACGCAGCATGCGCTCGAGCGGCGGCATGGCGAGAATTGCCGACATCGGGTCCGGTTCGCCGCTCATCTCCAGGTGCGCGTGCGCGTTTACCAGACCCGGCGTTACGCATGCGGCTTCGTGGTCGCATTTTCCGCCTGCATCGCGCAACTCGCGCACGACGCCGTCCTCGATCAGGAGATCGACGTTTTTTCGCGGCGCATTGAGCGAGCCGTCGTAGAGAATCCCCGCGCGCACGATCACGGTGCAGCCTGTCCCGAGCCTGGTTGAAGGGCCCTTTCCAAGGCTTGAAAGGTTTTGCTGGTGAGCTCGTGTCCGAGCACGCCGGCGATAAACCGGGAAGCTGCGCGCACTTTGTCGAGGCTTACGCCGGTTTCGATTCCCATGCCGTGCAGCATGTACAGCAGATCCTCGGTGCCGAGATTGCCCGTCGCGCCCGGCGCATAAGGGCAGCCGCCGAGTCCGCCGCTGCTCGAATCGAAGATTGCGATGCCGTGCTGCAGCGCAGCATAAACGTTGGCGAGCGCCGTGCCGCGCGTGTCGTGAAAATGGAAGGCGATCTTGCCGGTCGCGCACTCGCGCAGCAGCAGCGGCACGAGCTCGTCGACTTGGCTCGGGACGCCGACGCCGATGGTATCGCCAATCGAGACTTCGTCGCAGCCGAGGTCGAACAACTTGCGCGTTACGTCGAGAACTACAGCCGGCAAAACCTCGTCGCCGAAAGGCGAACCGAACGCGGTAGAAACATACCCGCGCACCCAGAACGCGTTCTCTCGGGCATTGCGCACCACGTCGCGGAACGTTTCGATCGACTCGTCGATCGTCATGTTGATGTTGCGCTTGGTGAATTCTTCCGAAGCAGCGGTAAAAACGGCGATCGCATCAGCGCCGGCCGCTTTCGCGCGTTCGAGGCCGCGCACGTTCGGTGTGAGCACCGGATAGCGCACGCCCGGTTTTTTCCGTATGCGCATGAAGACGTCGGCTGCATCGGCGAGCTGCGGAATGGCTTTGGGACTCACGAACGAGGTGGCTTCGATCAGCGTCAGTCCTGTCTCGCTCAAGAGATCGATGTAGCGCACTTTGTCGGCGGTCGAAACGACCGCGTGTTCGTTCTGCAGTCCGTCGCGCGCGCCCATCTCGCAGACGCGAACGAATTGAGGGATGCTCATTTCCAGCTGGGTGGACGACGCTCGAGAAAGGCGCGCAGACCTTCTTGTCCCTCATCCGAAACGCGCTGCGTCGCGATCGCCTCGGCCGTGAGCCCGATCGACTGATCGTACGGCGTCTCGCGAACTCGTGCGATCAGTTTTTTGGCCGCTGCGATCGCGCTCGGACCTGCGCTCAAGATTTCGTTGACGACACGCTCGACCGCGACGTCCAGCGTGTCGGCGACCACAACTTCATGGACGAGTCCGATGGCTTGCGCGCGTTTGGCGTCAAAACGTTCGCCGGTCAGAAATAAGGCGCGCGCATGTGACGGGCCGATCTTTGCAAGCACGAACGGCGAAATAACCGCGGGGATGATCCCGAGTTTCACTTCGGTAAATGCGAAAACCGCATCCGAAGCGGCAATGGCGATGTCGCAAACGGCAGCCAATCCCGCTCCGCCTCCCAGTGCCGCGCCATGAATTTTGGCTATCACGGGTTTCGGGCAGCCGTCGATCGCGCGAAACATTACGGAAAGCGCGTGCGCTCCGGCCACGTTTTCTTCGCGCGTGAGTTCCAGCGATTCGCGCATCATCACCACGTCGGCGCCGCCGCAGAAGACCTTGCCTTCGCCCGAGAGCACGATCGCGCGAACGGCCGGATCCGCGGACAGGCGCTCGAAGGTGGAACCGAGCTGCTCGATCAAATCGCTGTCGAGTGCGTTGCGAACATCGGGCCGATTCAGCCGGACCTGCGCGACGGGGCCGCCGGCGTGACAGCGAAGGACTTCGGGCATGCGCAATCGCTTCTCGCTCTCATCCGTCGCGGCCTCGCCTGCGTTAGTATCGTAAGGAATGCGCGGCAAAGTGGTCTACCGGCACTCGGCCGTCACGCGATTGACGCACTGGCTTTTTTTTATCGCGTTTTTGGCCTTGGTCAGCAGCGGACTGCAGATCTTCAACGCGGCGCCGTACCTGGACGCGTCCGATAAATCCGACCCGGCTCGGCGCGTTCTCCAGATCTATGCGCCCTCCGACAACGTCGGAAAGACAATCATTTTTGGACACGCGTTCACGACGACCGGCTGGCTGGGTTGGACCGACGACGGGATGGGCGGGAAGACCGGCCGCGCCTTTCCGGGCTGGATTACGATTCCATCTTACCAGGATCTCGCCGACGGCCGGACCTGGCATCTGTTTTTCGCTTGGGTGATGGTATTCTGCGGCGTCGCGTATCTGATCTGGGGAATCGCGCGGCACGATCTGCGCGAGCTCGTTCTGCGTCCATCCGACGTTCCCAAGCTCCTCCCGATGCAACTCTACTATTTACGTTTGCGCAAAGAGCCGCCGCTTCACGGAAAGTACAACCCGCTGCAAAAACTCGCGTATACGCTGGTGCTCTTCGTCTTTGCGCCGCTGATCGTCTTGAGCGGCTTAGCGCTTGCGCCGAGCTTCGATGCAGCCTTCCCGTGGGTTACCGTCATCTTCGGCGGACGCCAGTTCGCACGCTTATGGCACTTCGTGCTGATGGTTGCACTTTGCGGTTTCTTCCTAATGCACGTGCTCCTGGTCGTCACGACCGGACTTCGCAATCATATCGTCTCCATGATTACCGGACGTTATAAACTGGGCGCGCACGACGGCGTCGGCATATGAAGCGCAAGCTCTTTATCGCGACGAGCCTTTCCACCGCGCTGGCCGGATGCGGCGCGATCGGTACGAAACTCACGGAAAACGATCGCATCCACTCCATTCTGGATGCCGGCGAAAAACTCGATCGCGCGCTGATCGGGACGCACGGATTGGCGCGCGAGTATTCCGTGAGCGACATTTCGCGGGTTTTTCCCATCAACTCATTCGACACGCCGATCGACGTGACGTACGTGCGTCTCATGCGCAACGCTTTCGCTTCATACCGGCTGGTCGTCGACGGAATGGTCGAGCGGCCCTTATCACTTTCGCTCGCGCAGTTGAACGCGATGCCGCAAACCGCTCAGATTACGCGCCACGACTGCGTCGAAGGCTGGAGCGCGATCGCGCGATGGAGCGGCGTGGCGCTGCGCGACGTCATCGCGCTGGCAAGGCCGGAGAAGGGAGCGGGATTCATTATCTTCCACACGTTCGACCGCGACGCCAACGGCGTTCCGTATTATGAAAGCCTCGATCTCTCGCAGGCGCTGCATCCGCAAACGTTGCTGGCGCTGCGACAAAACGGCGCGCCGATCCCACCCGATCGCGGCGCGCCTGTGCGGCTGAAGATTCCGACGCAGCTCGGTTATAAGAGCGCGAAATGGGTGCGCCACATCCAAGTGCTTCCATCATTGGCCCACCTGTTCGGCGGCAAGGGCGGCTATTGGGAAGACCAGGGCTACCAGTGGTACGCCGGTATCTAATGCGAGTTTACGGGAGCGCTCGAACGCCTGGTTGAATGGCCGCGTTTAGCAGCTACAAGGAGCTATGTGGAATGAAGTTCTTACTCTCCGCTCTGACTTTGGCGTTGATTACGGCCACGGCGAGCGCCAAACCAATGATGAATTACTCCGCGCCGCCGCCGGGCGCCGTCGTGCAAGACGTCGTCGTTTATCTTTCCGGCGAGGGAATGAGTTCGCGATGGCATGTCGTTTCTAGCCGAGTACCGGCCGGCCGGGAAAACGGTAAGCAAATCGCCTATCAATGGTATCTTTCGATTTACGAGCCCTCCGGCAACGGCTGGAAACTGGCCTCGCGCTGGCCCGGCAGCGCCAATTCGCCGCTTTCCAAAGTTACGAAAGCAAGCGGCGCGCGGCTCTATTTTCCGATGCAATCACTTAAAATTGTGGGTGGCGCCGAACTCGAGCAACCGGCCGTGCAAGACGCCGTCGTTCAAATACACGAATCCGCAGCCGACTGCGGATCGTCGACGGTCGCGATCATCGGCCTAACGAAGAAATATCAGCCGACAATTCGCACGACGGTCGAGAACGGCTGCGATCTGCAAGCCTCGATCGTGAAATACGGCCGGATGCAAGCGGTTCAGCTCACCGGCCCATATTACGGACCGAAAGCTGCGATGTGCTGTCCTACCAAAGCGAGGGCCACGGCCAGACTGACCTACTCCGGCCAAATTCGTGGCTGGAACGTCACGCCTAACTATTTCAAGCTGAAGTAACGCGCTCAACTCCGACGGGCTCAGGACCGTGGTTGCGCCTGGGGCCAGGGCGGTGGGAGCGGCAAGCGCTCCATTTTTTTCGGGAACGTCCCGTCCGGGTATTGGTCGACGAACTTCTTGCTGATTGTGGTCAGGTACTCGAAGTTCTCCCACAAGGCAGTCGTGCCCATATTGGCTCGGCGGGATGCGATGACGGGGCCGAGCGCATCCCAATTACGCACGACGACACCTCCCCAGAGATCGCAGGCCAGCTCCGCATCGATGATGCCGTTCTTGACGAACGCGCCGAACGTTTCGAAGAAATTCGCCACGTATCGTACGGGTTGGAACTCCAGGGGAAAGAACGGCGCCGATAGACCTTTACGTACCTCGGGATCGTCGTATCGACCGGCCAACTCGCTGATGAAGCGTTCGGCGGCTTGAAACGCGGGCGATTCAATCGTCTCGCGCACTTCGGTTAGCGCGACGATTTGGTTGCTGCCGCGCATGTGGCGCAGCTGAAAGAGCGCCGCCGCCCCCGATGCTGCGATGACGGCGAACGTGCCGATCGTTCCGATCGCGGTCAGCCATTCGGGCGACATCAGCTACATCCTGAAGATGCCGAAGCGCGTTTCGGCAAGCGGGGCATTAGCGGCGGCTTCCAGCCCCATCGCCAGTACGTTGCGCGTCTCGAGCGGATCGATGATGCCGTCATCCCACAAGCGCGCGGTAGAATAATACGGGCTGCCTTCATGTTCGTACTTAGCGAGGATCGGTTCTTCGATCTTCGCCTTTTCATCCGCGCTGATGTCGCCCTTAACCGTCGAGAGCACGCTGGCGGCTTGCTGTCCGCCCATCACTGAAATTCTTGCGTTGGGCCACATCCAGAGTTGACGCGGCGAGTAGGCGCGGCCGCACATGCCGTAGTTGCCGGCGCCGAAACTGCCTCCGATAATGACGGTGAACTTCGGTACCTCGGCGCAAGCGACGGCCATCACGAGTTTGGCGCCGTCTTTAGCGATGCCGCGGTTTTCGTACTCACGGCCGACCATGAAGCCGGTGATATTCTGCAAGAATAGCAGGGGCGTGCCGCGCTGGACGCAGAGTTCGATGAAGTGCGCGCCCTTGAACGAGCTTTCGCTGAATAGGATGCCGTTATTGGCGAGAATGCCGATCGGGTGGCCTTCAATCCGGGCAAAGCCCGTAACCAGCGTCTTACCGTACCGTGCTTTGAACTCGTGAAACTCCGAACCGTCGACGAGTCGCGCAATGACCTCGCGAACGTCATAGCCGACGCGGTTGTCGGACGGCACGACGCCGTATAGCCCCTTCGGATCGTACTTGGGAGGCTCGGCCTTGGACGCGTCCCACTGCCGCGGGAGTTCGCGGTGGAGATTCGCGACCACCGAGCGGACGATCGCGAGCGCGTGCGGGTCGTCCTCGGCAAAATGATCGGCGACGCCCGAAAGCCGCGTGTGCACGTCGGCTCCGCCCAGATCCTCGGCGGTGACGATCTCGCCGGTCGCCGCTTTGACTAGCGGCGGACCGCCCAGAAAGATCGTGCCGTTATCTTTGACGATCACCGTTTCGTCCGACATCGCTGGCACGTAGGCACCGCCCGCGGTGCAAGAACCCATCACCGCGGCGATCTGCGGAATGCGTTTTCCCGACATGCGCGCCTGATTGTAGAAGATCCGTCCGAAGTGATCGCGATCGGGAAAGACCTCGGCCTGCAGCGGCAGAAACGCGCCGCCCGAGTCCACCAAATAGATACACGGCAAATGGTTTTGTTCGGCAATTTCTTGCGCGCGCAAATGTTTCTTGACGGTCATCGGATAGTATGTGCCGCCTTTAACCGTTGCGTCATTTGCGATGATCACGCAATCCTGACCCTCAACCACCCCGATGCCGCTGATCATTCCAGCCGCCGGGCAATCGCCGTTGTACATTCCATTGGCAGCCAGCGCGCTGAATTCTAAAAACGCGGCTCCCGGATCGATCAAACGGTCGATGCGTTCGCGGGCGGTAAGCTTATTGCGCTTGCGATGCTTGGCTGTTGCTTCGGGGCCGCCACCGGCGCGCGTCGATTGCAGATGCCCGCGCAGTTCGGCGACCAACCCCGACATGCGCTCAAAATTCTTTGGGTAGGCCTCGCTTGCGCGATCGAGCCGTGTCTCTATTACAGCCATGCGAAGCAAGCGATTCCGGCCAGCCGCGCGCGGGTCCCTCTAATCTTGCTTTAAGAGGGTTCCGCAGTTGCGTGAACCCGGGGTTAGATATTCGCCAAGCACGGATGCAAAGCGGATTTCCTCCGTTACACTACTACTATGGCAAGCTCAACGAATCGCCCCGCGGGGCAACTCGATATCGCGACGGCTCTTCAAGCGTACAGCGGGCCGTGGAACAATCGCTTGGCGGCGCATCTCCTGCGCCGCGCCGGATTTGGGGGATCGCCCGATGAGGTGCGGGCGCTTGCGTCCATGC
>JABXNS010000170.1_pt1 | contig 17060 bp, 11 predicted proteins | sample 7301101 | NCBI WGS metagenome assembly JABXNS01 (sample SAMN14449646, study PRJNA615230) | soil metagenome | isolation source: soil from bare, unvegetated metal-rich iron-sulfur acidic spring small-cell... | place: Canada: Paint Pots Mound, Kootenay National Park, BC | collected 2017-05-25 | reverse complement strand
ATCCGCGCGTTGGAACAAGGAGTCCGGCATATCTATCAAGCGACGTGCTTCGACGGCACGTTTCTGGTTCACGCCGATTTTTTGCGCCGCATCGAGACGCCTTGCGAGCGCTGGGATTGGAGTTACGAGGTCATCGACACGAAGCTCGCGCTCCATCCCAAACCGTATTTCCTGATTCAACTCTGCAATTACAGCGAACATCTGCAGCGCATCGCGGGCACCGCGCCCGAAACGGGCTACATCATTCTGGGCAGCGGCGAACAGGTTGCATTCCGGCTTCACGATTACGCCGCATACTATCGCCACGTGAAGCGCTCGTTTCTCGAAAGCATCGAAGGGAAGATCGATGTCTACCCCGACGAGTGCGCGCATTGTTCCGTCTGTCCGTGGAACGCACAATGCACGGCCCGCCGCGACGACGACGACCACCTGAGCCTGGTGGCCGGCATCCGCCGCGACCAAATCGCCAAATTAGAAGTCGCCGGCATCGCCACCCTCGGGCAGCTCGCCGCAGCGGAACGCGAACAAAAGCCGAAAAAGATGCCCGCCGCGACCTTCGAGCGTCTTCACGAGCAGGCGCTGCAACAGCACAAGCACCGCGCATCCCGCCAGAACGGGTCGGGCGGCACTCATTTCTATCGTTTCCGGCCGCAGGCCGACGAGCTCAGCGGCTTCGCAAAGCTTCCGCCGCCCGCGCGCGGGGACGTCTTTTTCGACATCGAGGGAGACCCACTCTACCGTCCTGGACGCGGCCTCGAGTATCTCTGGGGTGTTTATCTCTCCGACGAAGACGAATACAAGCCATTTTGGGCAACCGATGCTTCACAAGAGCGCGCCGCCTTCGAACAATTCGTGGATTTCGTGGTGGAGCGCCGCCGGCACTATCCGGATGCGCACGTTTACCATTACGCTTCCTATGAAATCTCGGCGCTAAAACGCCTGATGGGACGCTTCGCTTCCCGCGAACGCGAAGTGGATGATTTTCTGCGCAATGGCATCTTCATCGATCTTTTCCCGGTGGTGCGCCAGGGTTTGTGGATCTCTCAACCTTCGTATTCGATCAAAAAGGTCGAGGCGTTCTATGGGATCCAACGCGAGACGCAAATCAAAGGCGGCGACGAATCGATCGTCATGTTTGAGTCGTGGCTCGACGCACCGGACGACGCCATTCTTGAAGATATACGCGCCTACAATGAAGATGACTGCCGATCGACCTACCGTTTGCGCGAATGGCTGTGCGCGCTGCGCGGCCAGCTCAACGCCGAGCGCTCCGAGCCGATTCCATGGCGCCCCGCGCCGGATGTCAAGCCGTCCGAGGACCTAGCCCAAACGGAGCTCGAGAAAAGACTGCTCGCAGACCTTCCCGCACCCGACTCGCTTTCCGAATTGCGGGTGTGGGATGAAACGCTGCGCGCGCGCTGGCTGCTCGGCAATCTGTTACAGTACCATCGCCGCGAAACCAAACCCGAATGGTGGAAATACTTCGACCGCTGTGCCAATCCACAAGATCTCCAAGAGTACGACGACGAGGCCATCGGCGGTCTGATGCTTCGCAGCGACATTGCTCCCTACAAACGAAGCCCCGGAGACCACAACGCCGTCTACACCTACGCATTTCCGCCGCAAGAGCACCGGCTTTCGTTCAAGGGCTGTCACGATCCGTATGCGCGAAAAGGCGCAGGCGAAATCGTCGGCATCGATCCGGTCGCGCGACAGCTGCAGATCAAGCTCTCAAAGAGCCTTGCCGCTGAAAACCTCCGGGCGCTCATTCCCGGCATTCCGATTCCGCAAAACAAGAAACGCTCTGCCATGGAACGGATCGCGCAAGCGTATCTCGCCGGCACGCTCGCATCGCGATCTCCGGCCACTCTGCAGATGCTGCTGAACAGATCTCCGCAGCTCAAAGCTGCAGGCCCAATTCAGCCCGATGTCGTGACCAAGGACGCGGTTTCGCGAGCAGTCCGGAGTCTTGATAAAAGCTTTCTGTTCATACAAGGGCCGCCCGGCTCGGGAAAAACGACGGTCGGAGCTTGGGCGATCGTGGATCTTCTTCAGTCCGGAAAACGTGTCGGCATCGTGGCGCAAGGACACAAAGCGGTTCACAATCTCTTGCGTAAGGTAGAGACGATCGCCAAAGAACGAACCTTCCGCTTCCACGGATGCCACAAGGAAACCGAAGCCACCGAAGGCTCCGCCTACGAAGCACATCCCGAATGGCCGATGATCGACAGCGTCGACGCGATTAGCGCTCTGACTTTGGATGACTGCACCCTTGCGGCCGGAACGACATACGCTTGGGCCGATGAAAGTTTGGCAGAGAAATTCGACTATATCTTTGTCGACGAAGCCGGCCAGATCGCGCTTGCAGACGCGCTTATCGCATCCCTCGCCGCCGACAACGTCGTTCTGTTGGGCGACCCGCTGCAGCTTCCGCAAGTAACAAAAGGTTCGCATCCGCTCGGTACGGAGCTCTCCATTCTCGAACACTTGCTAGCCGATGACAAAACAATTCCGCCCGATCGCGGCCTTTTCTTGGATACGACGTTCCGGATGCAACCTGCCCTTTGTACGTTCATTTCCGATGCGGTGTACGAAGGACGCCTTCACAACGATCCTTCGACCGCATTGAACCTCGTCGAATCGCCCGACTTTTCTGGCGGGGGTCCGTTTTTCGTTCCCGTGGAGCACGCCGGTAACAGCCGGAAATCCGATGAGGAAGCGGAGCGGATCGTGGAAGCCGTGACGGGTTTGCGGCTGGGCACCGTCCGGATCGGCGACGAGTCCGCCCGGCCACTCACGCCCGGCGACATTCTGATCGTCGCGCCGTACAACTTGCAGCGGATTCGCATAAGAGAACTGCTGAACGCTGCCGGACATCCCGAGGTGCGGGTCGGTACCGTGGACAAATTCCAGGGCCAAGAGGCTGCGGTCGTATTTTACAGCATGGCCACGTCGAGCTCGCAGACGCTTCCACGCGACGCCGCATTTCTGTTTGACAAGAACCGCTTCAACGTCGCGATATCTCGAGCTCAATGCCTGAGCGTCATCGTGTGCAGCCCGCGGTTATTGGAGACGCCCTGTAAGACGCCCGCGCAAATGGCTATGGTGAATCTTCTCTGTGCCTACCGGGAAGCCGCGGAGCTCCCCGCCGGAGCGTTGGCTTAGGCGGGGCGCCTGCCACGGCGGAACAAGCCTTTAGAAAAAGTCGCTCAACAATTCAGGCCGGAACAAAGAGGCCCCAGCTCCGCGGAGACGGCGGCTCTCATGATCTACAGATCGTCCGGACTGATGCCTTTGAAGCCTGACTTGTCGTACTGCGTCTTCTTCGGAGGCGCGTGCACGGCCGTATGATCTTCGTATTCGCCTTCGTACTGCACCGTTGCCGGCTCGCGCGTGCGGTCGTAGGCGCTCACGAGTTTTTGCATGCCATCGCCGCCGGCGCCCATGACTTCGGCCAGCGCCGCATCGTCGGCGCTCATCGTATCGTAGACGGAAGCCTCGAACTGATTACGCGGACGACCGTCTTCATCGAGATCTTGCCCTTCGGGTTCGATCTGAATGTTACGGTAACGCGACATGCCCGTGCCGGCCGGAATGAGCTTGCCGATGATGACATTCTCTTTCAAACCGAGCAGCGGATCGTGTTTTCCCTTGATCGCAGCGTCCGTGAGAACGCGTGTCGTCTCCTGGAATGAAGCTGCAGAGAGAAACGATTCGGTCGCAAGGGATGCTTTCGTTACGCCAAGCAAAACCGGATCGGCGGTGGCCTTCTGATCGCCCGAGGCCAGCCGCTCGTTCTGCTCCAGGAAGTTGGCAAATTCGACCAACTGGCCAGGCAGCATCTGCGTGTCGCCGCCGTCGCGAACTTTCACTTTACGCAACATCGAGCGCACGATCACTTCGATGTGCTTGTCATTGATGTCCACGCCCTGCGAGCGATAGACCTTCTGCACTTCTTCGACGAGATAGTTCTGCAGCGCCGTCTCGCCTTTAACGCGCAGAATATCGTGCGGGTTCAGCGATCCCTCGCTGAGCTGATCGCCGACAACGACTTTGTCGCCCTCGTGTACGAGCAGATGCATGCCATGCGCGATATCGTACTCGTGCTCTTCGCCGATTTCATCGACGACGAAGACCACCCGGCGGTTCTTCTCTTCACCGAGCTTGACTTTGCCGTTGTGCTCGGCGATGGTGCCTTGGCCCTTGGGTTTACGCGCTTCGAAGATTTCCTCGACTCGCGGCAGGCCCGTGATGATGTCTTCGGTCGCCACGCCGCCGGTGTGGAACGTGCGCAGCGTCAGCTGCGTGCCGGGTTCACCGATCGATTGCGCGGCGATGATGCCGACCGCTTCGCCGATGTCGACTTTGCTGCCCGTTGCGAGATTGCGGCCGTAGCACATCGAGCACACGCCGTACTTCGCTTGACACGTAAGCACCGAACGGATCTTCACGCTCTTGATCGCGGCGTCGAGAATGGCCTTGACTTTTTCCTCGTCGATCTCGTTGTCACGCTTGACCAGGACCGTGCGCCCGTCTTTGATATCTTCGGCTGCCCGGCGCCCGATGATGCGATCGCCCAGCGGCTCGATGATCTCTTTTCCGGAGGCAATGTCGGAGACCACGATACCGTTAGGCGTACCGCAGTTTTCTTCGCGAATAATTACGTCTTGCGCAACGTCAACCAAACGCCGCGTCAGGTAGCCGGAGTCAGCGGTGCGCAGCGCCGTATCGGCCAAGCCTTTGCGTGCACCGTGCGTTGAAATGAAGTACTCCAGGACCGTCAAGCCCTCTTTGAGCGAAGCCTTGACCGGAATCTCCAGAATGCGGCCGGACGGGTCGGACATCAGCCCACGCATGCCGCCCAGTTGCTTGACCTGGGCGATCGAACCACGCGCGCCTGAGGTCGCCATCATGAAGACGGGATTGAGCGGGCTGAACGAGCTTTGCATCGCGTCGCTGACATCATCGCTGGCTTTCGACCAAATGTCGATCGTCTTGTTGTACTGTTCGTCCTGCGAGATGAAGCCTTGCTCGTACAGACGGTGCAGTTCGTCGACTTCGCCTTGCGCCTTGTTGAGGATTTCATACTTCGCCTCGGGCAGGATGATGTCGGTGATCGAAACCGTCGTACCGGATTGGGTGGCGTAATGGAAACCCAGATCCTTGATCGCATCCAGGAATTTTGCCGTCTCGGCGTTGCCGTACTTGCGGTAGCAATCCGTAATGAGTTTCTTGAGCGCGCTCTTGTCGAGAATGTGGTTCACATATGCATGGTTCCAGTTCTCGGGGAAGGCGTTGTTGAAAATGACGCGGCCTACGGTCGTACGGATACGCTCTCCGCGCCAGCGCACATTGATCCATTCCTGCAGCGCAACGTTGCGCGTTTCGTGCGCCATGATGGCTTCATCGGCGTCTTTAAAGGATAGCGTGCGAGCGTTGGGGCTCAGCTCCGGAGCCTTGGCTTTCTTTCGCTTGCCGTTACGGCCCGATACATTGTATTCGTGTTCGACCCGGGCGTCGTAATCGTCGGCAATCGCGGCCTTGGCCGGACCAACGTACTCGTCGCGATGGAACGTCAGATAGTACAGCCCCAAGACCATGTCTTGGGTCGGGATCGAAACGGGGTTGCCATATGCGGGCAGCAAGATGTTGTTCGAGGACAGCATCAATATGCGCGCTTCGGCCTGAGCGCCGGCGGAGAGCGGCAAATGAACCGCCATCTGATCGCCGTCGAAGTCGGCATTGTACGGCGTGCAAACGAGCGGGTGCAGATGGATCGCCTTGCCTTCGACCAACACCGGCTCGAAGGCCTGAATGCCCAAACGGTGCAGCGTCGGGGCGCGATTGAGCAGCACTGGATGCTCGCGAATCACTTCGTCGAGCACGTCCCACACTTCAGGCCGCACGCGCTCCACCATGCGTTTGGCGCTCTTGATGTTGTGCGCTTGGCCGCGATCGACGAGCTTCTTCATCACGAACGGTTTGAAAAGCTCGAGGGCCATTTCTTTGGGCAGCCCGCACTGATGCAGCTTGAGCGTAGGTCCGACGACGATCACCGAACGTCCCGAATAATCGACGCGCTTGCCGAGCAGATTCTGACGGAAGCGCCCCTGTTTTCCTTTTAATATATCGGAAAGCGATTTTAGCGGCCGATTGTTGGGGCCGGTTACGGGGCGGCCGCGGCGGCCGTTGTCGATCAGCGCATCGACCGCTTCCTGGAGCATGCGCTTTTCGTTCTTGATGATAATTTCTGGTGCGGAGAGCTCGAGCAACCGCTTCAAACGGTTGTTGCGATTGATAACGCGCCGATAGAGATCGTTCAAGTCCGAGGTGGCAAAACGGCCGCCGTCCAGCTGCACCATAGGGCGTAATTCCGGCGCGATGACCGGCACGGCCGACAAGATCATCCACTCCGGCTTGTTGCCGCTGTTGATGAATGCCTCGACCACTTCCAGTCGTTTAATCGCCTTCAGGCGTTTTTGCCCGCTGGTCGACTGGAATTCGCCGCGCAGATCTTCCTGGAGTTTGCGCAAGTTCAAGTCGCGCAGCAGCTCGCGGATCGCCTCGGCTCCCATGCCGGCTTTGAACGCCGTGCCGTATTTCTCGCGATGTTCGCGATACTTTTGTTCCGTGAGCACTTCGCGCTTTTGCAGCGGCGTGCTGCCCGCGTCGATCACGACGTAGGCCGCGAAATAGATGACTTTTTCGAGCTGTCGCGGCGACATGTCGAGCAGGATGCCGATGCGGCTGGGGACGCCTTTGAAGTACCAGATGTGGCTCACGGGCGTCGCCAGTTCGATATGACCCATGCGTTCGCGGCGCACTTTGGCACGCGTAATCTCAACGCCGCACCGGTCGCAGATCATGCCCTTGAAGCGGATCCGCTTATATTTACCGCAGTGACATTCCCAGTCTTTGGTGGGTCCGAAGATCTTTTCGCAAAAAAGGCCATCGCGTTCGGGCTTCAGCGTGCGATAGTTGATCGTTTCGGGCTTCTTGACTTCGCCGAACGACCATGCGCGAATCTGCTCGGGCGAAGCCAGACCGATCCGCATCGCGTCGAAATTGTTGACGTCTATGAGGTTCAAGAGATCTCCGGGGCCGCCGAGCAGGACCTGAGCTTACGCAGGGAGTGCATCTCACGTGGTCACGTAAGGAATCCCACCGTCGCCGCTGGCCGCTCGAGCGCGGGCACAGACGGTTATTATACGGCGGCGACCCTATGGGGTCAAGCGGAGCGCGTCGATGGTTTCGGGGAGAACGAAAAAGCGGCAATCCCGGCCGCGGCCAGCGCGAGGGCGGCGGATGCCCCCATCACCCAAGCAAAACCCGCAACGAACGAGCCGTCCACGATGAACCTCACGTGGAGCCGGTCCCCCGGGGCGACGTCCGGTGGGACGTATCCAGTCAGCAGCCGTCCCCGGTCGCGAGTCAAGGCCTGGCGCGTTTGCGCGGCCAGCCGGATCCCCGGCGACTCCGCATCGTACGTGCGATAGAAGACGGCGCTGAGGAGCAAGCCCAGGGCCGCGACCGCCACCAAACCGGCCGCCCGCGCGATAGCGTTGTTCACTCCCGAGGCGACACCCGCGTGCGCGGTCTCCAAGGAATTCATCACCGTTGCCGTAAGCGGCGCCACGAAGAGCGCGGCGCCGATTCCCAGGACGACGGACGGCGGGAAAAACGAGATCCAGTAACTTCGTCCTTGCCCCGCGACGGCAAACAAGCCAAACCCCAGCGCGGCCGTGAGCGCTCCGCTCGCGAGCATCGAGCGCGAGCCGAACCGCGATTGCAGGCCTCCACTAAAACGCGAAAATAAAAAAATGATCGTCGTCATCGGCAGCATCGCCGCGCCGGCTTGCACGGGCGTGTAGTGCTGCACGTTGATCAGATCGAACGGCACGAAAAACAGGCTGCCGCCCAGACCGGCATAGAGCAGGAACGTGTACGCGTTGGCACCCGCAAAATCGGGCGAGCGAAAAAAACGCAGCGGCAGCATGGGTGAGCGCGCGCGCCATTCGTAGATTACAAAAATCGTTAGCGCGATCGGCGATCCCGCGCCGATGAGAAGCGCAGCCGTTTCGTGAAATCCGCTTTGGAGCTGTATCAATGAATAAACAAGCGCGCCCAATCCCGCCGTGGCTAGCGATGCACCGATAAAATCGATATGCCTCCCGCGGACTCGTCGCGACTTTCCCGGATCCATCGAGTCGAAATAAAAACTACGAGCGCGCCGATCGGCACGTTTAACAGAAAGACCCATCGCCACGAGAAATTTTGCGCGATGACGCCGCCGAGAACCGGCCCGACCGCTCCGCTGATCGCCGAGAAAGCCGCCCACGTGCCGATCGCTTTGCCGCGAGCTTGCGGATCGAACTGCGCGCTGATGAGCGCCAAGCTCTCAGGGACGAGCAGCGCGGCTCCGATCCCTTGGAGGCACCGCGCGATAACGAGCTGCTCCATCGTTTGCGCGAGCGCGCAACCAATCGATGCGCCCGCGAAAAGCGCCGTGCCGGTGACGAACATGCGCTTTCGCCCATAGACGTCGCCAAGCGCGCCGCCCACCAGAATGAGTGCAGACAAGAACAGCGCGTAACCTTCGACGACCCATTGCACGAACTGGGCGTTGGCGTGCAAATCTCGCTGGACGATCGGCAAGATGACGTTGACGGCGGTCCCGTCGAGTAATGCCATTCCGGATCCGAGAATCGCCGCCGCAAGCACGAGCGCTCCGCGCGATGCCGTCACCGTGGGGACCGGCCGATCTCGATCGACGCGCTCGCACGGGTTCTCGATGAAGATCGACATCGCCGGGAGGCTTCGGCGACGGAGGCGCGGGCACTTGTCAGAGCAGTGAAAAGCTCGCAGCGCGGATTTTCGCTTCTCGACACGCTGCTCGGACTCGGCGTTATGACGGCAATCGCGCTCTTTTTGCTATCGGCAATAACCAACGTCTTGCATTGGAACGCCGCGCTCGCGCAGCGGGCGGGAGCGGAAGCCACGTTGAGCGCGCTGACGGATCGCCTGGAAGCCGAAGAAGATTCGGCCTGGGCTATTTTTACTCCGCCGCAAGACGTGCACGGAAAAAGCAACCTCGACGGGCACGAGCTCGATTTCTTCATACGGGACGCGCAAAAGCGCGCACATTTTTGGGCGTACTGTTACGATCAAAGCGCGCAGACGCTCCAACGCCTTGTCTATCCCGCGCCGGGCGCCGCCGCGATCGCCGACGGAGCGCCGGCGCGTGTAAGCGGATTTTTTGCGCACACCTATCCCCTGAGCGCGCTGCAGGATTCGAATTCGCCTGTGTATTCCAGCCTGTATCAAAACGCAACCTTGCACGCGGCAACCGTACATTTCGGCTTTGCGCAACAGCCTTGGATTGCCGGCGGAAATCAAATCACTTACGTGCGCGTCGAAACGCAACAAGCCGTGCGGGCGCTTCAACTTTCAACCCAAACTGCGCCCAGCGGGTTCACGATCGTGTTGCGCTACACGCCCTCGCCCAGTCCTATTGCGCGCGCGCAACTGACGGCTCTGGTCGCGACGGCGCAGGTGTCGGGTTACTGGCGAGACTGTCCGGACCGGACCAAGGCTTGCTCGAATGCCGAATGGCCGCAGTATCATTGGACGCAAACCACGACCACGCGTTACTACGAAAGTTTCGACGGGGGTTACGATTGGACGCTCTTCAATATCGACAAAGCCAGCGTAGGCGGAATCAGCGGCCCGACGGGCGGAGATGTTCCGACTTCTTCGTGTAACGTGAATTCAAGTGCCGACTACATTCGCGCGTGCTCGGCGGATTGGTCACCGGCTGCGCCACCCGGGACGGCCGGCATGACGCTTACGCTTTAGGCGGAATCCGTGCGTGCCAAGAAGGTGTCGAATTCACGCGTGAAACGGTCGAAGTCGCTGCGGTGCAAATTGTGACCCTGTCCTTCGAAGACGCGTAAAGCCACGTTGGGGCCGCCGCGCTCGCGAACGTATTTCAGATCGTCGAGCGGCATCAGGCTTTCGGGCCCTTCCCCGACTGCCAGCAACAGCGGCTTCGGATACCGCTCGAGATCGCCGCGCAGATCCCAGGATGCCGGGGGATTTTCATCGCGCAAACGTTTGACGGCCTTATTGGATATGTTCTCTTTCTTGAGCTCGCGTAGGAACGTATCGTACCAAGCGCGGTCAGCTTGACGAATCATCGGATCGATCGCGATCACGCGGCGTGGATCGAAGCGCCGGCCGCCCAAGATTGCCACCGCGCCGCCCCACGAGTGCCCGATCAGCGTATCGACGCCGTCGGGAATGGCGGTCATCACGTTGTAGAGATCTAACAGGCAGCGGTGCAGCGTCATCGGACCGTCTGCGTCAGAATCTCCGTGTCCGCGCTGATCGTATGCGTAGACGCGCGCCCGATCGCAGTAGTGAAGCGCCAGCTGCTCCCATGCTTTGCGCGAGCCGGTCATTCCGTGGACGGCGAGGATGGCGGGCCCACGCTCGCCCCAGCGTTCAAGTACCGTGTGTGCGCCGTCGTCGAGCGAAATGCGCTCTTCCGTATGAACCACGCCCTGGAATTTGCGCTCAGCTGGCGACCGCCTGCCCAGTTGTGAGGCGCAATGGGGAACAATGTTTCATAGAGGTCCGTTTCTCCAAAGGAGGATCGAGAAGAACAATGATGTGGAAAAAAGCAATCGCCGGGACGACTATGGCCGCCATGTTGGCGCTGGCAGCCCCCTCCGCGGCATTCGCGAACGGCGCAGCCAGCACGCGCAACATTCTGTTAGGAGCCGGCTTGGCAACCTATCTGATCATTCAGCACAACCGCAAGGTTCACGAACGTTATGCTGAAGACGCGCGGCGCCAGGCCGATTTGCAGTCTCAAAACAGCGACATGGCTGCTGCGTACAGCAGCGAGCGAAGCGCATACAGCAACTCGCTCTCCGAGATCGTCGATCTCAAGCGCGAAGTCGCCTACCAGCATTCCGTGATCGTTGGGCAGCGGCGGCAGCTGGCGATGCAAGAGGGCTTTGGAACTCTCCACACGCGCGTCGCAGCGGCGAGCATGAGTCCGGGCCGGCAGGTAGCGATGGTGTCTTACGGTTGGGGCCGGATCTGATGCGGGCTGCACGCATGGCTGCGTGCTTAGCTTTGGGCGTGGCGCTGGCGAGTTGCGGGAACTCGCCGGCCGCGCAGGCCCAAAACCAAGCCGACAGCGTGACCAAAGCCGTTTACAACAACGACGTAGGTGCGGTGCAGCAGAATTTCAACGATGCGCTCAAAAAGCAGGTCACGCGCGCACAGGTCGGCTTGCTCTCCGACAAACTCCACAAGCTCGGCGATTACAAAGGCCTGACCTACGTGAGCAACGACGGCCTCAAGAATGAATATACGTACCGAGCCAATTTTGCAGGCGGATCCGCGCCCGTCATTTTACGCTTCGGCGCCGACGGGAAGATCGCGGCCTATCGTATCACGCTGCCGCAGCAGTAACTCGCAGTAGGGCGCAGCCCGGACGCCTAACTAGGCGCCCATGAATGAAGCCATCGTTCTTTTCATCGCCGCGGCGGGCGTCGTGGTCACCATCTTATTGTACGCTGGCGGAATCGCCGAGTCGAACCGCCGGGCTTAGGCGTACGTTTTATTTGTACGCATACTGGGCATAAAATCCGGAATGGATGCCCCGGGGACGCCCGACAGAGTCTGGCGTAGTATTAAGGAGCTTGCGTCGCATTACGCGCGCCTGCCTTCGTCGCCGCCGGTCGAGCAGATGGAGCGCGATTTGCAGCGGATCATTCACGACAATCTGGGGCGCGATGTCGACCGCCGGCTCATCGCTTTTTACGTTCGGGAGCTGCAGCAGTTGAGCGCCGAAGCCCGCGACCGGCGCAACGTCCGCGGAGAGATCGAGTCCGAAGGCAACGGCGCGAAGAGCTCTACCGGCCTCTAATTATCGTTCTTGCGCTCTCAGCGCAGGTGGTGGCTCTGCACGAAAAACCGCAAACTGAAAACCAGCACCCAAAAGAATCCCATGAACGCAAGCAAGCAGGCGGACGCGAAATAATCGCGCGGCCGCTCGGTTAGCCGAATCGGGAGCACCACGCGCCGCTCTTCTTCGAACGCGATCGCGGCGAAAATCGTCTCTTGCATTCGCTAGGCTCTTACCCAAAATCAAAGGGCCCGGATTTCTCCGGGCCCTCATACGTTGCGAGACTCGCGCTTCGCTTAGTAGACGAACGTGGCCGACGCCGAAGTAGTGATGTCGGCTTGATTGCTCGTCGCCGCCCCCCCGGTGATCGTCGGTGCTTGCTGAACGTTTCCGGGCGGCGAGGCTTCGAACATCGGGTAGTCGTACGTCGCCGCATAGATCCGGTAGGTATCCCCCGGCGCAACCGGAGGATTAGGTGGTGTAAACGTCGGTCTCCGCGTGCTCGCGTTGTTCTGGCAACTTGCCCCGGAGCAGGGCCCCAGGAAGTCAGGCAGCGTGTAGGTTTGCGGGCCGGTGCCGCGGATCGGACCGACCGCAAAGAACGTTCCCTGCGACAGGTTTACGAAGTAGACCATCGTTTCGACGACGCGCGCGTCGACCGGAACGGTGACCACGCCGGATCCGCCGCCCAAGCCGTCTTCAGCGAACGTCGGCGTGGGCAATGCCGGCAAGGGCGTCACGTTTGCCAGTGTAGCGCTCGCCGTGAAGGTTAACGTTCCGGCGTTGCCGGTTGCCACAACATCGCTGAGCGTATAGGTTCCCGCGACCGGAGCCGCATTGATCTCGTTGAACCCTTGCGAGTACCCCGAGAAGCCGCCCGGGTAGGTCCCATCTTTGAAGAACGGATACGCCGGCGGGCCGCCGCCGTAGTTCAAGTTCACGGCCGACGAGGTCGAGCCCGAGAACAACGGGTTCGTATAGCGAGCGTAGACGACGCCCCCCGTCGTCGACTCATTATCCGGCGCGATTCCGTATGAGAAAACACCGCCGGCTTGTCCGAAGCTCGCGCTGGGATTGGCGACGCCCGGATTGACGTTCTGCGGCGCAGCGCTGATGTGATTGGTGCCCGCGTCACCCGCAGCCGACGAACAGGCCGGAACGCTGGCGGCGCACGAGGACACTCCGGAAACGGGCGGTACCGTAAAGCCCGCCGATCCCGTGATAGTCGGCGTATTGACGAGCGTTGCCGACAAGCCGTTCGTTTGACGGAACGTCGACACCGTATTCAAGCCGACGGTACCAGTTTGACCGATATTTGCCGTGCCGACGGCAAACTGCAGAACGCTGTTTTGTTGGAGATTGGTGACCGCCGATGTCGGTGGACTTGCGGTGCCATTAGCGGTGCACCCCGCAAGGAGCGCGCCGATGATGACCGCAGCAATCTGTTTGTAGTTAGTCAACATCGCTCCTTACATTTTTACCGTGAGATAGAGGTAGTAGCTACGAATCCCGTTGGGCGTGTCGATGTACGCATTCCGGCCATTACGCAGCGCACCGTAATCTCCAATCATGCCGAACTGCGGAAACGCCAAGCCCGTGGAATTCTGACCTGTCAACGGACCCGAAATACCGGTTGCCAGCGGCTGCCAGCGGCTGTTCAACGACGGGCCTCCGTAGAGTGCCCTAAAGAGATTGAAAACGTCGAAACCGGCACTCCACGTTTTGGGCGCATTGTATTCGATTGTGAGATTTGTGATCGAAGACGGATGTGAGAGCTTGCCTCCCGGAGCCGCCGTTACGGGGATGCCGCGCGTCGCGGCGATGTTGGGCTTGAAGAACGAACCTGGGTTCATCGGGTCTACGAATTGGTCCGTCGTCGAGGCGTTCAGGTTCTGCGCCCCCGCCGACGCGTTGGTATAAGGAAAGTTGACCGGTTGACCGTTGATGAAGCCGGCCGCCAGCAGTCCCGGGCTCACCGGATACCCGATGTTCCATTGAGTCTGCGGGTTGATCCGCCAACCGTTGTGCGTTTGGTACGACAGGTCGAACGACGCGACGAACGGCGAGAGGAAACCGACGCGGTAGATATTGCCCAGCGCCAGAGACGCTGCCGGAATCGATGGGTAGAAGTCCTCGCTTCCCGAGAGCGGTATAACGCTGGTGAACTCGTTCTGGTATGTGAAGCTCGCCTGGCCCGAGAGGCCGTAGGTCTGTTCCTTGGTGAACTGCGCTTCAATGCCGTCGGCTTGGCTCAAGCCCAGATTGTTTGCCACCGGCGGATTGAAGATTAGACCACCGGTGATTGGATTGGTCAGGGGAATTCCGCCAACCAGTTTCACAGTGGAAACCAATGCGACCTGGTCGTGAGCCTTGCGATACCACGGTGTAACCTTGAATGAGACGCCGTCAAGGAAACCGCGCGTGAATTGGTGCTCCCATGAGAAATCCACGTTGGTGTAGACAGTCGGCCGCACCGGCATGAGCGGGACCGGGCCCGCGGTCGTCTGTGCATTATCCCAGTACAGCTGTTCGGCGTAATTGACGCATGCCTGATCGGCATTGGCGCCGCAGTTCGTGCCGTACCCCGGGATGTTGAAGAACGCGCCGTTGGGGCCGCCGAAATAGCCGGGCGTGGCCGAAAAGTCGATGCTCGCAAGGTTCGCGAACTCAACTGAGCGCCCCCAAGACGTGCGAATCGAATCATTCGCACCCAGCCGGTATGTCAGCGACAGTATCGGTTCGGGCACAACCGGTTTCGTCGACTGGTTGGTGAACTGCGGGAAGGTCGCGACCGGGCACGTGCCCAGCGGTGTTACCGCCGCAGCGCCCGTGACCGGGTTCGTGTAGAAGGTCTGGGTGTTTGGATTCGTGCTCGGCGTTGTCTGCAGCGTGCCGTCGGGGTTGGTGAGGTACGAGGGTAGATAGAGCGACGTGCACGTCGCCGGATCGATGCGCGGCGTCGGCAGCTGATAATTGGCTACGTCGACGCGCAGACCGCCCTCCACTTTCAGTTTGTCGTTGGGCGACCATGTGTTGTCGACGTAGAAGGACCAGTCGTTACGGTGGTCCTGGGAACTCTCGTAGGAGCTGGGAATAGTTTGCGGCGAGCTTATCGTTCCGGACCGGTAAATATATCCGCACGCGCCCCCCGCAGGCCCGCCATATTCCGCCGGACATTGTGCCGACGGAATGAAATCCGGTATTTCAAAGTTCGGTGAAAACTCGAGGTTGAATATGCCGTAGTTTGGCGCTACCTGGTCGTAGACCGGAATGAGGTACTGATACATCGCACCGACTTTCAGCAGGTTTTTGTCGCTGAGCTGCTTGACGAGGTCGATCTTTCCGCCGCTGCGCCGTCCGCCTTGCAGCAAATCGAACGCGTTGAAGCCGAAATTACTATAGCCGCCGGCCTCGGCCCAGTCGAAATAGACGACTGAATCGGTATGGAATGCCATGGCCTGCAGGGTAGTGGATTGATCAATGTTCCACTGATAGCCGAGCTTCATTGCGTTGTTCGGTTGATGGTAGGCCTGCGGCGGGCGATTGCCTCCCTGCGCAAGGGTTTCCTGCGCCGCTGTCTGCCCTCTCTGCAAGTTCAATAAGCTCTGTATGAGCTTAACATTAGACGTCGGGTTCACGGTATAACCGGGACACTGTAACGCCGAGATGCAGCCGCTGGCTGCACTCAATGCAGGAGCCCGCAGTCCCGCGAAGATCATCGCTACTTGCAAGAAAAACGGATCGCAGCTCTTGAAGCACAGATTGAATCCCGGTGCACCATTGGCTCCAAGTAATATATCGTGTTGGGCCAGATCCACGAAGCCCTGCAGCTGCATGTTGTTGTCGCGGCCGAACTTGTAGACGACGTTGCCGACGCCTTCGCGATCGGCTTGATAGTAACGCGAGAAGCACGTACCGATGAGCAAACACTGGTACGACGGCGTGTTATAAGCGCGTGACGAATAGCTATTCGCGAACGTCAAGTAGGCCGACAAGCGCCCGTTAGGCGATGCGAAACCCCATTCCGCGTTGAGCGCGTGTAGGAAGGCCGGTCCGCCGGCCGCGCCTTGTAGTGTTGCGAATCCCGGATAGGTGCCGCGTTTGGTGATCAAGTTGAACGTACCGGTGCCGTAGTTGTCTTGCGAGGAATCGCCCAGGCCAGGCGTCAACTGCGCGCTTTGCAGGCCGAGGCCCGGTGCGGCGAGCGTGTTAGTGAATTGTGTCGTAAATGCGTCGGTGTACGGAATGCCTTCAAATTCGAAGTTTTCTTCGTTTTCACGGCCGCCGCGGATGACCGGATAGCCGCTGGAATCCAGCGAGGCGCCGGGCAACGAGACGATCAGATTGGACTCGTTCCGGTTCAGCGCGTTACCTTGAATCGTTTGAATCTGATGCTGGGTAACGTTGTATGTATCCGTCGGCTGAGTCGGTTGAAAGGCGCCGCCCGCACTGCGCGAGGTGACATGTGCAATCGTCCGCAGCGATTTTACGAGCGTCGTGCTGACGGTCGTGACCTGATCTGCGAAAATATTCTGGCCGGGTATCGAGACCGGCTCGTACGCGCTGATCTGGAACGACACCGTATAGGCGTCGGGCGCCATGCCTACGATCGAATAGAAACCCTTGTTATCGGTAGTCGCGTTGTAACGGCCGGTTGGGGCTACGGCGCTGACTTGCACGTTGGCAAGTGCGGCATGCGTCGCGGAGTCGGTGACGGTTCCGCTGAGGATCCCCGTCGTTCCGGCAAACGCCGGCGCGGATGTTTGTGCGAGCAGCAGACTCGCGATAAAAAGTGCCGCGAACAAACGTAAAATCGTCCGCGCACTTTGCTTCCCATGAAAAGAGCTCATGAGCTTCCCTTTCAAGTTGGATGCAAAATTGCGCCGCTAAAAGTAGGAAGGCCGAGGGCCCGCCTGCGTGGCGGATTCCCTCAGCCCACTCTAATCCCTTTTTACCGCAGGGCCAGGCTAGCACTCTTCTTCGGCCTGATCCCGGAACGGTTCGGGCTCTTCCCCCTCGACTACGGGGAAGGCCGGAGCCTCCGCGGGCGGTTCCTCCTCCTCCTCCAGGATGTAACCCTGCTCTTCTTCCTCTTCCTCGGGCCCTGCCGTTCCGGCGTCATCGGCCTCTAGCCCTTCGC
>JABXNS010000169.1_pt1 | contig 17079 bp, 17 predicted proteins | sample 7301101 | NCBI WGS metagenome assembly JABXNS01 (sample SAMN14449646, study PRJNA615230) | soil metagenome | isolation source: soil from bare, unvegetated metal-rich iron-sulfur acidic spring small-cell... | place: Canada: Paint Pots Mound, Kootenay National Park, BC | collected 2017-05-25 | reverse complement strand
CGACAGCGCTCCTGGCGATGCTGCCACTCAACCTCCAGGGCAATCCAACCACGATGGAGCGCGATCGCACCTTCGCCTCGATGAGTCGCGACATCACCTGGCACGCGCAGCAGGCGATCAACGACGCTGATTTCATGAAAGCCGTTCGGAGCATCCGCGAGCGGAAGGAGCGTGAGCGGGCAGCCGCGCTCGCCTCTTCTCCGCCGAAAGACGCTCCGGGCGATCAGCTCCCGCACGAGTAAGGAAGGCCTGAAAACGCGGCTGCAACTAAGGTTCCCGAGGTCGGTCGTGCGGGTGCGGCGCTCCGCTACGAAAACTGCGCGAAACCCACGGTATTTCCACCCGGCTCGCGCACATAGATTTCGGTGCTTCCGTAAAAGGTGTCGTGCCTCGGCTTTATCACGGGCACACCGTCGAGCGCCTTTACAATCGTGTCGAGATCCGCGACCGTGATGAAGAGCGCAACTGAGTGTCCCATAAGATCGTGCGCCGACCCCGGCTGCTCACTGATCACGCTAGCGCGAGTCTGATACATGATCTCGATGCCCGCCTTCTGGACGCTGGCGAAAATGAGCTTTCCGTCAGTGTCGGGGACTTTGTTCGTAATCTCGAAGCCGAGGCGATCCGTCCAGAACTTGATGCAGGGCTCAACGGCATCCACGATCAGCACAGGGGTCAGCTGCTTGAGCGCGGGAGCCGGGGCGCCTGAGGAATCCGATTTCCCTTCAGCCATTATTGCACCTGAGATTGGTACCCCACCTTAACAAAAAAACGGCCGGCCTGCGAGGCCGACCGCTCAAAAATCACGAGCTAGCCGTGCTCTACGACTGTGCCGAGTTCCCGCCCTGGTTCGCGTCGAAGCCGGGACGGAAGACACCGCAGATCACTCCGAGGATCCCGAAGTCCATTCCCGGTTGGACCGAGATATCCCGGTCGGCCGGATTCGCGGCCTCGAGCACCACCGAGCCGCCGCGACGGGCGTACGTCTTGACGGTGGCATCGTCCCCGATGCGGGCCGCCACGATGTCTTGATCGCGCGGATCCTGCCGCGGGTTGACCATCACATAGTCGCCGTCATTAATGCAGCGGCCGACCATGCTGTCGCCCTTGACCTTAAGGAAGAACACTTCGTCGGAAGGAACGAAACGACGGTCGATGGTGATGAAACCTTGACGATGTTCCGGAAGCAGAGCGGGCTCGCCAGCGTGAATCTTCCCGTACAGCGGCACCGGCTGGGTGCGCAGCGCAGCACCGAAGCCGAGGAGATTGACGCCACGTGATCGGGCCGGGTCTCTCTCGATATATCCCTTCTTTGCGAGCGACTGGAGCAGGTCAGAGACGGTCTTGGTCGACTTGATCTTGAACTGCTTGCCGATGTCACGAATGCTTGGCTGGTACGTGTTTTCGGCTGTGAAGTCGAGCAGGTAGTGATATACCGAGCTCTCGAGCTTTGATAATTGCTCGGACATCTGAGCGTTCCTTGGAAAGGCAAGCCCAAGTTCCGAGGGCTCGCGTCAAAAAGTAATTTGTGTACGGAACCGTACCTGGTCAACCGTTTGTTGGGAGGCCCAACAAACTGTTACCCCCCGAGCAGAACCAGCGCTTTGTCGATACGCTTGAGGGAGAGGTCGCGCCCCATCTGAAGCAACATCTCGAAAATGCCGGGACTCACCGCCAAGCCGGTCAAAGCCACCCTCAAGGGCTGAAAGACCTTGCCGGCCGAGATTCCACGTGCCTCCGCCAAGGACCGAAGAGATGCCTCGAGTCGCTCGGCGCGCCACTCGGTGACATTGGCGAGCGCTTCCCGTGTGGCGCTTAGCAACGCCGTTGCCTCAGCCGGATCCTTCCAGTTCTTCGCTACCGCGACCGGGTCGTAGTCGATGTTTTCGAGGAAGTAAGGGCCTGCCTGGCGCACGATGTCGTCAATCGTGCGCGATCGAACGCGCAGCAGATCGAGTAGCTGGAAATACCAATCGTGCCTCTCCCCCAACTCCTCCTCCGTAGCGAGGCGGGCCGTCACGATCGCAGGCGTTACGCGTGGTTCCAACTCCTCGAGTGGAATCATCGAAAGATGTTGCCCGTTCATCCATTCGAGCTTTTTCGGATCGAAGATCGCCGCCTTTTTCTGGAGTCCGTCCACGCTGAAGAGCTCGATCATCTCGGGAATGGTCATGATCTCGCGATCGCCGCCGGGCGACCAGCCGAGGAGCGCCAGAAAGTTGAGCATGGCGCCCGGCAGAAGGCCGTAGTGCTGGTAATCTCCGACCGCCGTCGCTCCGTGTCGCTTGCTCAGTTTCTTCCCGTCGAGCCCGTGTATCATCGGCAGGTGTGCGAATGTCGGTAGCGACGCGCCGAGCGCTCGATAGAGCAGAATCTGCTTTGGGGTGTTGGAGATGTGGTCATCGCCGCGCATCACCAATGTGATCCCCATGGCGATATCGTCGGAGACGACCGCGAGGTTGTAGATCGGCGTAGCGTCAGAGCGAAGGATGACGAAGTCTTCGATGTCCTTGTTCGGAAAGGCGATGCGTTCGTGCACCATATCGTCCCATTCCGTCGTCCCTTCGGGAACGCGGAAGCGAATAACGTGCGGCTCTCCACGGTCGACTCTGCGCTCGATCTCCCCCCGCCCCAAGCGATCGCAGCGGCGGTCGTATTTGAACGCCTCTTTTCGCGCCTCGGCGTCACCGCGCCGCTCCTCGAGCTCCGCTGGCGTGCAAAAGCACCGATAGGCGGTGCCATTCTCGAGGAGTCTTCGCGCGTCAGCCTGGTGGCGCGCGAGATTGGCACCTTGGTAGACGACGCCATCGTCCCAGAGAAGCCCGAGCCACTCCAGCCCCTCGAAGATCGCGCGCGTGCTCTCGTCCGTGCTCCGCGCCTTGTCGGTGTCTTCGATGCGGAGCAGAAACTCGCCGCCGAACTTGCGGGCGTAGAGCCAGTTAAAGAGCGCCGTGCGCGCTCCACCGACGTGAAGATATCCAGTGGGCGAAGGAGCGAAGCGGAGCCTGGGTTTGGTGCCGTTGGTCATCAGCGAGTCGAGAATGAAAAGCGGGTCCACACTGAATGCGGGGACCCGCCAAGCGGAGAGAGAGGGATTCGAACCCTCGATACGCGTTTCCGCGTATGCCGGTTTAGCAAACCGGTGCCTTCAGCCTCTCGGCCATCTCTCCGGGAGAGTTTCGGAAGTTATGGGCGCCGGGAACGTTCTACAACCCTTAGGCACTGCCCGAGCATGCTGGCGGAAGCGAGTGCGCGCGTGCATCAATTTGGAAAACGCATCGCTGGAGGTCGGAAATGTTTTCCCGGTATGCTCGGAGACTATCCAATGTGATTCCCGCACTCGGGCTGATCGCGGCTGCGCTATCACCGCTTGCCATCGTCGAGTATAAGCTTCCGCGTGAAGGGGCGTTCCCCCACGATCCGGCCGTCGGCCCTGACGGAATCGTCTGGTACACGGACCAACAGAACAGCTTCATCGGACGGCTGGATCCGGTCACCGGAAGAATCACTGATTATCCGACGCCGACTCCTGGGTCGGGACCGCATGGAATCGTCGTCGCTCCGGACGGCGTCGTATGGTACACAGCCAATCGGATCGGCAAGCTCGGTCGACTCGATCCAGGGACCGGACACATCGACGAGTACGCGCTGCCCGCGGAAGCGCGCGATCCGCACACCCCGCTCATTCACAAGGGACTCGTCTGGTTCACGGTCCAACAGGGCAACATGTACGGCCGGTTCGATCCGGTCACGCACGCGGCGAAAGTGTGGACGGTGCCGATAGACCGAGCGCTTCCTTACGGTATGGTGAACGCTCCGGACGGGTCGATCTGGGTAGCACTGTTCGGAACCAACCGGCTCGGGCGAATCGACGGGGAGACCGGTGCGCTCCGTGAAATCACGCTGCCCGAGGGCGGGGCTCGGCCACGGCGACTAGCCGTGGACGAATCGGGCACAGTGTGGTACACCGATTTTTCACGTGGCTATCTCGGCTCTTACAACCCCAAGACCGGCGCATTCAAAGAATGGCTCTCCCCCGGAGGCTCGAGCTCGGCGCCTTATGGAATTGCGATTGCGCCTGACGGCCGGATCTTCTACGACGAAGCGCGCTCCGGGACGATCGTCGCGTTCGACAGAAAGACCGGGAAATCTGAGACGATGAAGATCCCCACGCCGGGGTCGATCGTTCGAAACATCTCAGTCGACAGCACCCGAAACCGCGTCTGGCTGGCCTTGAGCGGCATCAGTCGGCTCGGGAAAATCGAACTCAAATGATGGCGACGTGGCAACTTGACGATGGCAACCAAAACATGGAAATAAACCACTCAGCACGCCAGCTCACATTCTTCTTCTCGGTACTGATCACGTCGTTACTGATAACGGCCGAGGCCGCTCAGCTCGATGCTCAGGCGGCCGACCCCCCAGCGGCGAGCCCGTCGGCGCTCTCCCCATCCGCCACGAGACCCGGCCGGGAGCCGCACCAACCTATTGACGAAGAGTACACGCGGAAAATCCGGGAGTACACGACCGAGCCGTTCTTCCTGTCGTCGCTCGTGGATTATCTGCCTGCATCCGCTACGGTGCCGACTCCGAAAGTGGTGCTTGGCGACGTCGCTGGTGCGCGCAACAATCTGCCTTACTCGAAGGAGGTCTACACTTACATGCGCATGCTCGCCAAGTCGAGTCCGCGCGTGAGAGTCTATTCGATCGGGACCACGGAAGAGGGAAGGGAGATGATTGCCGTCGCGGTCGCGGCAGAGTCGCTATTGGCAAATCTCGACCAGAATAAAGCGAATCTTTCGAAGCTCGCCGACCCGCGCGCGATCAATATGAACGATGCGGAGGCGGCGCGGCTCGTCGCGCAGACAACGCCCGTCTACTACATCACGGGCACGATCCACTCCCCGGAGTCTGGAGCTCCGACGGCATTGATGGAGCTGGCGTACCGCCTGGCGGTGGACGAAAGCCCTTATGTCAGGAACATTCGGGATCATCTCATCACCCTCATCACGCCCGTCGTCGAGGTCGATGGGCGCGATCGCCAGGTCGATTTATTCCACTGGCGAATGGCGCACCCGGCAGAGACCGCTCCTCCGCTCCTCTATTGGGGACACTATGTCGGGCACGACAACAACCGGGACGCAATGGCACTGACGCTCAAGCTGTCCCAAAACATTCTCGACACGTATCTGGATTGGAGAGCGCAGGTGCTGCACGACCTGCACGAGTCGGTCCCCTACCTCTACGACAATACCGTCGGCGACGGACCGTACAACGCCTGGCTCGATCCGATCCTCACCAACGAGTGGCAAATGATCGGCTGGCACAACGTACAGGAGATGACGCGACTCGGGATGCCCGGCGTCTTCACGCACGGAGACTTCGACACGTGGTCGCCTGGTTATCTCATGTTCATGGCGGCCACGCACAATGGGATCAGCCGTCTCTATGAGACATTCGGCAATGGAGGGACCGCCGAGACCGTCGAGCGCACGTTGTCAGCAACCGAAACGTCGCGGACATGGTATCGGCAGAGCCCGCCGCTTCCGAAAGTGAAGTGGTCGCTCCGCAACAACAACAATTACGAGGAAACGGGGCTTCTCGTGTCGCTCAGTTATTTCGCGAACAACAGACAGCAATTTCTCGATAACTTCTATGAGAAGAGCAAGAGATCGATTCTGAAGGCGCGTGCAGAGGGTCCAGCCGCCTACATATTGCCTGCCGACGACCGGCGGCCGGGTGCCCAAGCTGAGTTGTTGCGGATCCTACAGAAGCAACGCGTCGAAATCACTCGCGCCACCGCGCCGTTCAGTGTGCTGGTGCCGGTGCCGCGACCACACTCCGATAGCGTGCCGGGCGCGGGTGCTGCGAAGCGCCCGGACAGCTCCAGCGTTGCGGAGAGCGGCAAACCGCCAACCAATCCGTTCGACACCCTACCACTGTCGGTGCAACGCACGGAGCTGCGTCAGTTTCCGGCCGGGAGTTACATCATTCGCATGGACCAGCCGTATTCGAGAATTGCGGATGCGCTGCTCGACTACCAGTACTGGAGTCCGAGCGACCCGCAGCGCACTCCATACGACGATACGGGCTGGACTTTCCCGGAGAATTTCGCCGTGCGATCTGTGCGCGTGATGGATCCGACGGTTCTGGCGGTGCCGACGGAGGCCGTAACGGGTGAGATCAAGGCTCCCGGCGGAGTCTTTGGCGGTGGGGCTGTCTTCGCAATCAATCACAATGCGGACAACGCCTTGGCGACCCTCCGCTACAGGCTCAGGGACGCCGATTTTCAGATCACGGAGCAGCCGTTCGAAGCGGCCGGACAGAAGTTTGGCCGCGGCTCATTCATCATCCGAAAGGTTTCGTCCTCCGATCTGGACAAGGCCGCGCGCGAGCTGGGTCTCAAGGTCTACGCTCTCGCCGCGGCGCCCTCCGTCCCTGTTCACCCAGCTAGGGCTCCGCGTGTCGCAATCATGCATACGTGGCTCAATACTCAGACCGAGGGATGGTGGAGGCAGGCGTTCGATTTTCTCCGCATTCCGTATTCCTACATAAGCGTGCAGGACGCCGCCAGAGATCCGAATCTCCACGCGAAGTACGATGTGATCATTTTCCCGCCCGGCGGAGGAAGCCCGCAATCCATCGTCGGAGGACTGCCGATGTGGCGAAATCCGATGCCTTGGAAAAAAACGGCGCTTACGCCGAATATGGGAGTCGACCAAACGGACGATATTCGTCCGGGGCTCGGCCTGAGCGGCGTCGACAATCTCGTCAGGTTTGTCAAGAACGGCGGTGTGCTGTTGACGGTGGGAAACACTGCCGACATGGCGGTGACGTTCGGTCTCGCCAGTGGGGTGTCGCTCAACCACCCTCCGAGGCTTCACGTGGTCGGAAGCCTCCTCCGCACCAAAGTCATCGATGACGCAAGCCCGCTCGCGTACGGCATTCGCGACAGCCTCGCGGTCTACAGCGAAGACGGCTCGAGCTTCAGCATTACCAACGTGGTGGGCACTCGTGGAGGACGATTCGCCGACTCGACGACGGCTCGTCCGACAGGTCGTGGCACTACCGAGGATGTGGATGTACCACAGGGGCGTTTCGCGCTCGATCCACGAAACGATGTCCCGCAGCGAAAACCAGTGCAGCCATGGCAGGCTGCGCCCGTCACGGACGAGCAGTTGCGGAATCCTCTTACGATTATTCCACCAGCAATCAGACCGCGGGTGGTCCTCCGGTTCGCCGACCAACGAGGGCTATTGGCATCCGGGCTCCTCGACGGGACCGATGTCGCACAGCGCCCAACGGTGGTCGATGTCCCCCTGGAGAAGGGACACGTCATTCTCTTCGCCAACAACCCGGTGTATCGTGGTGAGACGATCGGGAGCTACTTCCTCGTCTTCAATGCCCTTCTCAACTTCGATCGGCTCGATACCGGGAGAAAGCTCGATCCGAGATGAGTCGGCGGGGCGGTCAATACACACGTTTGCGTTCAAAAATCGCATTAGAGGAGTTAAATCGGGGCGGTTTTGGCACCCGCCCTGCTTAATGGAATAACTCGTCGGCGCGGACCTTTGCGCGAAACCAGCGCTGGAGGGATCGGCAATGAGTTATCGCACGTTTCTCGATTCGCGGGGGCAGCGGTGGGAAGTCTGGCTGGTGACGCCAATGGCTGCGGAAAGACGGAGGGCTGACCGACGAGCGACCGCAGGTGAAGGGATCGTCGATTTACAGAGTTTTTCCGAACGGCGTCGTACTCCGGAGCGGCGCAAGAACCCGTTCAAGAGAAGCATCGAAGTTGCGAACGAGTACAGCGGAGGATGGCTCTGTTTCGAGAGCGAGGGAGAGAAGCGACGCCTCGCCCCCGTTCCTGAAGGCTGGGATGAAGCGGGGCCGGACCGGCTTGGCACGTGGCTCCAGGCGGCTAAACGCGTTGTCAAATGTGGCCCCTGATATAGATTGAGCGGCCTGGAGCTCGGCTCCTTGATCCTCCCGAACCCGCTCAAGCGAGTGCAAATCACCTGAATGCGCCACATCCTCCGCGAACGCGACGCGATGATTTGCCGATCCTGCAACAACGAGGAGCGCGCCTCCGAAGGCTATCCCTGCGATAACTGCGGGACATTCATCTGCATCATTTGCACGTTCCGTGGGGTCGTCCATTGCCGGAAATGCGAAGAACAGAGAGTTGACTCCCGGAGCATGCGGAGCGCTTGAGCATCCGCCCATTTCGTTACACCGCTCGCTCCTCGACCCGATTAGCAATGAAAAAACTGTTTAGGCTCCGTTTTGTCGCGCTCACCGTTTGCCTGCCTCTCATCGCGGGGGCTCAGGAGAAGCAGCGGTTCACAAGCATGGACGAGGCCCTAGAGGCGGGAGCGATTCTCACCGGCCGTCAGGGCCCGCGAGATGTGAACTGGATAGAAGGAGGGACGCGATTCACCTACACGAACCCTGATGCGCGCACGGGGACACCAATCATTCGCGCTTACAACCCCGCAACCGGTAGGGACAGCGTTCTTTTCACGACGACCGGGCTTAGCTTCCCCGGAACGAACCAGCCGTTCAGTTACGATGCGTTCGAGTGGGCCCAGGACTCGAGGCACCTCGTCTTTCAGACGAATTTCCAACCGATCTACCGGCGCTCGGGAATCTCCGACTTCTACATCTACTCGCTCGCCGACCACAGCATGCAGTTGGCTACGAAGGGCGCGAGAACCGGTGAGCTGTCGCCGAATGGCGCGATGCTCGGCTTCGAACGTGCCGGCGACATGTACGTCACCGATCTTTCCACGCACCAGGAGAAACGCCTAACTCGGGATGCGTCGGAGCACGTCTACAACGGCCACTTCGACTGGGTCTACGAGGAGGAGTTCGGGCTGGCACAGGCCTGGAAATGGTCGCCCGACAGCCGCCACATCGCGTACTGGCAGCTCAACGATTCGGCGGAGCCAGAGATTCAGCTCTCCGACTACTCGGGCCTGCACCAGGAATGGGAGAAGCTGCGCATTCCGCAAGTCGGCGATCCGAACGCTACGGTGCGCATCGGAGTCGTGAATGTTGCCACCGGCCAGAACACGTGGCTCGACTTGGGTGAGAGAGGCGAGTTCTACATTCCTCGCATTTACTGGACGAGCAGGCCCGACACGCTCGCCGTAATCGCGCTCAATCGCCCGCAGAACGTGATGAGGCTTTTCTTCTTCGACGTACGAACCGGTGGCCGGCGTCAGGTGATGACGGAGACGTCCAACACTTGGCTCGATGTCTACGACTTCTACGCGGGCGTCGATGACATGATGACGTTCCCGTCGGACTCGCATGAGTTCTTTTGGCTCTCCGATCGTGACGGATTCCAGCATTTGTACCGCTACGACTATTCCGGCAAGCTTGTCAACCAGGTGACGCGCGGGAACTGGAGTGTTTCGCGCGCCGAAGGAAGTGACGCAAAAAAGCAAACGATTTACTACACCTCGACCGAAGCCTCACCGCTCCAGCGTCAGCTCTACAGCATTGGATTCGACGGCACGAATGAGCGCCGCATCACGACGGCGGAAGGCAACCACCACATCAACATGTCGCCGACGGCGACCTACTTCATCGATCGCTACTCATCGCTGCGTCAGCCAACACAGGTCGAACTCTGGGCTGCGTCAGGGCCGAGACTGCGCACGCTGGAGAACAATGGCGCAGTCACGAAATGGCTCGAGACTCACGCCTATTCGCCGGCCGAGATTTTCTCGTTCACGACGTCCGACGGCGCTCACATCGACGCAAGCATCGTTAGACCGATTCCCTTCGACGCCAACAAGCGTTACCCCGTTGTCTTCGACATTTACGGCGGTCCGGGGTCGCAGCAGGTCTATGACGCGTTCGCAACGAGCGGGTGGACCCAGTGGCTCGCGCAGGAAGGTTACATCGTCATCGGAGTGAACAATCGCGGGACCAACAACTACGGCCGCGCGTTCATGAAGGTCGTGTACAAGCAGCTTGGGAAATACGAGGCGTTGGACTTTGCCGAGACGGCGCGATACCTCAACAGGCAAACGTACGTCGATCCAAAGCGCGTAGCGATCGTTGGCACGAGCTACGGCGGCTACAGCACGGTCTACACAATGGAGATGTATCCGGAGCTGTTCCCGGTCGGGGTGGCGAACTCGGCGGTCGGAGATTGGAGGCTGTACGACACCATTTATACCGAACGCTATATGGGCCTCCTAAACGACAATCCGAAGGGATATGTCGAGAGCGCGCCAATCGAGCAAGCGCCGAAGATGCGCGGCAAGCTGCTCCTAATCCACTCGATGATGGATGACAACGTGCACCCCCAGAACACCATGCAGCTTCTGACGGCGCTCACCAATGCTGGACGCGACGCAGGTCTCCGCATTTATCCGCCGGGCCGCCACGGCGCCGCGTACAATGGCACAAGCGCAAGGCTCATTCGGCTGGTGACGGACGAGCACCTGGCGCGCTACCTCAAGGCCAGTAACCCGCCGTGGCTCGCTCCGGCCGCCCGCTAAAACCCAGGAGTCGCTGATGTGGAAACGCCCACCGCCGGAGTTGTCCAGCGGTAGGCGTTGTGTTGATCTCGAGCTCCGACTACTTCGTCTTGTCCTTGCGAACGTCGCGCGCGTCGGCGCGTCTGTCCTTGCGATCTTGCCGAAGATCCTTGCGATCGGCCTTGAGTGCCTTGAGCTCCTGCTTGGCTTCCTTCTTGTCCCCCGCCTTGATGTCTGCCTTCACCTCTTTGCGGTCGGCGCGGATCTCCTTTCGATCCGAGCGAATGGCACGGTTGTCGGCGCGCACGTCCTTGCAATCAGTGGTCGCCGCCGGATGGCTCTTGCACCACGCAACCAGCTTTGCCCCTCTGGGACGAGCGGCAACCTTCTGTGCTCCCTGCGCGGACGCATTTGATGCAACTGAGAGAACCAACGCGGCAACCAGCGCCGCAAGCTTCGCATTCGACATCTCTTTTCTCCTTCCCCTAGTGAGGATCGTTTTTTTCTCGGGTGGGCGCATTGGCGCGCCGTTCAGCATGAGAGACGCTCCAGCGGCCGTGACGTTAACGGCTGAGGTTGAGGAGGTAATCTGCGGTGTTTGTTCGGGGGGAGCCTAAGAGGGTCATAAGAGGGTCAAAGGTACATATAGGTACATCCGTGAGTCTGCGCCTGGTTTACTGCCACGACCATTGCCGGTGTGAGATAAATCCCAGGCAGCATATTGGCTTCGAATTCCTTGCGGAGATCAGCCGATTTAGCGCTGCCGCCGCCGAGGAGTCCCATCCAAACGTTGAACGCGTTGTTGCAGAGCACGGCTACCGCCCCCCGGTCTTGTAGCGCTGAGATGGATGTGTCGACTGGAATCGGGATCGGCGCGCCGGTGACGGAGAGCGATGCGGCTCCAGCGGGCGCGCTGGCGAAAACGTTCTGCGTCGCGGGAGCGTTCGATCCGTCCATCACCTTGAGCGCATTACCGAGTCCATACTTCTTCCACATCGCGTCGTTGAACGCGAGCATCGTGGTCATTCCATAAAGACCGATGACGGCGGTCACATCCGGATGCTTCAGATTGTAGGTGTCGCGCATGGTGTTGAGGTAGTTCCGAACGTGTAGGAGGCCCATGCCGTTCTGATGGTTCGGCATGTCGAAGAACTGTCGGTGCTTGCCAGTAACGGCCGTCAGCCATTTGTCGCTAGGAGTCAGGTCGGAGCCCGTTTTGCGCTCCGCGGCGAAACCCCTGGAGACTGAGCCGGTGAGACCAAGCGCGACGGCCCCGGCTGCAAGGCTTCCAAGGAACTCTCTACGTTTTGGGTGTGAGGACTCGCTCATCGTGGTTTCTCCTGTGGAGGAATTGGTAAAACGTGGTAGTCCGCGTCGCTCGGCTTTCCTCCGCGGGGCCAATCGTGCACCTTCGGTGGGAAGTCGGGGCGGGGGCGGGTATCGATGTAGGTGGCGACGTCGAAGGCCTGCCGAGCGGTGAGACTCTGGGCCCGATCGAGCGGCATGAGAGCGTGAATGAACGACGCGGCGGTGTTGATCCGCGCCATTCCAGCGCCAAGGTTGTAAGAGCGCGGTCCCCAGAGTGGGGGGCCGACCCGGGTGCCTTGCCCATCCGTACCGTGACACCGGGCGCACGTCGACGCGAAAACGGCACCGCCGCGAGCGGCATCGCCTTTTAGTGGGTGCAGGCGCGGTAACCCCTGTCCTTCCGTTTCTGCCCCGACTGGGATTCCGCTGGAGAGGAAGGCAAAGTATGCCACGATGTCCCGCATGTCGCTGCCGGCGGGATTGAGCGCTCGGCCGTTCAGGCTTCGTTGGAAGCAGTCGTTGATCCGGTCCTCGATCAGATCGACTTTGCCGCTCCTCGCACGGTACTGCGGGAATCGGGCGAAGCTACCGATCCACGGCATTGCGTTTGGTCGGAGCCCGCCATCGACGTGGCAGCTCGCGCACCCTAGCGAATTCCCAACGTTGCGCAGCAGACTATCGCCCGTTGCCAAAAGAAGCGCACGCCCTCGGAAGGCCGATGCACGATATGAGCTGTCCTTCAACTCGTCCTCGGATGGAACCCGAAAACGAACGCGCGACTTCGGCGTTTGTTGGAGCGTTGCCGTTGAAACTTGCGGCCGCGCGAACCCCGGCTCGAGTGACCCGAGCAAGAGCGCTCCAAGAGCAACTTCTCCGAAACGAATCCGAGGAGACACCATGCCTCCGCATGCGTGAGCCTGGGGCGCGATGGATTCCGCCCCGCGGGCACCCCGGATTTATTAAGTCGCGACGATCAGCGCAAGTCAGACTGGAAGGGAAGGCGCCCTCCTCCGAGCTGACTGACGGTTGAACTGCGAATACCTCGGGAACTCAGGCTGGCCCCGAATCGCTACCCGTCAGTCCGCCCTCATTGGTGTCTCCGCGGCCCGATCGAGGGCGTCGGGTGTCGCGGTGTTCGCGCTTCCGCGGATAGATGTCACGACATCTTTGACCGCACCGTCGATTCGGGAGTGCAAAGCGTCCGTGACTCCCGCGATCAAAGCCGCTAGTACTCCGTCGAGCGCACCGCCGAGCTTGCTACCCGTCTCCCTGGTCGCGTCAGCAGTGACCTTTGCGGCTCGCACGTCGGCGCGGGACGCGCTCAAGGCTATACCCGTACCGAAAGCGACTCCGACCGCGGCCCAGGGATGATCTCTGACTTGCTGCGTAACGTTCGCTTTCCGCTCCAGCTCTGCGATCGCACCCGTCATGCGCGCCCGAGTCTGCTCGATGTCCGCGCGCACTTCCGTCGTGGCCTCAGTCGTGGTCTCAGTCATCCTTGTGTCTCCGTAGAGTTGCCAGCGTCTGCTCTGGCTTGATGTTCTTCGGTGAAAGAAGGGCGGTGCCCCGCTTGAGCAAGTAGAACGCGACACCGCCCAAGATCAGAGTCAGCACGAACGCTGCGATCCAGTAGTGTCCGCGAAAGAGCGCGTCACCAAGCAGAAGAGCGAACCCGAACACGAGCATCTGCACCGTCAGCAGGCCGAGCATCGCGGCGGCGATGGCTAGGACCGTGCCTTTTCCAATGTCACGCGCAATCTGAGCGAACTCGATGCGCGCCAGATGAACTTCCTGCCGCGCCAGATGCGCTCCGTCTTCCGCCACCTCGCGGAGCAGTTCGCCGACTCCGCGACTGGTTGGTGGTGCGCCAGCCATCTTCATCGCTAGCGGCGCAAAGCCTTTCCGATCAGATAGCCGGCGCCGAGGGCGACGAGAAGTGATCGGGCCGGATGCTCCTTCACCTGCTTTTCGACCCCGGACTTGAGCTTGTCGAGGTCAGCGTCTCGGAGCCACTCAGCGCTCGACTGCATTCCGGTGGCCAGTGTGTCGGTGACCGCCGCTATGCCGGTATCACTCGTGACCGCAACGGATGACCCTGGTGTCGTGCTGCTCGCTGACGGCCGATGCTGACGCAGCGCTTCGGCTCCCGCCTCGAGTCCGTCCGCAAGCATGGCGGGTATTGTGGACGCTTTTTGCTTAACCGAGGATGCCACACTCTTGACGCGACCGGAGACCCCGGTGTCGCCTAGGTTGGTTTGATCGCTCCCCGCACTCGAGTTGACGGCTTCGCTGTCAGTCCGTTCCATTGATACAGCCTCCCCAATGTTGTTGAGCCGCTACGCGGCGACTGAATGATCCATATGCAGGAGCCGCGCCGACGGCGCGAGTGCTCTTCATGCCCGGGCGCGTATCGACCGCTTCTAGTCACTTCGGGCCGACCCACCTTCGATTGGATCGGGTCGCCAGCTCGCTGATCGTGCATAGGCCGGAAACACGGCGCTTGAGCGCGCGCTGACTCTGCTCAACGCTGATCAGCTCGAACCGGATTGTCTCGCCGGGCCGACGCTGGGCCAGGATCGGAAGATCTGTCTCGCTGACGACGGCGATCTTGGGATAGCCGCCGACGGTAGGCGCGTCGGCCATTAACACGATCGGAAGCCCGTCGGGGGGTACCTGGATTGCGCCCGGGCAACCGGCCTCCGAAGGGAGCGTGCTGAGCGAGTTGTCGAGGTGGGCGCCCTCCAGCTTGTACCCCGTCCGATCTGATGCGGTCGAGATTCGGTATTCGCTCTCCGTCAGGGTCCGCCACGCTGATTCACCGAACAACGCCTCCTGGGTGCCCGGAGTCACGTGAACCATTCCGCTATCGTAGCGCGGCATGAGGTCGCCCGCACAGTGAAATCCTTCAGCCGGACCTGTGGTTGGTCGCGGACCCAATCCGATGGAATCTCCGCTCCTCATCAGTCTGCCTTCGAATCCGCCGAAGTGTCCCGGGAGATAGGTAGATCGGCTTCCAAGCGAGGCAGGGACGTCGATACCCCCGTCGCACGCGACATAGAGAAAGCGACCACTCGTGATCTGTTCGACAACAATCTCTTCACCAGCACGCGCGTACGTGGTCGTGTAGGGGGCGACGGCCTTTTCCGACAGCGTCGCACGCGCGGTCGCGCCGCCAATTGCGAAAACGCAATCGCGACCGAAACGAAGGGTCCCGCCGCCGAGAGCCCACTCGAGCGCGGCGTCGTCGAGGGGATTGCCCACTATTGCATTGACCGCGCTTAACGCGAACGAATCCATAGCACCGCCCGGCGGCACCCCCGAAGAACGTGAATGCCTTCGCCCGCCGTTCTGCACCGACAGGTACGGGGGCGCGCGCATGATCGTGATCATTCCACACGCTCGAAGCGCACCTTATCACCGGAGGCGAGGAGTGCCGGCGGGTCGCGGGCGGGGTCAAACATCACGGTTTCCGTGTTACCGATGATGTGCCAGCCGCCTGGTGTGTCGAGCGGATAGACTCCGGTCTGGGCAGCCGCGATTGCCACGCTGCCCGCCCGCACGCGCGGTCGCGGCTGAGCACGGCGGGGAAGCTGCAACGACACGTCGAGCTCGCTCAGATACGCAAATCCCGGAACGAATCCGACGAGATCGACCGTGTAGCTCCTGCCAGAATGTCGCGCCACGACTTGTTCGACCGTGAGCCCGGTGGCGGAGGCGACTGCATCGAGGTCAGCGCCATCGTAGGTCACCCGAATTCGATGGTCCCGCGATCGCACCGGCCGAACGCTCAAATTCTTTCCGCGCTCGCAGGTGTCGAGCAGTTGCGCTGAGATTTCCTCGTATGACGCATGGAGCGGATCGTAGAAAACCGTGAGCGAGAGATACGCCGGAACGATGTCCTCTACGTGCGGAATGTTCGCCAGGCTCAGCGAGCGAGCTGCGGAGTGAATCCGGCGCAGAAGTCCGGCGCTCCGCTCCGCGCCGAACGCGATCGTTACGCCGGAGTCACCGAGTGGATGCGCACTTAGCGGGAGGTCGCTCAAGCAGCGAAGGGCGCGATCGTCACGCCGGATTCTTTGAGCCGCGCGTTCAAGGCACGCAAGATCGAGAAGGCGTCAGCGTTGTCACCGTGGACACATAGCGACTGAGCGACAATGTGGAGTTCGGACCCGTCGTCGGCTGTGATGGTCTGGCCCTTGACGAGCATGACGGCCCGCTGGACCGCACTCTTCACGTCGTGGATTACGGCTCCGGCCTCGTCCCGCGGAACGAGCGTCCCGTCGGGCTTATACGCCCGGTCGACGAAGGCCTCGCTCGCGAAGGCGATCCCTGCGCGCTCAGCAGCGCGTGCCATTTCGCTGCCCGCGGGCCCCAGCAACGTAAGCGATGCTTCCACATCCCGAATCGCCGCGACCACCGCGGTGGCTGCTTCCGGGTCTCGAGCGGCCCGATTGTACAGCGCACCGTGCGGCTTCACATAGGAGAGTTTCGCCCGCTCGACTCCGCACACGTCGCGCAGCGCGCGGAGCTGGTAGCCAGTGTGGCGGGATATCTCTTTTGGTGGAAGTCCGAGTTCGCGTCGGCCGAAACCCGGAATGTCTGGATAGGAAGGGTGGGCCCCGATAGTAACACCGCGAAGTGTTGCTGCCCTCACCGTGGCTCTCATCGTGGTCGCATCACCCGCGTGGAAGCCGCAGGCAATGTTGGCGGAGGACACCAGGTTCAGCAAGGCCTCGTCCTGCGCGGCGCGCGAGCTACCGAACCCCTCCCCCAGGTCAGCGTTGAGATCTATCGTGAGTGACAACCGGGTAGCCGCTATTTCTTGCGGACCTTCTTTCCACCCTTCACCGGTCGCGCCTCGACGATGTGCCAGGTCTGCTCGTCGTCCTCGAATCCCCCGCGAGAGATCTTGGGCAGAAGCTTTTCCCGAACCACCACAGGTGTGAGCCAGTAGGTGAATCCATCATCCCCCTCCACCGGAAACCAGGCGAACTTCGTGCGCACGCGCTCGTCTCCGATCTTGCCGCGCGGATCACTCCGATTCTTCCACTTCACGCAGTTTCCCTCCGATCCGTTTTCTAGATGCGGTCTTCCAGTCCCTTAACGCCCGAGAGCTCAGCGCAGTTGGCGCAACAATAGAAGGTCGCTTTATTCTCGACGCCGTGGCCGATGATCTTGCAGCCGCAGTGGGAGCACTTGGGCGCCAGAGCGTGAATGGCGCACTCGAATGAATCGAAGATGTGGGCTTTGCCCTTCATAGTGACGGTGAACGACT
>JABXNS010000168.1_pt1 | contig 17163 bp, 17 predicted proteins | sample 7301101 | NCBI WGS metagenome assembly JABXNS01 (sample SAMN14449646, study PRJNA615230) | soil metagenome | isolation source: soil from bare, unvegetated metal-rich iron-sulfur acidic spring small-cell... | place: Canada: Paint Pots Mound, Kootenay National Park, BC | collected 2017-05-25 | reverse complement strand
CGTTCCGTCTCGACTCGCTGGGAAGGAATGGCGACGTCGCGTACATCTCTATGCACGGCACGATGTCACGCATCAACACTCCGGGTGCGTCGGCCCCGGGCGCGCCACCCGCGAGCGCCGCGTATGCCACATCGGGCACGCTCGCGGGCACAATTCAGATCGATCGAAGACTAGGCTGGATTACTGACTCCAAGAGCAGCATCATCGTAAGGTCGACGGTCGCCGCAAACCCGGCGCGGAAGGGGGCGCCGGCGGGAGCGCCGATGCAGGTGCGGACGAAGATCACGCAGTGGATACGGGCGATGCGCACGCGATGAGACTGGTTCACCTCTCGGACATACATCTCGGCTTCAGACAATACCAACGGCAGACCCCCGCAGGAATCAACCAGCGCGAGGCGGATGTCGCGGGCTCGTTGCGCCGCGTGATCGACGCCGTGATCGAGTTGCGCCCCGACTTGGTGCTCATCGCCGGAGACGTATTCCACACCGTCCGCCCGACCAATCCAGCGATTCTGCACGCATTTCTTCAGTTTTCGCGACTCATGCAGATGCTGCCCAGCACGACCGTGGTGATGGTCGCGGGCAATCACGATACTCCGCGCACCCGAGAGACGGGATGCATCCTCCGGCTCTTCAGCCCGCTCGGAATCACGGTGGTCGAGGGCGACGCGAAACGGATTCCGTTTCACGAGCACGATCTTTCGATTCTTGCCGTACCCGACATGCCGGGGAAGAAGCCCCCCCTCGAGCCTGATCCGGCCGCGAAATACAACATCCTCCTCCTACACGGGGAGATCGAAGGAGTGCTGCCCAGGTATGGCCGCGAGCTCGACCGCTCTCCGATGGAAATCACGCAGAAAGAACTGGGCGCCGAGCGCTGGGACTACGTCGCCCTGGGGCACTACCACGTGTACCGATCGGTAGCCCCCAACGCGTTCTACGCGGGGTCGCTCGACTACACCAGCACCAATCCGTGGGGGGAGCTGGCGGAGGAGCGCGAGGCCGGAATTGGCGGGAAGGGAATCATCGTGCACGACCTCGCCAAGAACACTCACAAGTTTCATCCGATTCCGCCGGAACGGCAGTGGGTTGATCTGACGCCGCTCTCCGGAGCGGGACTGTCGCCCGCCTCGCTCGACGAGGCGATCCGCGAGGCACTAGACAAGTGCGAAGGCGGCATCGACGAAAAGATCGTGCGGCTGGTTGTCCGGGACGTTCCCCGCCATATCCTGCGCGAGTTAGATCACAAGTCGCTCCGAGAATACAAGCGCAAGGCACTGCACTTCCACCTCGATACGCGGCGCCCCGAGATCGTGCGTCCAGAAAAAGGCCAGGCCGCACCGGGCCGCCGCGCTTCCCTGGCGGATACCGTGCGCGACAAGCTCCGCTCGCGCTCTCTCACGGAAAACATCGATCGCGAAGCTCTGGTCGAGCTAGGGCTGCATTACCTCCGTGAGGCGGACCTGATGGCGGGACCGGCCGACGAGGAAGCCACGCCGTGAGGCTTAATAGTGTCAAGCTTACAAACTTCCGGCTGCACGTGCGGACGGACATTGCCTTCGGCACCGGTCTCACGGGGATCATCGGCCCCAACGGCGCCGGCAAGACCACGATTCTCGAGGCGATCGCATGGGCGCTTTACGGCAACCCGGCGATCCGCGGCAACCGCGACTCGATCCGGTTCATGGGCGCGGGAGCGCGCGCCCCGGTCGAGGTGGAACTGGATTTCGCACTTGGTGGACACCACTATCGCATCCTTCGCGGACTGACGAGCGCGGAAGTCTATCTGGATGGGGCCGACACTCCGATCGCCAATTCGATCTCGGCTGTGACCGAGCTCATCCAGCGTCGCCTCGGCATGTCGCTGTCGGAATTCTTCCATACTTATTTCGCGGGACAAAAAGAGCTGAGCGTGATGGCGGCGATGACTCCTGCCCGACGGGGGCAGTTCCTCTCCCGCGTCCTCGGCTATGAGAAGCTACGCATCGCGCAGGACCTGACGCGCGAAAAGCGGAACCGCGTTCGCGCCTCGATCGATGGAATGCAGCGCGGCATGCCCGACCCAGAAGTAGTTCTTCGTTCACTGGCCGAAGCCGCGTCCCGAAAGGAGGAAGCCGAAGCACGCGCACAACAGACAGCGCATCGTGGTGCCGTTCGGCAGCGTGAGATGATGGCAATCGAACCGCGCTGGGAAATGGTGCAGCGTCAGCGCGAGCAGTCCGCGCAGCTGCTCACGCAGATCACGGTTGCCGAAGAGAAGGAAGCGGCCCTCCAGCGCGATGCCGAGCGGATCATTCGTGAGCTTCAAGGCGTTCGGGTTGCGCGCTCTCAACTCGACGCGTTGCGCGATGCTATCGAGCCACTTTTTGCGCTCAACGTCGAACTGCAGGCGCTCAATACTCTTTACCGCGAGGAAGGACGCCGAAGGACGCTGCTAGAAGCGGAAGCTGCCCTGCGGGAGGAGATTGCGCGGCTCGAGGAGCGCCACGCCCGGATCGAGCGTGCGCCGGCGCTCGAAGAAGAGGCGACGCTCGAGCTGGAGAAGACGCGTGCGGAATTGGAGGACGCGCAGGGGCTCCTCGAGGCGCGCCGGACCGAGTGGGTGCGCGACCGGCAGGAGGCTCAGACGAAGCGCGAAGCACTAAGGCAGCAGTATTCGGAGCTCAAGCACCAGCGAGATCGGGTGGTCGCTCTTGGCGAAGACGGCGAGTGCCCGACCTGCAGCCGCCCGTTAGGAGGTAGTCTTCACACGGTTGTCGAGCATCTCGATGAACTGCTGGAGACCGTGAATGTCGACGGCAACTACTACAAAGCTCGCGTCGAGCAGCTGGAGCAGATGCCGGAAGACGTCCAGCAGCTGGACGAGAAGCGACGCGCATTAATGCAGGAGGTGGGCACGCTAGAGCGGAGGCTAGCCAAGGTGCAGCTCGCGGTACAGGAGCTGGGGACGATCGTGCGCGACATCGCGGCGAAGCAGCAGCGTGAGGTACAAATGAAGCGCGACATCTCCCGGATTCCGCCGGGATACGATCCCACACGGCACGCCGAGGTGATCGCCGAGGTCGATCGATTGACGCCCATGGAGGCGGAAGCGGCCCGATTTCAGGCGATGCTGGAGCGCGAGCCGCAACTGAAGCTGGAGCAGACACGCATTGCGCAGGAGATAATGCGCGTGCAGTCGATGCTTGGGACTCTTCGCACGAGGCGCGCTCAGATCTCGTTTCCCGAAAAGGATTTCAACGAGCTGAAAGCGGAATTCGACCGCGTTCGCGTCGAGCTGCAAGAGTCCAAGGTAGCGGCTGCTCGCGCTCAGGAGCAGGTGTCCGGGGCAACCGCCGCTCTGGCGGCGGCCCAGGAAGCAGCTGAGGATTTGAAAAGGAAAGTCGCCGATCTAGATGTGCTCCAGAGCGACCGCCGGATGCACGAGGAGCTGGATCGCGCCTTCTCCGACCTTCGAACCGATCTGAATTTCCAGCTGCGTCCCGAGCTGTCGGAGCTCGCCAGTGCGTTCTTGAGCGAGTTGACGGATGCGCGATACACCGAGATGGAGCTGGACGATCAGTACAACATCGTGATTCTCGAGGATGGGATTCCGAAGCCGGTTCTGTCTGGTGGCGAAGAGGATCTGGCCAACCTGGTACTGCGGCTCGCTATCTCACAGATGATAGCAGAACGCGCGGGACAGAATTTCTCGCTGCTCATTCTCGATGAGGTGTTTGGGTCGCTGGATGAAGCGCGGCGCTTCAATGTGGTGGAGCTGCTGCGAGGGCTTCAGGACCGATTCGAGCAAGTGATACTGATCACGCATATCGAGCCGGTGCGGGAGGGATTGGATCGGGTGATCAGCGTCGGCTACGACGCGGACCGAGGTTGCTCCGTCGTATCCGAGAGCGAGGGGGAGGGGGAGGGTGAGGACATCGGCGGCGGCGAGGATACGCAGCCGGTCGCAGCCGAGCGGACACCGAGAGAGCGCCGAGGTGCGGTGGAGGAATCCAGCGAGACTCCAGCGGGCGCGCAGGCCTGATGGCCTTCGCCCGCAACTGGAGGCACGCATGGGTGGCGGAGACGCCAGAGCGCGTCACCGTGCGCGAAATCCCCGCGCTCAATGCGGTTTTTAGTGAGGCCTTCACCGAACGTTACCGCAAGGATGGAATGGTCGGCGTCCGAGTGCCGCACCTCAATCCGGCGGTCTGGAAGTTCGCCATCACCGATGCCGAAGATGGCGCCATGATCTGGCGCAACGCGCGCGACGGAATCGCCGCCTTCAATATGGTCCATCGCTCTGGCGTCGAGGGATGGATGGGACCGTTGGCCGTACACCCCGACTATCAAGGTCAGGGGATCGGGAAGATGATAGTGAGCTCCGGAGTAGAATGGCTAAAGCAGCGGGGCTCAAAAGTGATCGGACTCGAGACGATGCCGCGAACGATGGACAACGTCGGCTTCTACTCCGTGCTTGGCTTCACACCGGGGCACCTCACTGTCACGGTTACGCTGGATGCGGCGAGGTCCGGAATTCAGGCGACGCCGATGTCGTCGTTGAATCCGCACGAGCGGGAGCTGGCACTCCGGCAATGCCGGGCGCTGTTGGAGCAGCTCGCACCAGGATATGACTATACCCGCGAGATCATTCTCACCGCGCAGCACCAGCTCGGTGACACCCTCTTCGTCCAGAAGGGAACCGACATCGTCTCGTTCGCGGTATGTCATTCGGTGCCTCTGGTGGAAGGACGCGCGACGGAGGAGATGCGTGTCCTCAAGATGGTTGCGAAGAGCGAGGCTGATTTTGACCAGCTCGTGACTCAGCTCTGTGCCCACGCCCGGGTAAAGTCGGCGCGGCGCGTTGCCATCAGGGTTCAGGGTCAGTACCGCGACGTCTATCGCCGGCTGATGACGCGGGGTGCCAGAGTCCGGTGGACGGACCTCAGGATGTCGGTGCACGAATACGCCGAGACCCGGCCGGCCAGCGGGGGCGTAGTGCTCTCGAATTGGGAGATCTGAACCATGCGCGGAGCCGAGTGAGTCTGCTTGACGCATTCGGGTGCGCGCTCTACGTTCGGTTGACCGTGTATCACCCAAGGCAGGTCTCCCTCAGGTAGGCCGAATGCGAAGACGGGAAGTCGTACAGTTCCTTGGCGCCGCCCTCGCGCTGCCGTTCATTCCTGGCAACGCTGAGTCAGCGATAAAGTTCGCGGAACGGTTGCACCGTCAGCTCGGCGAGCTGCCATTCAGAACCCTAAATCGCGATCAACAGGCGCTAGTGACCACGATCGCCGAGCTGATAATCCCCGAGACCGAGACGCCAGGAGCGGCGAGCGTGAGAGTGCCCGAATTTATCGATCTCATCCTGACTGATTGGGCGAGTGACAATGAAAGAGCGACCTTCCTCGCGGGACTCGACGACATCGATGCGCGGGCGGTCGGGATGGGCTCACCTCGATTTGTAGGTTTACCGGTGGCGAAGAAAGTCGAGCTCATAACGGCACTCGATGCTGCGAGTGGAGACAAGGCCGGCGCCGGCTTGGCGTTTGCGCGGCTGAAAGCGCTTACCGTGTACGGATACTTTACGTCCAGGCCTGTAGAGCAGGACATCCTGAAAGTGCAGATGTTCTTCAATGGCTATCAGGGCAGCGTGCCGTTCACTCCGGCGGTCTGACGATGCCTCCCATGACCTACGATGCAATCGTGGTTGGCTCGGGAATTTCCGGTGGCTGGGCGGCCAAGGAGCTGACTGAGCACGGATTGCGCACAATCGTTCTAGAAGCTGGGCGACCGATCGATCCGGCGGTGGACTACGTGGAGCATGTGCTGCCGTGGGAAAAACGCTACAGAGGCATGGGCGACCGGAAACGAGTCGACCGCTACCAACCAATCCAGAAGCACACCGGCGCGTGCGACGAGTGGTCATCCAAGTTTTTCGTCAATGACCTCGACAACCCGTATTCGTTTCCAGAGGACAAGCCGTTTTACTGGATCCGGGGGCGGCAGGTTGGAGGGCGCTCCATCATGTGGGGCCGGTGCGTCTATCGGTGGAGCGATCTCGATTTCGAAGCGAATGCGAGAGAGGGATACGGCGTCGATTGGCCGCTCAGGTACAAGGATCTCGCTCCGTGGTGGAGTTACGTCGAGCGGTTCGTTGGAATCCAGGGACGTCGTGAGAATCTCGAACATCTCCCCGACGGGGAGTTCCAGACACCTTGGCCGCTGAACGCAGCGGAGCAGAAGGCGCGCGATGTTCTGCTCACGAAATTCGGTGGCGAGCGTTTGATCACCAACGCTCGGCTGGCTGTCCTGACTGAGGATCACGGCGGTCGCCAGAAGTGCCATCTGTGCGGACACTGTGCGCGAGGATGCATCACGCTCTCGTACTTCAGCAGCATCAACGCGACGCTTCCCGCCGCGCGCAAAACGGGTCGCTTGACACTCAGACCCTTCAGCGTCGTCCACAGCGTGATTTACGATCCCGCGAAACGACGGGCGACTGGCGTGCGGGTGATAGACGCGAACACGAAGGAGATGTTCGATGTCAACGCGAAGGTGATCTTTCTCAACGCTTCAGCGATGGAGTCGACGCGAATTCTTCTCAATTCAGCGACGAGCGAATTCCCGAACGGCCTCGGCAATTCAAGCGGAGAGCTGGGACATAACCTCATGGACCACATAATGGACGGCGGCGCGACCGGTACGCTGCCGTTCGCGATGGACCGCAGGGAAATCGGCAATCGGCCGGACGCTATCTACGTTCCACGCTTCCGGAATGTGAAAACGAAGCATCCGGATTTCCTGCGCGGATACGGCTTCGAGGGTCGCGCTTACCGCCCGGGCTGGGAGCGCGGATCGGGAATGCCTGGTTTCGGCACCCCGTTCAAGAAATCGCTGATCGGTGACCTCGGACCGTGGGAGATGGAGTTCGGCGGCTTCGGAGAGATGCTTCCGCGTCACGAGAACTACGTCGAGCTGGACCCGCATCTCGTGGATGCGTGGGGTGTCCCGGCGCTACGCGTCAACTGCGTTTACAGCGACAACGAGAGGAAAATGCAGGCGGATATGGTAGTGAGCGCCACCGAGATGCTGGAAGCGCTGGGTGCAACCAACATCAGGCCATTCAAGCGAGATAATCCGCCTGGACTAGTGATTCACGAAACTGGAACCGCGCGCATGGGGCGCGATCCAAAGACGTCGGTCCTCAACGCCCACAATCAGATGTGGGATGTGCCTAACGTGTTCGTGACCGATGGTGCGTGCATGCCATCGACGGCGAATCAGAATCCGAGCATCACCTACATGGCGCTCACAGCGAGGGCGGTGGATTACGCGCATCGACTTCTCAACAGGAGAGAGATCTAGCGGATAGTGCTGCAGGATTTCTATTGAGACCTCACGTCATCGGCCTTACGTGCATCGCTTTATGTTCGGGGTGTGGGCGGGAATCACACACCGATGAAGTCTCTGCTGCCGCCAGGGCACTTACGGTGATCGGGCACGATGGGAGAGTGAGGATGTTCGCCGCTGATCAGGATTCCTCCGGAACCCGCCTATGCTTCGCCTCATCCGACTCGACGCTGCCTCTTGGAGCCCCCGCCATGGTTGTCCATGCGGTGTTTCCGCAATACGCCACCGAAGGTCGGCTCGGCGGCCGCAGCAAGAGCCCGTGTTTTCCGCCTCCGCGAGCTTCAGCCGACAGCATGGAGTACGTGGTCGACGCTCCAGGTGATACGATCGGACGGCGAGGTGTGCCGATTGTCATTCTGGGGAAGCTGCCCCGTGTCACAATGCGAGGCGACACGGTGATTCTGGCAATCGAGCCCGGCAAACCGTGGTGGCGATTCCGATCCTGCGCCACCGAGGAAGGCATTCACACAACCGCGTGGTCCGGCGCTCCTCTCTCCTCTCCCCGTCGCTGGCACGGCTACTTCTACCTAGGCTACGACGTCGAACCTGACTGCACGCCTGGCGACTACGCGCCGGCCAGTGTCGCTCCCGAGCGCTGAGGGATCGCGTGTTTCCCCAGATCTCGTCGGGCGAAGACCGAAGAGTTTAACAAAATGACCACGCCTGGAAAGCGCCGCTGGACTCTAGTCGCGACGATTCTGGCGTCCGCCATGACATTCATTGACGGGACCGTGGTGAACGTCGCGCTGCCAGCGTTACAGGCCGACCTACACGCCACGATTACCGACGTCCAGTGGGTGGTGGAAGCTTACGCGCTGTTCCTTGGAGCGTTGATATTGGTCGGCGGATCGATGGGAGATCAGCTCGGGCGGAAACGAGTCTTTCTCTTTGGGGTTGCATTTTTCACGGCGTCATCCGTTCTGTGCGGTGTTGCGATGTCTTCCCGCGTGCTGATAATGGGCCGCGCGCTTCAAGGGATAGGAGCCGCTTTCCTCGTGCCGGGAAGTCTCGCCATCATCAGCGCGACTTTTGACGATGCCGAACGTGGGCGGGCGATCGGAACGTGGTCGGGCTTCAGCGCGATCACGACTGCGGTCGGACCTGTGATTGGTGGTTGGCTGATCGAGAACCTCAGCTGGCGCGCGGCCTTCTTCATCAATGTGCCCCTGGCGGCGGTGGTGCTCGTGCTATCACTGCGGTTCATGGACGAGAGCAAGGATCCTTCGCGCACGAGGACGATTGATTGGGCGGGCGCGCTGTTGGCGATTCTGGGATTGGGCGGGATCGTTTTCGGGTTGCTGGAGTGGACGCCCCTCGGTCCCGCGCATCCACTGATAATCGGCTCGCTCTCAATTGGCGTGGCGTGCCTCGCGCTGCTGGTGGTCGTGGAGCGACGCGCATCCAGTCCGATGTTGCCGCTCAAGTTGTTTCGCTCGCGAACATTTACACTCGCGAACGTGCTCACCCTGCTCCTGTATGGTGCTCTCGGAGTCATTCTGTTTCTCTTGCCGCTGGATCTCATCCAGGTTCAGCATTACACCGCTACCCAGGCTGGAGCCGCGCTGGTTCCGTTTGCGATCATCATGTTCGTTCTGTCGCGGTGGGCGGGCGGTCTCATCAACCGCGTGGGAACGAGACTACCATTAACCGTTGGACCTGCCCTCGCCGCGTTGGGTCTAGGGTTGTTTGCGCGTGCAGGGATCGGGAGCACCTATTGGTCGACCATCTTTCCAGCGGTGTGGCTTCTCGGACTTGGAATGACGATTACAGTCGCGCCACTGACCACCACCGTCATGGCCGCGGTCGAAACGGCGCACTCGGGTGTTGCGTCCGGTGTGAACAACACGGTCGCTCGCGTCGCGGGCCTACTTGCTATTGCCGCATTTGGAATCGTCCTGGTGCGAGGGTTCGACGCGGAGGTGCGACCGCGGCTCGACCGCCTGTCGCTCTCGCCTGAAGTGAAAACCCGGATTGAGGGTCAACTTCCCAAGATGACCGGCGCTGATCTGAGATCTGTAACCATGGATGCGTCACAAAGTATTGCCGTCCAGCTGGCGATAAACGAGGCGTTCCTTTCGGGCTTTCGTGTGGTTGTTATCGGCGCGGCGATCCTTGCGTTAGCCGCGGCGGGCTTCGGAGTCGCCATTCCGTCTCACTTGCCGAGGGCAGCCAATGCGCGCTGAACTTCTCGTCCTACGTCTGATACACATCATCAGCGGCATCATTTGGTTGGGGAGCGGCGTCTTTACCGCCTTTGTTCTCATGCCGCTGCTCTCGAAATCGCCCGCTATTATGGGTCAGGTGATGGCGGGCCTCGAACGCCGGCGAATGTTCCCTCTGCTGTTGATTGCCGCGACGCTCACTATCCTGTCGGGCTTCCGGCTCCTCTGGGTCGATTCGATGGGCTTTGATGCGGCCTACTTGGCCCGTGGAACAGGCCGAACATTCGCCATTAGCGCGCTCGCCGCGATCGTTGCCTACGTGTTGTCATTCCGCGTGGCGCGACACGCTGCGGTTCGCGCAACCGCGGTCGCAGCCTCGCTCGCCGCATGTGGTCAATTGATCGAGCGGGAACGGCTCACCGCGGAGCTCGATCGGCTGCGCCGCCGGAGCGCGATCGCTGCGACGGTAGCAGCAGGGTTCGGTCTGCTTGCGGCGTCGGGGATGGCGATCGCTCGCTACGTCTAGCGACCTACGCGAACCGGTCGTCCGCCTCCGGCTTCGCCGCAAAAGCTACCGCGGCTCGAATAGCGACCTTAGCGCGTTCCTCACCGTTATTCTCCTCAGATACTGCAACTCGTCCGCCGCGAACGGGACCGGCACGATGTTGAAAAAGTCGGCCAGCGCATTGTTCGCGACAGTGTTGTCGAGGGCCAGCAGATCGAGGAGACTCACTGTGACGGGCGGATTGGGAAGGAGCCGCTGAGCCACCGCAACGATCGGTCGCAAGACGTTTATTGGGACGCGTACGAGCTTCCGATGCGTCGCCATTGCGACGAGTATCCGCTCCGTCATCTGACGCAGCGTCAGCGGGACCGCGCCGCCCAAGTCGTAGGATTGATGGACCGTCTCCTTCTTTTCCAGAGAAAGACGTACCACCCGGGCGACGTCGTTCACCGCAATAGGTTGAAAGCGAGCGGTGCCGCCGCCGGGAAGCGGAAAGATTTTCGGAGTCAGCCGAACAAGTCTTCCGAGGACGTTCACGAATTGATCCTCGGGGCCGAAGATCACCGAAGGGCGGAGAACTGTCCACCGCAGTCCGCTCGACCTGATCGAGTCCTGAGCCACACCCTTGCTGCGCAGAAACGGATACGGGGAGCGGCTGTCAGCACCGTTCTGCGACATGAAAATGATGCGGTCCACGTTTTCCGCTCTGGCAGCGGAGATGATCCGCTCAGTCGCGGTGGAATTTGACTCGCGGTACGTCTCGCCCTTTTTCTCGATCGCGATCGCGGCCAGGTGAACCACCGCACCGCACCCGCTCAGGGAACCCCGCAAGCTCGTGGCGTCGCGGACATCCCCGACGCGAAACTCGACTGGCAACTGCCCGAGCGCCATCGCGGCCTTCGCGGGATCCCTGATGAGCGCTCTCACCTGCCACCCGCCCTTCGATAACTCGCGACAGGTATGGGTGCCGACCAGACCGGCAGCCCCCGTCACGAGCACGGGTTTCTTCTTGTCCACGGACAGCGCCAGCGGCTGCTCGGCGACGGCGGTCGCGGGTCCCTCGCTTCCGTAGGAGTATGACTGGCGGTCAGCCATTAACTCTTGCTGCCCCGGTCCGGGCCGCGCGTACCGCGCACGACGGTGCGGTAGATAAGAAGACACATCCCCACGGTGAGAAGGATGTGGATCCAGCCTGGGGCTGTCGTGGTGAACGTGACAAACGCCCAGACTGCAAGTATTACGATCGCTGCGATTATTCCCAAATCCATGGCTGGAATTCGTTGACCTTGAATGTGACGACCGGTAACTTCAGAGAGTCATTAGTGAAGCCGTCGCACAACAATTTCGGCATCATCGTTGGGGCGGAGAACTCACTTTTTGAGCCAACAAGTCCTTCGAGTGGGTCCGACAAACTTCGCTGACGTCATGCCCCAGTGCGGGGAAGACGGTAGGCGGGGTGAGGGCCTCAAAAATTCGACCGGGCTTCAAAAAACCTCTCCGTCCCATTTTCCTTGAAGCTCCGCCCATATCGGCGGAGCTTCTTTTTGTTTATCAACGGCCGTTTGGCGCCGGTCAGGCTTTGTGGTATCAAGAGCACTCAGACCCTCGGCGAAGCCTCGTTTGGTCATAGAACGCTCTGACCTGCGGCGAAGCTCTGCGATATCTTACGCTAAACATGCCGCGCGTAACAGTCACCCGCCGGGTGCGGTTCAATGCCGCCCACCGCGTCCACAATCCGCAGCTCTCCGACGCGGAGAACTCGAGGCTGTTCGGGAAGTGCAACAACCCGAATTGGCACGGCCACAACTATACCCTGGATGTTTCCGTCGAGGGTGAGGTGGAGGCCAAAACTGGCTACGTGTGCGACCTATCCGAGCTCAAGAAGCTGGTGGAAAGGGAGATTGTCGACCAGGTCGACCATAAGAACTTCAACCTCGACGTTCCTTTCATGAAGGGTGTCATCCCGACCTCCGAGAACATCGTCATCAACTTCTGGAACATTCTTGCCCCTCGGGTCAAACCTGGCAGACTCGCCAGGCTCGTGCTGTGGGAGACCGAAAACAACTATGTCGAATACACCGGCCAATAAGGAATTCGAAGAGCTGATACGGCGCGAGCTCGCCTTAATCGGCGAGGATCCGGAGCGCGAGGGCCTGATCAAGACTCCGCAACGCGTCGCCAATGCGATGAAGTTCCTGACCCAGGGCTATAGCTCGAGTGCGGAGGAAGTGGTTGGCAGAGGCATCTTCAAAGAAGAGCACGACAACATGATCATGGTGCGCGACATCGAGCTTTACTCGCTGTGCGAACACCACATGCTGCCCTTCTTCGGCAAGGCGCACGTGGCCTACATCCCCGCCGGGAAGATCGTCGGACTCTCCAAGATCCCGCGCATCGTGGATGTCTACGCCAGGCGCCTGCAGGTGCAGGAACGCCTTACCGAGCAGATCGCCGAAGGGCTTTGCCGAGTCCTGCATCCAAGTGGCGTTGGCGTGGTGATCGAGGCATACCACCTCTGCATGATGATGCGCGGAGTGGAGAAGCAGAACTCGAAGACGATCACGTCCTCGCTTCGGGGCGCGTTCCGCGAAGACCCCAAAACGCGCGACGAGTTCCTTCGCCTCGCGCATAATGGCCGCGACTAGCGAGTGACTTCTCTCGGCGGAAGGACGGCGGTAGTAACGGGCGCCTCCAGGGGAATTGGCGCCGGAATCGCCGAGGCGCTGGCGACGAAAGGAGTCAGAGTCGTTCTGGTCGCGAGGACCGAGGCGAAGCTCAAGGAGCGCGCCGCACGCATCAAGGGATCGATAGCTGTCACGTGCGACGTCACCGATCCGAAGAGTGTCGAGCGAGCCACGAAGCGCATCGCCAGCGAGCTGAACGGCGCTCCGGACATTCTTGTCAACAACGCCGGGATCTTCAGAGTTGCCGTCGTGGAGGACACGGCCCCGGAATCCTTCATCGAGACGATCAACACCAATCTCGTGGGCCCGTTCCTTTTCGTGCGTGCATTTCTGGGCGACATGAAAACGCGCCGGAGAGGACACATCGTCACAATCGGCTCCGTCGCCGACAGAACCATTTACACCGGCAACGCCGCCTATTCCGCGGCGAAATTCGGTCTGCGCGCCATTCACGAGGTGCTACGCGCCGAGCTTCGCGGTACGGGCGTGCGCACATCTCTGATTTCCCCGGCCGCAACGGATACCGAAATCTGGAACTCGGTCACGGTCACCGATCCGGCCGGCAAGCCGCATTCGAAGCGGCCAATGCTCGACCCGGATGATGTAGTCGGGGCCGTGATCTTTGCGCTCACTCAGCCGGTGCGAGTGAACGTCGACGAGTTGCGCCTCTCGCACCGCTAGCCGAATCGCCGGCAGATGACGATTCGCAGGTAACTGTCCTCAGTGTTTATCGAGCTGCTCGACCTGCTACGCTGCATCAACGCGCACGACGACACGTGGCTCGTCGCATCATTCACATCCGTGTCTAATCGCTTCGTACTTGAGGGCACGCTCGGCTGCCCGATCTGCTCGGCCGGATACCCCATCATGAGAGGACTCGCCGATTTCAGAGCAGGCGTCGAATTGCCGCCACGTCAAGTGCAGCGGTCGGCGGAGGGCTGGGATCGAGAAGAGTTGGCTACGCGTGCCGGCGCTTTTCTCAGTATTACGGAGCCGGGTACGACGCTCGTGCTGGGTGGAAGCTGGGGCAGAGCTGCCCAGGAGCTGAGCGTCATGACGGAGACGCGTGTGCTCGCACTCAACCCGGATGCTGGAACCGAGGAATCGGAGACCGTCGCCTTGCTCAAGGTCGGATTAGAGATCCCGGTCGCGGCCGGATCCCTGCTCGGGGTCGCACTCGATTCTTCATTTCCGGCGAGAATCGTCGCGTCAGCAATGAAAGCGGTCCGCCCCGGAGGCAGGATCGTCGGCCCGGCGGAGATTCCACCACCCCCCGAACTCGCGGTGCTCGCCCGGGATGAGAACTACTGGGTGGCGCAGAAAGCGCCGCTAGTGATCAAGCTATCGCGTGCTGGTCGCTGAAACCCGAATGTTCAGCCTCCTCGTACAGCGAATCGATCAGGGCTTTGTAGTGTGCATCGATGGCGCGACGCTTCACCTTCTGGGTCGGCGTCAGCTCGCCGCGCTCGATCGAGAAGTCGTGCTCGAGCAACCCGATCTTCTTTGGTAACTCGAAATGCGCGGCACCCGCGAGCTCATTGGTCACTTCCTTCTCCATCTTCGCCTGGATCGTCGGCATCCGCAGCAGCTGCGCCCGATCGGTCCAAATGATATTCCGCCTCATCGCCCATTTCTCGAGCTGATCGAAGTTCGGAACCACTAGGATCGACGGGAACTTGCGCTTGTCGCCGATCATGACGGCTTGCGCGACGTACTTATTGGTTTTGACTTTGTTCTCGAGTGGCTGCGGCGCCACTTTTTTTCCGCCCGCGGTGACGATTATGTCCTTCTTCCGGTCGGTGATCGCAAGGAAGCCGTCGCGGAGCTCGCCGATGTCCCCGGTATGGAACCAGCCATCGGGCTCAATCGCCTCGCGCGTCGCTTCGGGCTTGTTGTAATAGCCTTTCATCACGTGCGGCCCGCGGGTCAGGATCTCACCGTCGGGCGCGATCCTTACTTCTACGCCATCGATCGGCTTTCCGACGGTGCCGATCCGGAAGTTTTTTGGGGTGTTAACGGCGATTACGGGCGACGTTTCGGTAAGTCCGTACCCCTCGAGAATCACCAATCCAGCGGCGTAAAAGAACTTGTTGATCTCGGGCGCGAGTGGTGCGCCGCCAGATACGAAGTAGCGAAGCCGCCCCCCCGTCCTCGCTTTGAGCTTGGAGAAGACGAGCTTCTGAGCGAGCGCGTACTGTCCGGCGAGCAGTCCCCTGGGCTCTTTGCCGACCAACTTTTGATTCGCCCACCTCTCGGCGACGTCCCGTGCCCAAAAGAAGACCCTTCTCTTCAGAAGTCCTCCCGTCTGGGCGGTCTCCAGAACGCGCGCGTACATCTTTTCATAAAGGCGCGGCACCGAAAGCATGATCGTTGGCCGCACTTCCTGTAGGTTCACCGGTACGGTGTCGATCGATTCCGCGTACGCGATTGACGTTCCCGTCGCGAACATTAGGTAGTGCCCGCCCATCCTCTCAAAAATGTGGGAGAGCGGAAGGAAGCTCAGTGCGATGTCGTGCCCATCGAAAGGAATGGCTGTTCGCGCTACTGCGACGTTCGAGTAGATGTTGTTGTGCGACAGCATGACCCCTTTCGGCTCGCCCGTCGTGCCTGAGGTGTAGATGATCGTCGCGAGATCGTCCGGCTTGACGGCGAGGGCATCCTCGCGATAAGTGGTGATCGATTCTCTGTTCTCGCCCTCTGTGCCGCGCTTCTCCAGCTCGGCGATCGACATATTAGTGAGCCCGGGAACGGTGTCGAAGCCGATCACGGTCTTGAGCGCGGGGAGCTGCGAGCGGACCTCTCTGATTTTCTCCGCCTGCGCCTTGTTCGAGACGAAGATCGCGACGACCCCCGCATCTTTGAGGATGTAGGCGATCTGCTCGGCCGGCAGGGTGGGATAGATCGGAACGTCCGCGAGGCCAGCGGTCAGGCACGCGAAGTCAGCCACTGCCCACTCTGGCCGATTCTCCGAAAGAATTGCCACTCGCTCACCGCGCCGAATGCCGAGTGAGGAGAGTCCGCGCGCGGCATGACGCACACGCTCGGCAACCTCGGTGTGCGAGATCGGGCGGTAAGCTCCGCCGGTCCTGACCTGAAGCGCGTCTGGGCGGTTGTACTTGGAGACAGCATCGAAAAAGAGCTGATTCAACGTCCCTGGAGCGGGTCGTGGTCCACCTCTGGCTTCCATCAGCGCCATTCTTTCCCCCAATCGTGTGGTCTAGCTGCGTGGCTTGAGCAGAAGAACGAGCCGCACGGGACTGCCATTCACCGGAGCTCCACGATATTTGGCCGTTGCGTTGACCACGATCGAATCAACGGCCTTTCCCGAGCTTAGGAAGAGAGGATGCAGATGAATCTTTCTTCCCGCTATACCATTGGCGTCCGTGGTAGCTACGAGTGACGGGCTTCCGGCATCGTTCACCAGCTGGCCAAGCTGTGGACTGCTCTGGAAGACGATGGCGAAGCTCACGAGGTAGGACTTAACAGCGCTGTCGTTCGGAGGGATGCCGTGCGTGAGCCTCACCTGGAGCGGCGGTGACAGGTTCAGAGTGCTGTCGAGCAGCGAATACAGCAAGCTGTCGCGTCCATTTACTGCCTGGATGGTGTCCGGTCTCAAGGTGACGTCCACGAGCTGGATCGCCTGTAGCGTCCCGACCGTCGCGACGATCCGCGCCGGTGTCGAGCGCAGGCTGTCGCCCACGACGATGCCGGTAGCGCTGTCGACAGTGACGCCGGTGTCGGGCGAGAGAAAATGAACGGGCGCCGGGGTGATCTCGGCGCCCTGGAAGTTGAAGGCGTGAACCACCGGCTTGACCACGACGCCAGTCGTGTCCCGGAGAGTATCACCAAGGACGACCGAGGGCGCCGGCAGTGTGTCGAACTGAATCGAGAGAACCGATGTCGAGCTGCTGCTAACCTCCTTGCACCCGGAGGCGGCGATTACAGCTGTGCCAAGAACCGCAAAAACCATCGCGCGCGACGACCAAGTCTTCATACCAACCTGTCAGCGAGTAGCGTCGCGAGGTTCACGTAAGCTTGTGATGCTGCGTCGGCGGGACTCCGGACTACGACGGGCTGACCCGCTGCGAATGCGTCGGCCGTCGCCGCCGTGCGGGGAATCACGACATCGAAGACGATGTTGGCGGGAAGATGTTTCCTCACATAGTCCACTACCCGGTCGCTGGCCGGATTGTTCGGCTCGTACATCGTGAGGAGGATCCCGTCGAGTGTCAGCCGTTCGTTGGTAGCGACGATGTCCTGGATCAAGCGGAGAATCTGGGGCGTCGTCTGGAGCGCGAGTGGCTCGCACTGCAGTGGTACGATCACATGCTCGGTCTGGCCCAGTACCTTGCGGGTGATCGGTCCCAACCCGGGCGGCGTGTCAACGACCACCACTTGGCAACGCTGCTCTGCCATGG
>JABXNS010000167.1_pt1 | contig 17367 bp, 16 predicted proteins | sample 7301101 | NCBI WGS metagenome assembly JABXNS01 (sample SAMN14449646, study PRJNA615230) | soil metagenome | isolation source: soil from bare, unvegetated metal-rich iron-sulfur acidic spring small-cell... | place: Canada: Paint Pots Mound, Kootenay National Park, BC | collected 2017-05-25 | reverse complement strand
CACGGTAGACGCTGTTGTTGCGGCCACCGGCGCAACTTTCCATCTCCAGCGGGGCCGAGCCGCAGACCTGCGCTATCCACCCGCCAATAACCGATTCGCGCGACCTAGCCGGCGGCGCTGACGACTTCATTGGCAAGTTCGGACCAATTTCTGTAGACGGGATACGGGCACGCTCCAGTCACGCCGGCCGGTGCAAAGAGAATACGTGCAACGCCTGCGGGAAAATCCGGATCGTCCAAGACTTCCGGCAAGTCGTCGATAAAATGAGTGCATCGCAAATCGGCTATCCGCTGCAATTTCGCCGCGCGCGAAAGCTCGAAGTACGCGCCTGCCACCGTAATGTTCTGGGCCTCGAGCCAATTGTGCGCCGCCTCATGCAAGTTCGAGCCATGCGGCTCGGCCGCAGCCTGCACGCTCTTATGACTTACGATATAGATCGTGACGGACCGTTCGTGCGCGCGTTTGAGGAATTCCAGAAATCCCGCGTATGGGACGGCGCGCTGCAACGACGGGCCATACACTTGCGCTTGCAGCTGCTGCCAGGCAGACTCTCCCTGGTGCTTGCGAATGTGTTCGCGCACTGCATTCTTCTCACCGCCGGTTGTCGCGGATGCAACCCCTGCTCCCGCGCCGGCTTCGAGAAAGAGGGCACCGTAATTGACGATCGTGTTGTCAAAATCAATCCCAACCCGCGCGCTAGCGTCCATAGAACGAGCGAACTCTCTCGATCGTATACTCAATCTCTTCAGACGTAAGATGTTGGTGCGCCGGTAATGTGATCAACACGCGGCTATCTTCTTCCGCAACCGGAAAATCGCCCAACTTATAGCCGAGGCTGCGGGCCGCCGGCTGCAAATGCACCGGAATCGGGTAGTGGACTTTGGCTTCCACGCCGTTTTGATTCAGGTACTCATGCAGGTCGTCGCGATTTTGAACGCGCAGCATATAAAGGTGATAGACGTGTTTGACATTTGGATTGCGCTTAGGCACTCGCACCATCGGTGCGAGATCGGCAAACCCCTCGTCATACCGGCGCGCGTTTTGGATCTTGGTATCGGTGATGAAATCCGTTTGCTTGATGATGCGGTTGCCGATGACGGCCTGTAGCGAATCCAGGCGCGAGTTATGGCCCCACATCGCTACTTCGTCGCGGTTGATCAATCCGTGATTCCGATACAGGCGCAGTTTGTCGCATAGCTCCTTCGAACGCGTGACGATGATGCCGCCGTCACCCCAGACGTTGAGGTTCTTGAGGGGATGCAGACTGAACGCGGCCGTCTCACCCCACGACCCGACGGGCAGATCATCCCGGCGTGCCTTAATGGATTGGCAAGCGTCTTCGACGATGACCAACTTGTGGCGCTTGGCGATCGTGGAGATCGCCGGCATATCGGCAACATTCCCGGAATAGTGCACCGGCATGATCGCTTTCGTGCGCGGGGTGATCGCCGCCTCGATCTTGGTGGGATCGATCACGTAGCCTTCATCGCTGTCGACGAACACCGGTGTCGCGCCACTCATAGCGATCGCTCCCACCGTCGCGATGAAAGTGTTGGGGGTCGTGATGACTTCGTCACCGTGACCGATGCCGAGTATCTCGAGCGAGAGGATGAGCGCGTCCGTTCCCGAGCCGACGCCGACGGCGTACGGCATTTCGCAAAGCGCAGCGAAGCGCTGTTCGAATTCAGTGACGGGTTTGCCAAGCGTGAAGTCACCACTGTGCACGAGTGCACGCACGTCTTCGAGGTATTCGTCAATATCCGCGAATTGACGGTCGAGATAGGAAAACGGCACCTTCATCGTCGTTGCGCTGCTCATTGTGGCTGGTCCATATAGAATTCGCGTATCGCGTCGGAAACGCGGCCAATTTGTGGTTCCGTAATGCTCTCATATACGGGCAAGCTCAGAATCTCGCCAGCCTGAATTTCCGCATTCGGAAAATCGCCCCGCTGGTAACCGAGTTCCTTTGCCGCGGTGCTCAAGTGGATCGGGACCGGATAATGAATCGACGTCCCGATGTGGCGATCGGCCAGGAACTTTTGCAGCTCGTCTCGGCGCTTCGCGCGGATCACAAAAGTGTGGTATACGCTGTATTCGCGCTCCGCGTCGACCGGCACGCGCACACCGGGAATACCGGCGAGGCGGTCGCGGTACGCCTGGGCGTTGGCGCGGCGTTTTTCGGTCCAGGATTGTAATTTCGGCAGCTTCACCAACAGAAACGCGGCATGCAGTGTGTCCAGCCGTGAATTTCCTGCGAACTCCACGCAATCGTCGCGCGTCTTCAATCCTAGATTTCGCATGAGGCGCAGATGTTCGTACAACGTGTCGTCGTTAGTCGTGATTACGCCGCCGTCGCCGCACGCGTTGAGCGTCTTGAGCGGATGTAAACTAAAGCAACCCGCGTTGCCGAACGTGCCCACCGCTTGGCGGTCAAACTTTGCACCCACGGCCTGCGCCGCATCTTCCACGACGATCAACCCGTGCTCTTTCGCGACCGCCATAATTGCGTCCATTCGGGCCGGACGGCCGGTGAGATGTACCGGCAAAATGCCCTTGGTCCGCGGCGTGAGCGCGCGTTCGATCGCGTCCGGGTCCAGATTGTAGGTCTCGTCGACGTCGGCGAAGACCGGCGTTGCTCCAGCTAGGCGGATGGCCGCCGCGGAGGCCACAAACGAGTTCGGGGCCGTGATCACCTCATCGCCTGCACCGATGCCGCATGCGCGTAGCGCGAGAACGAGCGCATCCGTACCGTTTGCGACGCCAAGGGCGTGCTTGACCCCGGAAATGCGCGCGAAGGCGCGTTCGAACTCGTCGACTTCTGGTCCGAGAATGAATTGGCCGTGATCGAACACGCGCGTAGCCGCAGCCAGAAGGTCAGCCTTCAGTGGCGCATGCTGACCACCCAGATCGACGTACGGAATGGGAGTGTTGTCGATGTCGAGTCTCATGCTTTTTCCGTCTCGGAAGCTTTCTAGGTTTGGGCGTGCGTGTGCTCGAATGGTTGCTCCACCGGGGCATTCCATTCCCGCAAAAAGCCCGGACCAAATGCCTCGGCGTCAGACAAAAGTCTTAGGAACGGACCCATCGCCTTCGAACGGCTACCAAGGGAGCTCTTCACCTCTCCAGTTCAAGTACTTTCCGCTATCTTCCGGGGTCAGGCGATCGACCACGCCGAGCAGCGAGGTCACGCTCGCGGCAAGTTGATATGGAGCATCTTCGGTGCCCATAGCGGTCTTGACCCATCCAGGATGCATCGCGACAACGATAGTCGCCTCGTTGCGCAGATCGAAACTCAGCGCGTGAGACACGATGTTGAGTGCCGCCTTGCTCGCTCGGTACCCGTACCAGTCTCCACGATTCATCAACCCATTGGAACCCATGCTCGATGTAATATTGATCACTGCGGCACCGCGCAAGAGCGGGCGCAGAGCTTGGACGACCAACAACGGCCCCGTCGTATTGACGGCGAAGATCTCCGCCATCGAGGCGGCCTCGACCTCACCGAAAACGCGCGACAAGTTTTGGCTCGGATCCGGTCCCAGGTTGCCCTTCGTCCCAGCCACGTTGAACAATAGGTCGATCTTCGCTGTGAGCCGGCGAGTCGCAGCTGCCGCCGCATCGATGGACTGGGGTCGCGCGACGTCCAGTTCGATGACATCGAGCCGGCCGGGATGCGTTTGGGCCAAAGCGTGAAGCTCGGCCGCAGCTGCCGGAACTCGGCACGCGCCGAGTACACGTTCGCCCCGCTCCAACAGTTGTTTGGTTATTTCAAGTCCCAAACCCCGATTCGCGCCGGTAGCGAAGACGGTTCGCACCCCGGGGGATCGTCCTACCACGCGCGAAATCCTCCTAGCAAACTCACACGAGCAAAGGCCCAACCCGCGCCCTTCGACCCATCCCATGCGCAAAACGGTCGGTCATTGGGACCGCAGGGCGGCAGACATCCATCAGCACTCTTCTGGAGGACCCAATGACGGCGCGTTGCCGACTCTGCTACAGTAGCGCTCTTGCCACTCTGCTCGACGCCGGATCGATGCCAATCGCGCATCGCCTTCTTGACTCCCCGAATGCGGTAGAGGAAACGTTTCCGTTTCACAATTTCGTGTGCAAGAACTGCGGCTTGGTCCAAATCGTAGATCCGATCGATCCCGCGCTGCTGTACAAAGGTTACAACTATAACTTCAGCTCGTGGAAACTCGAGGTCCACCAGGACGACGAGCTCGAGCGAATCTTCGCGAACTGCAAGCCTCAGAAGGCCGCAGAGATCGGCTGCAACGACGGAAAATTTCTCAACGAAGTACGACTCCGAGGCACCGCCCTGTGCGTCGGAATCGAGCCCAATCCGGTCCAGAGCCAAATGGCCCGCGATCGCGGTTTGACCGTTTTCAACTCGTGGGTCGAGCCCGAGCTATGCCGTAGCATCGTTTCCGAACACGGCAAATTCGATCTCGTTCAATCGCGCCAAGTGCTCGAACATGTGCCGAATGTCGACAAGTTTTTCGAATGCGTAGACATATTGCTCGCGGACGACGGGCTGCTGTTTATCGACGTTCCCGATTTCGCGCCGGCGCTCAGTCAGGGCGATTGCTCGGTCATGTGGGAAGAGCATTGCACCTACTTTACCGGCGAAACGCTCAAGGCACTTTTGCGGAAGAAGGGTTTTGAACCATTTAACACCGCGGAGTACGACTTCGCCGGCGGAACCGTTGCCATACTCTCGCGTCGCGGACAGAGAATTGAAGAGCCCAAACCGCAGAACGCGCAGGTGACGCTTTGTAACGCTGCGGAATACGCGTCCCGAATTAGCGAGTACAGCCGCCGCCTGGCTGCCGCCATTCAGCAGGCTAAGGGCGGAGGGATGCTCGTCGTCATATACGGCGTGGGCGTACGTGGCTGCGCGGCAGCCAACATCCTAAGCCTGGCGGGCAAGGTCGAATACGCGATCGACGACCAAATTGAGCGGCAAGGAAAGTACATGCCGGGTTCGCGTTTGCTGATTCGGCCATCCGAAACGCTTGCCGCGACCGAACAACCCTTTCTGTGTTTGCTGGCGGTCAATAACGAATACGAAGCCATGGCTCGCGAACGACTGAGCTCCACGAGAAAAGGCCGCGTCGAATACGCCACACTCTGCGCCCCGGCAAACATTTGGTCCGATCTCGAGCGCATCGAACAGCTCCTCGCTCACCGGTAAGCGTGCCGTGAAGAGCGATACATTTTTATACCGCCCGTTGGAACGATGCTTGCTTTGCGAAAAGGACCATATGGTCAACGTCGTTCCTCTACAGCCGATCCCGATCGCTACGCCGAATTTTGCCATGCCGACCGATCCCGAGTTGGCCCGCGACGCGCTCAAGGGCGTCCCCTTGGACATCTTTCAGTGCGCAGACTGCGGACATTTGCAAGTCGGTCATATCGGCAACCCTGACCTACAGTATCGCGACTATGTGTATACGACTTCGCTCTCATTGGGCTTGCCCGAACACTTCAAGAGCTACGCGAGCCAAGTCATCGACAAGTATCATCCGCAGACGGGCTCACTGGTCGTGGAAATCGGGAGCAACGACGGAACCCTGTTGCGCGCATTCAAGGAACGCGGGTACCACGTCTTGGGCGTCGACCCCGCGCGCGCTATCGCGGCAACTGCGACCGCGGCGGGCATTGAAACCATCGGGGATTTTTTTACCGAAGCGAGTGGACGCGACATCGCGCAGCGCGTCGGCAAAGCGCAACTGATCATCGCGAACAACATGATAGCAAACGTACCGGATCTCCAAGACTACATGCGCGGGATAGATCACTTGCTCGCCGATGACGGTGTCTTCATTTTCGAGACGCAGTACGGTGCTGACGTGATCGAGCGCAATCTCCTCGACACCGTCTATCACGAGCACGTTTCCTATTTCCTAGCGAAGCCGACGGTCGAGTTCCTCGCACGGTTCGGCTTACAGACGATCGGCATCGATCGGATGCCAACCAAAGGCGGATCTATCCGCGTTTCGGCGCAAAGGCAGGGCGGCGCGCGCCCCGTCGCTGCCGATGTCGCGTACCTGATCGACCAGGAGGAGCGCAAGAACGCGTTTGCGCCGGCGTACTTCACTGCACTCTCCCGCGATTTGCAAGCGATCAAGCGCGAGATCAACGCGCAGGTAGAGGCCGCGCTTGCGGCGGGTAAGACCGCAGGCGGCTACGGGGTCTCCGTTGGAACGACGGCGTTACTTCCGCAGTTCGGCCTGATCGACCGCCTCTCGTTTCTCGTCGACGACGATCCGAAAAAGCCGCGCGTTCTCGAAGGTCCGGGCTACCGGATTCCCGTGATCGGTCCCGACGAATTGTATGCCCAGAATGCGGGCGTGGTCGTGGTCTTCGCGTGGCGGTATGCAGATTCGATCTTGGCGAAGCATCAGCGTTTCATCGCCGCCGGCGGCGAATTTGTCATTCCGCTGCCCCGCGTAAGGATCGTCCGAGGCTAGCCGCGTGAACGACGGATCCGTCACTACCACCGTGATCGACGCCGGCGGACGGTACGGCCTTCACCCCACGTGGAAACCGTTCGGTGGCGAGCTTCATTACGTACTCTTTGAGCCCGATCCGGTGGAGGCAAGGCGGCTCGAAATCAAGTACCGACGGCGCAACGACGAAGTCTTCGTCGAGCCGGTCGCCCTCGGCGAGCGCTCTGGATATCTTACTATCAACTTTTTCCGCAATCGCGCCATGAGCTCCAGCGCCGTACGCAAGCCGGTTTCTGCGCTCTTCACGGACGAGCGCGCGTCTGAGGTCGAAGTCGTTGAATCGCTCGACGCGAAGATGGTGACTATCGACGACTATTGTAATGGTCGTGGCTTCGAGGCCGACTTTCTCAAGCTTGATACCGAAGGGAACGAATTCGACATTCTCAAGGGAGCAGAGGAGCAACTCGCCAAAGCGACGCTCGGAGTCCGCTCAGAGGTGAGCTTCGAACGAATCTTCGAAGGCAAACCACTCTTCGGGACGATCCATGATTTCTTGCTCGACCGTAATTTCTATCTGTTGAACTTGGACTATGATGGCCGCGGCGAGTATCAAAACGAGTTTGTGCGCGTCGACGGAAAATATGGCGTGCTGCAGGCGGCTGACGGGGTCTGGCTTCTGCGGAAGAGCGGACTCTTTCGCCGTCAGGGCACTGCGGTTCAACAGGCGGCGCGAATTCTAAAATATGCGGCCTTTTGCCTCAACAATTTCGCAAGTGACGTAGCAATCGACATCTTGCTGGACGCACGCCGCGCGCATGGAGTCGATTTTAAGACCCTCGCCGATAGCCGACTCTACAAGTACGTTGACGTCGCCGTACACAGGCTTTTTTACGCGCTCAAGTGGCAACCTGGTCAATCGCTGCGGAAGAACGAGCGCGTCTACTCGGAAATCTTCGAAAAGGAAATAAAAAAGATGCATGAATACATGCAGTCCGAGGAGTTAAACCCGGACTAGCAGCTACGAAACGACTCCTTGCGAAAACGCTGGATGTCCTTACGGATCTTCGCGAGGTATTCACGGACCGGATCTTCGGCGTTACCGTCGGGGGCCCAACTCGGAAACTGCGTATTGGCCCTCACGAACGGGCCTCTCGTAGCTTCGTGAAAGATGAGCCACTCGGCCGTAATAAGTACGGTGTGAAATTGCATGGCCGGCATGCGATAGTAGAACGCTCCTGCACTGCTAGGTTCCGAAATCTCAAAGGTATTTGTAATTGCGCCTGATTCATCGAAAGCAACCACATCCGCCGTCCCCTCGATGACGTGAAGCGATTCGCCACTCGCCCGGTGCCGATGCGGTCGGACGTAGCAATCGCGATGGTGCACGATAATCATTTCATGGACGGCGTCGGCGGGCGTGCCGTGCGTGCATAACCGGCTCCGCCTGCGTGGATTCTCCTTTGCGCGCTCTTTGAGGAACTCGAGCTCCGCCGCGCCGACGACGACGATCGCCTCAGGGGTATAAAATACCTCGGGGCTTTCCTGCGTGATCGCGATCATCTTGCTCCAAGTTGCTGAATGACACTCCTTTTTCCCTTTGCGCTCAGAATCGTACCCGGAGGTACCGATTCGGTCTCCTCGAAAAGCGACCAGCTGTTCGAATTTGCACCGGGAAGGAGGCAGCGACTTTTTCATGAGTGTCGCAGCGACGACGAAGACAGGCGTATCGGTGGTCGTGCTTGCATTCAACGAGGAGCAGGACTTGCGCACCGCTGTAACCAGCGTGATCGAAGCGGCCGCGTCAGTGGATGACGTCGAGGTAGAAATCATCATCGTCAATGACGGCTCAACCGATGGTACGGCACTCGTGGTAACCTCCCTCAAGGAGGAGCACGCCTTCATTCGCAGCGTCCATCACGCAAAGAATCAAGGCTTCGGAGCTGCGTTCCGGTCCGGCCTCGAAACCGCGCGCTACGAATGGATCACGTTCTTTCCAGGCGACAACATTGTCTCGCGTAGCACATTGCGCGAATTGCTGAAACATACGGGTCAGGCGGACCTGGTCTGCGCCTTCCCCGTCAACACGGAGCTGCGTCCCCGGCTGCGACAGATATTGTCCTCGATCTTTTCGTTCATATATAAGAACACGTTTAACATCAACCTGCGCTCCATTCACACGACGCCGGTCTATCGAGTGAGCCAGATGCGCTCGCTGAAGCTCCGTTGTCGCGGATACAGCCTCCCCTCGGAGATTATGATAAAGCTCCTGTGTCGCGGCTGTAGATTCATGGAGATTCCCGGATACCTGAACCCGGCGCAGAACAAGAGCTCCGCCTTGAGATTTAAGAACTTTCGCGAGGTCATTTACAACTACTTTGCACTCATCGTCGAGATATACGTAACCGATCGCGACGAGTACTCCCGCAAACCGGAGCGCGTAGTCCCTGCAGAACTCCGCGATTAGCGGCTGCGGCCTATTTCAAGCCTACTAGCTGCATCGTCTTGATATTGTAGTAGCGCGGATCGTTCATCGGGTCGGCAATGAGGCCCCGGTGGAACGCATCACAGAGGTCGCGGACGGCGGTACCGATGTCCCGCGTAGCTGTAAAACCGAGCTCTCGTCGGATCAAATCGGAATTGATGCGATACGACCGTAAATCATTGGACGGTTCGATCTTGATCTTTACGTCGTCGCCAACGACGTCGCGCGCAGTTTGGGCGATCTCGCTGATCGTCTGATTGTAGTATCCTGCGTTGTAGATCTTCCCGTCGACTTGATCGCGGGGCAGCGACACGGTTTTGACGTACAGGTCGGTCATGTCTTCGATATGAATGTTCGGCCGGACCTGACTCCCGCCGAAGACGCGGATTACGCGGTTGTTGACGGCATGGTTGGTCATGATGTTAACCGAGAGGTCGAGCCGCAATCGCGGCGCATAGCCGCAGACCGTCGCGGGACGCAAAATCAGAGTCTCGAAGCCAGTCTCTCTTGCGTCCATCAAGACTTCTTCGCACATCGCTTTGAACTTTGAATAATCTGTAAGTGGTTCTAGGCTCAAATTCTCAGTTACGTCTTCTTCCTCCTTGACGCCGTATACGCTCGAGGACGAAGCATAAACAAATCGTGAGACACCGGCTTCTTTGGCCGCTTCGACAAGTCCAGGGAAGCAGTCGTAGTTTATGGACTTTCCGAGGTCGGGATTGAGCTCAAAACTGGGATCGTTAGATATGCATGCCAAGTGAATGACTGTATCCGCACCGCGCATCGTATGGTTGACAGCGACAGGATCACGAAGATCACCGCGGACCTCCGATAAGTTCGGGTTTCCACGAACGCCCGCGAGGGCAGCCTCCCCATACAAGTACAAGTCGAAGACGCAGACTTTATAGCCCGCATCGAGCAATTTGGGAACGAGTCTGCTTCCAACATAACCGGCACCACCGGTGACCAATATGTTCCGGGCTTTGCGATTCACGATTTTCGTCGCTTCCTTCTACTTCAAAAGGGACTCAATAAACTTGTACGTTGCGACGCGGTCTACAGCATTTCGGTTGCCGACGATCTGCGATGCCTGCGCCCCGACCACGTTCGCAACAAACGCGATCATCGCGCCAGGCAATCCCGCGGCAACCATGGGGGCGGTCCAGGAAAGTACTGCGTCTCCGGCACCCACACGGTCGGTGACGGTGGTCGCGAATGCCGGACCGCTGGACCAGCCTTCGCTGGCACGATGAAACACAACGCCTTGCTTGCCCCGCGTTATGAGAGTGTTTTCCACATGAAGCCGCTGCGCTAAGGCTAAAATAAGGGGCTCGACCTCACCGAGACGTGCCCGCGAATCGGACCGCAACTCCGACTCATTTGTGCAAACAAAGTCGGCGCGCGAATAGCGCGAGAGAGTGTGATAACCGATATTGGCGGCGTTTTGCTGAGTGTTAACGGCCAAGAAGCGCGATTCATGCTGAACAGTATCAATGGCTCGTTGCGTCATGACGCCATGGCCAAAGTCGGACACAACGACGAGGTCGTACCCCGACGCTATTTCGTGGAGCTTTGAACTGAAACGCTCGCAATCGTCGTCCCCGAGAAATTCATCGTTGAACACGTACACCTCGAAGAGTTTCTGCATGAGATAGCTCTCGACGTAGCGTCGCTTTACGATCGTGGGTGAATCTCTCTTGTATAGAAACGTTGGCTTCACGTTCGGGGCAAGATGTTCGCGAACGAAGTCTTCGCGCGAGTCTCGGCTCCCAAGAAACGTCAGCAGACTGACGTCATCGATGATCGCAGACATATGATTTGCGATTGCGAGTGAGCCGCCGGCGAACTGCTCTTGAGAGGCGTAGCGCATCGCAAGAACTGGCTCCTTGGACGACTTCCCCATCTGATCGACGTAGATGTACTCGTCGACGATCGCTTCCCCGACGACGAGCACTCGTAATCTGCGCAAGCCGTCCAGCGCCGCGTGGATTTGTGCGGGTGTATAGGTCCCACGCAATGAGACAAGGTAGTCGTCGACCTCTTGCGAGTGCGACGAAAGATGACGATTGATCAGATTTGAGCTCGAGAAGGTGACGTCTGCAGTGTAATAGATCCGACCGCCGCCATTGCGAACGGCAGCTTCTTCGTCACCGATTTTTCCGCTGAGGTCCTGTTGGTGGTTCTTGTAGTCGGGCCCCTTCGCGTACACGTCCGGCTGGACAGTTTCCAGCATCTCGACCGCGCTGGGCCACTTGTTGATCGCGACATAGTCGATGATCTCCAACGCCGCGAGCATCTTGGCGCGGTACGCTTCCGTAAACGCGGGACGATTCGGGCCCTTGTTGACGTAGATATCGGGTGTAATCGTAACGACAAGGGCGTCGCCCTCGCGGCGGGCCTCTTCGAAATGGAGGATGTGCCCGTAGAGCAGCAGATCGAAGAGGACGTGACAGAGAACGACCTTTTTGCCCCCAGCCTTCAGCTCGGCAACACGCGCCGCAAACTGTTCGAGCGGGACTATCTTGTTTGCGGCGCGTGATGGGTGTAAGACGGTCATACGGTGGCTGCGTCTCCGAGTTGTTCGAACCAGACTTTGGTTGCTTCTGCAATCGACTGAGCATCCCAGAGCGGAGCTTCGCGCCAATCGTCGATATGCTCCAACATGACGCGTACACCGTCTTCAAAGGATGTACGTGCGCGCCAACCAAGGAGCCGTTGCACCTTGCTCGTGTCCGCGAACGTGCAGTCCGGTTCACCCGGGCGTTTCGGAATGTGCTCCACAGGGCCGCCGAGCAGCCGGCACAGTTCATTAACGCTATACGTACCGCCGGAACCTAAGTTGAGGATTTCACCGCGCAGCTCGCTTTTCGCGGCGGTGACGATTCCGTCGACAATGTCGTCGACGAACGTGAAGTCGCGCGTTTGCGTGCCGTCGCCGACGACCGTAAAGGGTTTGCCGGCGAGCTTCTGCGCGAGGAATACGCCCACCACGGCGCCATACGTTCCCGAGGTCCGCGCGCGCGGGCCAAAGACGTTGAAGAACCGAAGTGAAACCGTCGGGACGTCATAAACGTTTCCCCCATGCAAGGCCATTTGCTCGCCCAGGTATTTGGTAAGTGCGTACGGATACTGTGGCCGGATCAGCGCATCTTCCGGTGTAGGGTAGATGTCCGGAATGCCGTAGCATGACGAAGACGCCGCGTAGACCAAGCGCCGAACGCCGCAGGCGCGCGCAGCTTCCACGACGTTGAACGTGCCATCCACATTGGTCGTAAAATACTCTGCCGGCTTCTCGATCGACGGTACGATATCGGCCAGAGCGGCAAGATGATAGACGGTATGTACGCCTTCGAAGTGGGCGGCAAGCGCCTTAGAGTCGCGGATGTCAACCTGATGGAACGTGCACTCTTCCGTCTGCAATGCACGCGACAGATTCTTCACCCGCCCAACGGACAAGTTATCGAGTACCACGACATCGTGATCGTCGGACAAGAGGCGCTCGACCAAGTGACTACCGATGAAACCGGCACCACCCGTCACTAAGACCCGCGACTTATTGCTCATACGCGGGCGGCGATGCGTGCCCACACCCAGCGGCGATCGTGCTATACCGCTTGCTCCACCCCTTAAACAAGCCGATGGTCCTGTGCCCCATACTCGTCGGATCTTCGGCGCCCACGAGCCCGATTCTTGGCTATTCCTCACTTGGGTAGGGGTAGAGAATCGCTCGCGCCGCGCCCAGGGCCCAACCCATCACCAGGAACGTGCGCGACGTCAGCCGCCAGCGTCCATTTACACAGCTCAGTTGTTTGCTGCTCGCCTTCAAACGTTCCAGGCGGCGCTGCAAGAACTCTTCGGCCGAATACCGCGTCATCAGCTCGCTGTGAGAGATGCCCGTGCCGGCGTTCAATAACTCCCGTATCATGCGAATGCGCAGCGACGTGCTATTCATCGTCAAGAAGGCCCAATAGCCGAAGGCTAGCGCAAGATACGTCAGCAACGCCGTCGCCAAGTCCGCCAACCTGCCGTATAATGGTTGGTCGGACGCCGTACTTGCGCACAAACCGGTCACGACGAGGCCGCCGATTCCGCCGGTCACGATCGACAGATTCGTCCGGCGCGTGAGGTGGGCGCAGGCGATTTGCGCGATCACATTCGTCGCAAGGCCGAAGAGTGGGCCCAGTGTAAGGATCCAACCGCCGCTCACGATATATCTAGCCACCCTTTGGAAGTCCGAAAACCCGACTGGCACCCTCGAAGAGCGTCGCGTAAAATCGTCCGCGCTCGGTGAGCGTCACGATTTCGCCGTCCTTGCGCACCCAGCCGCCCGCCTCTATGAACCCAAACCGGCTCGCTAGTCTCTTGTCGCGCCCAAAGAACGCCACGAGATCTGACTCGTCACAACCAGCAGCACCCGCCTTCGCGACCCTGGACACGATCTCCAGCGTCGGGCTGCCGTATTCTACGGCTGAATAGAAGACGATGTATGCAAGGGCAAAAGCAACATAAAAGAGGGTCACACGCGCGATTTCGGCCGGCGAAAGCACGGGAACGTGGCCGGAAGCCCACGCGACAAGTACGGCAATCAACGGAACTACCGTGAATAACGCGAGCAGCGCAGTCGTCCGGCGACGCGGAAGCGACACGCGCCATATCACGAGTTGTACGAGGAGAGACAGCGTCAACAACAGGACGCTCGTAAGGAGTACCGTCATCTCTGGATAGCGGTCGAGCGTTTGAGGGCATGCGCGCCGCCTCCTCTTTCACAGGGGTGGCGGGCGCTGAGTGCGTAGTTCAAATGTCGTGTTCCCAGACGCGGCCGGTCAGGAAGCGGGCCTTATTCGCTCGGCCTATCGTCGCCTACGCTCGCACGACTTTTTTCGACACGGACTGCTCCTACTCGCCGCTACGCTCGTCTTGAATTTCGCCGCCTTCATTTTCCACGCGATTGTGAGCCGGCGGCTCGGAGTGGCGGCGTATGGCTCGCTCTACGCGGTAATCTCGCTCGGGCTGCTTGCGTCATTTCCGGCCGGGATATTCAACACAGTCGTTGCAAAATTTGCGGCGGAGTTTCGCGAGCAGCAGGATCCGGCCCACCTTCGCTCCCTCGCGATCTTCACGTGCAAGGCCTTCGGCCTGGGTATCCTCGCGTATGCGGCCTTAGGCGCGGCGCTCGGCGGCTTGCTCGGGGGCTTTCTGCGCGTTCCGGGTTGGACTATTATGCTCGCTTCGGTATTAGCGGGCGTAACGGTATTCGTTACGGTGCTACGCGCCGTTGCCCAAGGCACACAGGACTTCAGGGGCCTCTCGGCTTCTTTTGTTATCGACGGTGGCTTCAAGGCGACGCTGGGAGTCATCCTCGCTACCGCAAAATTTGGTCTTGCCGGCGGATTGCTTGGCTTTTTTGCCGGTACGGCACTGAGCGGCGTATTTACGTTTGCTCGCTTGTGGAACCGGTTCGGAAACGCGCCTCGAGCTGTCCTTCGAATCGATTGGCGACGCGTGCTAGTGACGATGACGGGTGCCGCCGCTCTCACGACCGCGACGGCAATACTCAGTTACGGGGATGTTTTAATCGTAAAGCACTTCTTTGCTGCACACGACGCGGGCATTTATGCGGCCGCATCTCTGGGGGGTAAGATCTTGTTTTTTTTGGTCAGCTTTGTCCCCATGGTGTTAATACCGAAAGCGGTTGCCAGCCATAGCCGCGGGGAGAATCCCCTGCATCCTCTTCGGAGCGCCTTATTGATGGTGTTTGTTCTATCTGCCGGCGGCCTCATCGGATTCGCGCTTTTCGCGAGGCTGATTCTTCAACTTCTCGTGGGCGCCGACTTTTTGGCTGCCGCTGCGTTTCTGCCGTGGTACGCTTTGGCCATGGCGTTGCTTGCGACGACCAATGTCCTCGCCTCCTATTCGATCGCCTTACATCGCTTTGCGTTTTCCGGCCCCCTCATTTCTATTGCACTGGCCGAGATCACCGCGATCTTTGTCTATCACCCGTCCCTGCAAGCCGTTGTGACGATACTCGTTGCAGGTAATGCCGTCGCCGTCGCCGTTGCGTCTGCGCTGCTCTTGTTTCGCAGAGTGCGAGCAGTTTAACGAATCGCAACACTCTCGGAGATCGCTATCGACGTCATATCGATGGCCTTGCACGCAGCTCGAATTGTCGTCATAAGGTTTCCGCTGGGCTGTACCTCGAGGCGATAGGGCGGGACGTGGTTTCCGGGCTTACATCCAGCTTCGTCGAACCGAAGATCAAGCGGCGCATCCGGGTTTGCTCCCCGTATGAATAATGTAATCTCCGCAGTGTACGAGTGGATCGCCCCGTGTAGCGTAGCCACCGACCCAATGTGGCCCAGCACGCTGTAGCCTGCATCTTGACCGATGGGAACGTTTAAGAGTTCATATGATGGGCGCACAAGGGTGCACGACGCCGTACACTGTACGACCTTCGGCAATGTTGCAATGGCGTGAACGATGACTCGCTTTCCTGACATTAAGTAGTAGAAATACTTCGCGTCCGCAAAGCCATTATCAAGGTACCGATTCGCCGGAATTGAGCCGTCGACAAAGAGGTCCGAGCCTGAGGGAACGGTGCTCAAAATGCCGGCTTCCAATGCCGCATCGATGTTGGAAAGCCCCTCTTTCTCCGAGGTGTGCTGAGCGATGACGATTGCATTGGTACCGTATAGAACTAACGCCGCACAGCCGAAGGCGACCGATATCAAAACCCGGGCCAATTGCGAAGGAGTGCCCCTGCGCTGGAATGCGTAGCAAGACGCAACTAACAGCAAGAGCGTAACGCCAAAGTACTCGAGATATACCGGGGCGTGGCCTAGCCCAAAAGAGAGCTCTCGCTGATAGCGCGCGGCTGACGCGACCATTGCGGCGGGCGTTAACCAAAATATGAGTCCGATGGCCGCGAGCGCCTGAAGTGTGACCCGGCTGATCGGCGCCCGATCGATTTGCGCGAATATGGACCACGCTGCAAGGCTCGCAAGCAAGAAGACCGCGGTGATGATCCAAAACGGCAAGATGCGAAAGATGGCGCTGCCGTGGCCGAAGAGGCTCGACGGGTCGAAGATGAGGTAGCTAAAGGGAATTGCTGCGGTCGCCTGCTTCGAGAAGGCTGCGAAGAGGGCTCCAGGATTCAGACTAAGACCATAATCTGCATCGGGCGGCAAATGGGCCGTAGTCCTGAGCAATAATTGGATGCCAATAATTACGGCACTCATGGTGAGGTACGGAGCGTTTAGGAGCAGCGCTTGACGCCAGGGACGCGCGACGAGGAGTACAACGAGGAAGATAATCGCGAAAAGGTACGTGACTTCATAGGTGAGCAAACATATCGCGTAGAGCACCAGCGATGCCGCATATGTCCAAACGTTGTGCAGACGCATGAAACCGAAGAGGGCCAGGATCGCGAGCATCATCAGCTCCATGATCCATTCGATATGTGCCGAATGGCCGAGGAGGCCGTCGTAGTATAGCCGCATTTGGAATGTACATAAGAGTATGATGATCCCCAATAAGCTCACGGCCCGCGGCAGCCCGAATGCCCGTAGCACGAAAAAGAACGTGACGAGGTTCGCAAGGGTTAGGAGAACCTGGAAAGCCTTGTAAGCAATCAGCGACGGCATCAGCTCGAAGACGCCGAACGTTTGAACCAATGCGCCCGGAAAGAAACGGCCGCCGCTTACCCAGCCTGCGTTGCTTTTGTTCACGAACTCCCAAAACGTCAGATGATCGTATCCGATGGTTCCGCGAACGTGTGAATTAAAGATGTCATCGCCAAGGAACGGCGTCGCCGCGATCGGCAGCAGAATAGCCAAGGCAAGTCCGGCCAGCAAGATCGATGCGGCAGTCCAATTCCGCTGGTCGAGGCGCGTCTCTTCCGGTACGATTGACCGCCAAGCTTGACTCATACCGTAGCGGCGATACGCTCGCGCAGAGCGAGAGCGATCGCATGGTTGAGCATGAGGTGCCCGTCTTCTTGCTGGCAAATACTCTTCGCCGGAACGGTCACGACCGCGTCGGCGCACTGGCACAACCGGCTGCCTGGCTGACCGCAAAGTCCGATCACGCTAGCACCGGCCTGGCGCGCAAATTCGGCGCCGCGGATTACGTTCTCGGAGTTACCGGAACCAGATATCACGATCAGGATGTCGTTCGGCAACAGCAGATTACGCAGCTGTTCGACAAAGATATCGGCATACTCAATGTCATTGCCGATCGCGGTAATGTACGGCATGTTATCGGTCAGGGCAATCGCGCGAAATCGCGGCGCGCCCTCGATCGAGGTCATCTTGTTCAGATCGTTCATCATGTGGGACGCGGTTGATGCGCTCCCGCCATTACCGATGATGTATGTGGTACGCCGCTTGCGCCAGCTCTCGAACAAGTAGTCGACGACGGCGCGGACGTCGTCTCTCG
>JABXNS010000166.1_pt1 | contig 17381 bp, 19 predicted proteins | sample 7301101 | NCBI WGS metagenome assembly JABXNS01 (sample SAMN14449646, study PRJNA615230) | soil metagenome | isolation source: soil from bare, unvegetated metal-rich iron-sulfur acidic spring small-cell... | place: Canada: Paint Pots Mound, Kootenay National Park, BC | collected 2017-05-25 | reverse complement strand
CAAACAGCGGCCCGACGAGCGCGTCGCCGATCGTCCCGCCTGAGCCGGGTAGAAAGTTTACAACGCCCGCCGGTAAGCCGGCTTCTTCCAAGACCTCCACAAATTTCGCAGCGACGACCGGTGAATCGCTGGACGGCTTGAGCACCACCGTGTTTCCAGCGACGAGTGCCGCAGTCGTCGTGCCGGCCATGATGGCGAAAGCAAAGTTCCAGGGCGGGATGACGACGCCGACGCCCAGCGGAATGTAGCGCAACTCGTTTCGTTCGCCGGCGATCGGTTCGACCGGTTGCGGCCCGTCGTACCGTATTGCCTCGCGCGCGTAATATTCCAAAAAATCGATGGCTTCGGCGGTATCGCCATCGGCTTCCGGCCAACTCTTGCCGACCTCGTAAACCAGCCACGCGTTGAAATCGAACCGCCGTTCCCGTACGATCTCCGCCGCCTTGAGTAAGAAACTTGCCCGTTCTTTGGCGTTGGTTTTTTTCCAGGAGTCGAAGCGGCGCGCGGCAGCTTCTATCGCATGGTTCGCTTGCTCGAGCGAAGCGGAGCCGACCCGTCCCACAACTTCATCCGGCCGGGCGGGATTGACGGAGACGATCGTCTTGTCCGTCTGCATCCGTTCGCCATCCACGACGATCGGGTAGTGTTCGCCAAGCCGCCGCTTGACGCGCTCCAGCGCGGCTCGCATCGCCGCCGCATCGGCGGGATCGGCGAACGTTTTCACGGGTTCGTTCTTGAACGGCGCCAACGGGCGGTCGAGCGTTGCGGTCACGTCTTCTCCTCTTTTCTGCCGGTTATAACCACAGGGAAACTGCGGACGTTTGCGCTGCTACTCCTGCCCTAGCAGTCGCCGGGCGACCCGTGAGAGAATGGCCGCGCAGATGATTTACGACATCGCCATCGTTGGCGGGGGGATCCTGGGGCTGGCCACCGGACGCGACCTGCTGCTCCGGCATCCTCGATTGCGTCTCATCGTCCTTGAAAAAGAGGACGTCGTGAGCAAGCACCAGACGGGACACAACAGCGGCGTCATCCACTCCGGGATCTACTACGCACCGGGCTCCCTTAAAGCAAGACTTTGCGTCGAAGGACGCAAAGCGCTTTGGGACTACTGCGATCGCAAAAACATCCCTTGGAAACCCGTCGGAAAGCTCATCGTTGCCACGCACGAGTCGGAGTTGCCGCGCCTTCAAGAGCTGATGCGCCGCGGCGTCGCCAACGGAATCGGCGAGCTCGAGATGCTCGACGGAGCCGGCATCCGGCGGCGCGAGCCGCACTGCGCCGGCATTCAAGCCATCTATTCGCCGGTGACGGGGATCGTCGACTACGGTCAGGTGGCACGCGCGTACGCGGGCGACATCCTTGAAGCGGGCGGCGAGATCGCAACCAACCGTGAAGTTACCCATATCGCGCAACACAACGGAACGACGATTCTGACCACCAACGCCGGCGGAATCGAAGCCCGCGGCGTGATTGCCTGCGCGGGACTGTGGTCCGATCGCGTCGCCAAGATGACCGGGGGTGCCGGCGACCCAAAAATCGTGCCGTTTCGCGGCGACTATCTTCTGCTCAAGAGCGATAAGCGCGACCTCGTGCATGGAAATATTTACCCGGTTCCCGATCCGGAGTTTCCATTTTTGGGGGTGCATTTCACGCCGCGGATGAACGGCGACATTTGGCTTGGACCGAACGCCGTTCTTGCATTCGCGCGCGATGGCTATCGCTTCAACACCGTCAATGTGCGCGATCTGTTCGAAGCTATTACCTACGCCGGGATGCTGCGGCTGGGAATGAAATACTGGAAAATCGGCTTTGGTGAAATGTATCGAGACGTCGTCCGCCGCGCCTATGTCGGCGCGCTTCAGCGCTACATCCCCGAATTGCGCGTGGAAGACACGCTGCCGGGGCCTTCGGGTGTACGCGCTCAAGCGATGCGCTCCGACGGAAACATGGTCGATGATTTTGTCATCGAAGGCGCACAAAGCGTGGTTCACGTCCGCAACGCGCCGTCTCCCGCCGCCACGTCTTCACTCGCGATCGGCCGGTACATCGCCGACGATGCCGAGAAACGCTTTTCCTTAGGGGCTTCCACCGCCGCTGTCTGAGGCGGCACGAATCCGGATCGCCGCCGAAGGCGATCTCGAAACCCTCGTTGACCTCTTCGTTACGGTCACGGGCGAAGGCCGTTACCTCGCCTCCGAACTGCCGGTGAATCGCGCAGAGCGTCGCGAAATATGGAACGACGTTCTACGCAACAAGCACGCGCTGATGCTGGTCGCACACGATGACGCACGCGCGGTCGGCCATCTTGCAGTCACCATCCACTCGGAATATGGAGCCCACCTCGGCATGATGGTCGCGCCGGATTATCGCGGCCGGGGGCTCGGCCGGCGCCTGTTGCAAGAAGCCCTCACGTGGGCTCAGAAACGCGGTTTTCCCGCGCTATCATTATTGGTATTCGCTCACAACGATGCGGCCATCCGCCTCTACCGCTCGTGCGGATTTGCGGACGTCGCCTACTTTGAGAACGATGTCGTGCGTAAGGACGGCCAACGGTGGGACACGATCTTAATGACGCGGGTGTTGGACGCCGGTCAAAAGATTGTTGACGAAGCGTCCGACTAGGCCAGCCGCTTCCGCGCCCCGCGTCGACCCGTAGGCGTCAATGATCGCGCTCCCGACCACGACCCCGTCGACCAGTGACGAAATTGCGCTTACCTGCGCGGGATTGCTGATTCCGAACCCGGCGACCACCGGTACTGCAGTAGCGCGTCTCACGATCGCGATTTGACGTTCGAGCTGCTCGATATCCGGTGCCCTCGCTGCACCCGTCACGCCAAGACGCGAAACGACATACACAAAACCGCTTGCGGCCGCGGCGATGCGTTTGCATCGCTCGGGGCTCGTTGCGGGCGCGACCAGCAACGGCATGTCGATGCCGCATGCCTGCAGTGACGCACCCAAAGGCGCCGCTTCTTCAAGGGAAAGGTCGGGCACGATCACGCCGGCGACCCCGCTGCGTGCCGCATCGGCTGCGAACCTGTCCAATCCGTATTGAAGCAGCGGATTGTAATAAGAAAATAAGACGACCGGTATCCGGGCCTTTGAAACAAGCGTAAAAGCATCGTCGAGCTTCACGCCGCGAAGCAAGGCCCGTTGCCCCGCCGATGCGATCGTCGGACCGTCGGCAAGCGCGTCGCTGTAAGGCAGCCCCAATTCCAAGATATCGGCGCCTGAACGTTCGAGCGCATCGATGAGCATTGCCGTCGTCGCGAGGTCCGGATCGCCGGCCATAACGTACGGAATGAACGCCGGGCGCGCCTGCGACTTGGCCGATGCGAAGGCCCGTGCGACCGTCACGCGTACTTAGGCGCCGGCATCGCGTATTTGGGGCAAATCTTTATCGCCACGTCCGCTCAGATTGACCACGATGAGATCCTGCGATGTACGTTCGCGTGCCAGCCGGGATGCAAAGGCAATCGCATGGGCGCTTTCGAGCGCTGGAATGATCCCCTCCGAGCGCGCCAATTGATGCACGGCCGTCAACGCCTCTTTATCCGTAACGCAGACGTATGTCGCCCGTCCCGTTTCGTGCAAGTACGCGTGCTCCGGGCCAATTCCCGGGTAGTCCATGCCTGCGCTGATTGAATGCGTGGGCCGAACCTGCCCCTCCGGGGTTTGCAACAGATACGAGCGTGAGCCGTGCAGCACGCCGATCGACCCCGCGGTTATGGCCGCAGCGGTGCGCGGCGTCTGGTTGCCGTCGCCCGCTGCCTCGACCCCCCATAAGCGCACGTTCGCGTCGTTGATAAACGGCGCAAAAATTCCGATCGCGTTGCTTCCGCCGCCAACGCACGCGACGATGTCCGATGGCAACCGGCCATAGCGTTCCAAACACTGCGCGCGCACTTCGTCCCCGATCACGCGTTGAAATTCGCGCACAATATACGGATAGGGGTGCGCGCCAACAACGCTCCCGATGACGTAGAACGTATCGTCGACGCTGGCGGCCCACTGGCGGAAGGCCTCATTCGTCGCGTCTTTGAGAGTGCGCGTGCCGCCATCCACGCCGTGCACGCGCGCCCCGAGCAACTCCATGATAAACACGTTGAGGGCCTGGCGACGCACGTCCACCGCCCCCATGTAAATTTCCACCGGGAATCCAAATCGAGCGCCAACCGTTGCGGTGGCAACTCCGTGCTGGCCCGCACCCGTTTCGGCAATAAGGCGGCGCTTGCCCATCCGCCTCGCCAGAAGCGCCTGGCCAACGGTGTTGTTGATCTTGTGCGCGCCCGTGTGATTAAGGTCTTCGCGCTTGAGCAAAACCGGTACAACAGACTCTTCCACCAAGCGTTCCGCGCGATACAACGCGGAGGGCCGGCCTACGAAATCGCGCAGCGTTGCGTGATACTCGCTCCAAAATGCGGGGTCGGCAAACGCCTCGTTCGCCGCACGCTCTAAATCTTCGAGAGCCGGTACCAACACCTCAGGAACGAAACGGCCGCCGAACGCCCCGAAATATCCGCGAGCGTCGGGGCCAACCCGGTCAGATGCCATCAGTTTCTTTTATCGCTTGAACGAAGCTGCGCATCTTCGCAAGGTCCTTTCGCGCATCCGTTTCTATTCCGGAACGGACGTCGACGCCGTAGGGACGCACCGTACGCACGCAGTTGGAAACGTTTTCCGGCGTCAGTCCGCCGGAAACGATCACTTGCCTCCGCCGCGCAATCGGCGCAATGCAACGCCAGGCGAACGGCTGTCCGGAACCACCCGGCATACCGTCAATTTTCGTATCGAAAAGGATGATGGCCCGCGGGTGCTGCTCGCTGCGCTCTGAGAGGGCTTCCTCGCTTTCGCCTTCCGGTAAGACGTGGACGGTTTTGATAACCTTGCCTTCTAATGAAGAAGCGAACATCGGCGATTCGGTACCGCTCAACTGTACGACCAGGTCGGGAAAGATGGCTTTGGCGCGAGCGATCTCATCGTACGATGGGTTTACGAAAACGCCGACCGGGGTTATAAAGGGCGGCAAAAGGCGCGCGATATCCTTGGCCACCGATTCGGCGATGCGGCGAGGGCTCGGGGCAAAGATGAAGCCGACCGCGTCGGCCCCCGTCTCAACGGCAGCCATGACATGCTGCACGCTCGTGCAGCCACAAAATTTGATGCGCGTGCGCATGGGCTTACATCGAGACCGGTGCGACGGATTTAAGCTCGCGCACGAATTCTAAGGGGTCGTCCGCACGCATCAAGGACTCGCCGACCAAAAACGCGCGCACGCCCAACGCGCACAGGCGCGCGATGTCGCCAGCCGAGCGCATTCCGCTTTCGCTCACGACCGTCACGCCGTCCGGAACGGCGGGCAGAAGCCGTTCGGTCACCGTGAGGTCCGTTTCAAACGTGCGCAAGTTGCGATTGTTGATCCCGATTAGTGTAACCCCAAGAGCTAAGACCCGCTGGAGCTCGTGCCCGTCGTGGACTTCCACCAGCGCCTCGAGATCGTATTTGCGGCATTCCTCGACGGCCGACGTAATACGGTTATCGGACAAGGCGGCAGCAATCAATAGGATCGCATCGGCACCGTAAGCCGCCGACTGCGCGACTTCGTACGGCGTGCTCAAGAAATCTTTGCGGAGAATGGGCTTTGTCGTCCGGCCGCGGACCTCGTCGAGGTGACACAACTCTCCCAAAAAGTGATCGCTTTCCGTCAGGACGCTTAGGGCATCCACGCCGCCGCGCTCGTAGCTTGATGCGATCTCCGAGGGGTTGAAATCGCGTGCGATTAGGCCGGCTGACGGAGAGGCCCGCTTGAGTTCACCGACAATGGCCGGCCCGGTTGCCGACGTCAGCGCCGCGCGGAAAGGCCGGCGCTCGGACGTTCGCGCCTCGGCGCGCTCCCTCACCCGGCCATACGGTTCGCGCGCCTCAGCTTGCTGCAAAACGAGGGCCTTGCATGCGAAGATCCGCGAAAGGATGTCATTCATGCGAAGCAGACCTGACGCGCTCGAAAAGCGTGTACGCGGTCCCTTGCGCCAGCAAACTCCGCGCCAATTCTAGACCGTCTGCAACGTCCGGCACCATCCCGCAGACGTGGAGTGCGAGCCCGGCGTTGAGTGCCACAACGTCGGCGCGGCCAGTCTTTTCCCCCTGCAGTACTCCCAAGAACGCTTCGGCGCAGCCGTTTGCGGAACCGCCGCGCAGGTCGTCGAGCGGAACGTGAATTCCATAAACGGATGGGTCCAAGACCCAGCGCTGGGCGCGCTCTTGGTTAAATGCATACACCAGGGTCGGCCGATCGCCGGCAACCTCATCCAAACCCGAACCGTGAATGACGACGCCGGCTTGCGTACCGAGCGCTCGTAAGGCATCGCCGACAAGTTCCAAATATTCCTCGCGCGCTACACCGACAACCTGATGGGTCGCACGGGCCGGATTCGTTAAAGGACCCAACACGTTGAAGAGCGTGCGAATGCCAAGCTCCCGGCGAATCGCCGCCACGTTACGCATTGCTGGGTGATAACTCGGCGCAAACAAAAACGCGAAATTTAGCTGGGTAAGCATTTCGGATGCACGTCGCGGTGAGACGTCGATCTGCACGCCGGAGAGTTCCAAGACATCCGCGCTTCCGCAGGTGCTCGAAGCGGCACGATTACCGTGCTTGGCGACGGGAACGCCCGCTGCGGCTACCACGAACGCCACCAAGGTCGAAATGTTGATGGTATCCTGATTGTCGCCTCCGGTGCCGCAAACATCAGCAACCAAGGGGAGGGCGTGATCGACGTGCAGGCTGCGTTCTCGCATCGCGCGTGCGGCACCCACCACTTCCGATACGCGCTCGCCGCGCGCGGCAATCGCCGTCAGGATCGCGGCGGCCGAAACCGGTGTGAGGTCGCCGTCCATGAGATTACCGACAAAACCACGCGCCTCATCTTCGCTGAGGCCCTCGCCGGCCAGCAGCCGGCGTAAAAGTTTGGGAACGGGCATGGCGGGCGCGCTCATGAATGCACAAAGCGCCCCGGGTCAGACCCAGGGCGCCTCGTTGTGGACATCGTTTCCTAGCGGACCAATTCCAGAATCGATAGTTCGGCCGCGTCCCCGGGACGCACTCGCGACTTCACGATCCGCGTGTAACCGCCGCTACGCCCCTTCAAACTCGGCGCGATCTGGTCGCAGAGCTTGGCGACAACTTTCGGCTCGGTCAAGTAGGTTGCAACCAGGCGCCGCGAATGCAAATCGCCTCGAGCGGCCTGCGTGATGAGGCGTTCGATCACTTTGCTGATCTCTTTAGCCTTCGTGGTCGTCGTCTCAATTTTTTCGTGTTTGAAGAACGACGTTGCCAAATTGCGCAGTAACGCTTTGCGGTGCGAGTCCGTGCGCGACAAGCGCTTCTTGCTAATCTGATGCGGCATGCTACACCTGCGCTACTCGCGTAGCGACAGTCCCCTCTCCTCCAGCACTTGCTTGATCTCGTCCAGCGACTTCTTTCCAAAGTTGCGCATTTTGATGATTTCGTCTTCGCTCATGTCGAGCAGCTCTGAAACCTTGGAGATCCCCGCCCGTTTGAGGCAGTTAAAAGAGCGCACGGAAAGGTTGAGTGTTTCGACCGGAACGTCCCACTCGCTTACCGGCGCAGCCGCCATCGGCTTTTCCTCGGTGTTGAAGTCGACGAACAGATCCAATTGCTCTTGCATGATTTGCGCGGCCGTCGACAGCGCTTCATCCGGGGTAATCGAACCGTTGGTGTCGATTTCGATCGTCAAACGATCGAAGTCCACGTTTTGGCCGACCCGCGTGTCGTCCACCGTAAAGTTCACTTTGCGGATCGGCGAAAAAATCGAATCCAGAGGAATCAGCCCGATCATATGCTCGACGTTGCGCTGCCGGTCCGACGTAACGTATCCACGGTGCTTTTCAACGCCGATTTCCATGCCCAAGCGCGCCGATTTTGCCGTAAGCGTGGCGATGTGGTAGCTGGGATCGAGAATCTCAACGTCGGCGTCGGGCACAATATCCGCAGCCGTGACTTCCTTCGCGCCGCTCGCGGTAAGGGAGAGAACCTTGGGTTCGTCCGTGTTCATTTTTACGGGTAAGCCCTTGAGGTTGAGCATGAGATTCGTCGTGTCTTCCACCACGCCCGGAATGGTCGAGAACTCGTGCAGGACGCCGTCAATCTTCATATAGGTGACGGCGGCGCCGGGGATCGAGGAGAGGAGGATCCGGCGCAGCGCATTGCCGAGCGTGATACCGAATCCACGCTCCAATGGCTCGATGATAAACTTGGCATAGTTATCGCGCCGCTCGCGCACTTCGATGCCCGCGCCTTGCGGGGTTTCCAAAACGGTCATTTTTGTAATTGATTCCTTTGTGTCGTCCTAGTTATCCGTCGGCACCGTACGGGGTACCGGCGATCGCGCTCCCGACGACGGCTGAGTTGGTGTGTTGGCGCTACCGTGCGCTAACGAGAATAGAATTCGACGATAAGCTGTTCGTCAACGGGCGTATCGATTTGCTCTCGCGACGGCAATTGGAGAACCTTCGCGCTGTGCTCTTGCTCGTTGAATTCCAGCCACTCCGGCGCACGCCGGCTTTTGGCGACCTCGAGGTTTGACTGAAACACCGTGGACTTCAGCGCCCGGTCCCCGATCGTGATCGTGTCGCCAGCCTTCACGATGAACGAGGGGACGTTGACCAACTTTCCGTTTACGCGGAAATGCCGGTGCGTGACGAGTTGCCGCGCCTGCGCGCGGCTGGCCGCCAAGTTGAGCCGATAGACGACGTTGTCCAATCGCCGTTCCAGAAGTTGCAAAAATGAGCGCCCGGTTTGACCCTTGGAACGTGCGGCTTCGCGGAAGTAATTCTCGAACACGCGCTCCAGCACACCGTAGTAGCGCCGCATCTTCTGCTTCTCGCGAAGTTGACGGCCGTATTCGGAGACCTTCTGCCGGCCTTTGCCCTGCATGGTCTTCTGTCCGGGACCGGTGCCGCGTCGTTCGACGGGGCACTTTTTGCTCAGGCAACGATCGCCTTTTAGAAAAAGCTTGATCTTCTCGCCCGTCCTGCTCGCGGCGGTTTCCCGGCGGCACAAGCGGCAGACGGGTCCTACATAGCGTGACATATCTTCTCTCTACTTTACGTTAAACGCGACGGCGTTTCGGCGGGCGGCAGCCGTTGTGCGGAATCGGCGTGACGTCTTTGATCAACGTGATCTCGAGCCCAGCGGCTTGCAGCGAGCGGATCGCGGCCTCGCGTCCGGCCCCGGGACCTTTGACCATGACCTCGGCTTGTTTCATCCCATGTTCCATGGCTTTGCGCGCCACGGTTTCCGCGGCCATTTGCGCGGCAAAGGGCGTCGACTTCTTGCTCCCTTTGAAGCCGAGATTTCCCGCCGAGGCCCATGCGATCACGCTCCCAGCGTTGTCCGAGATGCTCACGATCGTGTTGTTAAAGGATGAATGGATATGCGCAACGCCCGAGTTGACGTTCTTGAATTCGCGTTTTTTACGCGACTTCGCTTGTTTCTTGGCTGCCAAACAAATACTCCGAAGTGTTTATCCTGTCCCCACATGCGCGGCGCTGCCGGACATCGGTTGAGGTGTCGTCGCCTCGACCGGCAGCCCCAAAGCGGGCTCCGATCTTTCGCAAGAGCGCACGGCGAAAGCGCTCTTCCCATAGCCGCGGGAAAGCGCCACGAGAGAAAGCGGCGCCAAACCAGTAGCTTACAGGGAACTGCCCCATGCGTCAAGCGGAGGCGTCGGAGGCTGGCGGACGCCAAGAGCCAGCCTGCTTGCAAGACGACAAAAGCCCCGGGGGCGACCCCGGGGCTTTTGCTCTCTAACTAGGAGACGCTTTGTCTGCTAGAAGTGAAGTCCCAATCCGATGTACGCACCGTTGTGCGTGAAATCGATGGGGGCATTCGACTTGTTACGTCCGCGATCGCCCAGGAAACCAAAGTCCAGGAAGATCGGGGCACTTCCGAAGTTGAACGTGCCGCCCAATTGGTACTTCAGGATGTTGTACGCCAGCGTGTATGGACCAGTCGGACAGACGTCCGTGCCGCACGTTCCGCGAACGTTCGGGTAGTACCAGGCGCTACCGTAAACCGAGAACCCTTGATCCAGATCCGGCAGCTTTTCGATGCCGAAGCCGACGCCGTTGAGTTTCGGATAACCGTAGTTCCCGGTCCGGTACATGTAGCCGATGCCGAGATAGATGCGCGGATCCGCGACCTTCAGGCCAAGACGACCATCGAAGTCGTAGTCGCGCACCGAGAACGCCGGAACGAATGTTTGACCGGAGCCTGCGGGACCAATGGGAGTCACGCAGCCCTGGTCGCCCATGCCGCCCGCCGGCGGCGCAACGCCGCAGTTGATTAGGCGCGGGCCGCCTGCAGGCGTGGCAATTCCCTGATTATGGGGGTATTGGAATTGCCGGTAATCGCCTTCGAGCATCCAGGGCAGTCCCATCATCGGGAACTCGATTGCCCCGCGAATCGCATACGATCCGCCGCTGTTGCCCGTGTTGCCCGGGCTGAACTCGTTGTACACCTTGGGTGAGATGATGAAGTCGCCGGCGACGAACTTGTCATAGTACGGCGTCGGTGCCGGGCTGGGCGTCGCCGGAGGCGGCGTCACAGCGGGCGGCGGGGGCGGAGTAGCCGCAGGCGGAGGTGTCGCCGCTACGTAGCGAACGACGACCAATTTCTTCTCCGGTACCCATTGAACGTACGCGCCCATGCCTTCGGAAATGACGCGAACGGGAACGACGACGTGTCCCTGATACATTTCGGGAGGAACGTCGAGCGGGCGGGTTTCCCCGTTGATGACGACTTCAGGCCGTCCAACGGTGACTTTCACATCCGAACCGGGTTTGCTTACGTCGACCGTACGCGTTCCGGCGTTATACGACACCGTCGCTCCCATTTGCTCGAACATCGAACGCAATGGAATGAGCACGGTACCGCCACGTACGAGCGCGGCGAGGACACGACCCTGTTTGAGTTTGTCCGGTTTTGCGTAGACGTGGTGATCGTTAAAGAGAATCGGAATCTGCCCGGATGGCGGTGAGCCGAAGTTCATGGCGGGAGTTTCTGCTGGAGCCATGGTTGGCGCCATCGTAGCCTGTGCGAGCACGCGGGATCCAGTGTTGCCCTTTGCTGCATGACCCGACGTAGCGGCAACCGCGTTTAACCCCAGACCGGCTGCCACCAGCACGGTAAGGATTGCGGTGCTCAGTCGTTTCAAGTCTTGCCTCCTAATTTGCAAGGTAAGGGGACCATTCGTACGGTCTATTTGCCAGCCTCGAGGATAATCCGTTTTCAAAATGCCTGGTATGCGCGCCGATTCGACGCAAAACGCCTAGACCCGTATGGGCCTCTTATTCCCAAGAACGCGCCAAAACCATCGTGGCCTCAGACGGCTGCGGAACGCGGCAGCCGCCAAATCCAGACGGCCCCGACGGCCAGTTCGAACAGTCCGAACCCGAACGCAAACAGTGGAGCGGCCCCAGCGCCGGCCCGGAGCGCCAAAAGCAGCCCGGTCGTCAGGGCGGGGGCGGCAATTTGTGGACCGGCTACGGCAATATTCCAGATGGCCATCGAGCGCGCCATCGTCGCCCGCGGCAGCAGGCTGCATCCTAACGCCCAGTCCGCCGCAAGAAACGCGCCCCACCCTGCCCCCGCGACGGCGCCGAAGACGTAGACCAGAATCAGGCTCCGAGTGAGGATAAACCCCAGGACCGCCGCCATCACGACGGAGGCAGCGACGCTGACGACGGCGCGCCGGTCGGCGCGATCTGCAGGCGCAGCCGCCGTAGCCGCTCCCAGAGCCCCAAAAACCGTGAACAGTAAGATGACGATCCCGCTTGAAGCGGTCGGATCCGCAACGCGTACCGTGTCGCGCACGTAGAACAGCATGTATCCGAGAATCGTGTAAAAGGCAACCCACATAAATGCCCGCGAAATAAATAGATCCGCCGACGCCTTTGCGCGGGCGCCTTGCGGTTCGATTGGACGAGCGGAAAGACGGGCTACGTAGCGCGTCGTCACAAGGCACGTGACGATTAACACAACGGCGAGAAAGGCCGCAACAGGGACGCCGCCGTGGGCGATCACGACGGCCAATGCACCCGCGGCGTTACCCAGACTCTGCAACGTCGCCATAGACGAGGATGCGCGCCCGGCTGCCGATTCGGGGACGTAGTCCGGTATCACCGCCTGATACGGAGCGATTGCAAGATTCATCCCGATCTGCAACACCATGAGCGCGCCAACCAAAAACCAAAACGTCGGCGCGCCGTAAAATGCGGCGAGCCCCACGGTTGCGATGGCCGTACCCCAGAGAAAGTATGCGCCGCGATTCTGTCCGCGCAGGCGGCGGCGGTCCGAGCTCATTCCGGCGAGCACTTGCACGGCGATTGCCACAAATGCCCCGGCGGCGGCGAGTTCTCCATATGCGATTACCGCGCCGGCCGCATGTAGTTGAAGCGTTCTCGCCTGGAGCGAGAGTCCGAGCAGCGCTCCCCAGACCGCTTGGATCCCGAACCAGAAAGCGGCGAGCCGCACCGTGCTAAGACCGCTCGACGGCATACCGGTAATCTGCGAGCGTATCGACATCGAAGCACAGTTCCGGGGCGCAATCGCGCACGGCGGCGGCAGCAATTCCAAGCGTTTGCGTTGCGCGTACCTCGATGTCGTGGATGCACAGTCGCCGCAGAACAAATTTTGCCAGCAGCGCCGGCCCCAGCAGCCACCCCATACGAAAAGCGCTTTTACGAGCGTCGAATAACCGCTGCGCAACGCCCAACACAACCGGGCCCGCTCCACGCGGGATGAAGAAAACCGAGCCGTTTGCGATTCGCTCGGCGCCCAATTTCGTGGTGTGGTCGCTTGCGCCGGGAAAACGGTGCTCGTACGCGCGGGCACTCGCCACCGGGATCGCTAGCGTATTGCGCGGCACGCGATGCAGAAACGCGAGCAAAGCCGGACCGCTCACATACGGGAGATCGCTCGAAAGGTACAAGGCGTCGTGATCGGGATAGGCGCTCAGCGCCAGCCGCACGTTTTCAGCCCCGCTGTTTGCTTCCTCAATAACGTCGTCCACCAGATGGGCGCAGGACTCCCGGACCGCGGAGCCCCCCACGACGGCGACCTTCTCGGCGCCCGCGTCGCGCGCAGCGTCGATTGCGCGGCGCAAGAGCGTTTTCCCGCGAAGTGGCGCGAGCGCTTTGACATCCGTTGCGATCGCGGCCGAAAAATCTTCGGTAACGCGACCCCCTGCCGTAATGACCGCGCGCATTGGTCGCTCATTGCGGCCCGTTGCGTTTCGAACCTTTATGAAAAACCCGGCCGTTTGGCCGGGTTGATCGCTATTTCTTTGGAGCCGTCGCGACTTTCTTTTTCTGGCCGACGGTCTTCTTGGGTCCTTTTCGGGTCCGGCTATTCGTCTTCGTACGCTGCCCGCGCACCGGAAGGCCGCGCCGATGACGTACGCCGCGGTAAGATCCGATGTCGCTCAAACGTTTGATATGACCCGAGACCTCGCGGCGTAAATCGCCCTCCACTTTAATCCGTCCGTCAATGGCATCGCGAAGCTTCTTTTCATCCTCTTCGCTCATGTTTTTAACGCGGAGATCGGGGCTGACGCCGGTTTGCGCCAGGAGCTTCTGCGCGGTGGGCAAGCCGATCCCGTAGATGTAGGTGAGTGCTACCTCAATGCGTTTCTCGCGGGGAAGATCGATGCCGGCAATACGCGCCATTATCCTTGCACCTGTTTGTGTTTCGGATTGACATCACAGATCACGCGCACCTTACCTTCGCGGCGAATAATCTTGCATTTTTCACAAATTTTCTTCACTGAGGGTCGTACTTTCATTTATAATCGCTCCGGCCCGGCCTCCGCGCCCCCGCGTCCGACGCGGGGCCCCAAACGATGGGCTCCTTACACAATAGTAGTTAAATCAACATTCCCCGAGGGTCGCCCGTTGCACGATCGTGCTCCGGCCACATAACTCACGCCGCGATCTCCTCTTTCGGACGATAGCGATCGACATCGGCGTGCTCGCCAATGTCGCGCAAGGTCAGAATCCGCGGGCCTTCTTCCGTAATCGCGATCGTATGCTCGAAGTGCGCTGCGAGTTTACCATCTGCCGTGACGACTGTCCAGCCGTCCGCGAGAGTTTTAACCGCATAGCCGCCGGCGGTGATCATCGGTTCAACGGCCAAAACCAGCCCGGGGCGCAGTTCGAGGCCGGCTCCGGAGGTCCCATAGTTGGGAACTTGAGGTTCCTCGTGCATCTGCTTGCCGACGCCGTGCCCGACCAGTTCGCGCACCACGCCATAGCCGTGACTCTCGGCGTGTTTCTGCACCGCGGCGCCGATATCGCCCAAATGCCTTCCTTTATACATCTGCCCGATGCCACGCATCAGACACTCTTGCGTTACCGCCAGCAGCCGGCGGGCCGCTTCCGAAATCGTACCGACCGCGACCGTAACCGCGCTGTCGCTGACGTAGCCTTCGAAAGTCGTTCCGATATCGATGGAGAGCACGTCGCCGTCCTGCAACACGCGCGTGTCCGGGATGCCATGCACGACCTCATCATTTACGGAAGCGCAGATGGACGACGGGTAACCGTGGTAGCCGAGAAACGTAGGCACGCCGCCCAGAGCACGAATGCCGCTTTCGGCCATGCGATCCAGGTCTTTCGTTGAGATGCCCGGCTTGACCGCACGCATCACGTCCGCCAGGACGCGACCTGTAATCTTTCCGCTGCGACGCATCGTCTCGATTTCGCGTGCGGACTTCATCGTAATCATGACGGCTGCAGGCCTTCCTCGCCGACCACCGCATCGACAATCTCGCGGGTCACTTCGTTCATGTCGAGCAGTCCATTGACCTCAACGAGCTTCCCTTGGCCACGGTAGTACTCGACGAGCGGTTTCGTCTGCGCCTCGTAGACGGCAAGCCGTTTTCCCACCGTTTCCGGCTTGTCGTCGCCGCGCTGAATCAACGGTCCGCCATCCAGATCGTCGATGCCGGCGACTTTCGGTGGATCGGTCAGCGTGTTGTAGGTGCGTCCCGTGCGGGGGTTGGTCCAGCGGGCGCTCAGGCGCTTCAATAGCGCCTCACGGTCGGCGCGAAATAGCACGGCAGCCTCAATGGCGATCTTGTGACTGTCCAAAAAGTGATCGAACGCTTCGGCTTGCGCCAGCGTACGAGGAAAACCGTCCAGGATGAAGCCCGGTGCGCCGTCAAGCTCCGATTCAATCATGCGGATGATCAATTCGTCGGGAACCAGCTCGCCGCGTTCCATGTATCCTTGTGCGGCGATGCCCAGCTCCGTCTGCTCTTCACGGTGATGACGCAGCAGATCGCCGGTCGCGATATGGCGTGCGCCGAAGCGCTCCGAGAGAACCCGCGCCTGGGTGCCCTTCCCGGCGCCGGGTGGTCCGAGGAAAATGAGCTTCATATCAGCGCTTGATAAACCCGCGGTAATCCCGCATCGCAAGGCGCGCCTCAATTTGCGTCATCGTGTCAAGCGCGACGCCGACCACGATCAGCAGCGAGGTCGAACCCAAGTAAAATGTCGTGATGCCAAGCCCGCGTTCCATCGTATTGGGAAGAACGGCGAGGAGGCCTAAGTATATGGCTGCCGCCGTCGTGATGCGCAGCAGGATCCGATTGATGTAATCAACGGTCGGCTGGCCGGGCCGGATTCCCGGAATGAACGAGCCGCTCTTCTTGAGATTGTCCGCAATGTCTCGCGTATTGACGACGATCGCGCTGTAAAAGAACGTGAACACCACGACCAATATGAAGTAGACGAGATTGTAGTAGAACGAATTGGGGCTAAAATAGGCCAGCAGAAAGGTCGAAACGTTTGCCGCGAAACCGGTCTGGCCGCCGTGGTTGAACCACGAAAGGGCCTGCTGCGGCAACAACAGGATCGAGATCGCGAAGATGATCGAGATCACGCCCGCGTTGTTCAACCGCAGCGGTATGTACGTCGAACGACCCGCAAACATCTTTCGCCCCACGGTCCGGCGGGCTTGCTGGACCGGGACGCGGCGCTGTCCCTGGTACAGAAAAATGATCGAAACGATGGTGATGAGTGCGATCGCCAAAAATATAAAAAGGTTTGGGACGGAAATGCCGCCGCCCGAAGCGGCTGAAATCGTCTGGCGCACATAGGTCGGATAGCGTAGCACGATGCCAATAAAAATGATCAGCGAAACGCCGTTCCCGATCCCGCGATCCGTAATCTGCTCGCCCAGCCACATTAAAAACATTGTTCCAGCGACGAACGTGACGATCGCGAAGAGTTGAAACGTCATACTATTATCGTAAAAAACGCCGCTGCCCGCCATGGCTCGCGTCATGAACGTGCCCTGAATGGCCGCCAAAATGATCGTGAGCCAACGCGTGTACTGGCTGATCTTTTTACGGCCCTCTTCGCCACCTTTTTTTGCCAGCTCTTCGAGGTTGGGCAAAACGACCGTCATCAGCTGCATAATGATCGAAGCGTTGATGTACGGCGTGATCCCCATGGCGATCACGGAGAGTTTCTGCAGCGCACCGCCGGATAGAAACCCAAGAAAGTTGTAAAATGTGCCTGACTGCAGGACGTTGGCCCAGGCCGCTTCGTTCACGTTGGGCAGCTGAACGTGAATCATAAACACAAAGAGCGCGAACGCGCCGAATACGAAAATAACCCGTTGCCGGATGTCCGGAACGAGCAGCGCCGCTCGAAAAGTATTTAGCAAGGACTAATCGCCTTCAATTTGTGCGCCCGCCGCCTTGAGTGCTTCGCGCGCGCTCGCGCTGAAAATGACGTCGCGGAACCGCAAGCCGGATGGCAGCGTCTTGCCGGACTTCGATCCGCCCAGCACCTTGACGCCGTCGCGCAGGTCGCCGATCTTTCGCGCAACCCTCAGCGTCTGCGGGGTTACTTCAACCGACGTGTCCCAATCGGTAAGATCGTGCAAATTGATGACGGCGAAGGTGGTGCGGAAATGGCCGATGTCCCGCGCCTTTTGGGAATAGCCGCGCCGATGCGGCAAGCGGCGCGCCCACGGCGTTTGGCCCCCTTCAAAGGCGGGTCCTTTGCCGCCACCGGAGCGCACGGTCTGGCCCTTACCGCCTTCTCCGCCGGTTTTGACCATACCCGAACCGTGACCGCGACCGACGCGCGTGCGCTTCGGCCGCGAGTGCTTGTTGGGGACGATCTCACTTAACGTTAAAATGCGACCCGACGCAGGCGCAAGGCCCGAGCCGCGCTTGGGTTGTTTTGCAACGGCCGTCGCGCTGGACTTGGCGCTAGCCGTCGATTTTTTTGCAGCGGATTTTTTCGCGGTACTTTTCTTTGATGCCATAGCTCTTTCTCTGGAT
>JABXNS010000165.1_pt1 | contig 17384 bp, 18 predicted proteins | sample 7301101 | NCBI WGS metagenome assembly JABXNS01 (sample SAMN14449646, study PRJNA615230) | soil metagenome | isolation source: soil from bare, unvegetated metal-rich iron-sulfur acidic spring small-cell... | place: Canada: Paint Pots Mound, Kootenay National Park, BC | collected 2017-05-25 | reverse complement strand
GCGTCGGGCCGTGGAACACACGCAACTGAGCTCGTCGCATCAGCCACAGATGGAGTGCGGTGATGTCTGAATACCCAACGAACACTTTCGGATTCCGGCGGAACACATCAGGATCGAGATAGGGAAGTAGCCTCACGGCTCCGTAGCCGCCGGTTCCCGCGATCACCGCTTTGACGTCGGGGTTGAGCCAGATGCCCATAAGATTTTCAGCGCGCCGCTCATCCTCACGCTGCTGGAAGCGGCGAAAGCGGTCGATCTCCGAGCAGAGGAGGACCTTGTAGCCCGCTTCCTCCATCGCTTTGGCTCCCCGGAGAAGCCAGCCCTGTTGGGGCGCGTACGATGGAGCCACCACTCCTATGGTATCGCCCTTGATGAGGGGTGCGGGCCGGCTCAGACCGGGGGCCCGGGGGGTAGGAATGAATGGAATCAGTGAGCCGCTTTCGGCAGGCGATACTGGCTGCTCTGCGGGATACGCCCCGAGTGACTCGGTCATCGTCCTTTGTCGAAGCGCATTAGCGGTTGGCCACTGCTAGATTCAAGGGTATGTCTGATACGTCTGTGAAAGAGCCGAGCCCTGGTGGGCTCGCCACTCCCGACAATGGGAATATGCAGGCCAGCACCCCAAACGGAACCGGGGGGACCACATACTTTCGGAAAGGTTTCGGGTTGAAATCCGAGATCCAGTCCGAACTGGCATCAGACTATACCGGCCACTTGGTGGATCTCCTCAAGGCCAGGGAATATACCCTGACCGCGGGCTCCGTAACCATCCGTTTAGCGAAGGAGTTCGGGTTCTGTTACGGGGTAGAGCGCGCGGTCGACTACGCATACCAGGCCAGAAAGAAGTTCCCGGACCGCACGATCTATCTGGCCGGTGAGATCATCCATAACCCGCACGTGAATTCGAAACTACAGGGCATGGGGATCACCTTCCTCATGCCCACCAATGGCCGCATCGATTTCAGTCAGGTGAGGGCGGAAGACGTGGTCATCCTTCCGGCGTTCGGAGTGACGATCAGTGACTTCGAGATCCTCCGCCGGATCGGGTGCGTGATGGTCGACACGACGTGCGGCTCCGTGCTCAACGTCTGGAAGCGAGTGGAGAGTTACGCTCGCGACGGATTCACTTCGCTCATTCACGGCAAGTATTACCACGAAGAGACCCGCGCGACGGCGTCGCAGGCGGAGAAGTACGCGGGCGGCCAGTATCTCATCGTTCGCAATATTGAGGAGGCCGGCCTGGTGTGCGACTTCATCGAAGCCGGGCTGAGCGCCTCGGCTCTCATGGAGCGCTTTGCGCGAGCGGCGTCTCCCAATTTCGACCCCAACCGCGATCTCCGCCGGATCGGCGTTGCCAATCAGACCACTATGCTCGCCCGTGAATCGCTCGCAATCGGTGAGCTGGTTGGGCGCTCGATGGCCCGGGCACGCGGAGAAGATTACGCCCAGGCGAATTTCCGAACTTTTGACACGATCTGCAGCGCGACGCAGGAGCGTCAGGATGCCGTGGTGGAGCTGTTGCGCGAGCCCCTCGACGTGATGGTCGTGATCGGGGGATACAACTCAAGCAACACCATGTCGCTGGCGGCTCTCTGCTCTGAGAGTGTCAGGACCTTCCACGTGGAGGATGCTGACGACATCGATCCCACCTCGGGCACGATCCACCATCGCCCCCAAGGCGCGAAGGAAGAGGTGAAGGCTTCGGACTGGCTTCCGGGCGCGGCACCGGTTAGGGTGGGAATGACCGCGGGGGCCAGCACCCCCAACAACAAGATTGGCGAGGCTGTTGGCCGAATTTTCGCTACTAGAGGAATCGACCCGAAAACGATCCGATAAAAGTGGTTCCGGTTGTACCAGTATGGCCTCGAATATCGTCTTTCTATTGGAGGGTTTCGGTCCGAGTTGTAGCTTCTTGCAGCGGCTCGAAACTCCTGTTTTGGGGTATCGAAGATGGTTGCAAGGGACACTGAAACTCCGGAGGTTGAATGGACGTGTATGGTTCGGATACCGCCCCTGACGAAGAGGCGGCTGGTACGAGCGGTTCGGAGACGACGCCCGAAGTGGGGAGCTGGTTCCAGCGCGGATCCACCAGTGAGTCCGCGCTAAACGATCGGGGTATCGCGATTCCGGTCAACGCCATGCTCGATCGGGTTCGTGAGGCTGATGCGCTCACCTTCGACAACGAGGAAGAGGACGAGTAAGTCCTGCCTCGTCAGCAAGAAAGGCCACCAATCGGTGGCCTTTTTATTTCAGCTGATCGATTGCCCGTCGAAGGGCAACTGCGAGTTTGCCGGCGTCGTCATTTGCCCAGAAGTGCATGAAATAAAGACGCGGTTCTTCGCCGAGCATGTGCGAGTGAAGCGCGGTGACATCAATCCCGCTCCTGCGAAGGATTGGAATGATACGGTTCACTTCACCCGACTCCATCACGAAGTCGCCGGTGATCGCCGCCCAGCCGCGGCCCGTTGGCTGAAAATTGATAGCAGTCGAGACACCCATCGACGGGGGGACGACCTCTCCATTCATGGTAATGGTCCCGCGTCGTGCTACGCTCACCTGAAAGACGCCTCCATTCACTTTTCCGGCATAACCGAGCGTTCGATGAAGGAAGGCAGTATCGAGACCAAGCGGCGAGCTCGTGCTTGGCGCCGGTGGGGGTGGCGGTGGAGTCTTCGTGAGATCCAGTGCGCCTCTAATCGCCGTCGCGATCCTGGCTGCGTCACCATGCGCGGCGATGTGGACGTACACAATGCGGGGGGATTCGCGGAGCAGGTGGTTGTGCACCGCGGTCGCCTCAACGTCCCTCTCTTCAAGCGCGCCGATCACGGGCTCGACCTCGGGTTCGGTGAGAACGAGATCGCCCATGACCATCGCTTCGTTGATGCCGGTCCGCTTGAATCCGACCCAGGACCCAAGCGCCAACGCCGGCATCACTCTCACGCCAGCGACCGTCACCTTGAGGTCGGCGCGTGGAAAACCGTATTTCATCACGCCATCGGATTGGAGCGCGCCTCCTCGACCGATGGCGCTTGTTACCGCAGTCCAATCATCCGGTCGCAGGGTGACCTGCGAATTCGCGACGCCCGCGACAAACAAAACGCCTGGCAGCGCCAGACAGAAGCATCTCCGCATAAGCCCTCGCAGTTGGTGAGGATAGTCGGCTCCTTTTACGGGTGGCCTACTCTCCGGCCGCGCGCCGGCGCCTGGATCGCCGCGTCGAGGCAGTCTTCTTCCTGCTGATCGGAACGACACCCACTTCGGCCGCGGGCTCGACTTCGGCAGGAGCGGCGGGTACTGTGCGCGGCTGCTTGTAGACGAAGCGTTTGCCCTCGTAGTTCCGGAAGATCACTTCGTCGTCCGTGATCTGCTCGAGGTACTCGGGAAGGAGGGGAACCTTGCCCCCGCCGCCCGGTGAGTCGATGACGAATTGTGGAACCGCGAGGCCGGATGTCCAGCCGCGCAACGCCTGCATGATCTCGAGGCCTTTCTGCACCGTGGTGCGGAAGTGCTCGCCGCCCGCCACTTGGTCGGCCATATAAAGGTAGTAGGGCCGCACGCGCGCCTTTAGCAGCTCGTGCATCAGCTTCATCATCACCTTCGGATCATCGTTGACACCCTTGAGCAGCACCGTCTGGCAGCCGAGCGAGACCCCGGCCCTCGAGAGGCGGTCCAGGGATGCGACGGCGGCTGGTGTCAGCTCGCTTGGGTGGTTGAAGTGGGTGTTCATGAAGATCGGATGATACTTCTGCACCATCTCGCAGAATTCCGGCGTGATGCGCTCCGGGAGGTGGGAGGTGATGCGGCTTCCGATGCGGATGATCTCGATGTGAGGGATGGCACGAAGTTGCTGGAACAGATACTCGAGCCTCCGGTCGCTCAGCATCATCGGATCGCCGCCGCTCATGATGACGTCCCTGATCTCCGTGTGCTCGCGGAGATACTGGAACGCCGAGTCGTACTGGTTGAGCGGGATCTTCTCCGGATCGCCGACCTTGCGGCGGCGCGTGCAGAACCGGCAATAGGTGGCGCAGATCGGGCTCACGAGAAACAGCGCGCGGTCCGGATACCGGTGCGTGATGTTCGGCACCGGGGAGTCTCCATCTTCATCGAGCGAATCGATTACACCGTCGACGACGTCCAGCTCCTCCACCGTCGGGATATACTGCTGCCACATCGGATCGCCAACTTCTTTGATCTGGTCGAGCGCGGCCGGAGTGATTCGCATCTGGAAGTTGTCGAAGGCCGGCTTCAGCGCCTCGACGTCGATGACGTCGTGCCCGAACTTGTCGGCCAGCTTCTCCAGGTTCGCGATGCTCTGATCCTTGATGATCTGTTGCCAATCGCTCATTCGTGCACCACTCCGGCCCGGTGAGGGGCGTTGCATATGATCGGACTCCGCATCAACCGAGTCCGGACAGCCGGAGCGTCTTCACCCACCGCTCCGCGTAGTTCTCTCCGCGCTTGGCGAGCGCGTGATCGCAGATTCGCCGAACCAAGTCGGAGTAGCCGAGGGTGGCCACACCGGCCATGCGCGCAAGCCCGGCGTTCGGCGAGATATCGGGATTGGCGTTCACCTCGAGGAGCCACGGGCGTCCGGACTGGTCGATGCGAAAATCGCAGCGGCCGTATCCCTCTCCACCGACAACGCCCCAGGCAGTGCGAGTGATGGCGACGAGCTCACTGACGAGCTCCTCGGAAAGATCGGCGGGACAAGTTGGCGTCGCGCCCCGATCCTCGTCGCTCCCGGTCTCCCACTTGGATCGATAAGACACAATGTGCCACATTCCGCGCGGCATCTGGGCGAAATCAATCTCAGCGATCGGCAGGACCTCGTCGCCCAGGATGGCGACGTTCACCTCGCGACCGGGAATGAAGCGCTGAACGAGCACCTCGTCCCAACCCTCGAACATCGCCTCGACTCTGGCCGAGAGCGCCCGCATGCTCCTGACGACAGATCGCTGCTCGATTCCGACCGAAGCATCTTCGGCTACCGGCTTGCAGATGGCCGGGAATCCGACGCTCGTGATCTCTTCGCCGCGCCGCACGTGAGACCAGCGCGGGACCGGTAGTCCGGCCCGGTCGAGCACTCCGTTCACGACGTTCTTCCTGAGAGTGAGCGCGGTCGTCCAGCTCGAGCTGCCGGTGAAAGGAACTCCAAGGAGCTCGAGAACCGAGATGACCATCGGCTCGGGTATGGCCTCTCCGTCGATGCCCTCGCACAGGTTGAAGACGAGATCGAACTTTCCTTTTCGGACGCGCTCGACCCAGCGGCCATCGTTGGTGACGGGGACACGAACGACTTCCGTCGCCCAATCGAGCAACGCGCTCTCGACCGCTTCGATGGAATCGAGCAGCTGGACCTCGGGAGTCTTTCCGAGGGCCGAAAGGCCGTCGAACAGCAAGGCTATTTTCATCGGGTGTTCCTCCGTCTCTTGTCGGTCACGCCGGCCGGCCGGCGGTGAGTGCTGGCTCGCCGTGAGGGATGCTGATCGATGAGAGGGAGTGGTCGAGCACGACTCCCTGTCGCGCGGCCGCGTGCTTCAGACAACTCTGAACGAGCTCCTCATACCCGATCCCGGCCGCTCGCGCAGCTTTCGGCAGACACGAATTGTCCGCTGGATCGGGAAGAATTCCCGGCAACGGATTCACTTCGAGCACGTTTGGCCTTCCGAAAGCGTCGAGACGGACATCGATCCTCGCCCAATCTCTGCAGGCGAGCACACGGAAGGCGTCGAGCGTGACTCGCTCAATAGACGCCTGAAGCTCTTTCGTGATACGCGCCGGACACTGGAAAATGTCGAGCGGATTTTCGGGACGATCCCAGACGAACTTTGCGTCGAAGCTGTAGATCGGCAGCGCACCCTTTGGCAGCGCGTCGAAATTCATCCCGACGATCGGTAGAACCGTCGCTTCGTTTCCGTTGCCGAGAACCGCGCAGGTGAATTCCTTTCCGGGCAGGTATTCCTCGACGAGAACGGGCTGCCGGTAGCTCTCGAGGAGGAAATCGGCCTGTTTGAACAGGTGGGTGCGATCCCAGCAGAGATTGCTATCGGTTATTCCCTTGGATGAACCTTCGTGAAGCGGCTTGACGAAGAGGGGGAACGGAAGCTTTCCGGCCACTGCCTTTAGGCCCTCGAGTTTCTCGACGACCGCGAATTTCGGAGTCGGGATGCCGTGAAAGGTCAGCGTCTCTTTCGTTCTTCCCTTGTCTAGGCAGAGGGCGAGGGTAAAGGGATCGCTTCCAGAGTAGGGGATTCCATAAAACTCGCAAATCGCCGGAACGTGGGCCTCACGGTTCACTCCGTGAAATCCTTCGGCGATGTTGAAGACGATGTCGGGCCTCGCGTGACGGAGCCGCTCGGGAAAATCCGCCTTCGCCTCGAGGCGGATGACATTTCCCAAAAGCGAGAGGGCCGACTCGACCGCCGCGATCGTCGCCGGACTGTCCCATTCGGCGAATTCGTCTCGGGCGATTAGCTCTGCGATGGAAAGGCCAAAGATTTTACTGGGAGGTTCTTCATCGGGGTGCGGAAGTGCCCCGTCTTCCTGACGGCCGCCCTCTGACGACGGGCTGGCGAGCTCGGTTGGCTCCGGTTTTTGGTTGTAGGCGAGAGCGATGAGAGTCATCGACACCCTACAGAAACTCACGCGATCGAATCATGGTGACGAGTATATAAACGCGGGCGATGCTGCGCAATAATTATTCCGCCGTTCTGAAAAAAAGTTTTCGGCAAATTTTTTTTTAAGCCGGCTGAAAGTTTTTCGAGGGAGTTCGCTGTGCTCAAACCTTGTGGTAGACGATCCGCGCCGCTTCTCTCCGATCCTCTGCCTGATAGATCTCGAAATCGGAGAAGAAGCCGGGAGTCTCCTTCTGGAGAAGTTTGAGCATGACGATGGCGCAGCGGCGAATCTCGAGCTCGGCTCCTTCGCTCGAGCGAAGCTCCAGCATCGTTCTCCACGCTCTCGCGTTGGCGGTCACCACGATTTTCGTCTCGGTGGAGTTGGGCAGAACTCCTCGGGCGGCTTCTCTCGCCATCTTCCGGCGGTGGACCTTGTCGGTGATCCAGCCGTAACGCTCCATCAGGTGCTCGACGAGTCGGACGTAGCTTTTTTGCGCTTGGTCGATCTGGGCCCGCCACTCGTTTTCGAGAGTCTGGTCTCCGACGATCGCCGGCGGGACGACAAAATTGGCCTCTGACTCATCGACGTACCGCTGACTCAACTGACTGTAGGCGAAGCCCGCCCGATGTCGGACCAGCTCGTGGGTGAGTGAGCGGCTCACACCCTCCAGAAGAAGTGAATAGTTCGCGTGCTCGAGGACGCTTCCATGCCCCTGCTTCTTGATGTTCTCGAGGTAGTCGCGCGTGGCGCGGTGGGCCGGGTTCTTCTGGCTCATGTAGCAGAGACGTCCGGCAAATTCCGCGAGTCTCTCGCCATCGGTGCTTTCACCGAGCCATTGCACCTTCAAGTGATCGGGCTCCAGAAAGACTGGATGCGCGAGGAGAGTCACTACAGGCTCGGTGAAGTACAAGGGGCTTCTGGGTAGGCAGTGAGCGGCCGGCAGAACTGCGGGCGGCAGAAAGCTAAGGCGATCCTCCGATCAGCGACAGCCGGAACCGATCGTACGAGCGGTCTTTCACCATATCGTCGAGCGCCGTCCTCGCTTTCTCCGGTAGGGGAGGAAGCAAGGGATCGTACCTGATGTCGGCAATCGCTCTCTGTCCAGGAAGCGGAACCTTCACTCCGGGGTTGAAGATGTTCGCCGGATCGAACGCTCTCTTGACGAGAGAGAAGGAGCGGATCGCATCCTTGTGCCAGACGCGGTCGAGAAGCGGAGTCCTGATTCTCCCATCACCGTGCTCTCCCGTGAGAGTGCCACCGAGACGCGCGGTGAGTGCGACCACATCCTCCAGCAAACCGGAAACCTTGTCGCGCCAGTCCGACTGCCTGACATCGATCAACGGGTTTACGTGGACGTGAGCATCGCCGGCATGACCGAAGATCACTCCGCTCACTTCACGCTCTGCCAACGCCTTCCTGACGCCCTGAACGTAATCCGGAAGCTTGGGCGGAGGTACGGCGCCATCCTCGATGAATTGCATCGAGATCGAATGCTCGAGGGCTGAAAGGATTGGACTCGCGGCGTGCCGCAGGTCCCAGAGTTCGTGCTCCTCCTCCGGTTTGAGCGCGACATCGACTCCTCTGGCTCCGGAATCCCTGAACGCCTTGGCGAGCTGCTCTGCCCCAGCTGCCGCGCGATCGGCGGTGTCGGCTTCAACTTCCGCGAGGAGAATCGCGGCCGCGCTCTCAATCCGCTGCTGGAACTTTCCCTCGGCTCTCACCCCGGTAGCGGCGTAGGCGAGAAAGGTTCTGTCCAGCAGCTCACAAGCGCTGGCGCCCGCCTCAAGGGCCTGGGTTGCGGCCGCAGTCGCCTCCTCGAGCGACTGAAAGGCTCCAAGCACACTGCTCGTCGCTACTGGAAGCGGGGAGAGCGTGAGCTGAACCCCGACGATGATCGCGAGCGTGCCCTCGCTCCCGACGAGCAGATCGACCAGATCCGCATTGGTGGCATAATCGTGAATGGCGTAGCCGGAGGATTCCTTGCGGACTCCGAGATGGAGGATCGGCCGCCGCTTGTCCGTCGATACGATCTCCCCATGGACATCGCGCAGAAACCGACCGATGGCGTCGATTCTCCTCGGCGCTGCCTCGCCGCGCGTGATCACCGCGCGATCGCCATCGCTAAAAACGCAGTCGATCGCATTCACCCAGGCACGCGTCGAGCCGTAGCGGAGGGTGTGAGCACCCGAGGCGTTGGTCGCGACCATTCCGCCAAGCGTGCAGAAGCTCCCGCTCGACGGATCAACGGGAAACCGCAGCCCCTTTCTCCTCGCGGCCACATCGAGCGCCGACCACACCACTCCGGGCTCCGCCCAAACTGTCCGGTCCCTCTCATCAATTCGGCCTAGGTGATTGATGCGCGAGAGATCGACCACGACTCCGCTACCGATGGCGCCGCCCGACATGCTGCTTCCCGACCCGCGCGGGATGAGACTCGTCCCCGACTCCGCCGCCCACTTTACGAGGACGACCACATCTTCGGCGTCAACGGGGACGGCAACAGCAGCCGGAATCGCGCGCCCAATGCCCGCCGCCTCGGAATAGACGGCGCGAGCGAGCTCGTCCTCGCGAAAATATCCGCGGAATCCAGGAGCACTCACCGGCCGGCGCTGACTGAACGGAGGGGCATCGGTACCGGGGAGAGCACTAACTCACAGCCCGAGACTGCTCGCCTGTGGCGGAATCGAGGAGTAGTCGTAGAACCCCTTCCCCGATTTCCTGCCGAGCAGACCTCCCAGCACCATTCGCCTGAGCAGGGGCGGGGGAGCGTAGCGGCTCTCTCGATACTCCGCGAACATGATCTCCGCGATCTTATAAGCCGTGTCCAGGCCCACGAAATCGAGAAGCGTGAACGGCCCCATTGGGTGTCCGGCACCCAATTGCATCCCCTTGTCGATGTCCTCGACGGAGGCGACGTTCGATTCCAGCGCTCTGATTGCGTCGAGCATGTACGGAATCAGCAGCAGATTCACGACGAATCCCGAGCTGTCCTTCGCCCGTATCGGCTCCTTGCCCAGCGCCCGCACGAAATCCAGAGCGCGCTGTTCCGTTTCGTCACTGGTCGTAATTGTCCGGACGACCTCCACCAGCTTCATGAGCGGGACCGGATTGAAGAAGTGGAGGCCAAGCATCCGATCGGGGCGTCCGCTCGCCGTCGCCATGGCGATGATCGTCAGGCTCGAGGTATTCGAGGCGAAGATTGCCTCAGGCCGGGCAATCTGATTTAGTTGTGACCAGAGGCGGTTCTTCACATCGAGATCTTCGACCACTGCCTCGATGAAGACGTCGGAGTCCGCAAGATCCTTCAGCTCTGTCACGAACCGAAGATTGCCTAGCGTCAGATCGCGCCCGGCGTCCGTTACTTTGCCGCGCTCGATGCCCTTGGCAAGCGTCGCTTCGATGGACTCGCGAGCCTTCCCACACAGCGCGTCCGAGACCTCGCGCACGGTCGTCGCGAATCCCGCCGCAGCCGAGACTTGGGCAATCCCCGTTCCCATCAGGCCACCGCCAAGAACGCCGACCTTCTTCAAATTCTTCATCGAGCGTCTCGACCCCCCCGGGCGGTTACGCTCTAATCTATCGTCTTGGCGATCGGGCTCGCGAAGAAATCGCTCCAAGCAGTCCGGCGGATTTCTCGAACTCGCCGTGCTCCAGCCGATCGAGGATCTGCTCGAGAGCGAGCTGCACACTGGAGAGCACCCCGCGGTGCGTCCGCGCCACCCTGTAGGCAGCGAATGAGCCGCCGGCAAAGGGGATCATCGCCGAGCCGGCTGCGATGAAGAGCGGCATGTGTGCGACGATCAGTCCCAAGCCGATGACCCCGCTTGCGGCGGCGCCCATCGCCCCGAGAAACCCGCCGATTCCGACACGACGCGCTCTGCTGGCGTGAATGTCTGCGTCGAGCCGTACGACGATACGCGACGCATCGACCGGGAGTACCGTCGCTGAGACCTGGCCCGCCTCCATCAAATAGTAGCCGCGGCCGCTGACGTTGACCGTGCGTCTCAACTTGCCGAAAAGCCCCCGCTGGGGTTCCCAGGTGATTCGATCAGCGAAGCGTCGCTGTACCTGCAGGCATTCGTCGCGCAGCATCCAGGCATCGATCGTCGCGAGGATGTCGCGCGGAGTTCCGGGAACGGTCCTCGTCGCAGTCGCGAATCCCGCGCCTGCTACCTGGGCCACGACGCCGCGCTCCTCGGGCACCTTGATGCGTGTTCTTTCCTCGGCGAGCGCCTGATTGAGCGTCGCGGGGCTGAGGCCGACCTCGTTTCCTATGTCGAGGAGCTGAGTCTCGCTGATGAGATCGCCGGACTCGGGAAGCGCGCTCGCCCCCTGGAGCTCCGCGGCCCGCGCGAGGACGCGCTCGAGCGCCTGGCGATCCAACAATGTCTGCCGGCCGGGAACTGGCGTGGGCAGCGGAGACTTCTCATCGGCCATGCAGAATTATATCTGCTTAAATCCCCCCAAGTACGATGTCCAGCTGGCGGACGAGGGCGTCGCGAATCGTGTCGGGGAGTGCGAAGGCCGCCGTGAACGCCGACTGTACATTCGCGCCTGTCGGCCGGTTGACTGCCTTCAAATAGTAGCGCATGTAACCGTCGAGGATCTCTGGCGTCGTGCGCTGAATGAGTAGTGCTCCGGCGCGCACCGACGCGGTGCTCTGGTAGCGCTCAGCGAGTCCACTGCGCCGCTGTTCCGGCGTGATGTTGTCGGACACGGCGGTATTGGCGATTCCGCCAACCGCTTCGTGCGTGATCACGTAAATCGCGTCCACCGCATCGCTAGACCGCTCGGGGAAGGTGACGGTGATGATGTTCGATTGCTTACCATTCGTTTGTGATCGGCCTTCGCCGTCGAGCGGCAGTGAGAGCAGGATTTCACCTTGGGCCTGCTGAGTGTTGTTGAGAAACCTTTGCATGCGCGGCCGATGGGTTCGCTGCCAGAGCGTATCGACGAGATCGAGCACGTTGCTTCGCTCGCGTTGCTGCTCCACCCAGTACGAGTGGTAGAATCGGGTGCTTTCGTCGTTGAGGGACTGGACGAAGAGGCGGAGCCAGTCCCGGTCGGCACCGGTCGGAAAGTAGGCGGCGAGAAAAGCGATCGCGCCCGCCTGCTGCTGCGATGAGGCGGCACGCGGATCCCCGCCCGCGCGAAAGAAGAGATCAACGGTCTGGGTGAGATCGCTCCACGAGGCAAATGAGAGCGGTACGAACTGGGCGTTAATGAGCTGTGGGTTCACCGCGAGTCTCGCGCGGAGCCTGTCCCGATTAGCATCGAGCTGGGAGACGACGTTCGCCCGGTTCTTGAGAACGATCATGTCGCTGCTGTATCCGCGTCTGAAGAAAGGCACGAAGGTAGTGTCTTCCTGGAGCATTGCGTATCCATGTAGCCAAAGATCAACGTGCTCCCGCGTCTTGACTGGCCAAACTATGCCGGACGCGATTGGGCCGGCCGTCGGACCGGGCCCCCCGTTCGTCGCTGTTCCGCCGCTGCCACCACCAACCGAGGCACAGGCGGCAACGAATGCGGTGGCCGACGCCAATCCGAACAATCTCACTAGTGGCTTCATGATTTCCTCGTTCGCTGCGGCGAGCGCAGTCTATTGAATGGATTCAACAACGACGGCGATTCCCTGACCCCCGCCGATGCACGCGGTGCCCAACCCATACCGCTTGCCCCGAGCACGTAGTGCATGCAGTAGGTGGGCCGTTATTCGCGCTCCCGACGCAGCGAGCGGATGGCTCAACGCAATGGCGCCGCCATGCACGTTGAGACGGTCGCGGGGGAGCGAGAGCTCGCGCTCAACCGCACAGGTCTGGGCCGCGAAAGCCTCGTTGACTTCGATCAAGTCCATGTGCTCGATGGACAGTCCCGCCTTTGCCAGCGCCGCTTTCGAAGCTGGAACCGGCCCGATCCCCATCAGCGCCGGATCCACCCCCGCCACGCCCCACGACACAAGCCGTCCGAGCGGCTTAAGCTTGCGCTCCCGCGCAAACTTCTCACTCGCGATTACCATCGCGGCGGCCCCGTCGCCGATGCCCGATGCGTTTCCCGCCGTCACTACACCGCCCTTTCGAAACACTGGCTTGAGTGCGCTCAGCTTCAGCGCCGTCGTGTCGGGGCGCATGTGCTCGTCGGCGACCATCTCCTCGATCGCTCCAGTCTTGGGATTGGGGATAGGAACCGGAATCACTTCATCCTTGAATACGCCTTCATCCCAGGCCGCCTTCGAGAGTTGCTGCGATCTCAACGCAAACTCATCCACTAAGCGGCGATCGAGCTTGTACTTGTCGGCGAGATTCTCTGCCGTTTCTGCCATGGCGAGGCCGACGTAGGAATCAGTGAGGCCCTCCCACAATACGTCCTCCATCACTGGCGCCTTGCCGAGGGGCGTGCCCCAGCGGAGTCCCCGGGTGACGTGGGGCGCCTGCGACATTGACTCGGCTCCGCCAACGAGGCACACCTGGGCGTCGCTGAGAATGATCTCCTGGGCGCCGCTCACGACGGCTTGAAATCCAGAACCGCAGAGGCGGTTGAGAGTGAGCGCCGAGGTCTCCTGGCGACACCCCGACTTGAGTGCAACGTGGCGCGCGAAGTAAATGGAGTCGCTCGTCGTGTAGAGAACGTTGCCGAAGATCGTCTGATCGACATCGGCCGCTGTGATTCCGGCTCGGCTGATGGCACCCCTCGATGCGTGGACGGCAAGATCGACGGGAGAAATTCCTTTCAGCTTTCCGCCAAATGTGCCGAATGGCGTTCGGACGGCGGAAAGAAAAACTACACCTGAGTGCTGGGGCTGATCACGCATGGCTCTGTCCTGAATGGTACCGCACGCTTAACCGCGGTTCGGCGGCATGGAAAGCTAACTGAGCGACAGGTCACCCCTTAGCCCGACCGAAGCGAGGAGGGCAAAGCCTGTGCGCGCGAAGCTGTTCTGCTCCTGCGCTACGCGCACAATTCGAGCTCAAGGCGCGCGTATCACGCAGTGCGATCGCTCGCGCCATGCACCAGCGATCGAATCGGACGACTCCAACTCACTGCTCGATCAAGGTGACCGCACGCAGACGAAATGCCGCCCTGACTTCTTCGTCAGTGACCCGCCCGCAGCCCTGAGGTATCGACTTAAGCTTTTTTCCCACAGTTGACGCAGAACTTCCAAACGGGATCCAGCTCTGCCCCGCATCCCGCGCAGTGCTTCGCCGCGAGATTCTGTCCGCAATGGGGACAGTAGATGGCCGTACGGCCCTCCGGCAGCGTGCCTCCGCAGAACTTGCAGCCAACGGGCGCCTCGGTCGCCGATAGACCCGGCACGACGAACGAGGTACTCGTCTCCGCAGCGGTGCCTCCGTCGCCGTTCCCTGCTCGGCCAGTGCGGCCGATCGCGTAGCCACCCGCGTTCTGTGCCGGGATTGCGACACCGAGTTTCTCGAGCGCGTCGGGGGCGAGAGTGATCCTGGCTTCGGCGTAGTCGCGAAAGGCTCCCACGTCCGCGTGGGGGGACGCGAGCTCCTTTTTCAGCCGGTCCTGCATCGCCTGGTCAGCACGGATGTAACCCTTTTCGCCCGAGAGTAGCCGAGATAGCGCGGCCTCATAGTCCTGATTTGTCTCGATGCCAAGGTCCCGACGATAATGCCGATAAGGGACGAGGGTGTCATACAGCTCCTGCACCGTGAACGGCACACTGAGATACTCGGCGTGTCCGTCCCGGATGTTGTGAACCAGGCGCTGAAAAAGTCGGTCTAGGTCGTCCATGCTCGCTTACTCGGCCGGAATGTTTGAAGATCGGGAAATGGGGCCATAGCCTTCAAGTGGACGATCCCTTCCTTCTGCTTCGCCACCCAGTGGTCGAACTCAGATTGCCGTAATCCCGCTGAGTTCAGCTGTTCCGCGGCCGCGCGGGTCGCTAAGAAATTCGCGTATTCGTTTTGTGGCTGCCCGTTGTGGCCGCGCACCCACCTCCACTGGACCTCGTGCTCGGACGCCGAGGCGACCGCCTCTTTCCACAGCTCCAGGTTCTCAATTGCTCCGCCTTTTCTCTTCCACCCGCGTTGGATCCACGAAGCAACCCAGGAATCCATTCCTTCGACGATGTACTTGGAGTCGCTGGTGAACAAGACTCGGTACGAATTACCGCGGCGAGAGATCTCACGAAACGCTTCGATTACGGAGCGGAGAGCCATGCGGTTGTTCGTCGTGGCGGGCTCGGAGATCCAGTAGTCGCAGCGCGTCACCTCATTGGATTTTGGATGAAGCCATTCGATCAGTCCGCCCGCGCCTCCGGGGTTGTCGCCATCGCGCCCGTTCCCCATGCACGACTCGTCGGCGTAGATCGCGACCAAGTCCCCGGGCTGGGCGCGTGTCACTTCACCACCTCGAAGCTGTCCATCTCATCGAGGTAGAGAGTGATTTGGTCCCCGGTGGTCGGATGCGTTGCCTCGACCGCTTCACGGCCGCTGATCATGCGCAATCGGGTGGGAACCACGACGTACTCCGTTCCCCGACGAAAGGCAGAGATCCTTCGGCCGTTGGTGATTGCCCGCTCGAGAACGTCGTATTGCTTATGAGTCCACTGCGCCACTCAACAGCCTCCTCCTATCCGTTCTAGACGGTCTCGTCACACCATTCGCGGACGACGCGCGTAAGCACCCGGGTGGCAATATCTATCTCTTCGATCGGTACGTACTCCTCGGCGGCGTGGGCCAGACCGATGTCGCCCGGACCAAAGCAGATAGTCGGAATTCCCGCTTCGTTGAGAAGCGCTGCGTCGGTCCATGCTGAGAGGCCCTCAACGCTGACTGGCAGCTCCTCACGCTCGAGCGCGCCACGCAGTCTCTCCACGATCGGCGCGTCCACCGGCACATCGCTCGGAAGCTGCGCGGTACTCAATGTAACTCGCGCGTCGAACCGAGGGTGCTTCGAGCCGACGGCGGCGCACGCGTCCGTAATCTCCTGGAGCGCCCGCTCGACTGATTCGCCGGGAAGGGTGCGTCTTTCGATTGCCAGGTTGCACGTTTCAGGATAGGTGGACATCCCGACTCCGCCCTGGATTTTCGAGGCATGGAGCGAGCCGCGGCCGAGCAATCGATGGCGCGGACCGGACTCGCGCGTCCGCTCCAATTTTTCCAGTTCCGCCAGAAGGAGGCCGGCGTGCGTGATCGCGTCGACCCCGATGTCGTACCGGCTGCCGTGCGCCGCCCTTCCGGTAAAGGCGACGTCGATCCAGACGAAGCCCCGATGCGCGGCACAAATCGCCAACCGCGTAGGCTCAGTGATGATCGCCGCCTCGGCGCGAACGCCGCCGGCGAGCAACGCCCGCATACCGAGGCTCTCATATTCTTCGTCGGCGACGGCGGTGATCAGAATCTGGCGGCGGGACGCATCACGCGCGCCTTTTACGGCTGCGGCGCACATCGCCGCGACACCGCTCTTCATGTCCGCGGAACCGCGGCCATAGATGCGATTGCCACGAAGCTCGGCGCTGAATGGCGCGTGGACCATACCCTCGATGCCGACGACATCTAAATGACCGTTGAGCATAAGAGCAGGCGCATCGCGCGGCCCGATGCGAGCACTAACGTTGGGCCGTCCCGGAGCGCTTTCCGTCACTTGTACTGAAAATCCCCACTCATCCAGGATCCGCGCCAAGGTACGAGCGCACTCTCCCTCGCCGGGCGAGCCCGGAGAGAGGGTGGGATTTCTGGAATCGATTTGTATCAGTGCGCGGGCGAGCGCGACTGCATCGCCGCGCGGGATGGGCACTGTCTACCTTCTTTTCGTGGTCTTGCCTGACGCTTTGGGCTTGGACTTGGTCGCGGACTTGACGGGGTGCTTCTTGGTGGCGGGCTTCATCGTCGGCTTTTTCGCGGCCGGCTTCTTGGCGACAGGAGCGTGCTTGACCGCGTGCTTGGCTGGAGCAGTCACCTGTCGGGCTGGCGCGGCATGCGGATGCGCCGCGTGCGGATACGCGCCATGAGAAGATTCCGCTTTTGGAGGGGCGGACTTGGCGGCGGGCTGCGCCGGCGGCGTGAAAGGCTTTCTCTTCGCGTGTGACGCCTCCACCTCGCGCATCAGTTTGTCGGCCTCCTCCTGGGTCATCTGGCCCCGACGAACCATGTATTGGAGAAGATCACGCGCGCTCTCGAGGACTAGTCCCGTCAATCCGGCTGCGGCGCCGACCACGTCTTTCATGGCTGCCGCCATCTTGCTACCCGCCTCCAGGCTGATCTCATGCGCCTTCGCTGCCATCTCGGCAACGGTATCTTTTACATCAGCTCCGCGATGGCCAGGGCTTCGCCTCGGCGGGACGGGCGGCGTCGCAGGCGCGCCGACCCCGGCAGCAGGGGCGGCAGCAGGGGCGGCAGCGGGAGAGGCAGGAGCGGGTGCTGGTGCAGTAGCAACTGCAGCTGGCTTTTCTCTATCAGACATTTATGGGCTCCGGTCAGCGCAAAGGGGTGGTGCTGACGGGTGTCAAATCACAGAAGTATTGCCTAGCCCCAAGAGAGGCTCGAACGGCGCTAAGTATATGATTTTTCGTGACTAAAACAAGGTGGGGTGACCTGTCTTCGCCGGGAATCGGAATCGCGGCCCCTTTGGCACTTTATCGTACAGCAATAACGCATCAAAACGCCAGCAACCCGACATCCAAGCCAAATGAAGCTAAAAGTCCTCGATCTGAGCCGAGTGCTCGCTGGCCCCATTTGTTCGATGATGCTTGGGGAGATGGGAGCCGACGTCATCAAAGTGGAGCGCCCGGGGGAAGGGGA
>JABXNS010000164.1_pt1 | contig 17449 bp, 15 predicted proteins | sample 7301101 | NCBI WGS metagenome assembly JABXNS01 (sample SAMN14449646, study PRJNA615230) | soil metagenome | isolation source: soil from bare, unvegetated metal-rich iron-sulfur acidic spring small-cell... | place: Canada: Paint Pots Mound, Kootenay National Park, BC | collected 2017-05-25 | reverse complement strand
GGCTCGGTGTTTTTGTCGGCATGTATTGTCTGATGCCCCTCTTCCTTCTTACGAATAACACTTCGTGCACGGGCGTGCGCGTACTGGAGATACGGCCCGGAATTGCCCTCCAAGCTTACTGAATCGTGCGGATTAAAAATTATATCAGCACCTAACCGTTGTTTTACAAAGGCGTATTTCACTGCCCCTAGCACGACGTCATCGTCGTCTTTGCCAGTTGCCTCACGGTTTGCTTCGGCCACGATTTCCAGGACGTCAGCCGCTCTGAGAAAATTACCTTTGCGCGAGCTCATCTTGACTCCGCCGGCGAGTTTGACATTACCATGCGTCAAATGGGTCGTACGCTGGGCTAGCTGGGGCGCAAACTGTTCGATGCTTTTAAGTACCACTTTCATATATTCAACAATGTCATTGCCGGTAATGATAATTGACTTATCAAACTTATAGTCAGCCCACTTTTTCATTATCAGGCCGACTTCTTTACCTTCATAGGTAGGTAGACCACGTGAATTAAGAAACACCCGGGTGTGCAAACCATATGGTTCACCGCGAAACACGATTGCTCCATTACTTTCCTCATAGACACGGTGCTGTAGCTGTTCTTTTACAGTAGCTACACCAATTGGAGCTGTTTGGCTCTCCGGGTAAAACTTTTCAAACGGGGCAACGCCGAGCTGTTGGTAAAATAGTTTGAAGTATTCATAACTCCAGTCGCGACAGGCCCAGTAAGTTTGAGCGAAGTTGCTTTCATGGTCATTAGTCTCATGTAGTTGATAAACTCTCTCGTTAAAACCCACAATCTGAGCTTTTGCTATTTCATCATTATAAGCACTATTGCCCTCAATGTAGCGGTCGGCCATATATGCTGCCCGGTCATTTAAGGATTTGTTAGCAATGTCTTTCATAATAAATTGCCAAGCTACAGCTTCGTCTAGCTCAGGCCCACCTGCGTGGCGCATAATGCCCCACATTGTCTTGCCGACATGCAGACCGACATCACCACCAAAATTGACGCGGTGAACTGTAGCACCAGCAACTTGCAGCAAGTCGCCAATGGCATTACCGACTATAGTTGTGTATAAATGGCCGGCATGTAGCACTTTGAAAGGGTTAGGGTCAGAATATTCAACTACAATATTTTGACCTTCCAGCAACTTGGTCGGTTTTTCATTTAAAGCAATTAGCAAACTTTGATCACTAAGCTTAAGGTTAATAAATCCTGGATTAGCTACCGTGACTTCACTAATCTGGTCGGCTAGATCTTCGCGTATTTTTGCTGCCAGTACTTCGCCTATTTCGTGAGGGTTTTTGCCAATTTGCTTAGAAAGCTGCAGAGCGATATTAGTAGCAAAATCGCCAAACTGCTCCTCAGGCCGTGTAAGCTCAACCCCAATCTCAATGTCAAATACAGCTCTAACCGTAGTTGCAACTTTTTGCTCTAACTCAGCCTTCATTGCACTTAGTGTAACAGATTGACCGTAGAGGCTGGTCACAAACGATGACCATCAAGATTTGATTAAGTAAAAATCGGGAACATGGGCTAGGCTCTACTAGCTAAGGCCAGCGGCGGGATCAAAGTCAAGCATCAGGTTCATGTTTTGAACGGCTTGGCCAGATGCACCTTTAATTAGGTTATCGATGGTCGAAACTATTACCAACTGGTTGTTCTCATCAATTTCAAAACCGCCTATGCAGCAAAGATTGCTCTTTTGGGTGTCTCGTATCTGGGGTATGCCCTTACTTATTTTTACAAACACTGAGTCTTTATAGAAATCCTGGTACATTTCAAATATTTTTTCCACAGCAATAACTTCTTTCAGCAATACGTGTGCCGTACACATCGAACCTTGAAAGGCGTCAATGACATGCGGCGTAAAGCTAAGCGGCGTTTTAACAAATTGCTCAATTTCGTATTTATGACGATGGCGAGTCAGGTTATAAGCTATCAAGTTATCTTTAATGATGCCGGGGTCTTTGGCATAAGGACTTTCGCGCCCCGCACCTGACCAGCCACTTTTACAGTCTAAGACAATATATGAAGCGAGCGCTTGAATGGGATAAATAGCTAAGATAGCTGAGGTAGCGTAACAGCCTGGATTGGCTACCAGACGAGCTTGTTTGATATCAAGCGCGAATAACTCTGGCAATCCGTAGACAGCCTTAGTGCTGGGGTCGACGTGCTCACGGTTATATACTTGTTCGTAAGTTTTGACGTTTGCAAAGCGGTAATCAGCGCTAAGGTCAATGACTTTTATGGTTTCATCCAGCTGGTGGATGGCGTCCATTGATACCCTATGCGGCAGAGCGGAAAAAATCAGGTCCGGCTTTAAATTGTTAATCTCTTCAAGGGAATACTTAGTGTAGGTTTCTGGACCGTCATAATCCGGATATAGTGAACTTACTGACTGTCCAGCAAAATTTCGGCTATTTAGAGCCACTATTTCAAGACCAGCGGGATGATTCTTAAGTAATTTTAGAAGTTCGTGTCCTGCGTAACCACTTGCGCCTAAAATGCTAATTTTCTTCATAATTGCATAGCCTTTTCTAAAATCGCCACGCCGACATCAGCCTGTTTTTTACTTAGAGTCAGCGGCGGCAGAAACCTGATAACATTTGGGGCCGGTGTATTACATATTAAACCGGCTGCCAGAGCTCGGCTAACAATATTAGCAGCTTGATCTTTTTTTAGAACTATACCAAGCATCAAGCCCTGGCCACGCACCTCACTTATCATGTCGCGGCTAGCCATACTAAGTAGCTGATGCTTTAGGTACTCTCCAACTTTGGCAGCGTTGTTAGCTAAGTTGTGATCCTCGATATATTGAATGGTTGCCAGGGCGGCGGCTGCCGATAAGCTGTTGCCGCCTAATGTCGAACCGTGATCGCCCGGCCCGAGCTCAAAGTTTGACAAACAGGCACCTATCGGCACGCCATTAGCCAGACCTTTAGCAACAGTGACAATGTCTGGCACAATACCTTCGTGCTCATAGGCAAAAAACTTGCCTGTCCGGCCGACACCGGTCTGGACTTCATCGACAATCATTAATATGCCTGCGCTATCACATAGTTGCTGGATGGCTTTCAAAAAGCCCTGTTTAGGCACTACAATGCCAGCTTCACCCTGAATAGGCTCAACAATAATGGCAGCTGTTTGGTCGTTAATTAATTCTTTGAGCCCTGCTATGTCATCATAGTTGGCAAACTTTACTAATGGTGCTAGTGGTAGAAAAGGCCGCTTGTATTGGTCGTTCCAGGTTAGGGCCAGACTACCGGTAGTCCGACCATGGAAAGCATTCTTGAAGGCAATAAACTCTGATTTACCAGTGACTTTTTTAGCCAACTTAATCGCTGCTTCGTTACTTTCAGCCCCTGAGTGACACAGGAAGCACTTTTTCAAGCAAGACAGGCTGGCTAATTCCCTAGCTAGCAGTACTTGTGGCTCGGTGTAATAGAGATTCGATACACTGGTCAGCTTACGGGCTTGATCAGATATGGCCTTAGCAACTACAGGATTAGCATGACCAACTGAACAGGTAGCAATGCCCCCAAAGAAATCGAGATACTTTTTACCTTGCTTATCGTAGACATAGCAGCCCTTTCCCCGCTCCATAACAACGTCCGCCCGTCTGTAAGTCGGCATCAGGTACTGGTGTTCAAGTTCTTTTACTTCGTCGCTTTTCATCTTACAAACTCCGTGCCGACTCCTTCATCAGTATAAATTTCCAGCAGCAAGGCTCGGGGAATAGTGCCATTAAGTAAGTGAGCTTTATGCACACCATGGCTGGCGGCATGTGCACAGGCGCGTACTTTGGGAATCATCCCTCCGGTTACCACGCCAGTTTCTATATAATGCTCGACATCCTTAACATCTACATGCTTGATACGCTGGCCATTGTGATCAAGTACCCCATCAATATTAGTTAGGATAGTTAGCTTCTCGGCTTTGAGGGCTTCAGCGATCTTCGTGGCGGCGGTGTCGGCGTTAATATTATGTGCCTGCCCCTGTTTATCGGCACCTAAGCAGGAAACAACCGGTACAATTCCGTAAGCCAAGGTCTTTAATAATAGCAAGGTGTCAACTTTAACAATATCTCCAACGTGACCTAAACGCTTATCACGCTGCTTGGTCAGCAAAACGCCCGATGTGCAATCCTGAGCCCTGACGCCAATCTTTTTAAGACCATTGACGCATTGTCTATTGATTTGCTTTAAGCTCTGTATGACAACTCCCAGGGTAGCGTAATCGGTTACTCGCAAGCCATCAATAGTCCGCCTAGGTATACCCTGCTTCTTAAGCCCAGCGTCAATTCTAGGTCCACCACCATGGACAATCACAATCTGCAGCCCTAGTTGCGTTAATACACTAATATCTTCGAATACTGAGACCTTAAGAGCTCTACTCTCCATGGCATTTCCACCGTATTTAATGACAATTATCTTGCCCTCGAACTGCTTGATGTACTTAGCAGCCTCGATCAGTGCATCAGCTTTTTTTGAAGCTTCTGGTGTAAACATATGCACTAGGTAGTATACTCGGCGTTTATTTTGATATATGCCTCGCTCATGTCACAGCCGTAAGCGTCAGCCATGAATTCACCCTGATTTAAATTAATGGTGATGACTATTTCGTCATTGGACTTCATTATACTAACTAGCTTTTCTTCATCATAGTCAGTTGCCGCCTGACCATTTTTAACGATTGGCTCTTGGTTTATCGATATTTGCAGCTTGGCCTCGTCTAAGTTAACAGCACCACTATTGCCGACTGCCATCATTAACCTACCCCAATTCGGGTCATTACCATACACTGCCGTCTTAACCAGGTTAGACGTAACGATGGCTTTGGCGACCTTACGGGCATCCGCTTGATTTGCAGCGCCACGGGCTTCGCTAATGATCAGTTTGGTAGCGCCTTCGCCGTCCCTGGCGATCATTTTAGCTAGCTCCTGACAGACATATGTTAGGGCAGTTCGGAATGTCTCAACACTTACTCCTTTCACTTTGCCATTGGCCATAACGATAGCCATCTTTGACGTTGTGGTGTCCCTATCAATACTCATCATGTTGAATGATTGGTTCACGGATTGCTTTAGCACCTCTTGGAGCGTATGACCGCAATATCGACATCTGTAGCGATAAACGCTAACAGGGTAGCCATATCCGGTGAAATCATACCCGCTCCTTTGGCAGTGGCGGCGATCTTAAAATCGTCGACTTGGATGCAGATTTCTTTTTTAACGGTATCTGTAGTCAGAATAGCTTCGGCAAAATCGCCATTGGGGCTGAGTTCCTGCTTAATTCCTTTAATGCCGGCGGCGATCTTATCCATAGGCAATTGTGGGCCGATTAAACCAGTCGAAGCAACTAATACGTCGGTTCGCTTAATACCGAGTTCGGTAGCAGCCAGCTGGGCGGTATCGAAAGCGTTCAGCTGGCCCTGTTTACCGGTAGAGACATTAGCAATACGGCTGTTGACGACAATTGCTTGAGCCCGCTGATCAGACAGATGGCTTTGGTTCACATATAGCGGTGCGCCCTGAATCTTGTTTTTCGTATAAACCGCCGCGGCCGTGCAGACAACGTCACTATAGAGTAAAGCAAAGTCCTTCTCATCTTTTTTAATACCGACGTGTTTGCCGACGGAAGTAAAGCCTGCAATATTACCAAAGCTGCCCTCTAGGTGCTTCATGACAACAGCTCCAATACTACGGCCTTCTGGGCATGAAGGCGGTTTTCGGCCTCCTGGAAAACCGCCGATTGCTGGCCGTCAATAACTCCTGGCGCGACTTCTTTGCCTCGGTAGGCCGGCAGACAGTGCATAAAAATAGCCTTTTGATCGGCTAGAGCCATCAGTTCTTCAGTAACTTGAAAAGGCGCCAAAGCCTTCAGGCGCTTAGCTGCTTCAGCTTCTTTGCCCATGCTTACCCAGGTGTCTGTGATGACGACTTGAGCACCGACAACAGCTTTTATAGGATCGTTAAAATGCTTAGTGCGTGGCGTGAGCTTACGTATTGTCTTGGGCATTTCGTAGTCTTTGGGAGCCGCAATCCTAAGTTCCATGCTAAGGAGTTCGGCCGCCAAGGCCAGCGAATTGATGACATTGGCATCAGCATCACCTAGATAGGCTAGTTTTAAGCTATCAAAGGTCTCGAAATGTTCATATATTGTTTGTAGATCAGCCAGAGCTTGACAGGGATGCTCTAGATCTGTCATGGCGTTAATGACCGGCACGGTTGAATACTCAGCCAGCTCCACTACCGCTTTGTGGCTAGAAACACGGGCTGCAATAACATCAACCATACTGCTGATCACTATGGCTGTGTCATGAATCGTTTCACGAACGCCCAGCTTAATATCGTCAGGGGCTAAATAAACTGCATGGCCGCCCAGCTGCGTCATACCAACTTCAAATGACAGGCGGGTTCGCAGGCTAGACTTATCAAAAATCATAGCCATACTCTTATTTAACAGCGGTGAGTTGGTATCTATGGGCCGTTTCTTAAGTTTAATTGCCTGCTTGACCAGAGCTTTTATCTCGGCCGCTGAAAGATCTGTTATCGACAAAAGGTGCTTTGCTTTCATAGTTTCATGGCCTTTCTTTACAGTCTCTGTGGTACTTAGTCGAGCTTATGTAACTCTAGTTTAACCTGATTGTAGGCATCACGAAATGGTATGCCGTTACTCACCAGTTTATCAATTTCGGTAACACTCAGCATCTCCTGGGTTATGGCACTCTTCAGTCGAAGCTCATTGATCTCAAGTGACCGAGCCGCGGCTAATATAACTTCAAGAGTGGACTCTGCCGTAGTGAATGCTCGCAGCGTAATACCTTTGGTTAATTGTAAATCTCTTTGATAGCCGCTGCCCATCCCGCTCGATATGGCGTGGAGCTGCCCGGTGTACGAACCAAAGGCATGAGCATGACCACGCATGATCTCAAACAGATCATAGTTATGCTTATGTGGCATTATTGATGAGCCGGTCGTAAATGATTTGGGCAAGCTAAAGAAACCAAACTCCTCGGTCGTAAACAGTAGCATATCTTGGGCAAACTTACCTGCTAAAACCATAATAGGCATCAGCGCTTGGACAGCTATCAGATCAAACAAACCTCGCGATAGACCACAGTACATTGAATTGGCTTGGGTTTTACTAAAACCGAGAGTTCTAGTGGTATGTTCACGGTCAATGCCGACGTTTACGCCGAAGCCAGCTGCTGAACCCAAAGGATTTTGGTCGATGGTTTCGAGAGTAGCTTTAAGGATTTTCTGAGAATCGGCAAAGCCAGCAGCGAAAGAATCTAACCAAAGACTAACCGTTGTCGGCATAGCCTTTTGTAAATGTGTGTAGCCTGGCATTGGTATGTTACCGGCTTTTTTGCCAGCCTTAGTTAAGGCTTCTACTACCTTATCGGTCAGTTCCATAGTCTGCTTGAGGTTGTCTTTAAGATACAGCCGCATCATAACCAGTGATTGGTCATTTCGGCTTCGTCCAGTGTGCAATTTTTTACCTATATCGCCCAGTTTGTTAGTCAAGTGTTGCTCAATGGCTGTGTGGCCATCTTCCTGGCTTTGCACTATCTTGAAATTACCCTTGGACCACTGCTCGTGAAGCTCATCTAAGGCTTCTAGCAGTTTTTGTAATTCCTGACCATTTAAAATACCGACAGACTGTAGCATTAAGGCATGCGCCTTGCTGGCTTCTATATCGTAGCCTAGCAGTTTTTGATCTTTTTTATAGTCATCGCCAACCGTGTAGGCTTCTATCAGCGGATCGAGGCCAGGCCCATTGTCTGTTTGCCATATTTTCTTCTTATTCATCTTAAACACTCCTTTTTTACATTAAAAAGCTCCCGGTTACGGGAGCTACCTTAGAGCTTTATTTGAGAACTAATTACAAGGGCAACTCCCGGAAATACGCGAGCTACGGCGAACGGTAATGTATGAAGCTAAACAGTTCATGTTTACCATACTACTATAACATTATCTAATAGGCAATCATCTACGGCTAACTAGTCGAATCCCGCGCCATAGTAAGCCATACATGCTCGTCAGTAGCACGAAAAAAGTTATTACTGTCAGTAGCATTTGCGGGTAGGCTGCCGGATGCAGTAGACGGTCGGAAATGTCAAATAGTAGGCCGCCCGGGTTAGTTAATATGTCCCAGCTGTTCCAGCGTAAATCCCGACCAACATACACTGCAGCGCTGCAGATAAACAGCGTCAGGGCGATCCAGTTATTAGCTACCAGCCGCGATAAGCGACGTCGCAACTGTAAATGTACCAAGTACAGACTACTAAAACCCAGTACCACACCGGTATAAATAAAGGAGGTGAACATCAGAACATCGTATAGTACATCGACTCGTTGGATTTCCTGTAAATGTATAAAATCGCTGATCATATAAAAGCTGTTAGGCAAGAAGACTAGCCATAGTACACTCCAGGCTAAACCTTCCCAGCTTGACCAAAGTTTATAACGTAAAACCATAATTAGCCGGACGGCGAAGACTAGTGGTAGCCAAGCTAGGAATAGATTCCAGAGTAAATAGTCATAAGCCAGGCTGTGGTTACGCCAGGCTCCATAGGCAAACAAGCCAATGCTCACCAAGGTGGAAAAGCCCAGCGCAAGGATGAATTGACCGCGGAGCGACCGCCATCTGTTCATACAACTGATTATACCAAGACACGCTGCTTATTTTTTCAGGCTGCCTTTGGCAAAGGCAGCACTTTAGCCTCTGGAGTAGCTGGTAAGGGTGAGCTTATGGGTATATATTCAGCTTCAGTGCTACTTGTAGCTAAAGAACTTAATTCCCTAAGCGCACCTGAGTGTCTTTCATATCGCTCTCTATGAATTACAGCTTGCTGGGGCGGAATAGGAATAAAACGACCCTCTTCGTCGTACGTGCCTCCTTTTATCCATTCATGAGCATTAAATTCAAGTTGTCGTCTATGGGCTTGAGCTTGTCTGGCTACATAAGTTGGCGATAGCACATATACATCCGGCCTTTCAACAACGGTTTCTTCTGGCATTTGCACCCCAATACGCAACCCATCACCTATCCTAATGACATTCACGAGTATCTCCTTTAGTTTTATTTTTTAAGAGACTGTGAAATTTTTCACATACCATAACAACTACAATTATATACCTTGCTGTCAAATTTGCAAGTATAACCTTAATATTGTTTAGCTGGATTACTCGTCGAGCATTTTTTTGAGTTTTTCGACCAAGTCTACTGGAGTAGGATTCAGGCCATTTAGCAAAGCTAGGTATAAGCTAGTGTAGTCACCAAAGTTGGACGCCCACAGTAGTTGTTGTAACAGCGTTTCGCCCTTGGGCTCAATTGCCTCTGGTGATGGACGCTTGCCAGATAGCAGACGCTCGGACACAACAAAACGCTTCTGAATCCGCTCGTTCTCTAGCTTAGACCGTATTTCCACCACAGCATATGGTTTTTGCACTGGGTGGCTCGACCAACCAATGAATTCATTGTGGTTAAACTCTGGGTAGTAGTTAACCCAGGCTACATTCTTGGCATTTTCATTCAAGCAGATTTTAAACTTATTGGCCACTGGGAAAAGCTTTGGCCCGCTATAAGTAACAATTGACTTGCCCATCAACTCCAAAGCTAGTTGTTTGGTCGGATTATCAACAGTTGGGACTTCGGCCCGCCAAGCGGCCGGCTGATCTTTCAGCCAGTCAGCTGTTTTATGTAACTCTTCGAGTGAGCCAGTTGGCACTAGGTTCTGAGGTTCTAGTATTTGAATCAAGGCCGCTAAAAAGTAGAATGACGACATCCGCGGTTGAATACCACCAGGAATCATGAACAGAGGGTGTTTTTTTTGCTTGGCAAGTTCAGCCAGTTTACCACCGGCCGTCATGACCACTACTACCGCTTGGCGGGCTTCAGCTTCAGCCAAAGCTGCTAAGGTTTCCTCAGTATTGCCGGAATAACTGGAGGAGATGAACAGGGTGTGTTGGTCTACATACTCCGGTAAATTATAGTTACTAATAACCTCTAATGGCACTCTGGTACCAGGCCATGATTTTAGATATAGAGCTGGCCAGGCCGAGCCACCCATACCACCAACAACAATATTAGTTATGGCCTTCATCGCCGGCAGTTGTAACCCATAATCATGAAGTAGTTGTTGCCACTGTTTTTCGGCAACTCCCAGAGCGTCCTGAGCATCACGTTCGTGGATCATTTTTAGATCATCAAGCATTGTCGCCTCCAAACTTCTTGTGCTTTTAATGGCAGATTGTATATAGTATAGCCTAAGAAGCATCACTAGGGGGGCATATGTTTGGTCATAAAGACGACAATTCACCAACACACAGTACTGACGACGACAACGAACCAACTACAGCCGTAGCTGATAACGTTGATCAGGCTCAGCCAGCTAGATCAGAGGATAGCGAGACAGCTGATAATAATACAGCCGCTAATCCGCCAGCCGAAGAGTTGGCTACCGCTTCTGACAATCAAAATTGGCAACACCCAGGTATGCCTATAGAGAGTGCTGCAACTGCTCCTGAGCTTGAAGGAGATTCCTTCGGAATGACCGAGCCAATTAGAGATGTAATCTCACCGGCCGGTGGTTACCCAAGCTCACCAAATACCAGAATCACGACGTCAGGACCGGTTATCAGCTACACTCCCGATAATAACGATTCCAGTGATGATTTAGTCGCGGCCACACCGGCGGTAGCAGCTAATGATGCCGAATTGATTGAGATCAGAAAGAAAGCCCTGGATGAATTATCGCCCTTGCTTGACAAGCTTGATCTACCAGCCGAGGAAAAGTTTCGCACCATTATGATGATGGTCCAAGCCAGTGATGATGAATCTTTAGTCAAACTGGCTTATCAAGCCGCTCACTCTATTGAAGATGAAAAGGTCCGCGCCCAAGCCTTACTTGATATCGTTAACGAGATCAACTATTTCACTCAGCCTGACAACTCTGACAATAGCCTCCAAACCTAAGGCATCCTCCTCAGAGCTTTTACATCATACCGCCCATGGCGCCGCCCATGTCAGCGCCAGCAGGCTTCTCTTCTTTCGGTACGTCGACCACTAAAGCACCCATTGTCATAGCTGTGCCAGCAATCGAGGTGGCATTCTGCAGTGCCTCTTTTGTAACCCGTGTAGGGTCAATGATACCGGCAGTTTTCAAGTCAACAAGCTTACTTGGATCATTGACATTTATCCCAAATCCAGGCTTGCCAGCCTTGACCTTAGGTAACCATTCATCAGCGTTTAAGCCAGCGTTGCCCATTAAGATACGGAACGGCTGTTCCAGCGCCCTTACTAGTAGTAACTTCCCAGCAGTAACTGAGGAGTCATTGTCACTAGCTGTGCTTACTACAGTCATCAGGTTGACTAGTGTTACACCGCCGCCAGGTACAATTCCTTCACTAAGAGCAGCCTTCACCGCATGGACAGCGTCATCGACACGGAATTTCTTCTCTTCGATTTCAGTCTCAGTTGCACCACCAACTTTAATTACAGCCACTTTGCCAGACAGAGCTGCTCGTCTTTTTTCCAGATTTTCTTTGTCATATTCACTGGTAGCTACTCCAACTTGAGCATCAATCTGCTTAATCCGGGCAGCTACTTCAGCTGGCGAGCCACCCCCTTCAATGATGGTAGTTTCATCCTTACTAACAATTACTCGTCGGGCTGAGCCTACTACGTCTACGTCTACGTTTTCAAATGACATTCCTCGGTCTTCACTGATTACCTGAGCCCCTGTTAAAATAGCAATGTCATTCAGGATATCTTTACGACGATCGCCAAAGGCCGGCGCCTTTATCGCTACAGTATTAAACACGCCTTTTAAGCGGTTCAAAATCAGCGTGCCAAGTGCTTCACCCTCTACGTCATCGGCGATTAGTACCAAGTCTTTCTTGCCAGATTGAGCTAGCTTTTCAAGTAGCGGCAAAAACTCCTGGATACTGGAAATCTTCTTATCGGTAATAACCACAGCTGCCTTGTCGTAAACAGCTTCCATACGAGCCGTGTCGGTTACCATGTAAGGACTAACAAAACCGCGGTCAAACGTAAAGCCTTCGACAACTTCAGATTCAAGCTGTAGCCCCTGCCCTTCCTCGACAGTTACCACTCCGTCTTTGCCGACTTTTTCAATAACGTCGGCAATTAGGCTGCCAATCTCCGAGTCACCAGCTGAAATAGTTGCTACCTCAGCTACTCGCGATTTTTTACCCTGAATGTCTTCCGACATAGTCAATAAGTTAGTAATTACTGTTTGGGCAGCGGCTTCTAGACCTTTCCGCAGCAGCATAGGGTTGTGTCCAGCAGCAATTAACTTATTAGCTTCGTTTAAGATGTGGTAGGTCAAGACCGTTACCGTCGTAGTACCGTCACCAGCAACATCGTTCATTTTAGTGGCAGCTTGTTTAATAAGTTCAGCTCCGACTTTTTGGCCTAGAGTTTCGTCGTCCACATCAGCCAGCTCAACGTTTTTAGCTACAGCTACCCCGTCATGTGTCACAGTTGGCGCGCCGTAAGTCTTACTAATAACCACGTTACGCCCTTTAGGACCCATGGTGGTCTTTACGGCGTTATATAAAATTTCAGCGCCCTTTAGTACCCTAGTTCGGGCGTCCGCATCATAAAATACTTTCTTTGCCATTAGTCTTCTCCCTATTTAACAGTCGCTAAAACGTCTTCTTCTTTAACCAAAATGTATTCTTCACTGCCGACCTTTACTTCGGTCGTGCTATAGCTTTTATAGACAATCCGATCGCCAGCCTTGACTTGTTTGGCGTTTGGACCGGCGGCTATGACCTTGGCTGTTTTCGGCTTTTCCTGCGCCTTGTCAGGCAAATACAGACCACTAGCTGTCTTCTTTTCAGCCTCTTCACCTACAGCAACTATATAATCACCCAATGGTTGCAATGGTGCACTCATCTACAATACCTCCTTTAACCTAGCATACTTTGACAGATGATCTCTCGCACTGGCCATCTGCTTCTAGCACTCATCATACCTGAGTGCCAATGTTTGGTCAAGCCCAGCTTTTACTTGCCGATTACTTGCTACTTCTTAATGCCTGGTGGGCTATGACACTTTCGTTCCAAGGGTGTTCACCATCTGCATGCTCGATAGTCTTTTCATGGCCTTTTCCTAATAAAAGCACCGTATCGCCATGCTTGGCTCGCTTAAAAGCAAAATTAATAGCTTCCGTGCGGTCATGGATCAAGAACAGATCTTTAACGCGGACTTTACCGGCTTGCTCTACACCGACAGCTATATCTTCCATGATTTGCTGTGGATCTTCCTGGCGATCGTCTTCCTCGCAAATTATTACTTCATCAGCATATTCGCCGGCGAGTTTGCCCTGCAGTGGCCGCTTGCCCTTATCGCCACCGCCTAACGAACCAAACAAGACAATTAACTTGCCGGTTACCACTGGTTTCATGTCTTTAAACAACTTCTCGAAACTGTCCGGAGTGTGGGCATAATCAACGATCACTGTGAAGTCCTGGCCTTCATCAATGGTTGTCATCCGTCCTTCAACACCTTCTAGCGCTGCAATCCCCTGCTCTATTTGCTCTCTACTAAGCCCCAGTGCCTGACCAACGCAAACCGCAGCCAAAGAGTTATAAACATTAAAAGTGCCCGGTATTTGACATTGTATATGATAAATCTCTTGATTCAGACTAACATTATAATTTACACCTTTTGGAGTTAGTTGTATGTCTATAGCTCGAGCATCTCCATTGTCTAGACCGTACATTATGGGATGTTTTATATCTTTAGCAAACAGCTCAGCGCTCGGATCATCAGCATTAATAACACCGACCCGCAAGCCTTTACGGTTTTTGTTAGCCAACTTGAATAGGCGCCGTTTAGCATCAACATAACGTTCAAATGTTCGGTGATATGCCAAATGTTCATGGGTTACATTAGTCATTACCGCCACGCCGTATGGCACCCCCCAAACCCGATGCTGGGCTAGGGCATGTGAAGTTGTCTCCAGTACCAGCCACTCCATGCCTTGACGTCGCATGAATTTCAGCCGTTGCATCAACTCTGGTACGCTGACATTGGTCATGTGGTGCATCTGCGGCTTTATATTATTACCTACTCCATAAGCCACGGTACTCATCAGCCCGACCTTATAGCCGGCTTCATGCAACATCCTATGTATCAAAAAAGAAGTCGTGGTTTTACCGTTGGTCCCTGTTACACCAATCACTTTCAATCCCCGTCCTGGAAAACCATTCGCTACGTTAATAAGCACTGCTTCTGTTAGGTGACCATATGGCTCAATCGCTCCGAACAGTCCTTTTGGAATAAGTCGTTTAACCGCTTTTCGGAAATTCATGACTCTAAGTATACTGTAATCTGATGAGAATTTTAGGCATTGAGTCCAGTTGTGATGAGACTGCCGCAGCAATTGTTGAAAACGGTAAATACCTATTGAGCAATGTTGTGGCTTCCAGTCTGGACTTACATATCCAGTATGGTGGCGTAGTTCCGGAGATAGCCGCTCGTAGTCACATCGAGGTTATTCTACCGGTCATCCAGCAAGCTCTTGATGATGCCGGATGCAACTGGGGTGCTATCGATGGCATTGCTGTGACCTATGGAGCCGGACTGGGAGGCAGTCTGTTGATTGGTGTTATGACCGCCCGAACTCTGGCCATTGCTCACCACAAGCCTCTGTACGCCAGCAATCACGTTGCCGGTCATATCTATGCTAACTTCTTGACTGCTACTTCCCTGCCCGGTTATAAAATGCCTCCCAGGCAACCAGCATTTCCGATGCTTGCTATCGTTGTTTCTGGCGGCCACAGTCAGCTTGTACTCTTCCGTAATCACTTTGACTATAGTTTACTGGGGCAAACCCATGATGACGCCATTGGCGAAGCCTTTGACAAGGTAGCCAAGATGCTCGGTCTGCCCTACCCCGGTGGTCCAGCGATTGCTGAAGCTGCTAAGAAGGGTAATCCCAATGCTTTTACTTTACCCAAGGCTAAAATGGGCAAGTATGATTTTAGCTTTAGTGGTTTAAAAACGGCTGTTCTAAGGCTGGCTCAAGCCCAAATCAATGAAAGTTACGCTTTTCCTTCCACAAAGCTGTCAGAGCGTCTGTCTGAAGCTCAGAAGGCCAATATTGCCGCCAGCTTTCAACGGGTTGCTATCGAAACCGTCGTTGATAAGACTAAATTAGCCTATCAAGAGTTCCGCCCGCAAAGCGTAGTCATTGCTGGTGGCGTAGCTGCTAGCAGTGAATTACGTCAACAATTGGCTGATTCTCTTCCCCTTACGCTTTACTACCCGGACGTAAAACTCTGCACCGATAATGGTGCCATGATTGCCACTTTAGGTTGTTTCCAGGCAATGCTAAGTCAGCCTGAAGCTGATCCTTATACGCTTGACATTAAGCCTAATCTATCAATGTAGTTTGTTTTTTGTTCATTTCATTCTGTAGAAACCACTGCTCGTCTTCTCCATAGCTTACAGAGGTGATATGATGGGGTACATATGAAGTTACCAAAGGTATATGAGCCAAATAAGTATGAAAGCGATATTTATGCTCTCTGGGTAAAGAGCAGGGTATTCGTGGCTGACCCCAAATCCGCTAAACAACACTTTTCAATCAGTATGCCGCCACCAAACGAAACCGGCACCTTAGGGGTACATCATGCTTTATTCCTGACATTACAAGACACTATCGCTCGGCATGCCAGACAACAAGGAAAGGACGTTTTATGGTTACCAGGTACAGATCATGCTGCTTTACCAGTCAACGCTATCATGGAAAAGCAGCTGGCTGAAGAGGGGACTGATAAACATAAACTAGGACGCGATGAATTCTTACGACGGACTCGAGAGTTTGTTGGTAATAGTCGCGATACAATGATCGGCCAGATGCGGGCCATGGGCGCCAGTGCTGATTGGAGTCGATTGCGCTATACCTTAGACGACGCTCTTAACCGCTGTGTCAACGAAACTTTCGTTAAGATGTACAACGACGGGCTCATTTACAGGGGTAATCGCATCGTTAATTGGGATCCAAACCTCGAAACAACTATCTCTGATGATGAAGTATTGCATCAAGAAGAGCAGGGGACTTTTTACACCTTACAGTACGGCCCGTTCCAGATCGGTACAGCCCGGCCGGAAACCAAGTTTGGTGATAAATATGTCGTCATGCACCCCAGCGACAAGCGCTATGCCCATTATCAGCATGGTGACACCTTCGAGGCTGAATGGATTAATGGCAAGGTGATGGCCACTGTTATTAAGGATGAGGCAGTTGATCCGAAATTTGGAACTGGTGTGATGACTATTACGCCTTGGCACGACCATACTGATTTTGAAATTGCCGAACGGCACGGTTTAGATAAAGAACAGATCATTAGCTTTCACGGGAAGCTGTTACCGATCGCTGGTGAGTTTGCTGGCATGGGTATTAAAGAAGCTCGGCCAAAAATTATTGGCAAGCTGGCTAAGAAGGGTCTGGTTATTAAAACAGATGAAAACTATGTACACAATGTCGCACTGAATGAGCGCGGCAAGGGGATAATTGAACCGCAGATCCGTCTCCAATGGTTCGTTGATGTCAACAAATCAGTAGTTGATTGGAAAGGCCAGCGACGCAGCCTAAAAGAGGTTATGCAAAGCGTGGTACATGACGGTGATATCGAGATCATCCCCAAGCGTTTCGAGAAGATATATTTCCACTGGATTGATAACTTACGCGATTGGTGTATTAGCCGGCAAATTTGGTGCGGCAATCGTATACCAGTTTGGTATCGCCACGATACTGACGGCCGGAAAGAAACCTATATCGGCGTTCAGCCACCAACTGACAATAACGAAGGTTGGCGTGAATGGGAGCAGGATCCAGACACACTTGATACCTGGTTCAGTTCAGCCTTATGGACCTGGAGCACTTTAGTTGACCCAGCAATGGCTCAAAACTATGGTCTTTCTCTCGAGCAACTGTTAGAGAGTAGCCTCGACTTTCAAACCTACCACCCAACAACCGTTATGGAGACCGGTTGGGATATCCTGTTCTTCTGGGTAGCCCGAATGATTCTGGCTACCACCTATGTCACCGGCCAGGTACCATTCAAGCAAGTCTATTTGCATGGTTTAATTCGGGCTGAGGATGGCAAAAAAATGAGTAAAAGCCGTCCGGAATCAATTATTAACCCTCTGGATATAATCCCGAGGTATGGCGCTGATGCTTTAAGGATGGCATTGATCATGGGGGTCACGCCTGGGAATGATCAAACGTGGGGTTGGAGCAAGCTTGAAGCCAACCAAAAGTTTGCCAATAAGTTATGGAATATAGCCCGTTATATAGAAGATGCAGTCGGCGAACAGGTGGGCAGGGCCGGGGCTAAACCACTCAGTGCTGCTGATCACTGGATACTAAAACAATTACGAACGTACAAAGCAAAGA
>JABXNS010000163.1_pt1 | contig 17518 bp, 14 predicted proteins | sample 7301101 | NCBI WGS metagenome assembly JABXNS01 (sample SAMN14449646, study PRJNA615230) | soil metagenome | isolation source: soil from bare, unvegetated metal-rich iron-sulfur acidic spring small-cell... | place: Canada: Paint Pots Mound, Kootenay National Park, BC | collected 2017-05-25 | reverse complement strand
CGCCGAGGGCATCCTGACGGTTCAGCGGGCGGCCACCTCGGGGGGCTCGGCGCCTCCGTCCTCGCCGGGGCGCGACAGACGGTCGGTGAGGCCGCGGCGCTCGAAGCGGTAACCGATGCCGGGGACGGCGTGGATGTAGGTCGGTCGCGGTCCCTCGGGCTCGATCTTGCGGCGCAGCCGCTAGACGTGCGCATCGACGCTGCGCAGGTCCAGGTCGGCCGTCTGGCCCCACACCTTCTGGATCATCTCGGTGCGCGAGATCACCCGGCCCGGCGAGGCCGAGAGGAGGGCGAGCAGGTCGCACTCCTGGGGCCGGCAGTATTGCAGGCGCAGCGTCAACAGCTGCAGGCACGCGTGAGAGCGGGAACGGGTGGTGGATTACAGCAAACGACAACGCCACCCGCTGGAGGCGCAGGTAGGGGCGGAGGCGGTCGTGGCCCGGGCGGTTGACGGACGCCCGGCATATAAAGAGATAATTCCATGTTGCTCGGGGAAACGCTCGGCGTAGCGCTCGGGGCGCTGAGGGCAAACAAGCTTCGGTCATTCCTGACCATGCTTGGTGTTGTTATCGGCGTGGGCGCCGTCATCGCGGTGGTCGCGCTGGGACGCGGCGCACAAGAGTCTGTCAACGCCAGAATCGCCGCATTGGGAACGACGCTCCTGACAGTGTTCCCGGGGCAGATATTCGCGCCGGGAGGAGTCTCCTCGGGGAACGATCGCGCGCCAATGAAGGTGGCGGACGCGACAGCTTTGGACTCCGCTGGGGCGGCGATCACGGCGGTCGAGCCTGAGATGCAGAAGCAGCTCCAGGTGCAATATCTCAATACCAACACCAACACGACGGTGTTGGGCACCACGGCGAACTATCTCGACGTCCGCAAGTACGCAATGGCCGAGGGGAAGATGTTCACCGCCGGTGACGATCGCGCTAGCAGGCGTGTAGCCGTGCTCGGGGCAGCAATACCGGACAACCTCGGCATACCTGCCGCCAGCTTGGTGGGACAGAACGTCCGGATTGGCGGATTCCAGTTTCAGGTGCTCGGTGTTCTAGCGAGTAAGGGAAACGCGGGCGGATTCGGCAATCCTGACGATCAGGTTCTGATTCCCATCACGACGGCGCAATTCCGGGTATTCGGGAGCGACAGGCTGAGGCAAATCGGAGTCCTCGCGGCATCAGAGGCCCAGATCCCCAACGCAATGGCGGCGATTCAGAAGACGCTCCGCCGGGTGCACAGATTGCGCGTCGGTATACCTGACGACTTTCAGATCAGGAATCAGGCCGACTTCCTCAACACTCTCGGTCAGACTACGCAGATCTTCACCTTCCTCTTATCCGGAATCGCGGCGGTGAGTCTTTTGGTTGGCGGCATCGGCATCATGAACATCATGCTGGTGTCGGTGACGGAGAGAACGCGCGAAATCGGTGTGAGAAAGGCGCTCGGTGCTACGCCTAAGAACATATTGCTCCAGTTCCTGATCGAAGCGATCGTTCTGTGCCTGCTTGGCGGAGTGGGCGGGATCCTCTTCGGCTGGATGGGCGCGGTGGCGTTAGCGAAGTTCGGAAATTTCAACACCTCGGTGGCGCCATCGTCGATTCTCCTTGCGTTCTTCTTTTCCGGGTTTGTTGGGATACTCTTTGGTGTGTGGCCGGCCCGGCGGGCCGCCAGACTGGATCCGATCCAGTCGCTTCGTTACGAGTAGCATTCGCCGAGGCACTCTTTCCTATGGCGGGCCCGGCTCCTAAGTTGTCCTTCCCTCCGGCTGCTCCCGCTTAGCTGCCGGCATCCAATCTTATGGAGGTCGAATGAGACTCCGCGCCTTTGCGGTATCTCTGTTGTGCCTCGCCGCCGCCAGCGCCGGTGCTCAGCCCGGCAAGAAGGCGCGGCCCGGGAAGAGTCCCGAACTGCGCGTCGATTACACCAAGGAGACGCTGCCGAACGGCCTCACCGTGATCTATCATGTCGATCACTCGACACCCGTCGCAGCCGTGCTTCTATGGTATAACGTCGGATCGAAGATGGAGCAGCCGGGTCGCACCGGTTTCGCTCATCTGTTCGAGCACATGATGTTCCAGGGGTCGAGGAATGTCGGCAAGGGCCAACACTTCGCTCTTCTCGAAGCGGCAGGAGGAAGAGGCGGTGCTGATATCAATGGAACGACGAATTGGGATCGGACCAACTACTTCGAGCAACTGCCGTCGAATCAGCTGGAGCTGGCGCTGTGGCTCGAGGCGGATCGCATGGGCACGCTCCTCGATGCGATGGACCAGGCCAAGCTCGATAATCAGCGCGAAGTCGTTAAGAACGAGCGGCGGCAGAGCATCGACAACCAACCCTACGGTACCTGGCCAGAGAAAATGGAAGAGGCGCTCTTCCCCGAAGGGCATCCTTACCATCACGACGTAATTGGATCCATGACGGACCTTTCCGCCGCGAGTCTCACCGATGTCAAGAACTTCTTCAAAACCTACTACGCGCCCAATAACGCCGTGCTGGTAATCGCCGGTGATGTCGACATATCTCAAGCGAAGCAGCTCGTGCGAAGGTACTTCGCCCCAATTCCGCGCGGCCTCAAGGTCCCGCCGCTCGCCAACATGAGGCTCCCAGCGATCGTGGGGCACGAGCAACGTTATGTCCTGATCGATTCGCAGGTTCCCGCGCCGGCCATCTACGTCGGCTATAGGGTGCCGTCAGCCAAGGATAGCCGCGCGCCCGTCGTTTCGCTCTTGGGTGATGTGATGGGCGGCGGGCGGTCGGCACGTCTGTACGACGCGCTCGTCCGGCGCCAGCAGCTTGCGACCAATGTAGGAGGCTTCAACTTCGGCCTCGCCGACGGCGCTGACATGCTCGTCTTCACGGCGACCGGGAAGCCTGGGAGCAATCCCGACTCGCTCGAGAGCGCTCTTCGCGCGGAACTGGCCGGAGCGAGCAGCTTCACCCAGGGAGAACTCGACCGGGCGCGTGCGTCGGAACGCTTTGAATTTGTGAACGGATTGCAAACCACCGGCGGATTTGGTGGACGCGCTGATCGCCTCGCCGAGGGGTGGACGTTCTTCCATGATCCGAACTACGTGAACACCGTGCTCCGCGAGTACGACCGCGTGTCTCTCTCCGATCTCAACGCGCTTGCGCACGATCGGCTGGTTCCCACGAATCGCGTCGTACTGATTTACGTCCCGCCGAAGAAGCCGGCTTCACCAACGATGACGACGAGGGTGCCGTAATGCGAGCCGCTACTTTGACGGCTGGAATCGCCGCGGTGTGGCTCGCGCTTGGCGCTCCACGCACAGCCGGCGCGCAGACGGAGAAGCCACCGGCGCCGGGACCACTCCGTCCTTACGTATTTCCGAATGTAGAGCAGTTCCAGCTGGACAACGGCATGAAAGTGATTCTGGTCGAGAAACACACCTTGCCGGTAGTCGAGGGTCGCCTGATTCTCGACGCGGGCGCCATGCGCGAGCCGGCGGCCAAGAATGGTCTCGCCTCGCTCACTGGAAGACTATTGTCCGAGGGCACGACCGACATGAGCGGGGCCGAGATCGCGCGGCAGATGGACGCACTTGGCGCCCAGTACTCTACTGCCGGCGGTTTCAGCACCTCGTTCGCGGACGTTGTAGCACTCAAAAACGTTTTCCCGCAAGCGATGGAACTCTCAGCCAAGACTGTGATCTCGCCGAGTTTTCCCGCCAACGAGTTCATTCGAGTGAAGAACCAAGCGCTGGCGGCATATCAGCAGAGTCATGCGCGGGCGGCGGGTCTCGCGTCGGATGCATTTATTCGGGCGGCGTTTGACGGCTCCGCACCATTCTCGCGTCCGCCCGCCGGTACGTTATCAACGATCGGCGGACTCACTCGGGACGATGTGGTGAGCTGGCACCGCACGATGTACGCACCCGCGGGTGCGACCCTGCTCCTCGTCGGCGACATCACTCCCGCCGAAGCGCGCTCGGTCGCTCAGCAGGCGTATGGCAGTTGGGCCGCGAGACGGATGGCCGTGCCGCCAGTGACAAACCCGATTCGGCAAAGGACGGGGACCAAAGTGATTCTCGTCGATCGCCCCGGCTCGGTGCAGTCGTCGATCGTGATCGGACAGGCGGGGTTCCAGGCTACAGATCCGGATTACATCCCGATGCTGGCACTGAATCATGTATTGGGCGGAGCTGTCAGCTCGCGACTCAATACGAATCTGCGTGAGAGGCACGGCTACACTTACGGTATCTTCAGCGGCCTGGATCTAAGACCAGGGGCCGGCGTATTCCAGCTCCAATCAGAGGTGCGGACCAACGCCACCGACTCAGCGTTGGCGGAAGCGATCGGCGAGTACCATCGCATAGTGACCGAGTCCGTTCCGGCGACGGAGCTACAAGGCGCGGTTAACAACCTGGTCTCGGGATTTCCGAGCGCGGTGCAGAGTGTCCAGGGTCTCACAGGCCGGCTTCAGAATCTGATCGTTTGGGGCTTGCCAATGGATTTCTACGCGACCTATCGCGAGCGGCTAGCGGCAGTGACGCCGGAGGACGTACGTCTCGTCGCAACGGGCAAGCTCACGCCCGACAATCTCGTGGTCGTTGTGGCGGGTGATGTTGCCAAGATCGAAGCGCCGATCCGGGCGCGGAACCTGGGAACGGTCGAGGTTTGGGATTCGAACGGCAACAAGGTTCGGTGATCTGGCGCCCCGTTGATTGTGAAAGGCCGGCTCATGAGGGCGGGCCTTCTCTCTCCATGTCTTCAAGTAGCCTTCGGTCGCAATGAGGGCGGTCATCATCACCCACCCGGGCGGGCCGGAAGTGCTCGAGGTAGAGAAGCGGCCGAAACCGGAACCGGGCGCTGGCCAAATCCGGGTGCGGGTGCGAGCGTCCGCGCTCAATCGCGCGGATGTTCTGCAGCGAGAAGGAAACTATCCCGTCCCGCCCGGTGCGTCGCAGGACATGAGCGGAATGGAATACGCGGGCGAGGTCGATGCTCTCGGGCCGTCCGCCACCCTCTGGAGGATTGGCGACCGAGTGATGGGAATCGTCGCCGCGGGAGGTCACGCGGAATACCTGTGCGTACACGAGCGCGAGGCGATGCCGGTTCCGAAGGCGATGTCGTGGGAGGACGCTGCCGCGATTCCAGAGGTCTTTCTCACCGCGTACGACGCGCTCTTCAATCGATTGGCGCTTCTGACCGGTGAAACACTGCTCATTCACGCCGTGGGAAGCGGAGTCGGAACTGCGGCCGTCCAGATCGCGCGTGTGGCGGGAGCGAGGGTAATAGGGACCGCGCGATCAGCTGACAAGCTCGAGCGGGCAAAAGAGTTGGGCCTCGATGTCGCGATTGATGCTTCGCGCGGATATTGGGCGGAGGAGGTCGACGCAGCGATCGGCACCGAACGCGTGCATGCCGTGATCGATCTTGTCGGGGGGAACTACCTTGCGGGGAATCTGCGCGTGCTGGCGCTCCGCGGCCGCATCGTCGTGGTCGGTCTCACGGCTGGCGTGTCCGCACCTTTCAATATGGGCGTGCTTCTCAGAAAACGCCTCACGGTTGTCGGAACGACACTGCGCGGGCGGCCTCTTGAAGAAAAAATCGCGTTGGCGCGTGGCTTCTCGGAGAGCATGATGCCGCTTTTCGAAGCCGGCCGGCTCAAGCCGGTCGTCGATCAGGTCTTCTCCTTCACCGAGATTCGCGCAGCGCACACGCTGATGGAGTCAAACAGGACGTTCGGTAAAATCGTGCTGCGTTGGGAGTGAGATGCTCTCTCACAATGCACGGCGTTGGATAGAGGACACAGCCGGCGGTCGCGTGGTTTCAGTAGCTGTGCTCGCTGGTGCTACCTCTTCTGCGTTGCATTCCGTTGATATCGAAAGCAGCGGTCAGGTGTCGAGGTTCGTCCTTCGACGGTTTACGAATGAGGCCTGGGTAAGGCGAGAGCCGGACTTAGCGGTTCGGGAAGCGGCGAGTCTACAGCACGCCACGAGGGCGGGCCTTCCGGCACCGCACCTCGTCGGAGTCGACAGAGACGGATTACACTGCGGCGTGCCTGCCTCGCTCGTAACGATGCTTCCTGGCCAGGCGGTCCTAAAGCCAGCCAATTGGACCGAGTGGATCGAGGGTCTCGCCCGCGCCGCCGCGCAAATCCATCGCGTCGATGCCGGCGGATTCCGCTGGAAGTACCACCGGTACAACGATCGCGAGACGCTCGTAGTGCCTCGCTGGTCGAACCAACCAGAGGCGTGGAAGAAAGCGATCGAGGCGGTTCAGCGTCCGGCTCCTTGCTACCGGGAGTGCTTCGTGCATCGCGACTATCACCCGAGCAACGTCCTCTGGACCGAAGGCCATGTAAGTGGTGTCGTGGATTGGGTCAACGGCTGCAGAGGCCCGGCTGGGATCGACGTAGCTTGGTGTCGTCACAACATCGCGAATTTGCACGGCGTCGAAGTGACCGACGATTTTCTCTCGGCCTACATAGCAGCCGCCGGATCCGAATTCGAGTACGATCCCTATTGGGACCTGATGTCGGTGGTAGAGCTACTACCGGGGCCACCGTCGATGTACGAAGGATGGCGATCTAGCGGAGTCGCCCACATTAGCAACGCGATCATGCGCGAGCGTGTCGATTTATACGTCGCAAGCGTCGTGGCGAGGCTCTGACTGTCGCTGGCGGGCGTGCCGCGGCGGCAACAAACCCGCAGATTATCGGCTCGACGGACTTGATCCGGCCGAATTCTTCCAACCCGCAATGACCACTCCCCCAACCGCTGTCGAAATACGCCCGATCTCGCACACCAGTACCAACGACAAGATCTTTCAGCTGGTGCTCCCGCTGCTAAAACCGGGAGTCAGGATTGCGGATGTAGGCGGCGGCGAAGGCTACTTCTCCCAGCTCGTTGGCCAATACGTCCAGTCGAGGCTGGGGTTACGGCCAGCCGACGTGATATCAGCGTGTGACATTTTCCCGCAATCTTTCCGTTATCCGAAAATCGCCTGCGAAGCAATCGACGCAGACGGTCGGCTCCCCTACGACGATGGATCGATCGATGTCGCCTGCAGTCTAGAAGTCGTCGAGCACGTCGAGAACCAATTCGCGTTCGCGCGGGAGCTCTATCGAATCCTCCGCCCGGGCGGGATCGCGCTGGTGAGCACTCCGAATGTGCTCAACATGAATTCGCGCTGGCGGTACCTGCATTCGGGATTCGCGGTGCTGTTCGACCCGTTGCTCCTCTCCACCACCGACCCCGTGCACACGTCTGGTCATATCAACCCAGTGCCCTACTATTACCTCGCCTACCAGTTACGACGCGCCGGATTTTCGTCGACATCCGTGGCATACGATCGCTTCAAGCTGTCCGCGAGACTTCTCCTGATCGTCTGCGCGCCGGTCATCTGGGTTGGCAATCAGCTATTACGCCGGCGCCTATGGGCCAGAAAGAGCGATGTCGCGTTGGAGAATGCGGCGATCCTCAAGGACGCTTGGTCTTTCAAGATGCTGACCTCACGCAGCGTGATCGCGATCGCCAGGAAGTGACTGTGAGCCCAGGTTAACTCTTCCCCTTCCGTCGCCGGCTTCTCCGATCCTGAATGAGAATGGTCCCGACCATCCAGAGGCCGACGATCCCGGCAATTAGAAAGCCGATCATCCCGAGCCGGCGCTGGTAAGCCATCAGCTGGGAGCTCGCGACCAGCAACCCGCCGAGCACGAGGCCTGTAAAGACGCGGTTAGCAACCTTTTCCAACCCGAGTAGGAGCGAGCCGAGTTGCGGCGTGTCGATGCGAACCGCAAAATCGTTCGCCACCAGCTTCTGGGTAATCAGGTCGATGCGCCGTGGCAGCGCGCGTACGAGGTCTGAGGTCTCCGCCGCCATTTGAAAGAGCCGCCGGGGCGACATCTCACGCTGGGCCTTCTTGTTGGCGATCTCGGCCGTGTATTCGCGGATTGACTGGCTCGGATTAAAGCTGGGGTCGAGGGCCCGCGCGACCGCATCAAGGTTGAACAGCGTTTTTGCTAGCAGCGTCAGCTCCGCCGGGAGCTTGAGTCCAGCCCGGAAGCTGATGGTGATCATCTCGTAGAGCATGACGCCCGCTGGTGTCTCCTCGACGGTTTGGTTCGCCTGCTTTGCGATCAGCGCCGCGACATCGCGAACGTAGGCGGCACGGTCGAATTCCACCGGCGGCTCGCCTATTTCCACCAGCGTTTCCGCCGCGGCATCCCCGTTGTTCTCGGCCATTGCGAGGAGCAGCCTCACGACGTGATCGCGCATCGTCGTGGTCAAGTGCGCTGTCATCCCGAAGTCGATCAGGGCGAGTTTGGGATCGTCGCGGGGTGGCGCGGCGACCGCGGCGGCCTTGGCCTCGTTCTCAGATTGCGTCAGCGCGGTCGCTCCGGGTCTAACCACCTGGCGGCGATCGTCTGCGGCGGCCTCGGCTGGCGTCTTCGGATTGTCGCGTCCGGGCAGAACGACGAACACGTTCCCAGGGTGCGGATCGGCGTGAAAGTGGCCGCTATCCGTGATCTGGTGGAGATATGCGTGCGCAAACTCTTCTGCCAGGTTGGAGAAGTCGTAGTCGATCCGTGCAATCGGCGGGATGGCGTCGATTTTGACGCCTCTGATGCGCTCGGTAGTGAGAACCTTGTGCGTCGTATACGCATCGATGACGCGGGGAATCAGGATGTGTGGAAATGTCGCGAGCGCTTTCCTGAACGTCGTCGCGTTCCGTGCTTCCGTCCGGTAATCGAGCTCGTCCACCAGTGCGCGCTCCACCTGCTGCACCACACCGATGAGATCGATATGCGAGCCCGCCGAGGTGTGCTCGGTCAGAAAAACCGCCAGCTCGCGGAAGAACTCGATGTCCTCGGCTAGCTGCTCTCGGAGATTCGGCCGCTGCACCTTGACGACCACGCTGCGCCCATCGCGCAGCTCGGCTGCGTGCACCTGGCCCAGACTTGCGCTCCCAAGGGGCTCGGGATCGAACGACATGAAGAGCTTGCTGATGCGCGCGTGCAGCTCCTCCTCGATCGTCTGCTCGACCTGCTCGAGCGGCATGGGAGGAACATCGTCTTGGAGGTGCTCTAGCTCATCGATGTACGTCTTGGGCAGCAGATCCGGCCGGGTCGACAGCACCTGCCCCAACTTGATATAGGCAGGTCCCAGCTCGACCAACCGGTCGCGGAACGCTTTTGCCTTAGTGGTTAGGTCCCCTTCAACCATCCTTTCGTCGTCGACCGCCGCGCCCTCCAAGCCAAGCAGCCCCTGACGGTTGGCGAAGTCGCGCAGACCATAATTGGTAAAGAGCCGTATAGTCGCGACTAGGCGCGGAAGATGCTTTGGCGAGAGAATCATGCCTTAGGCGGGGGCAGAAAGTATGCCCGCTACCAAACGTGCCGAGTGTGGAGCAGTATCGCCAGCGGGCACGATCGCAGCATTCAGTGGCTGTTCGTAAGGCCTCAATAGATATTTACGCATGCCGAAAAAGAACGCTCCTAAGAGCGCGCAAAAACCCATAGCGAGGGCCAAACGACTTGCTCGGCGACCCGCCTCAGGACGAATACCGGTAACGCGCGTCGCAAAGCCATGGGGCCACGAGACGATCTGGGCACGGTCGGAGCGCTACGTCGGGAAGATCCTTCATATCAATGCTGGACATGAGCTGTCGGTGCAGTACCATAACCGGAAAGATGAAACCATCTACCTCTTGTCCGGCCAGATCGTCTATCGCGTTCAGAGCAAGCGCGACAAGATTCTCGACGACGTCGAGCTCAAAGTGGGTGAATCATTCAGAATCACGCCTGGCACCATCCATCAGATGGTCGCCCTGACGGACTGTGACGTGCTGGAAGTATCGACGCCGGAAATCGACGACGTCGTCCGTCTGAGCGACAAATATGGCCGCGAGGGAACAACCGCTCCATGAAAGTCATCATCCCGTTAGCTGGGAAGGGAACACGTCTTCGCCCGCACACTCACTTGATGCCTAAGCCGATGATGAAGGTCGCCGGCAAGCCGGTGATGTCTTACGTCCTCGACGAGCTAAAGAAGCTGGGCAACGTCGAACAAATCGTGTATATCACGGGCCATCTCAAGGAAAAGGTCGAGGAATTCGCGCGTGCGGAGATGGACGTGCCGTCGGTTTTCATCGAGCAGAAGGTGCAGGACGGAACGGCGGGTGCGATCGCTCTGGCGCGCGACTACGTCGACCAGCCAGTACTCATAATTTTCGTCGATACGATATTCGACGCCGACCTTTCCAAGGTGAAAAGCGTCGACGCCGATGGAATTATCTGGGTCAAGGAGGTGGAGGACTACCAGCGGTTCGGCGTCGTGGTGACGGACAAGGACGGCAACATGACGAAGATCGTCGAGAAGCCGAAGACCCCGATCTCGCGACGCGCCAACATCGGGCTGTATTACATCAGGAACTGGAAGCTGTTGTTCGAAGGAATCGACTGGGTTCTCAAGCAGCCGATGAACCTGGGGGAATATTTCCTGACTGACGCATTCCAGTATATGATCGAGAAAGGAGCCAAGATCAGAGTTATCGACGTCGAAGGCTGGTTCGACGCCGGCAAGATCGAGACGATGCTGGAGACCAACCAGGCGATGCTTGCGCGGGGACGCGCGCGGCGACCGAAGGACACCGGGGACTCGACGATAATCGACCCGGTTTACATCGAGGACAACGTCACGCTCAGGAAGTCCAAAGTCGGGCCGAATGTCTCGATCGGGTCGGGCTCGGTGCTCGATGGCGCCCAAGTCAGTCATACGATCGTGGGATCGAATGCAAAGATTACGCAATCCGTGTTGAAGAACTCGCTCGTGGGGGACGACACGGTGGTCGAAGGCGTGAAAGGTCAGGTGACACTGGGCGACCACTCCGAGGTGCGCGCATCGTAAGCCCGGTGGCTGAAGGGAACCAGCGTCCGAAACTCGGACGCAACGTCATCGGACTTGGCGCGGTGAGCTTCTTCACCGATGTCTCTACCGAGATGATCTATCCACTGCTTCCTGTGTTTCTGGCCGGGGTACTGGGCGCCAACGCGACTTTTATCGGCGTGATCGAGGGGGCGGCGGAAACGACCGCCTCGCTGCTTAAGCTATTAAGCGGCTGGTGGTCGGACCGAGTATCGAGCCGGAAGCCGTTCGTGGTGGCCGGTTACCTGCTGGCGTCGATTGTACGCCCGTTCACCGCCATGGCACGCAGTGCCCCACAGGTGCTCGCGATTCGTGTCACCGACCGAGTGGGCAAAGGAATCCGGACGTCACCGCGTGATGCGCTGCTTGCCGACTCGGCGCCACCCGAGGCGCGCGGACGTGCGTACGGCTTTCACGCGGCGGCCGACAATGCCGGTGCGGTGTTCGGCCCACTCCTCGCCTTCCTGATCCTCCGACTGTACGGAGTCGGTCCGCTCAATACGAGCACACACCTTCTTGCGCGCGACGAACACGCAATGAGGAACGTGTTCTGGCTTTCCGCGATTCCAGCCGCGATCGCGGTTGTGGTCCTGATCGTCGTGGTGCGCGACGCGCCTCGGCGGGAGAACGGCCACAAGCCGGTAGAAGCTGGAGATCAGTCGGGCAGGTTGGGAGGCCGCTTTTGGGCGTATCTCGTCGTTGTCCTCATCTTCACCCTCGGAAATTCAACCGACGCCTTTCTCTTGCTGCGCGCGAGTCAGCTTGGGGTGCCAGTCGCGTTGGCGCCGATTCTCTGGGCGCTCCTCAACTTTGTGAAGGCAGCGACCGGTACCTACGGGGGCGGACTCTCCGATACGCTCGGGCGGAAGCCGTTGATAGTTGGCGGCTGGCTTCTCTATGCCGCCGTGTACTTCGCGTTTGCGTGGGCGGGCGCGCCGTGGCACGCGTGGGTGCTGTTCGCGGTGTACGGAATTTTCTATGGCATGACCGAGGGTACGGAGAAAGCGCTGGTTTCGGACGTCGTTCCAACGACACGCCGCGGAGCGGCATTCGGATGGTACAACCTGGCGATCGGACTGGGTGCCCTGCCCGCGTCTCTCATCTTCGGCTGGATCTGGGACCGCTCGAGCGCGACCAACGCTTTCCTGTTCGGCGCGACGCTGGCGCTGGTTGCCGCGGTGCTCATGGCTCTGGTCGCCCCGTCATCGCGCGCGCGAGGCGAAGAGACCTAGTAAGCATTGTACGGCCTATCCTGCTTCTCCGCGCGGCCACCGAGTGCGCCCTCATCACCCGCACTTCGGGCGAAGGAAATTGCTCAAGCTCGATCAGATAATCGGCGGCAATTAGGTCTCCAGAGCGACTCGCCCGATCAGTCCATTCTCGCGAATTTCAGCAGTGGTTGTATGTCGCCGGCATCCGCCGCCTTTAGAGCGTGAATGTACGTCTTTCGAAGCCCGGATTCGTTCGTGAGCGCCCCGCCTCCCCAAGAAAAAATCGGCTGACCCTCTTTACGTAAGAGAAGATCAGCCATTAGTCGCGTATGCCTGCCATTCCCATTTGAGAATGGATGAACGACTACCAGCATGTGATGAAGGCGAACTGAAATCTCATCTAGGGGGAATTCTTTCTCATTGACCCAAAATGCAACTGTGTCGCAAGTATACGGCACTCTTTCCGGGATCGTATACCAGGGTGCTCCAATATTGTTGTTAGATTTTCTGTATTCGCCCGCCCAGCTCCATGTTTCGTCGAACATCTTCTCATGTAATCTTCTTACAAATGGTTCGGTTAGCAGATCGGAGCGGCTGCGGCTGAACGCCCAATTCTCCCCTCTTAAGATGTTGTCCTGTTCCCACGCGTTGAGTTCTTGCTGTGTACTGATGTGTTTCGGGATTAATCCTTCAACTTCGTCGGCATCTAACGGTGTGGATCCAGGTGCATCTTCCAGATTCACGGCTCGGACCAGAGGCTAGAAGGGGGCCGAAGGGTGAGTTGCTGAACTAAATCGGCATACTGTTCCTCCTCAACCGACTTGCCTACTTCCTGACCTTCTAAAGTCATCGTGCGGCGCACTCTGCGTAGCCTTTGCGCTGCGACCTCGTTTATCCGCTCGCGCTTCGTTTCTGCCAAGGTCCGGTGAGGCACGAAGGCATAAACGAATTCACAGTCCAATGCTCTAGCGGCTTTCTGCAAAGTTTCAATCGTTATGCGTCCTGCGGCTTCATTTTTTTCAATGGCAGGCACCGTCGATTGTGCCCAACCAGAACGTTTGGCGAGGTCGGCGGTTCTCATCCCAAGCGCCTCGCGTATTTCACGGATCCAGCCGCTCGCGGGGGGAGAGATGTGCTTCAGTGATTGGAGTGGTGCAAGCGCGTCATCCAGCTGACGTAAACGCAGCCAGCGGGCTTGTCCACTTTTTAAGGTTTTGTTTCTGCCCATTAATCGCTCTTCGGTGAAGACGCTAACGTGTAATCATTAGGATAGTTATTGTTCTATTTAAAATAATTATTATGATAATTTAATTGAGCCAGAATAATCATCTTGATGAATAAATAACGCAAATAAGGCCCCACTGGAGGAATACCAAGGGGCCTAAATTCGGTTTATATTCGGGTGCACTGTCGTGGGGCACGAGACCGGTTGGTTGGGGACGGGTCGATTCGGTGCTGACCGGGTTCTGGTCGTACAGCCGGGGGTTCTCGCGGTAGGCTATCCCCTGTTTAGCAGCACTTCGATCCCGGCCGATTGTAGCGGTCGTTCATGCTGGTGTGCCGGAACTCCGTCTCGGTCATCACCCGATCGCCGGGATGGGTGGAGCGCATATGGGTGAGATAGCGTTCGTAGTCGGGCACGCCGAGCACCGCTCGGACAAAGGACGCAGCACGGGAGAACATGGAAGTGATGTAGTTGATCATCTGGGTGAATTACGATCCGGCAGATATCGCTCGAATGATTCGAAGATGCGGCGGTACTCATCCGCCCACGACGAGGGTCTCACGAATGCATGATCCTCGACCGGATAAACCGCAAGCTCCCAACGCGTCTTGCCGAGCGCGATGAATCTTGGGTAAGCCTTACGATATCCTGAAAGTGGACATTGGTGTTTACCATTCCGTGCGCCATGAGCAGCGGGTCTTGGAGACCTTCCGCATAGTAGATAGGTGACGACTGATGGTAGGCCAGCGTATCGTTCTCCGGACGGCTAAGGATCCGAGAGGCATATCCTGGGTGTAGTGAATGCTTTCAGCGGAGGCCGGCCGTCGATTAGTTCTATGGGTTGGCGCTCGGAAGCCTGAGCTCGAAAATCGCTCCACCGCCGTTCCGGTCGGTGTAGGTAAGCGTTCCCCCTTGAGCTTCCGCCAATCGACGCGCAATCGACAGACCAAGTCCGCTCGAAGGTCCCCCAGTCGCTTTCGCGGGCGAGCGATAGAAGGGAGTGAACACCCCGTCCCGCTCGGCAAGGGGGATTCCACTCCCGTGATCACACACGCGAAAAATGAGCTTGTCTCCGTCGATTCCACCCGTAACCTCGATCGGAGTCCCAGCGGGCGCGTACTTGAAGGCGTTGTCTACCAGGTTTCCAACGATTCGGAGCGAGTGAACGAAGTCAAATCGGCCGAACGAGAGAGTCGCCGGATCGTCGAGCGACACTCTTAGCCGATCTTGGTCCGATCTGCCCGACACCTCCTGCAATATCGCGCCGAGCAGGTCGTCGGCGGCGTTGATCTGAATGTCCAGTGGGAGCGCCCCACCTTCCAGGCGTGCGACCTCCAGTAAATCAGTGACAAGACGATTGAGCCGGTCTGCCTGTTCTTCAATGATGAACGTTCGCTCGTCGCCGAGAGGCTGCAACTCATGAGCGAGTGCTTTGATTGTCGTCAGCGGCGTCCTCAGGTCGTGTGAGAGAGCAGCGAGCATGGCATCCTTGAGGATATCTGCTTCCCGAAGCGCTTCCGCGCGCTCGACCGCCGCCCGCTCAGATCGCGCGCGGTTTAAGAGCTGCGCCGCAACGACGCTCGTAACGAGAAACACGAAGAGTACGAGCCAGTCAAATGGGTTTCGAACAAGGAGAGTGTTGTACGGGGGCAGGAAAAACCAATCGAACGCCAGAAAAGCGGCTAGCGCGGTGCTAATCCCGAGAGCTCGACCACCGGCTGCGCTGGCACCTAGCACCACCAGTAGGAACACGAGCGCGACATGCGCTTCGCCCAGGCGACCGCGGGCAGCAAACAGCGCGAGAGTGGCCGCAGCGAGGGAGAGGAATGACAGAGCCCCGATCGAAGCCTGCGCTCGGCTCACTCCATGACTGCTCCTACTGAGGTGCTGCAAACCGATAACCGACCCCGGGTTCTGTAAAGATATAGCGCGGGTTGAGGGGGTTGGACTCGATCTTTCGTCTCACGTTGGCGACGTGGACGCGAAGGTACTGCTGCGCATCCCCATACAGCCTGCCCGGCCAGACCAGCGCGAAGAGCTGTCGGTGCGTCATAGTCTTGCCGGCGTTAGTTAACAGAACCCGGACAAGTTCCCATTCCGTGGGCGTGAGATGAACGAGTTCGCCGTTGCGTGTGAGGCTGCGTGCCTCGAGATCCATTGAAAGTGCTCCGTGACAAATGACCGTTCCGGTGGGTGCATTGTGGAGGCTCGCTCGCCTCAACAGCGCTCGCACTCGTGCCTTTAGTTCGAGGGTGCTGAACGGCTTGGTCACGTAATCGTCGGCCCCGGCATCGAGCAAGGTCGCCTTTTCCTGATCCGCGTGCCGGGCGGAAAGAACGAGTATCATCGCATCTGAGAATTTCCGTATCTCCTTACAGACGGCCGCTCCCGTCATGTCCACCAGCCCAAGGTCGAGTACGATCAGCGAAGGTTTCTCGAGCGCGGTGAATCGGAGCCCTTCGACGCCACTCGTCGCCTCGACGACCCTGGCGAAATCGTCGGCGAGCGCATGAGAGACCGCGCGGCGGATTTGGGATTCATCGTCGATTACGAGAGCGGTTTGACTCGCCATGCCGAGTATGATCGCACGTTCGCACGCAGAACACTACTTCCGTTATTCAAGATTGTCGGTCACCGCTGTCGGCATTGAGCAACGTCAGGCCGCCCGAATTTCCTCGAACGGGATCTCACTGCTGCGTGCGATCTTGCGCCCGCTCAGAACGACGAACCATTCGTGCACTGAAGCGATGAGGATCACGACGACTGAAATGAGGAAGAACGCCGCGACCGCTGCATCGATGTGGTCGTTCAAGATCAGCCGGCTTGCGTCGCCAAGCGTCTGAATGCCGCTTGGCAACGCACCGGCCGCGACCATGCCGCCAAGCATGCGAGCGTGAGAAAGGAAGCCGAGCCTGGGATCCGGAGAGAAGATTTTTTCAAAGCCGGCGGTCATCGTGACTGTCACGAGCCAAACGAGCGGAACAACCGTCACCCAGGCATATCGCCCCTTTCCCATCTTGATGATGACCGTCGTACCGACGCATAGGGCAACCGCGGCAAGGAGTTGGTTGGAGATTCCGAACAGCGGCCAGAGGGAGTTGATGCCACCGAGTGGATCCATCACTCCCTGATAGAGGAAGTAGCCCCACATTGCTACCACGAGCCCGCTCGCGGTTACCACCGCTGGATACCAGGACACCCGCCCGATGGGCGCCCAGACGTGCTTCAGGAGATCCTGGAGCATGAAGCGCCCGACTCGCGTTCCGGCGTCGACCGTGGTGAGGATGAAAAGCGCCTCGAACATGATCGCAAAGTGATACCAGAGCGCCATCGCGGTCGGGCCGCCGAGTATGCGCGAAAAGATATGCGCCATTCCAACGGCCAAGCTCGGCGCGCCACCAGTGCGCGAGAGCAAGGTCTTCTCCCCGACATCGCTCGCCAGGGTTTGCATCTGCGCGGGGTCGAGTGTAAAGCCCCAGTGCTGTACGGCTGCGGCTGCGCTAGCGGCGGTAGTCCCTATGGCGCTCGCCGGAGCGTTGATCGCGAAATACACGCCGGGCGTGAGCACGCAGGCCGCAATGAGCGCCATCACGGCCACTAGCGACTCGGCGAGCATGGCGCCGTAGCCTATCATCCGCGCATCGGCTTCGTTCGCAAGCAGCTTGGGCGTGGTTCCCGACGCGATCAGCGCGTGGAATCCACTGATCGCGCCGCAAGCTATCGTGATAAAGACAAACGGAAATATCTTTCCGGCGAACACCGGTCCTGTGCCGTTGGTGAACTGCGTGAGCGCCGGCATCTGAAGGGGGGGAAGCACTATCACGATCCCGAGAGCCAAGGCCAGCACTACGCCGATTTTCACGAATGCCGAGAGGTAATCCCGCGGTGCGAGCAACAGCCACACCGGCAGCACCGATGCGAGAAAGCTGTACGCCATGACAAGGAGCGCGAGCGTCCTTCCGGTCAGAGTGAAGGCAGGTGCGAGCGCTGGGTTGGACGCTACCCACCGGCCCGCCAAGAGCGCGGCGAGCAAGAGGGCGAGTCCGATTGCGCTCGCCTCCAGCACTCGATGCGGGCGCATCCAGCGCATGTATGCGCCCATTATCAGTGCCGTCGGAATCGTAAGTCCGATCGTGACTACGCCCCACGGGCTCGCCTTGAGCGCGTTCACGACGACAAGGCTGAGCACCGCGA
>JABXNS010000162.1_pt1 | contig 17624 bp, 19 predicted proteins | sample 7301101 | NCBI WGS metagenome assembly JABXNS01 (sample SAMN14449646, study PRJNA615230) | soil metagenome | isolation source: soil from bare, unvegetated metal-rich iron-sulfur acidic spring small-cell... | place: Canada: Paint Pots Mound, Kootenay National Park, BC | collected 2017-05-25 | reverse complement strand
CTCTTGCGCGAATGCGGCGCGCCGCACGACGCGATCGTTCTTGGCAACCGCGATACCGCGGTCCGGCGCCGCGATGTGCGCCAGCAAGCCTTGCATCGTGAGGCCTTCCGGAACCTCGCGCATCTCGCCGTTGATCGTCGCCTTCATCACCCAGCCGTCTTACATGTTGGTGTAGACTGGGCCCTCCCCGCCTTGCGGGGGAACCCAAGTGATGATTTGGTAGGGGTCCATGATGTCGCAGGTCTTGCAATGGACGCAGTTGGTGAAGTTGATCTGCAGGCGGCCTTCGACCTGGCCGTTGGTTTTCTCAAAGAACGGCTCGTATACTTGGGCCGGACAAAAATGCTGACACGGGTTCCCGTATTCTACCGTACAGCGATCGCGGCAGATGTTCGTGTCGGCAACTTTTAAATGGCACGGCTGGTTCTCTTCGTGCGTGACGCCGCTATTGTAGACGTCGGTGAGTTTTCCAAATGTCAACACGTTGTCGATCTTTGCGTGCGGCGTCTCTTTGGGTTTGTAGCCTGCTTTTTCCATACGCGCGTATCCGGCGACGCCGTGCAACTTATTCTTGAAACCGAAGCCGCGCCCGCCCGTCACCATGCCGAGCCCGACGTTGAGCATGCCCGAAATCAAGCCGCCTTCAAAACCCTGATGGAAATTGCGGGCCGCAAAAAGTTCCTTATATGCCCACGAGTTTCTGAATCTGCTTTCCATCGCCGAAAGGCGCGCGGAGCCGGTGTCGCCGGCCGCAATCGCTTCAAATGCGGTTTCGGCTGCGAGCATTCCGGACTTCATCGCCAGATGAATGCCCTTCAGCCGCATGCCGTTTAAAAAGCCGGCCGAGTCACCGATGATGAGCAGGCCGTCACTATACATCCGCGGCATCGCGAAAAGTCCGCCTTCGGGAATCGCCTTGGCTCCATAGCGAACCAGCGTTGCGTTTTGCAGCAGTGCGCGAATAGCTGGATGCTGTTTGAATCGCTGCAGTTCATTGTGCGGATCGGTGGTCGGATTGCGGTAATCGAGGCCCGTGACGAATCCGACGTCGAGAATATCCTCCTGCATTCCGTACACGAAGCCGCCGCCGAATGTTTCGGCCGGCAGCGGATAGCCCATTGTGTGAACCACACTGCCGGGTTGCACGCGCCCGGGCGGACACTGCCACAACTCTTTTACGCCGGCCGCATAGACCTGCGGCTCGCGCCCCGCATCCAGATGCAAACGCGGCAGCGCCTGCTTGACGAGCGATCCGCGCGGTCCTTCGCCCAGCACCACGATCTTCGCGCGAATATCAGCACCCGGCTCGTAATTCGGTTTAGGATTGCCGTTTTTGTCGAGACCCTTATCGCCGGTGCGCACGCCGATCACGCGCTCGCCGTCCCACAAAAGCTCTTGGCCGGGAAATGCCGGAAAGACTTGCGCGCCCGCGGTTTCGGCCTTCGCGCCCAGCCACTTCACGATCTTCTGCAGCGACGCCACATATTTTCCGCGGTTGTTGAGCATCGGCGGATTGATCGGCGCTTTGATCTTCGCGCCTTCGGTCAGAAACCAGAGCTGGTCGCTGGTCACTTCGGACTCGACCGGAGCTTGCGCGCGCCAATCCGGCAAGAGCTCGTCGAGCGCCTTCGGATCCATCACCGCGCCGGAGATTCCGTGGCTGCCGATCTCGCCGCTCTTATCGATCACCAGCACTTCGAGCTCGCGACCGGCCGCCTTCGCCAACTGCATCAGGCGAATCGCGCCCGCCAAACTGGCCGGGCCGGCGCCCACGAATAGGACGTCTACTTCGAGCGATTCGCGCTGCATGACACGGAGCTTTCGCGGCGCCCACGGGAAGCTCTTATCGTGAAATAGCATTTAGGCGCCATGAGATCAATGGGGCCCCGCAGGCGGGGGGTGCGGCCGCGCGGGGCGCGGACGGTTCTCGTGAATGCGTTAGCTTTCACTCGGCCCGAAGGGCCGACAGACCGGAGCACCTTTTAACATGAACATTCAGATTGGCGTTATGGGCTCGGCGGGCGGCGATATTTCCGAGGCCGAGTTGACGCTGGCGACGCGAATGGGCCGGCGCATCGCCGAACGAAAGTGCACGATCGTTACGGGCGCCTGCCCGGGCTTACCGCACGCGGCCGTTCTGGGCGCGCACGAGGCAAGCGGCATCAGCCTTGGCGTTTCTCCCGCGCTTTCGCCCGAAGAGCACGTCAACGTGTACGGCTCGCCGCTCCAACCATATACGACCATGGTATTTACGGGTTCGGGCCTGATGGGCCGCGAGACGCACAACATTCATAGCTCGGATTTTGTGCTCTTCGTCGGCGGCCGCAGCGGAACGCTCGGTGAGTTTTGCATCGCTTACGACGAGGGCAAACTCATCGGCATTCTGCTACACTCGGGCGGGATCTCGAACGAGTTCTTGCGGATCGCAGATTTGGTCCACAAAGATACCGGCTCGATCATTATCTCCGACGATAATCCCGAGACGCTCGTCGATCGTTGCCTCGATAGATATCGAAGCGAACCAATTCCGAGTTCGCAGGCTTTCGATCGCACCGCGAAATCCGTCATGCCGCCGCCGCGCCCGCGTCTGCGCATTGTGGAATCCGGTGGCTGAACTCACATTCGTCGGTGCGGCGGGAACCGTCACAGGCAGCAAACATCTGCTCAGCAGTGGCGGGAAAAAGATTTTCATCGACTGCGGACTTTTTCAGGGCACGCAGGACATCGTCGCACTCAACAGCGTCCCGCTGCCGGTGCCACCCGCTGAACTCGACGCCGTCGTTATCACGCATGGCCACATCGATCACATCGGCTACCTGCCAAAACTCGTTCGCGACGGTTTTAAGGGTCCGATCTTTGCAACCGCACCGACGCGCGCGCTCATGCGGATCGTGCTCGAGGACGCCGCGCACCTTCAGCGCCATCTGAGCAAGCGCGGTTTTCACCAGGAACCGTATGCGCCGCCGCCTTTTTACGACGACGCTAACGTGCAGCAAACAATTCAGCAAACCAAAACTTTCGATCTCGAGAAGCCCTTTCAAGTAGCAGATTTTCCCGCCATCTATAAAAACGCCGCGCACTTCATCGGCTCGGCCTTCGTCGGTATCGACGTTGAGGGGAAGCGAATCATTTTCTCCGGCGATATCGGGCGCTACAACCGCACTCTACTCTACGATCCGACGCCGATGGGTGAGGCCGACGTGCTGGTTTGCGAGTCAACGTACGGCGACCGCATCCATCCGCCCGACGCGCTGGATCAGCTCGGGCAAACGCTCGCAGCGGGTGTCGCACGGGGCGGCGCCATCGTCATTCCGGCGTTCGCGGTCGAGCGTTCGCAAGAGATTTTGCTCTCGATCGGCCAGTTGCAGCGGCAAACTCCCGCACTTGCGAACGTGCCGGTCTTCCTCGACAGCCCGATGGCTGCGCACGTCGATCAGCTCTTCAAAGACTATCCCGCTTGGCACAAACCGGTCGAATTTGAAACGAACGGCAAACCGTTTGGCTGCAACAATCTAACAGTTGCGGTTGAAACCGAACAATCCAAAGCGATTAACAACGTAAAGGGCCCGCACATCATCGTGTCGGCCAGCGGCATGGCCGCCGGCGGCCGCGTGTTGCACCATCTGCACAACCATGTCTCGGATCCGACCGCGACCATTCTCTTCGTGGGTTTTCAGGGCGCCGGCACGCTCGGCTTTCTGATAACTAATGGAGCAAAATCGGTGAAAATCTACGGCGACGTTCTACCGGTGCGCGCCGCCACCGGCATCATTTCAGGATATAGCGCCCACGCCGATCGCAACGAAATTCAACAGTGGCTCAACACGTGCACCAGCAAGCCGACCTATTACGCGGTCCACGGCGATCCGGTCTCCGCGCAATCGTTATGCGATCTGGTGAAAATGAAATACGGCTGGGATGCGCACGTCGCCGCGCGCGGCACGACCGTTACGCTATAGCAACAAGACTTTCGGCGGAACGAGGGAAAGCAATTCTCCGCTCATCGATGAAATGTCGGGCACTTCGACGCACGCCAGCGCGCCTTTCTTGAGATCTAGTCGCGCGGCGCCGGCAAGGCGGCCGATCACCGAGCTCATGCTTGGCTCGTGGCCGACAAGCATGATCGCTTTTGCATCGGCATGGTCTTGCAAGATTTCTTCCAATGCTCCGAGATCGAAGCCGGTTCCGAGCCGTGCGTCCTCTTTGATCGTCGTAATCTTGAGCGCTTCCGCCGCTATCTCCGCGGTTGCCCTTGCGCGCGCGAGCGGACTCGTAACGATCGCGTCGAGATCGAGATTCAGTTTGCGCAGCGCCTTGGCTTCACGCGCCATGCGTTCGCGTCCGTCGCCGGTTAGCGGCCGGTCGAAATCGTTTCCCCTCCAGTCGCCGGGTTCAGCCGCGATGCCGTGCCGCAAGAAATAGACTTTCACATCGATCCTCCCTTAGTCGTGCGTCCACTCGAGCATCGGTTTCCACTGCGGCTTCGGAAAACGTTGCTTACTCTTTATCGTGTCGACGTACTTGCGCTTGCCGCTGCGGTTGCCTTTGCCCATGAACAGCCCGCCGACGAGGCGATCCTCCCAGAAGTAAAGGGCGCGGTACCATTTTTTTTCTTTGTCCACCATAAAGACGGTTTCGATATCTTTGCGGTACTCCGGTGAGAGACCGAACTGCGTGATCGTTTGCCCTTTGAAGAGCAAGCTCGAGTATTCCGGAACGTCGTGATACTTTTCGCTGCCGCCCATCATGTTTTGCGCGACGACTTTACCGTGCGCGCCCGCGTTGTTCCACGTTCCCATGCGGTAGCGCATCTCGAGAATCGGGTCGAAGAAGTCAGCGATGTCGCCGGCGGCGAAAATTCCCTTGACATTGGTCTCTAGGCCGTCGTCGCAGAGGATGCCGTTGGGGCTCGTCTCGACGCCGCTGCCGTCGAGCACTTCGATATTCATCCGCAAGCCTAAGCCGACGCCGTAACATTGGGCTTCGATCTCAGCACCGTTTTTTGTCCGGATCTTCTTCACGACGCCGTTATCGCGCACGAATTCCGTAATCTCGTCGCCGTAATGCATATGCACGCCGTCGGTCTTGGCGGCGTCGTCTATGAGATTGCCGGCCACATCGTCCAGCATTCGTGAAAGGGCGTATGGCCCGCGCATGATCCAATGTGTCTCGACCTTGCGCGATACAAACGCCTCGGCAAGTTCGTAGGCGATGAACGAGCCACCGATCGCGACGCCGGCCTTGGCGGTTTCCAGCTCGCGCGAGATCGCTTTGGTGTCGTCCATGTATTGAAAGTTGTAGACGTTGGCCCCATCGTGCCCGGGCGCGGGATGCGGATTCGGGCGGCCGCCCGTGGCTACCAGCATCGCATCGTACGGATAGGACTTCCCCGCAGCCTCGATGACTTTTTCGTCAGCCACGACGCGATCGACGCGGGTCTCCAAATGCAGCTCGATCTTGTGTTTCTCATGCCACTCGAGATCGCGCATGATGACTTTTTGCTCGGTAACTTGCTTGCGCAACATGGGCGGCAGCGCGATCCGGTTGTAGAGCGTGTAGGGCTCATCGGTAAAGAGCACGATCGAACACGATGGGTCGTGTTTGCGCAATTGCTCAGCGGCCGTGGTGCCGGCAAAACCGTTTCCGACGATCACATAACGCCGAAAGTCTCCAACCGCACTCACGGAGGCCGCCTTTCGCCGCTGAACGAAAACGCTCCCGTAGATGGAAGTTCGGCTGGTGCAATTGCTGGCTTCGTTTATAAGCGTCAGTGCGGATTACGCACTTGCGCGGCTCGAGTTCGCCCTGCGCGATCCGGCCGTGCCCGCGCCGCCGATCATCGAGCGTCTGCCGGACGCCTCCGAGGAGTCGCTGCGCAGCCGTTGGCCCGAGATCGAGTCGCAATTGGACGCCGCCCTCGCCTATGCGAAACACCTTCCCCCTTCTCGCAGTAACGACGATGAGAAAGGCGCCGGCGGCTGGCTGCGGCGAACGGTTCGCGAAATGGACCAATACGCGCGTGCCATTCGCTGGGTGCTCACGGTGACAGAACGATGAACGACGAAAATCTGGAAAAAGCCAAACAACGCGTGAAAGACGCGCTCGACCAGACCAAGCCGCAGCTTGAGGAAGCTGCGAACCAGTTGACCAAGCTCTTTAAGATCGGCGCTTCCAAAGCCAAAGAAGCCGCGGACGCCGCGCAACGCGCGGTTCGCGACGACATCAATAAGCGGCCTTAACGCCCTACTGCGTAAAAACTGAGCGCAACACGAAATAGCCCGGCACGTTTTCACAGAACGCCTTGCCCGGCGCATATTTGGCTTTGCGCGCTTCGTCGACAACGGCCTGATCGAACATCGGCGTGCCGATCGGCTCCCACACCCACGCATCCACGACGCTGGCGTCGCGATCGACTGCGACAACGACCACCGTTACGCCGGTGGGCCGAGCGCTCGGATCGTCGCGCCCGAGAATTGCCGGATAGTGAAACGGCCCGGGCTTTAGGACCAGCACGTCGGCGAACGGTTCGCTGCACGTCCCCTGGACCGGCGCGGCAATCGGCAGGGCAGACAATTGAATCGGCGTTTTCGAAAGCGGCGGCGTTGGGCGCGCGGCATTCGCTTTGTCTTTGGGCGAGAACGGCGTCGGCGAACATGCGACCAACCCGAACCGATCCCAGTTTAAGAACGTATCGCCTTTAGCTACGGCTTGCGCTACATATGCATAAAGCACCGGCGTGGCAACCGGAAGTTTCACGACGATATCTTCGGAGAGATAGTCTTCGTGGCTGAACGGAAAGCCTTGGTCGTTGTATGATTGTTCCACCGGCTTGAACGGCACGCCGTCGAACGCCGCGGCGTACCAGCCGTTTTTTGTTTGGAGGCGAACCACGCCGCTCACGGACCGCGGACTGATTGCGCCCAACCGAAAACGCACCGAGTTAGCGTCCACCGCGACCGGCTCGCCTACCAGGGTCGCCGGACAAAACTCGGCGGCGGCTTGCGCTTTCGCGCCGCCGAGCAGCATGATTGCTAAGGCGATTCCGATCGGCCAACCGATGCGAAACATCAGTGCAAAACTTCGTAGCCGACGTCGACGAGAAGCGAACTTACGACTGCCGTGCACCGAAAGATCGCCGGTTGATAGAGTGCTTTTGCCGCAGCGGAAACCGCCGCATTGTCGACCGCCGGACTGCCGCTCGACTTACTGATATTCGCATAAGCGACTTTCCCGTCGCTATCGAGAAAGACGCGTACGCGCGCGTTTGCTTTCAAGCCCGCGCTTGTGTCGAGTACGTCCGTCTTTTCCTCCACCCATTTTGTCAGCTTCGGTTCGCGATAGGGTTCCGTGCAGCCGAGCGCGGGAAGATTCATTTTGAAAGCCGCCGGAACGATCTGAAAGGCGTTCGGCATAAGCGGACCGGATGGAAGCGAGATCGCTTCCGTCGCGTCGTTGCTGCCGCCGAGTTCGAAAGGGTTAGTCGGACATGAATGCGGCGCGGCGCCGTCTATTCCGATTTGGTCAACCCACGCGTAGCGGACGGTAAGCGGCTTGGGAAAACCGATCAGCAGCGGTTTGGTAATACCGGACATATCGGCGGCGTTTTTCGCGGCAAGGACGCCGGAAAAATTCACGTCGTACGCAGTGTCATCGGTCAGCAACACGATATCCCCGCTGAGTGCCCCCGGCGCATTCGAATCAAGGATGAGCGCCACCCGCGGTTGCGGGACGCGCGGGTTTTCAGGCCGTGGAGTTTCGACCGCCGCAACTCCGGCTATGTCGGCGTCACAAAATATCGATGCGCGCGCCGTTCCGTGCCCAAGAGCGATCAGAAAAACGCAAAAGACACAGCCCAGAACTACCCGGCCTTTCATGCCGCGCTCCTTCGCAAGGCGGCGCAGGATTTCCCTAGCAATACGGGCGACTACGACCCGTTCATGGCTGCGAAAACGGGCGCCGCCGAGTCGAAATTCGAACGGCACGGCCTAAGCGACGATCAGCTCGTCGCGATGCTGCGCGTGATGATTTTGCATCGCACGCTCGAGAATCGCGGATTCGCGCTCAACCGCCAAGGGAAGATTCCGTTCGCGTCGGCGAGCGAGGGACACGAAGCGGTGCAAGCGGGTGCGGCAATGGCCTTCGTACGCGGCAAGGATATTCTCGTTCCGTATTATTGCGATCTCGGATTGGATCTCGGCATCGGCTTAACCTCGTACGAAGTGATGCTCTCGCTTTTCGCGCGCATCGACGATCACAGCGGCGGCCGGCAGTTCCCGCACCACTACGCCAGCCGAAAACTCGGACTGTATACGATCAGTTCGGTCATTGCGGCGCAGACTTCGCACGCCGTCGGCGCGGCATACGCGCTGAAGTTAGACAAAGAGCACGGGCGCGCGGTGTTGACGACGTTCGGTGACGGAGCCACCAGCGAGGGCGAGTGGCATGAATCCGTAAACTTCGCGGCCGTGCACAAGTTGCCGATCGTTTTTCTGTGCGAAAACAACGAATGGGCGATCAGCACGCCGCTTTCGGCGCAAATGGGGCAGCCCGACGTGTACAAGCGCGCCGAAGGCTACGGGATGCCCGGGGTGGTCGTCGACGGCTTCGATCCGATCGCGTGCTACGCCGTTACAAAGGAAGCGATGGATCGCGCGCGCCACGGCGGCGGCCCGACGCTGGTTGAGGCCAAGTGCTACCGTTTTCTTTCGCACACCACCGACGACGACGATCGCAGCTATCGCACCCGCGAGGAGGTCGCGGAGCGCCGCAAGGACGACCCGGTGCCGAAATTCGAGCGGCTCTTGGTGGAGCAAGGCGTTCTCACGGCGGAAGCGCTCGAAGGACTCAAAGCCTCGATTCTGGCCGAGGCCAACGACGCGACCGACCGGGCCGAGGCCGTCCCGTACGCTCGTCCCGAGGACCTCTTCACCCGGCTCTACGAGGGTCCGTGGGAGCCCTGGCAATAAGGTAGGCTCGATGGCCAACATCCCCACGCAGGTACGCAAATCGCTCGAGCGCCACGGGCTTTCCGACGAGCAACTGAAAACGATCTTCCGCACGATGCTGCTGCAGCGGCAGCTCGATAACCGCGGCTTTCAGCTCAACCGTCAAGGGAAAGTGCCGTTTGCGCTCGGCAGCGAGGGGCACGAAGCGCTGCAAGCGGGCGCGGCGATGGCGTTCGTGCGCGGGAAAGATATTCTCGCGCCGTACTATCGCGATCTGGGGCTCTCGATCGGCATCGGGTTAACGCCGTACGAAATCATGCTCTCGATTTTTGCGCGCGCCGCGGATCACAACGGCGGCCGGCAATTCCCCAATCACTATTCTTCCAAGCGCGCCGGGCTGATGTCGTTTTCGTCGATCCTGGCCGCGCATATTCCACACGCCGTGGGCGCGGCATATGCGTTTAAGTATCGCAAAGAAGCCGGGCGCGCGGTGCTGGTGACATTTGGCGACGGCACGACCAGTGAAGGCGAGTGGCACGAGTCGATGAATTTCGCAGCGGTCCACAAGCTGCCGATCGTGTTTTTGTGCGAAAACAACCAGTGGGCGATTTCGACGCCGCTCTCGCTGCAGATGGGTCAGCCTAATATTTACAAACGCGCCGAAGGCTATGGCATGCCGGGCGAACAGTTCGACGGCTTCGATCCGCTGGCAACCTACGATGCGGTTGCGCGCGCGATGGAACGCGCGCGCAACGGGGGCGGGCCGACGCTGCTCGAAGGCGTTTGCTATCGTTTCCTGGCGCACTCGACCGACGACAACGACATGACCTATCGCTCGCGCGAAGACGTCACCGAACGCCGTAAAGACGACCCGGTTCCGCGTTTTGAAAACTTGCTGCTCGAATCGGGCATCATGGACGCGGAAGAGGTTGCCGCGATGAAGCAGGACGTGCTGCGCGAGACGAACGAGGCCACCGACAAAGCCGAAGCCATGCCGTTTCCAACGGCCGACGATCTCTACAAACACGTTTACGAAGGAGCCTGGGAACCGTGGCAGTAGCGACTTCTTCCTCGCAAGTGCTCAACAACGTCGAGGCGGTGCGCGCGACGCTCTACGAAGCGTTGAAAAACGACGACAAAGTTGTGATCCTCGGCGAAGACGTCGGCAACCGCGGCAACGTCTTTTTGATCACCAAAGACTTCGTCAAAGAGTTTGGGACCGAGCGTGTCATCGATACGCCGATCGCCGAGGCGTCGATCGTCGGCATTGCGGTCGGCATGGCGATGGAAGGCTTACACCCGATCGCCGAGATTCAATTCGCCGACTTCATCTATCCGTCGTTCAATCAAATCGTCGGCGAAGCCGCCAAGACGCGCTATCGATCGAACGGCGAGTACACCTGTCCGATGGTGATTCGCACGCCCTACGGGGGCGGCGTACGCGGCGCGCTTTCACACTCCGTCTCGGTTGAGGCGCTCTTCTATCACGTTCCGGGACTTAAAATTGTCGTGCCGTCTTTTCCGGCCGATGTTAAAGGGTTGCTGAACGCCGCGATCGATGATCCGGATCCGGTGCTCTTTCTCGAGCACAAGAAAACGTATCGTCTGATCAAAGGCGACGTGCCTGACGGCCACTACGTCATTCCAATCGGCAAAGCCGACGTCAAAAAAGAAGGCTCGCAGCTGACGGTCGTGTCGTACGGTTTATATGTGCATTGGGCGATCGAAGCCGCCAATCAACTCGAGAGCGAAGGCGTGTCGGTCGAAGTGATCGATCTGCGTTCGATTCGTCCGATGGATCGCACCGCGATTCTGCAGAGCGTGCGTAAGACGCGCAAATTGCTGATCATTCATGAGGATAACAAGTTTGGCGGCATCGGCGCCGAGATCAGCGCGATGGTGGCCGAGGAAGCACTCTTCGATCTCGACGCGCCGATTCGCCGGCTCGCCGCGCCCGACGTTCCGGCGATGGGCTATGCGATGCCGCTCGAAGAAGCGTATATGAGTTCGCCCGCCAAAATGGCCGACGCGATGCGCGAGATGGTGAAATTCTAATGGCCACAACCATTACGATGCCACAACTGGGCGAAACGGTGACCGAAGGCACCGTCGAGCGCTGGCTGAAAAAAGCCGGCGATCCGGTTGAGAAATACGAAGCCTTCCTCGAGGTTTCGACCGATAAAGTAAACTCCGAAGTTCCCTCGCCCGTCACCGGCACGATTCGAGAACTGCTGGTGCAAGAAGGCACGACCGTTGCAACGGGTACGCCGATTGCCGTGATCGACGAGGTTGGAGCTGCAAAAGCCGCGGCGCCGGCCATAAAACCATCGGAAACGCAAGCCGATCGCGATACTGCACCACCTAAGTCGCGCGATGCGATGGCCGAGAGCGCCAACATGGAACCGGTGCCCGGCTTCAACATTCCGCAGCTCGAAGTCAAATCGACGGCCGCTTCGAGCGGCGCACCCACGATGGTTCCACCGCGAAGCAATGGCCAGCGCGAAGAAGCCGCGCTCCGCGGCGTATCGCCGGCCGTGCGCCGCTTAGCGCGCGAGCATCACATCGACGTTCGCAACGTTCGCGGCTCAGGTGCAAACGGGCGCGTCACGGCAGACGACGTACTTGCCGCCGCCAAACTCACGCCGGGTGTTGCCATGGCAGCGCCACCGCTCGAAGCGCCGCGCGCACCGTCCAAACCCGGTCCGGGCAACACGAGCACCTATGCGGATCCGATTCCCGGCACGACCATTCATCTCAGCAGCATGCGCCGCATTATCGCAGAGCGCATGGTCGAATCGCGCAAGATCGCGCCGCACGCGTGGTCGATGGTCGAAGTCGATGTCACCAACGTCTGGGAATGGCGCAAAGGTGAAAAAGATCGCTTCGAACGTGACACCGGCGTGAAGCTCACGCTTCTTCCGTTCTTCATCCGCGCCGTCGTCGAGTCGCTGGCCGCTTTTCCGTTGATGAACTCGAGGTTCGTAACCGAAGGCCCGTCGATTTACGTTGAAAAAGATGTCAACATCGGCATCGCGATCGGGCTGCCTGCGAATCTGGTGGTGCCCGTCATCAAACACGCCGACAAACTTTCGATCAAGGGTATCGCGCTCGCGGCCGGCGATCTCATCGAGCGTGCGCGCAAGAATAAATTGTCGGCCGACGATCTGAAAGAGGGGACGTTCACCGTCAACAACACGGGCGCAAACGGCTCCTTCGCTTCGGCGCCGATCATCAATGCCGGCCAAGCGGGCATCGTCACGATGGAAACCGTTGTGAAACGTCCGATGGTGCAAGACGACGATTCGATCGCGATCCGCTACATGATGAACTCATGCTTATCCTTGGATCATCGCGTGGTCGACGGTTACGTCGCCAGTGGTTTCCTCGCCGATCTCAAAAAGCGCCTAGAATCGATGGGCCCCCGCGGCGCCCTCTAAGATCGTCGCCGGCTGAGATTGTCATCCTGAGCTTTATGGAAAGTCCGTCACCCGCAGATGCAAATTCGTAAGAGCTTCCGCTTCGAGGCCGCGCACACACTCCCATTCCATCAGGGTAAGTGCGCGCGTCCGCATGGGCATTCGTATCGCCTCGAAGTCGCCGTAAGAGGCCCGCTGCAAACCGAAGGGGCGGCGCGCGGAATGATTGAGGATTTCGACGTGCTGAAGGCTACCGTCGACCGGCACGTGATCGACGCGCTCGACCACACCTCGCTGAACGATACCATCGAAAACCCCACGTGCGAACACATCATCATGTGGATTTGGAAGCGCCTGCAGCCGGTGCTCCCCGCACTCGACGAGCTCGTGCTGTGGGAAACCGAAACGGCGCGCGCCATCCTCAAGAAAAGCGACTTCTCCTAATGCTGCAACTCGCGGAGATCTTCTACAGCATTCAAGGCGAGGGCGAACACACCGGGAAACCGGCAGTTTTCATACGCCTCGCCGGATGCAATCTCTCCTGCGATTTTTGCGACACCGATTATTCGCTAAAATTTTTCTCCACCGTTGACGAGATCGTCGCCAAAGTGCGCGAGCTTGGCGACGAGTGTCCGATGGTTGTGCTGACCGGCGGCGAACCGCTCGCGCAGCGCGAAGCGCTGGAACTGATCGATGCGCTGCGGCGCGATGGGCGTCGCGTGCACATCGAATCCAACGGAACGATCGCCACCGAACTTCCCGACGACGTCTGGCTCACCGTCTCCCCCAAAGAACGCGTCGATGAACGCATGGCGAAGCGGGCTAACGAGGTGAAATTGATCGTCGACGAACGCGTCCCCGAAAACTGGCTTGAACTCTTCGCGGATAAAAAGACCCTGCTGCTACAGCCCGAGGGCAACAAGCCCAAGAACGTCGCGCTGGCGCTCGAATATGCAAAAGCGCATCCCGGTCGCTTCCGCCTCTCCCTGCAAACGCACAAATTCATCGGTGTTCCGTGATTCTCGTTACGTGTGCGGTCAACAAAGAACTAACGTTCTTTGAATCGCAGCCGCACGTCGAGATGCTCGTGACCGGCGTCGGTCCCGTCGAAGCGGCTGCTTCAGTGTCGCGCGCGCTCGCGCAGAGCCGGCCCGAGCTGGTGATTAACGCGGGCCTGGCAGGCGCATTCAAAGATTGTGCGGCGATCGGCGACGGAGTGGTCGTTTCCGACGATTCGCTCGCGCTCTGTTTGGAAACGGGCGCCCCTGTCGCATTGCCTGATGATGCGAGCGTCGTCGATCGCGCGAGTTCCGATCTTGCGTTGGTGGATCGGCTGGTCGAGCTCGGATTTCGCAGCGTGCGCGGCGTGACCGTTACCCAAGTGACCGCGCTCGACGGAACGGCAGCTCGCCTTGCTTCGCAAGGCGTGGGAGTCGAAACGATGGAGGGCTTCGCGGTGCTGCGCGCCGCCGAAATCGCGGGCGTGCCGGCCATCGAAGTCCGGGGTATATCCAACTTCACCGGCGACCGCGACCGCAGCGGCTGGGATTTTGAGGCCGGCGTGCGCGGGCTGGAGCGCGTTTTGAACGCACTGCTCTCGCTGGTTGGAGCGAAAGATGGATAACAAACCACTCACACTCGCATACTCGCCCTGCCCAAACGACACGTATATCTTTGCGGCGCTGGCCAACGGCCTGCTCGAGGATGCGCCGCCGATTACCGTGCAACTCGAAGACATCGAGAACCTCAACAACTCTGCGCTCAAGGGCGACTACGAACTCACCAAAGTCAGTTACGCGGTCGTGCCGGATTTGCTGGAGAACTACAGCGTCTTGCGCGCGGGCGGCGCGCTCGGCCACGCCTGCGGCCCACTTGTCGTAGCCAAACCCGGCGCTGGCAAAACGTTAAAAGATTTCGAAGAGAAGATTATCGCCATCCCCGGCGAGCGCACGACGGCATTCATGCTCTTGAGCCTGGCGATGGGAAAACGCCCGCAAACGCTCGCGATGCGCTTCGACAAGATCGTCGATGCAGTCGCGGACGGAACCGTTGATGCCGGACTCATCATCCACGAATCGCGATTCACCTACAAGGACGAAGGACTGGTCAGCGTTGTCGACTTGGGCGAATGGTGGGAAAGCGAGACCGGAATGCCGGTGCCGCTCGGCGCGATTATGGTTCGCAACGATCTCGTAGATCGAACCGCCGAAGTCAATGACGCCATTCGCCGCAGCCTGAAGTATGCGCGCGACCATGAAGATGAGGTCATGAAGTACGTGCACGAGCATGCGGACGCAATGGACGAAACCGTCATGCGCAAACACATCGATACCTATGTCAATGACTTTAGCGACGACATCGGCGACGAGGGCATAGCTGCGGTAAAGGAACTCTTTCGCCGGGCGCGCGAGCAAGGGATCATCCCCGAACAAGTCGAGGCCGTTTTTGCTTAAGCCCGTACTCATCGCCGCACTATCCACGATCTTACTGGGCGGGACGCTGCCGCGCGCGCGCGTCACACTCGGCGACGAAGTTTTCTTGCAAAGCGCGTGGCACGATCTTGCCGGCAAATGCGTGGGCGTCATCACAAACCAAACCGGCGTAACCTCGCGCTTAGTGAACATCGTCGACGCCATCAAAACCAATCCGGATATTTGCATAAAGGCAATTTATTCGCCCGAACACGGCTTACGCGGCGATCGCCCCGCGGGCGCCTATGTCGCCTCATACACCGACGCGCGCACCGGCCTGCCCGTTTACAGCTTATACGGAAGCCAGCGGCATCCGACGGCGCAGATGCTCGATGGTGTGGATGTCTTGCTCTTCGACATCCAAGACGTCGGCGCGCGTCCCTACACCTTCGTTTCGACGATGGCCTACGCAATGCAGGCCGCCAAAGAATTCGGCAAGGAAATTTGGGTGCTCGACCGGCCCAACCCGATCGGCGGCACGATGGTGGAAGGTCCGGTGCTGGATCCAAAATTTAAATCGTTCATCGGACTCTATCCGATCCCGATGCGTCACGGGATGACCGTCGGCGAACTCGCGCGTCTCTTCAACAGCCAGTTCGGTATCGGCGCGAACCTCCGCGTCATAAAGATGAAGGGTTGGCGGCGCTCGATGTTATGGCCCGAGACGGGTTTGCAATGGGTACAAACCTCGCCCAACATTCCGGAATGGAGCACGGCCGTCGACTATCCGTGCACGGGCCTGACCGACAGCATCGGACTCAACGGCGGCATCGGCACGACCAAGCCGTTCAAATACGTCGGCGGCGAAAATGTGGATGCGTATGGGCTCGCCGGCCAACTCAACGCTCGCAACATTCCGGGCGTGTACTTCCGGCCGGCCTACTGGTCGCCGCTTTTTGGCCCATTGACGGGCAAGGAGATCGCGGGCGTCGAGCTCGACGTCTTCGAACCGAAAATCTTTCCGGCGGTGCGTACGGCGGTGGAAATCGCTACGGCGGTTCGCACCGTTTCGCCGCGCGCACTCAACGTCAACATCAAATTCACCGCTACCGACTGGGGCACCGATACATTCGCGACCGCGCTGCAAGCGGGACGCTCGGCGCAGCAGATCGAGGCGCAATGGGCGCCCGCCCTGCGGCGCTTTCTCGCCATCCGGCAGAAGTATTTGCTCTACCGTTGAAGCCCTAGCTGTGCTTAAGCAGCGGCTCATCGACGCGCTCGGTGCGGATGCCGTAAAAATGGAGGCCGAAGATCTCGCGGTCTACGCATTCGATGCGTACTCGCAAGGCGTCATGCCCGCCGCGGTCGTGCTCCCCGCATCTACGCGCGAAGTAGCCGCAGCGGTAAAAATCGCTAAGGATTGCGGCGAACCGATTATTCCGCGCGGCGCCGGCACGGGTTTATGCGGCGGTGCGATTCCCGCGCGCGGCGGCGTCGTCTTCTCGTTCGCGCGCATGAATCGCGTGCTCGAAGTGGATGTTCGCAACCGCCGCGCGCGGGTGCAGCCTGGCCTCATAAACTTGGATCTCTCAAAACATGTCGCAGCGGCCGGTCTCTTTTACGCCCCCGACCCTTCGTCGCAGAAAGTTTCGACGATCGGGGGCAACATCGGCACCAACGCCGGCGGTCCGCACTGCCTGTCGTATGGAACGACGGTCAATCACATACTCGAACTTGAGATCGTCGATGAAAACGGCGACGTGATGACCACCTCGCTCGATGACATCGGCTACGATCTCACCGGCGTGCTCGTCGGCAGCGAGGGTACGCTCGCCATCGTGTGTTCGGCCTGGGTGCGTTTGCTGCTTCAGCCCGAAACCGTTCGCGTGTGGCTGGCCGCGTTCGACGATGTGAACGCAGCTTCGGCCGCGGTCACCAGAATTATAGGCGCCGGCATCATTCCGACCGCGCTCGAGATGATGGATCACGTCATGCTGCCGGCGATCGAAGCCGCGTTCCACGCCGGCTATCCAACCGATGCGGCGGCTGTGCTGCTCATTGAAAGCGCCGGTTTCGAAGACGAGATGAATCTACACGAGAGCGAGATCGGCCGCATCATGAGAGAAAACGGCGCGACCACCTGGCGCGCCGCAAGATCCGAAGCCGAGCGCGAAGCCCTCTGGGCGGGGCGCAAAGGCGCGCTCGGCGCGACCGGCCGCATCGCGCCGAACTACTACATTCAAGACGTGGTCGTGCCGCGAACGAAGCGCCCGGACGCACTGCGTGCTGTCGAAGCCGCAGGCGATGCGCGCGACATACAGGTCGCCAACGTCTTCCACGCGGGCGACGGCAATCTGCATCCGCTGCTGATGTACGATCGCAGCGAGAAAAAGCAGGTTGCAGCGGTGCTCGAGGCCGGTAACGAGATTCTGCAAGCGGCGGTCGATATCGGCGGTACGATCAGCGGAGAACACGGCATCGGTTACGAGAAGCGCGAGACGCTGACCCGTATCTTCACGACCGACGATCTGGCAACGATGGCGCGCGTCCGAGATGTGTTCGATCCGAAGCGCATGCTCAATCCGGAGAAAATCTTCCCTGCCGGCGTGGGATGCGCCGAAGTGCAGCGATGATCGCCGAACACATTGCGCCGCAAACCGTTGAGGCACTCGCACAGACGCTCGCGCCGTGCAATCGCGACGGACTTGCGGTCACGATCGAAGGCGGCAATCCGCTGCACGCCATGGGCTCGACGCCGCGCCGTGCCGCTCTCGCTATCGCAACGGCGCATTTGAACCATCTGCTCGCGCACGGATTCCACGACCTGACGTGCTCGGTGCGAGCGGGCCTTA
>JABXNS010000161.1_pt1 | contig 17794 bp, 16 predicted proteins | sample 7301101 | NCBI WGS metagenome assembly JABXNS01 (sample SAMN14449646, study PRJNA615230) | soil metagenome | isolation source: soil from bare, unvegetated metal-rich iron-sulfur acidic spring small-cell... | place: Canada: Paint Pots Mound, Kootenay National Park, BC | collected 2017-05-25 | reverse complement strand
TATTCGGCCCGCGCTAGCGCCCTTGCGCAGGCTTACAGCTTAACTCCCGGTGGCAACGCCATTAGAAACGCCGTCAAGGCGGCTTGGGCGGCTTTCTCCGCATCTATGAAGGCGGCCCGCCAGACCTGGCAGTCAACCAGGGGTTCGGCATGGTCAACTTTCCGAACTTCGGTTAAAGTCTGCAAAGCTCCCGCCGTGTCAACAGACTCAGCAAACTCCTCTTCTGAAGCCAGCGGACAATAAGACAGAAAAATCACTTACTAAAAACTAAAAGCACCTGCTTTCGTGGGTGCTTTTGGTTATCATTGACTTATAACCCTGGCTTTAATAAATTCTGAAATAAAGAAAAGCTCGTAGTCTGGGGTTATTTTTCTTGCTATAATACAATTAAGAACCAAGAATGAACCTGTTCAAAAATTATTCTTTTCCCCAGGCTCGGCACAGCATAGTTAAAATACTGGTCGTTATAAAGAGATAGAAACCCGGTAAAATTATTAAATATACCAAAACATGTTTGAACACCATAAACAACCCCTGTTATCACGCCCGGATTTTTTTAAACGGGTCGTGCGCTATGCCGCCGGCGCCTGTCTGCTTGTCGCCGTTTCCTGGCTAATTGGCATTTTAGGCTACCGGCTGCTGGAAGGGCTGCCCTGGATTGATTCTATTTTAAACGCTGCCATGATTTTAGGCGGAATGGGTCCGGTTGACCAGCTCCATACTACCGAAGGCAAATTGTTCGCCTCCTTTTATGCCCTTTTCTCAGGCATTGTCTTTTTAGTTTCTGTGGGTGTGCTTTTGGCACCTATCATCCACAGGCTTATGCACCAATTTCACCTGCAAAACAAAAAAGAGGATTGAAATTAGCACATATAACAGGTCAAACGCTCCTTGCGGAGTGTTTTTTTGTGAAATAAACAGGCGTTTATATTGTAGTATAGATATAATGCTGAAAAAATAAATCTCCCTGTTTCGCTTTATATATGCAAAGGGCATAGACTTTATGCCAAAAAGATAATAACGATGAACTTTATTCAAGGACTGCTCAAAAAAAAGGGGCTCTTAATAGCGCTGGCCATTATTTTGGTCATAGGTGGCTATTACACTTACAAAAACTCTAACAAAACTACAGCTGCCACTACGTATATAACATCCTCTGTCGTAAAAGGCACTCTGACAGTTTCTGTAACAGGCACAGGCCAGGTAGCCAGTTCAAACCAGGTGGACATTAAACCCGAAGCTTCTGGGCAGATTGTTTCCGTGCCAGTTGTGGAAGGGCAGTCAGTAAAAGCGGGTCAAACTATAGCCACTTTGGACGCGGCTGCGGCCAGCACCCAGTTAGCCGGAGCCCGCGCTTCCCTTTTACAGGCGCAGGCCAATTACGACAAAGTCGCAGCCGGTACAGCAACCAACGACATTGCCTCAGCCCAGCTGGCGGTAAATTCTGCTCAGCAGGCTTTGGATGATGCTAAAAAAAATTACGACCAGACCGTCACACAGCAGCAGCAAATTGTAGATAAAGCGCACTCTGACCTGCTCAACACCGACCTACAAGCCCAACCCAGCGATACTCTGTCTACCATTACGCTCACTCTGAGCGGCAACTACAACAGTACACAGCAAGGCCAGTATATTATAAGCACTTACCAGGGGGGCGACGGTTTGCACTATAGTGTAACTGGCCTGAGTACGCAAAATGGTTTAATCAACAAAGGCTTAACCCAGCCTCTTGGCAATGGCCTGTATGTGACATTCAGCACCACCGGCACTTTGAGCCAATCTACAACCTGGACCATAGATGTGCCTAATACAAAATCCAGCAATTATATTACTAACCAAAACGCTTATAATACAGCATTGGGAACTCAGACTAAGTCAGTTAATTCAGCTCAGTCAGCCATAAATTCAGCAGAAATTTCACTACAGCAGGCCCAGCTGACCTTGAGCAGCAAGACCCAACCGCCGGCTCAGGCGGACTTAGCTCAGGCACAGGCGCAGATAGCGTCTGCCAGGGCCGCATTGGCAAATGCCGAAACCGCCTACAACAACACCGTTATAAAAGCGCCTTTTGACGGCGTAATTGCAAAACTAAGCGCTGTGAAGGGTGATCAGGCCAGCAGTGGCACTGCAGTTGCGACAATTATCACCCAGCAAAAGATTGCTGAAATTTCCTTAAACGAAGTTGACGCATCAAAAATTAAACCCGGGCAGAAAGCTACTTTGACTTTTTCGGCCCTGCCTGACCTCAGTGTTGCCGGCGAAGTCGGACAAGTGGACACAATCGGCACAGTTTCGCAAAACGTGGTTAATTTCAGCGCGAAAATTTTGCTGGATACCCAGGACGACCGAATAAAACCCGGTATGAGCGTCTCTGCAGCGGTTATTACTGACGTTGCCCAGGATGTGCTTAGTGTGCCCAGTGCTGCGGTTAAAACCAGCAATGGCCAGAGCTATGTGCAGGTCATGGTTAATGGAAAACCACAACAGAGGAACATAACCCCCGGGCTTTCCAATGACACAGATACGCAGATTTCCGGTGATATAAAAGAAGGAGATATTGTGGTGGCTAGAAATAATGAATTTACGCTCAAATATCTACAACAAGAAAAAGGTAAGCCGTGTCTTGTACCTGCGAATAAAAAATATCCGACTATTTATCCTGAAAATAGCCTAACTATTGAAGGGTTGTGATAAGCTCAATGCGCAAATATCGCTAACTTTTGTGCCTAGTCTTGACAATTTATGCCTACTTTGATATAGTCAATTAGACTATTAACTAGACTGATTATCTGACTGGTTTTAGACTAATTACATATGGTAGATACAACGATTTTGAAGCCATTTTCTCAGCCTTTTATATCTGACTTTGTTTGGACTCCTCAAACATTGCCTTTTACTAGTGAGGAAATTATTTCTCTTGATCGCGAACTTTCAGTATATGAACAGGTATTCTTAAACCCTGATGTTGAGAGAAATCTTATTAGCAAAAATGAGCTGTTAGCTTCATTTGCTATTTCCAAAGCTGAAGATTCACAGCTTACCCTCCAAGAAGCACAAGATGTCTATAATCTTATTCTTTCTGACCCAAATTATGATTTTATCCGCGAAAAGCTGAAGGCTAAAGAGAAATTAACTCAAAAAGATTATGATAAGCTTGAGTTCTTTAATATCCTGAAAACATTTAGAAGTCTCAGTCTTGAACCTTTTACAATAGATGACTTAACTCCTTTAAGAGTTCGTGAAGTTCATAGTAGCTTGACCAAAGGACTTGATATATTCAAAGACTATCTTTCCGGCTTTACAGTGTATAAATCAGGTAACTGGCGCGATAATGATTTAATTAGAGTAGGAAGCTATGTGCCAGCACCTCATGGGGAAATTGAAAAAGGCGTAAAAGAGCTTATTGAATGGCTCAAAGAAAATCAAACGATTACAGGAATTGCAGCATTTCATACTGCGCTGTATGGTTTGCATCCATTTAATAATGGGAACAAAAGAATTTGCCGAATCCTTGAGCATGTTCTTTTGCGAAGTCTTGGAATTAATAATAAGAATCTCTATAGCACTTCGTATTACTATCATAAGCAGAAAGCACGATATTATAAGTATCTTCTTTTCTCACTTGAAAGAAAGAATCTGAACCATTTTGTAGCCTTTGTTCAAGAAGCATTAGTACTGTCAATCATAGACGTAGTAAAAACAAGCCTTGAAGCAAAAAGACAAGAATTTATCGGTAGACAAGAAGTTGAAGGGCAAATGGATCTTATCCTAAAACCTCTCATCAAACGAAGTGAAGTACAGTTCAAAAATCTTGCTCGGATAACACGAGGCAAAATTGCGAGACAAACACTTGTAACATATTTAGCTCGAGCTGTTGATCAGGGAATTCTTCATAGACGAGAAACAGGTAGAGTAACTTACTATGGTTTGAATTTTGAAGCTCCGGAGACTGAAACACTCCAAAAATGGTTAGAGTTTGCAAAGCCACGATTAGCTTTTATTCCCGATGATGTTCGGCTTATCTGACAACCGTCAACTATATATTTGACGGTTTACTATCTAAACCTTCCAGTATAATTTAAGATTTTGTGCCTAGACATAAAAAAAGAGGCCCGATTGTGGGCCCTCTTTTTTTCTTTCGTCCTGGATCTAGGCGGCTGGCATCATTGGTGGGCGTGGAACCGAAACGAGATGGCGCGGTTCGAACGGAACGGACAGATCGTTGGCGATGGGACGCGCATGGATCGAGTACGCGGAAGGCAGCGCCATCGAGGCGGAGGCGTTCAGCCCGCTTCGTGCGGCGCGCGAACGAGGGCGCTCACAAGCGCCGCTCAACGGGGATGTGTATTATCGCCGTAACCTGGATTTCTAAAAATTCTGCGTTTGGGCGCAGGAAATAACATACTTTTCATTCGAGTACGGCCTCAAGCCTCACGTGAAAGTGCGGCTTGTTGCCTCACCGACCATCGGGCCGGGAAGGGCGATGACCCTGTAGGGCTTTTAGGAGGGTGTATATGGTCCGGGTGTTCTTCTTTCTTTTGACGTTCTTCACGGGAGTCGTAGCTGCTGCGGCAGCTGGGCAGGCTAATCCGACTCCAGCACCGCCGTCCACAACGCCGCCGCCCATTGTGTATCTCGTAAGCGCGGATGCTTCATCCACAGTGAACTCGCAAAGCACGGCCATATCGTCGGTATACGCTTCCGCATCAAAGGTGATTAACGCGTTCAACATGAGCGCCATTCGGCTAAATAGCACCTTCGACCCGAAGGCACCGCAAGTGCTATGCATCAATGCGGACGGGCGAAGTGCTGTTCGCCCACAGGACCTGCTCCTTGTTTTTTCTCTGGGTTTGGCGGACCAATCGATCAACAAGTATCTTGGCGGCGACACTGAAAAAGTGGAACTTAGTTTCACGCGAATCATTTGCCCGACAAGCGCTCAAGGTCTCACGACATTTGGCGCGTCTGCTGGAAACGTTTCGAATTATTGGGGACCGACCAGCGCAGGCAGTTACTCACACTTCTACTGGGCTAACCCGGTTTCCGGGATCGCTTCGATTGCGGCGTTGCTAACGTCGCCATGGGTAAACAAGTATCGGCTCTGGCTCACGGTGCCTGGAACATTTCTGGACTCCTTCAAAAACGAACAAAGCGCACTCGATGGCACCATTTATTGCGCTACCGCGGATGCTATGCTTGAGATGCTGCGGGATGGAGGCCTGGTGACGCTAGAAGAACACGACGGTCAGCTGTTTGCATATCGCAGGGATACCGCCAACAATGAAAAGCTACGCGTTCGGGGGGTAAACCGGTGCAAGCAACAGCAACCCCAATGGCCTAGGATGCAGGACGAAGTCGTGACAAAGATTCAATAATCGCAACGAATGCTAGACACCCAGCCTTTCCGCTGATAAATAATGATTTGATTTCCTTCCGAATCCTCACCAAAGGCCATACAACCAAAGCGGCACCGTTGGGACACGCAAAGGTTGGCTCTTCATATGACAGGCAAACCCAACCAACGACCAGCCGCAGTGGTTACCACACGGTAGCGCAAGGGAAGGCGCAAGACCTTTTGCGGTTCGTCAACTACGGCGACTTCTTGAATCAAGCGTCCAACGTTAGCCATTACCGACTTTCGTAGGGAGCGGACCGGTTCGACAAGCGCTCGAAGAGTTTCGATCTTTCAAAGAGCGGCGGGCGGCGACCTGATAGCGGGATTCGCGAGTCATCTCAGGACGGCTTAATGTCAATCGCGCACGCCTTTAGATTGAGATACTGCGTAGGGAGGCGCAAAAGCGCCTTTACGTGTCTTCAGCCTCAACCGCTGCTTCGAGTTGCTCTCTGGATACTTCGCCGCTCGCGACCGCAAGGACGCGATCCACTTCCGCCTGCATTTCAATCGGCAACGGCTCGCAGACGATCTCAATATCCGTTGCAAGCGCTCCATGAATCTTCTTCAATAGCAGATCATAAAATGGCAGGAATGTGACCACCAAGAGCCGCCGAGGCGCTTCCACGAGGGACAAATAGTATATTTCCGTGATGGCGTTGTTGAATTTTCCTTGCGGCAAATTGCCGCCTTTTGTTCTTCCGGACGTCGCTTTAATGCTCGCAACGATTTGCCCATCGCTCGACACTGCATCGAATTCGTGTCGTCCGCCGGTGTTCAAATCCAGAAACTTTTTCGAAAACTCTACAGCATGTTTTTTTCGCAATGTGTCGCGTACAAATTGCTCGACGACGGTAGTTAGATATCGCGTGTTCGCCAATCCTAACTCTCCCGAACACGAAGTCGGTATCGGCCCCGCCCGACACGCTCCAAGTCCGCGTACGTCGTGCCGTGATTGTCGGGAGAGTTCGCACACATGCGCGAGACGACATGGGTGCGGATCGTTGACTCCTCGTAAGCGGACCCGGCCTGACGCAGGGCTCTCACCATCTCATCGGGGGTGAAATCCACATTTCCCGCCTCGTGAAAGCGAATCGCGGCTTGCAAGATTTCTTTTCGGCAACCTTCCATGGTGCTCACGTTCTTTGTCGATGTCGCGGTTCCGGTGCGCGTGAAGCATCAAAGCGTGCAGACGAGCTGTACAAACGCCTCGTCGGGTTTTTTCTCGTTCATACCCTACGCCGCCGTGAGTGATTCGTCAGACCATAGACGATTTGTCGATCGCGAGAACATCGGCCCTTATGTTAATCGCTGAGCGGTCTGCCCGGAACGGGGATTCCTTTTTTGTCGGCATTCTCCGGGGTGTCTATAACACAGACCACGGAATAATTTTAGCCAGCGCTCGATGGCCGCGCGGTTCGCCGAAGCATAGTCTTTCCTGCCCGCACCGACCGCGAAGAAGACACGGTGGCCTGCCACGCAAGCCGTCGACGGCATTCTTTTTGCCGTCGATGATCTCGAAAAAGCCGTTTCATCTCCTATGAAGGAACGCGCCGTCATTGCCGACACTGAGGGCAACAGCATTTTTCTCTACAAGCGCAAATGATGTAGCGCTGGAGCAGGAGTGTCCGCAGAGGCGCTTTGAAGGAAGACCAGGTCGTTCCTGGAGACGCCAATGAGAGCCACGGATACCGCACCGTTCGATTCCAAGACCTTTCTCGCCGCCGTCGGCGAGGGGCGTACGATCCGCGATTACAAGGCCGATGAGGTCGTATTTGCGCAAGGAGATGCGGCCCAATCGGTCTTCTACATTCAAACCGGAAAGGTCAAGCTGGCCATCGTTTCCGCTCGCGGCAAAGAAGCGGTCGTCGCGGTTTTGGATAGCGGCTTTTTTTTCGGCGAGGGTTGTCTCGCGGGTCAGCCCCTTCGCATGGCAACGGCCACCGCGCTCACGCGCTGCTCCATCGTCGAAGTAAACAAATCTGTGATGAACCGCGTCCTTCACGAGGAACCGCAATTTTCGGAAACGTTCATCGCGCATCTGCTCACCCGGAACATTCGCATCGAGGAAGACCTGGTCGATCAACTCTTCAATTCAAGCGAGAAGCGCTTGGCGCGCATTTTGCTGCTGCTGGCCAATTTCGGCAAAGAGGGGCGCCCCGAAGAAGTCATCCCCACCATCAGCCAAGAGACGCTGGCGGAAATGATCGGCACGACGCGCTCGCGCGTAAGCTTTTTCATGAACAAGTTCCGCAAGCTCGGGTTCATCGAATACAATGGGTCCATGCGGGTGCACTCGTCCCTCTTGAACGTCGTTTTGCACGATTAGCGGGCCGGTCACTCCCCGTTGAAACCCGAACTGGTGTTTGGTCAAAAGTGACCACGGTGAGCAAAAGTGACCACACTCCCGGAGCGCATGTGCCTATACTCGTAGCACTATGCAAGCATGGACCGCACGGCCCTCTACGCGCAGCACGCGTTTTCCCCAACTGCTGGCGATGGCGTTTTCGGCCATCTTTTGTTGCGCTTCCGCAGCCGTTGCGAACGCCGCAACGCTCGCACAGGTAACGCCCTTACCGCACGCGACGGCCGCCGCGCCGGCTGATTTCGGCTCGCCGCCTTCGGGCGAGATTCCGATTCTGTACAACGATCATACGGTCTATACGAGGCCTGACGTTTTGCGCCAAAGGCGCGTGCTCGCCGCATTCGTGAAGGATCATCAAATTTACGTGCCCTTGCGCAGCATGTTCGAGCAAATGGGCGCCACCGTCACGGCCTCGCCGGACGGAAAGACCTTTTTAGCGACCAAGCCGGGCACGACCGTGTCCGTCACCTTGGGTTCGAGCGACGTGACGATCAACGGTGAAAAGCGGCCTCTGGACGTGCCGCCCATCCTCTATCAGGGGGTCGTGCTCGTTCCGGTGCGCGTTATTTCCGAAGCGCTCGGCGCGTACGTCGAGTGGGTCTCAACCAAACGTCTCGTCGTGGTGCGCTATATTCCCGCGGTTCCGCCGCCTCCGCCGCCGGTTCCGACCGCGTCGCCCGCACCGACGCCGACGCCCAGTCCGATCCCAACCGCGACGCCGTATCAGGCGTTCGTTCAAGCGGCCTTCTCATCGCCGAAGACCTACAACGAATTTTCCGCCGGTCAAGACTGCCCCAAATCCTACGTGGCAGCCGCTGCCTACCTGTTTAAAAACTCGCCGTTCGCCGTCAAGATCGATTATCGCAACGACGCGTACGTAACGAGCGATAACCGCACCGACGCGTTCGGCAATCATTTCACGCGCTTTTCAACCATTGACGGCGGCTCCGCGGAAACGCCGGTTTTTCTGGCGCGACAGAGCAACTTCGATGGGCGCCTTGAGTATAAGATTGCCGATCCGCGCGTGTATGTCGGCGTCGGGTACCTGCAAACCTCAACGAATTACGGATACCCGCACCTTACGGCGTTTGGCGTCGGCCTGGAAAAATTGCCGGATTTGGACTCAGGCTTGAGCATTTTTGCCTCGGCGTTCTACTACCCGTCAGCAAGCGGGACGTATACCGTTAACGATCCCGCCAGCATCAACAATGGCAAGAGTTATCGTCAGCAGTACGCGATTACGAAATACGACGTCGGCCTCACGCTCGCGTCGGCGCACTTTCCCGTGTATCTGTACGGCGGCTTTAGCGGTGACCGTTACGTCGTCAAGCAAAATGCGCCGATCGGCCAAACGCACGGCGGACCATACCTGGGCCTCGGGGTGAAGATCTAATGGCTGGGGAGAGCAAAATCATGCGCGCATTGCCGCTTTTCTTAAAAACCTGGCGGCTTGGCGCGCTGCTCCCGTTCGGCGCGCTCCTTCCGCTAGCGGTTCTTGCTGCTTGCGGCGGGGGCGGCAGCAGTAGCGGCTGCGGTGGTAACTGCACCGTGCCGCCCTTCCACACGCCCCCGGTTAACATCAGCAAAGTCTTCACGCCATCGTCAATTTTGCCGGGCGCGACGTCCACGCTCAGCATTACCCTCGCGAACACGAACACCGCCTCGAGTGCGCTCACTGGAGTCGCGCTTTCCGATTCGCTCCCAGCTGGAATTACCACTGCGGGGACGCCCAACGCAACGACCACCTGCACAGCTGGAACCGTAACTGCCGCAGCTGGCTCGGGAACGGTAAGCCTCTCGGGTGCATCGCTTGCGGCTGGTGCGAGTTGCACGATCAGCGTGAACGTCACTGGCGCAACTGCGGGATCCTACACCAACACCATTCCAGCCAGCGCGCTCACAAGCACGCAAGGGATCTCCAATACGGCGCCTGCAACGGCAACACTCACGATTCCCAACGCCCCCAACGTTGCTCTCTCGAAGTCGTTCTTGCCGAATACGATTCCGCAAAATGGAACCTCTACGCTAACGATTTCAGTTGCGAATACGGCCGCCGGCGCGGTTGCGCTCAGTGGACTCTCGCTGACCGATACGCTGCCTGCTAGCGTGGTGATTGCGTCGACGCCAAGTGCCGCAACGACCTGCGGCGCGGGCGCCGTGAGTGCCGTGGCGGGCGGAACGAGCTTCAGGCTGTCTGCCGGTAGTGTGGTTTCTGGCGCAACGTGCACGATCAGCGTAAATGTCACTGGTGCAACTGCGGGAGCCTATACCAACACCATTCCAGCCAGCGCGCTCACAAGCACGCAAGGCGCAACGAATACTGCGCCCGCAACGGCACTTCTGACCATCACGCCCCCGATTGTCGGTTTGTCGTGCAGTCAAGGCGCGGGATCGATCGTGCTCGGGCCTGCGCTCGCACCGTTCGCCCTCCTGGCCGGTTCAACAATTACGAACGTTGGAAACACGCTCGTGACGTTCGCACCCGGCGCCGTGACGGGCGGGGTGAATGACGATTTGATCGGTGTATCTCCTGGCAGCGCAGTTACGGGCTTTTATCCACCTGGAGCCGACACCGACGGTCCGAATGCCATCTACGCGGCGGGCTACAATCCGAACGCTGCAGTTCCGGCAGCAGCCCAGGTGGCGTTAATTGCCGCCTACAACACGGCTGCCGGCCGCCCGTCTACAGCCACGGTTGCGGGTGATCTTGGCGGGCAGACGCTCGGGCCCGGAGTGTATACATCGGCGAGCACGCTCGCAATTGCTGGTGGAAACCTTACCTTGGATGGGGGCGGCAACGCGCAAAGCGTCTTCATCTTCCAGGTCGGGTCCTCACTCACGACGGTGCTCAACGGCAGCGCCGGCGGCAACGTCATCCTGACCAACGGCGCAAGTGCTTGCAACATCTATTGGGTGATCGGCACTGCCGGTACGGGCTCGGCAACTCTCGGCGGCGCGACGTTCTTTGGGGATATATTCGCCAGGGATTCTATCACGATAAACGCCCCGACTTTCACCGGACGCGCGTTAGCGCGCACGGCCGCGGTCACGATCCCGGTGGCGGGCGGATCGCTTATAACGAATCCTGGTGGCCAGTAAGGGGCCGGACGAAAAAACAACTCGCTTAACCTCCCGAGTTTTAGGCGGCTCCGTACTTCGCACGTACGGGCCGCCTTCGTCTGTTACCGAGCCGTCGGGTGCGCCACCGGGGGTGCCCGCAGGGGCACCGGCTGCAGGCTCTAAACGACCGATTCCCCCGCAAGCGTGTCCCGAGCGGTGCTACGCGTGCGCGACGAGCGCATCAGTCGCGTAAAAGCCGGTACCGACTCGGCCTCGCCGGAGTAGAAGCCTTGCCAATCGTCGCAGCCGAGTTCGGCCAAAAATTCATACTGGCTCGTCGTTTCGACGCCTTCGGCGCTGACCGTAAGCCCCAGATCGTGAGCGATGCCGACAATCGCGCGTGCGATCGACTGATTGAACCGGTCCGTCGCGATGTTGCGCAAGAACGAGCGGTCGATTTTCAGCGTGTCGATCGGCAAACGGCGCAAATAATTCAGCGATGAGTACGCGACGCCGAAATCATCGAGGGCTAAGCTGACGCCGATCCCCTTGAGCTCGCGCAACGCGGCAATGGTCTCGCTGCTGCCGCTGATAAACGCGCTTTCCGTGAGCTCGAGTCCGATGTGGCGGGGATCTAAATCCGTCGACTCCAAGTGAGCTCGAATGGACGCAACAAAGTTCGCGTGATGAAGTTGGGCGGCCGATACGTTGATCCAAACTTTGAGATCGAACCCGCCGGTGCTCCACAGTTTGGCTTGCAGGCACGCTTGCCGCAGGACCCAATCGCCGATCGGGACGATCAGGCCCGTCTCTTCGGCGAACGTGATAAATTCGGATGGCATCACCATGCCGAGGCCCGGGTCATCCCAGCGTATTAGCGCTTCGGCGGCTACGATTGCGCCGGATTTCACACCGATGATCGGTTGATAGTACAGCGCGAACTCGGAGCGTTCCAACGCGCGGTGCAGGGCGCTTTCCAAGCGAAACCGGCGCGCCGACGCCGACTGCAAATTTGACGTGTAGAAGTGGAATTTTTTTCCGCCGCGCGCCTTCGCTGCGTACATGGCACTGTCGGCGCTTTGAAGCAGCGTATCCACGGAACGGCCGTCGGCCGGATACAGACTTACGCCGATGCTCGCGGAGATGAAATGGTCGTGTCCCGCGACCACGAACGGCTGTTCTAAGGCAGCGAGCACGTGATCGGCGACGCGGGAAACGTCGAGCTTGTCGCCGACATCGCGCAGCACCACGATAAATTCATCGCCGCCCGGCCGCGCGACTAAGGCCGAGGGTTCGAGCGACGCGCGCAACCGCTTGCCGATCTCGATGAGCACTTCATCTCCGAAGCGATGTCCCAACGTATCGTTAACCGTTTTAAAACGATCGACGTCGATGAACAGCAACGCCACGAGGGCATCTTCGCCCGACCCGGAGAGGACGTCGCTTAGCTCTTCAACCAGTTTGGTCCGATTGGGCAAACCGGTAAGCGTGTCGTGATAGGCCAAGCGCGCCAGCGTGTCTTCGTGCTCGCGGCGCTCGGTGACGTCCTGAACGGTACCGACGTGCAGCACTTCGCCTCCCTGCTCGTCGTAGGTCCAACGTCCTTGTTCGTGCACGTGCCGGATGCTGCCGTCGGGCCGCACGATGCGATGGTCCAAATCGTAGGAATGGCGCGCCGCGCGGGCGAGGCCGACGATCTCCGCCACCGCCGCCGCGTCGGCGGGATGATCGAAATCGGTAAGGCGCCGCTGCGGTGGGCCCGCATCGCGGTTCAATCCGAAGATTTCGTACATCTCGTTGGACCAGCGGCGTTCGCCGCTGCGCAAATCGTGAAAGTACGTTCCGAGGTGCGCGATTTGCTGGGCCGTCGCCAGTGCCGCTTCGCTTTCGCGCAGGCGTTCTTCGCCTTTGATCCGGTCGGTTACGTCGACGGCCGTCACCAAACGCGCCGCATGGCCGCGAAAACGTATCGCGTGCGAGGTGATCTCCACGTGAATGATCCGCCCGTCGGCCGTGCGATGGCGCCATCCGCGCGACGAGATCGTACTTTCGGGGATGTGCTTCAAAAGCGTGCGCAGACGGTCGCTCTCCAATTCGAGATCCGTCAGCCGCATGTGCAAAAAGCGCTCGCGAGGGTAGCCGTAGGCTTTGAGGGCTGCGTGATTCACGTCCAAAAAACGGAGCGTGTCCACGTCGTACACCCACATGGGCTGAAGATGGTCGCGAAAGAACGACATATCGTCGAGCGCGGGGCGCAGATAGCGATGCAACACCACGCCAAATAAGGCGCCGCAAACGAGCAGCAAAACCGTCGTCAGCACGAATGTGGAGGTGGCCACGAAAGTAGTATCGGCAGTTTCGGTCCGGACCCGTTTGGGCGGCAGGCCCGCAGGGTAGGGCCAAAGAGCTCATGCGAGTTCTGCTTATGATCAATCCGAAGGCTCGCCGCGGAGAGCGGGCCGGCGAACGGGTGCGCGCGGCCTTCCAAACCGCGGGCGCCGAGGTTTTCGAGGAGCCCATCCGCCGTGGCCCGGGGGCGTGGGAGCCGTTGCTGCGCTATCGCGAGCGCGTGGACTGCGTGGCCATCGGGGGCGGCGACGGAACGCTCATCTCCGCCATTCCCGGCCTCATCGAATCGGGGCTGCCCCTGGGGATCTTGCCGCTGGGCACCTTCAACGACTTGGCCCGAACGCTCGAGGTGCCAACGGACCCCGAGCACGCCGTCGGCGTGATCGTGGAGGGCCGCCTCAAAGCGCTGGACGTCGGCCGCGTCAACGGTAAATTCTTCGTGAACGAGGCAAGCATCGGCATCAGCACGCACATCGCACGGCGGCAGACCTCCGAAGTGAAAAAGCGCTTTGGCTTTTTGGGGATTATCGGCACGACGCTTGCGACGCTGCGTCACAGCCGCCCCTTCCGTGTCGAGGTCGCTTACAATGGCACGCGCGAGCGTTTCAGAACCATTCAGCTCACCATCGCGAATAGCCATCACTTCGGCGGGTTTATCACGAACAACGAGGCGTCCATCGATGACGGCTATCTCGATCTCTACAGTCTGGAATTAACGAAGTGGTCCCAAGCTATTCCGCTGATCAAGCCGATCGTTCGCCACGAACTGAGCGGCAGCGAAGCCGTGCGCGCGCGCAAGGCAACGCGCTTCGAAGTGCACACCACGCGCCCGCGCCATATCTTTACCGATGGAGAACCGGCAACGATGACCCCCGCGACCTTCGAGGTGGTGCCCAAGGCGATTCGCGTGTACGTGCCGCGTAGCGATGCAGGCCGGCAATGAGGATTCGCCGCGGGTGGGTGCGCCCCACATCCTTTGCGCCGCGCATCCACGACATCGAATTGGAAAAGCTCTCGCTTGACGGGATCGAGGGCATTATCGTCGACCTCGACAACACGCTGGTCGGTTACCGGCACGCGGCCCCCGACGAAGAAGTCGCCGCGTGGGTGCAAGCGGCCACGCGGGCCGGGATGCGCGTCGCCGTGGTCACCAACAATGCAACGCAGTGGGCGCGGGATGTCGCCGCAAACCTGGGCGTCCCGTGCATCGCCGAGGCCGGTAAGCCTTGGCCCCGTGGATTTCTCCAAGCGCTCCAGGTCCTGAAAACGCGCAAAGAAGCAACCGTTGTGGTGGGCGATCAGGTCTTTACCGACGTGCTGGGCGCGAAGCTCTTTGGGATGAAGGTGATTCTCACCGAGCCGATCGTCGTTCGGGAACAGTGGTGGATGCGGCTGCTGCGGTTTTTCGAGCGCATTGCGCTCTACCGTATGCCGCGGACGTAAGAAGCAGACCTAAGAATAAGGAAGATCGACGCATGCAATATCGCACCCTGGGACACTCAGGCCTCAAGCTCTCCGTCATCGGTTTGGGATCGTGGCTTACCTATGGAAGCTCCGTCGACGCCGCCACCGCGCGTGACTGCGTGATGCGCGCGTACGAACGCGGTGTGAATTTCATCGACACCGCAAACGTATACGCCAAGGGTGCCGCCGAAGAGGTGCTCGCTCCGGTCTTGAAAGGGTTGCATCGCGACGCGCTGGTGCTGGCCACAAAAGTGTATTTCCCGATGGGCATGAGTCCCAACGAGCGCGGCCTCTCGCGCAAGCATATCCGCGATCAGATCCATGCGTCGCTGCGGAGATTGCAGACCGATTACGTGGATTTGTATCAATGCCATCGGTACGATACGGAAACGCCAATCGAGGAAACGGCGCAAATGATGGACGACCTGGTGCGACAGGGCAAGATCCTCTATTGGGGCGTTTCGGAATGGAATGCCGACCACATCGTTTCCGCGGTGAATCTGTGCCGGGCGCGCGGTTGGGCCGTCCCGATCAGCAATCAACCGCAATACAGCGCGTTATGGCGGCGGATTGAAGATCGCGTTTTGCCGGTGTGCGAGCAATATGGGATTGGGAACGTCGTGTGGTCGCCGCTCGCCATGGGAATCCTGACCGGAAAATATACCGATGCCGCCCATCCCCCCGCGGGAACGCGTGCCGCCGGCTCGTCGGCCGACATGATGGAGGACTACTTCAAGCAGAACGTGCTCGACGCCGTGCAGCGGCTTAAACCCCTCGCGCAGCGCGCGGGATGTTCGCTTTCGCAAGTTGCACTGGCGTGGTGCCTGCGCCAACCTGCCGTGACGAGCGTCATCGTCGGCGCGACGAAGATCCAGCACGTCGATGACAATGTCGGTGCGGCGGACCTCCATGTCGACCCCGCGCTTTTCGCAGAGATGGACGCGATCTTGCTGCCGGTCGCGCCGCACGAACCCTATGTAAGCTAAGGATTGCGCCGGCCGTTTTAATGCGTGCCGCGTACGGGGAAAGGTTACGATAACGCGAGCCGCATTGCGGCGGAAAGGTCGGCAAATGGAACGTCGCGACGTGTACGAAAACGAGCTTACGGAAGAAGATCGACCGGGCGGGGACGTGCAAGAAGACGCCGCCGAGAAGCAGAAGCTGGATCCCGATGTCGATTCCGAGGAGGCTGACGCGACGATGGGCGACGGAACGTTCGGAGCGAACCCCACGACGTTGTAGTCTCACGATTGCCGTATCCCTCGTATTGGCATTAGTGCCCGTCGTCGCGTCAGCATCGTGCGAAAAAGCAAACACGGTTGCGCGAGCTGACGACGCCCGACTCACCAATATCGAGCGGATGCTGCAGCAAGGAAACCGCGTGGAGGCGTCGCGGTTGTTAGCAGAGCTCAAGCGAGGCCCGCAATTTTGCCCGGGGTGCTACTGCTTCGACGACGGCTATCTCGCAGGCCGGATGCTCGCGGTCGTTCGTCTTTCGTACATCGATATTGAACTCAACCCCCACGCGGACCGGCAGGCCGACCTGCTGATGGCCGACGGTGTGCTAAGCCAGGGCCGCAAGGACCGCTACCCGACGCGCTTTCCGGGAATCTGGGCGCGGCTCCTCAAAACGGACGCCGCGCTCCACCGCTTCTGCCGATCTGCAAGGTGCGATGTCGCAGCCAAGCATGCGCGCCCGTGAATTGTAAAAGCCGAACCGGGACGACGAGCAGGCTTACCTAGCAGTCGCCGGGATAAATGCACACTTGGTTGCCGGACTCGTCGATCCAGCACCAGCACCCCCAGCAGTTCGCCGGACATTGATCTTGGACTGCCCCCACAAAATGGCGGGCTCCCCCCAATGCCGATACGCCTACGACTTTGTGGTGCTTGACGCGAATGAGGTAGCTTGCCGTGCCGCGCCGATAGATATTGCTTCCATCGTGCAAATGCATGCTCGCAACGGTGCCAAGCCGGATGTGTTTGATTCTTGCGGCCTGGGCGGGCGCGGCGGTGCAGAGTGTTACGAGGGTGACTGCACCCAGGAGCAATCCGTACAAACGCTTGAGCATGGGAACTCCTTTGCGGGGCGGCGTTCGGGCCGAGGGGCCTCAAGGCGAGCAAGCGGCCGTCCGTACAGGGCTTTACTCGCGATTTTCTGAGAAGTTACCTGCTGGGCGCCCGTACCAGGAGGCCGCCGCAAAGTCCCCCGCATGCGCAGAGCAATGCACCGGCCATCGCCACGGAACGGAAACCGTCGTCGTAGGCGCGCAGCACGATTGCTTCAAGCGCCCGGTCTTGCAGGGAAGCTCCGGCGAGTTTGATCCGCTGCGCATTTACCGCCGCGCGTCCCGGAGCCGTCACGCGCGTCGCGGCGAGACGCCGGTCCAGACGCGCGTTAAAGACGCCGGCAAGCAAGAGGCCGAGGATGGCGATCGCCAACAGGCCGGCCACGCGTGAGAGCGCGTTATTTATTCCCGATGCTAGGCCGATGCGGTGTTCCGCGACGGACTCCATGAGCGTTGCGGTCAGCGGCGCGACCGTGATCCCCATACCCAGCCCGACAAGCGAGATGGCGGGAAAAAAGCGCGTGAGGTATGCGTCGCCCGGCAGGAGCGCAAACGCCGCAAATCCCAGCGCGACGATTGCGGGGCCGGCGCTCAGGAGCGTTCGCGCTCCAAGGCGATACGTCAAAGCTCCCGAGGCTCGAGAAAGCAGCACGAGAAACGCAATAAACGGCAGCGTCGCGGCGCCTGCGGCCGCAGCCCGGTAGTGCTCGACCCGGATTAACACAAACGGCAAGAAGTACAACACGCCGCTGAGGGCGCCGTAGAGCAAGAACGTCAGTGCGTTGACGCCGGCAAACGTGGGCTGCGCAAAAAGTTCGAGCGGCACGAGCGGATGGCGTTGCCTGCGCTCGAGCACCGTGCACGTCCCGCCCGCGAATATTCCCGCCCCGGCCGCGACGCTGACTCGCGGTGCTTACCATCCGCTATTTCCCGCCTCCATAAACGTGTACCCAATTGCACCCATCGCCCGCGTGATCGCCGCCGACCCTGCGATGCCCAGCTGATCCGCCGCTCCTTCGTCGCGGCTCTCCTTGAGCGAACGCCCTTCGGTGACCGTCATCATCGCGCCCAGGGGACGGGTGATGACCAAGGCCC
>JABXNS010000160.1_pt1 | contig 17867 bp, 19 predicted proteins | sample 7301101 | NCBI WGS metagenome assembly JABXNS01 (sample SAMN14449646, study PRJNA615230) | soil metagenome | isolation source: soil from bare, unvegetated metal-rich iron-sulfur acidic spring small-cell... | place: Canada: Paint Pots Mound, Kootenay National Park, BC | collected 2017-05-25 | reverse complement strand
GGCGATATAGCCATCGCACCCCGCGGCACGAATGCGCTCCTCGTCGCCCTTCATCGCCAGCGCGGTTAGAGCAATAACTGGGATGGTGCGCGTCGCCTCGTCGCCCTTGAGCAACGCCGTCGCCTCTAGGCCGTCCATGCCGGGCAGCTGGACGTCCATCAGGATAAGGTCCGGCTGCTCCTTGCGTGCTAGCGCCAGCCCGCTCTCGGCATCAATGGCGCTTAGAACTGCGTAGCCGGCCGAGCGCAGCAGGAATTTCGCCAGTGTCATGTTTGCTGGATTGTCTTCGACTATCAGGACCGTGGCCATTTCAGGCAACCGCTTGGCGGCCTGACATCGCCCGTCGGACTTCAGTTGAAAAGCGGCCAGCGGTGAATTCGGCCTTTTCCATGACCACTGCCACAAATCCGTTGAGCCTGGTGCGGTCGTCGGAGGTGATCTGCTTGGCGGTGACCACAAGGATTGGAATGCGAGCCGTCTCGGGGTCTTCGTGGAGGGCCTCGACCACATCGAAGCCGTTCACTTCCGGCATCATCAAATCGAGCACGATCAAATCCGGCAACTCGCGCCGCGCCGTTGCGATTGCCTCGCGACCGCCATAAGCGCGTAGCACCGTGCTCGCCAAACCCGTGATGTACACGGCGACCAGTTCCACCGCCTTGGGGTCGTCATCGACCACGAGGACTTTGAGCGCCCGGCCAGTGGCGAGAGGAATCAAGCCAAGGTCAACGAGCAAATCATACAACTCCTGCCGGGAGATCGGCTTTTGCATAACGGCGGCGGCGCCCAAGGCGAACCCCTTGTTCCGATCTGCCACGATTGAGACGATCACCACCGGGATGTGTCTGAGCGCGGGCATTTGCTTCAAGCGTCCAAGGAACTCCCACCCATCCATATTGGGCAGCATCACGTCAAGGGTGATGAGCGACAACGGCTGCTCTCCCGCGACAACCAGCGCAGCCTCAGCGGAGGGGGCGTGTCGGACTCTGAACCCTTCCGCCTCGAGCTGTACACGGATCAGGTCGGCAGCTTTGAAATCATCTTCTACTACTAGCGCGATGCGCTCTCCCGGCAGCGCCTCGAACGGGGTGGTGGGCGTTTTTACCGCCGCGCGTACCGGTTCCTCTGGCGCCCGCAGGGGTAGCCAAACGGTGAAACATGAACCCTCGCCCACCGCACTTTCCACTGCCAGCGTGCCGCCGTGGAGCTCGGCGAGCAGTTTAATCATGGCCAGGCCCAAGCCCGTGCCCTCGAATTTGCGCGCCAGACCACTATCGATCTGACTGAATGGCTTGAACAGATCTTCCAACCCGTCCGGCGAAATACCAATGCCGTTGTCGGTCACGCTGATCTTGAGAAATTGCTCGAACTCGTTGTCTGCGAGCGGGAAGGTCCTGCCGTTCCATGACCCGGACAGCTTGCCCACTTCAGCGCGCGGGACTTCGGCCGCTCGCAGGGTCACCTCGCCGTGCTCGCTCGTGAACTTGACCGCATTACTGAGCAGGTTGTACACGATCTGCTTGACCTTGCGCGCATCTGCGCGCACCGAGCCCAGCTCCTTGGAGACATCCATGCTCAAGTGGATTTGACGGCTCGCGGCTTTTTCCCTGATGATCGACAGGCTGTTCGCGAACAACGAAGACACCTGAACGGGCTCCAGGTCGAGCATCATCTTGCCAGCTTCGACCTTAGACAGGTCGAGGATGTCGTTGATGAGTGAGAGTAGATGCTTGCCGCTGCTGAAGATGTCCCCGATGAAGCCTCGCTGTTGGTCAGTCAGGTCGCCAAGCAAACCGTCCCCCAACACTTCGGAAAACCCGATGATGGCATTGAGCGGCGTCCTCAGCTCGTGGGACATGTTGGCGAGGAACTCAGATTTCATCCGGCTCGCGTCCTCGAGCTCGACGTTCTTTTGTTGCAGCGTTTGTTCGAAACGTTTGAGCTCCGTCATGTCGCGCGCAGCGGCGAACACGCCCTGCAGCCTGCGGTCACGGTCGTGGAACGTCGTCGCGTTGTAAGAGACGACCGTGAGCGTGCCGTCCCGCGCGCGCGCGGTAAGTTCATAGTTCGTGACCTTCCCTTCCATCAGCACCCGATTGATTCCAGCCTCGGCGCGGCTCGAGTCGGTGAAATAGTTTTTGAATGGCGCTCCGATCAGCTCATCGCGAGTGCAGCCGGTAAGGGCTTCCATCTGCTTGTTGACGTCGGTGATGATGCCGCGCGGATCCGTGGTCATCAACGCATCGATGTTCGATTCGAGCAACGAGCGGGTGTAGAAGTGCTGATCGCGAAGGCGCTGATCGAGCTTCATCCGCTCATCTTCGATCTGTTTGCGCGCGGTGTTGTCCGTACCGATCAAGAGATAGCCAATGATGGCGTCCTCCGCATCACGCAGCGCCGTGATTGACACCACGGCGGGAAAACGACTCCTGTCCTTTCGGATATAGGTCAGCTCGTAGATGTCCTCGATGCCGCGAGACGCCTTGAACACCAGGGCTTCGAAACCTGGCGCAATCGGAGTTCCGAGCTCGACGCTGAGTGCCTTTGCGCGCGCGATCACTTCCTGAGGATCGGAAATGTCGGCCGGCGTGATCTTGTTCATTACCTCCGCGGCTGTGTAGCCGAGCATTCGCTCGGCGCCGACGTTGAAGATCTGGATCACACCCTCGGCATCAGTGGCTATGCTCGAGAAGTTGGCGCTGTTGAAAATCGCGCTCTGGAGGGCGCCAGTTGTTAGAAGCGCCTCCGCGCGTCCGCCGGCCACGATTGCCCCCGTCGATTTAGGAGTGCGACGATCGGAAGGCCTTTTTGCTTTAGTCATGATGCTCCTTCACCTGACGACCCCTTCATACGCGTGGACCCCGTATTGCGAGTGGACGCCGTATTTGGGAAATCGGGCGCAGTACGCGGGCTCAAACGCGAACGGGCCGGCTCAGATGCCGGGACATGAATTCGCAATGTCTGCTCTCGGTCATGATAGCCGGGATAGTTGATCTTTCAATTTAAGCAGGAGGTTGGAAGCTCGTGCGGTACTATCGCTCACAGGGGCCCATCCTTGGGCTCGCTAGTCACAGCTCCCAGCTAGGAGGCAGATTAAGCCTACTTGCGAATGACACTTAACTCGCGCTAGCGCAACCTTGAAACACAACAGACCAACTAACGAGCGACGACAATTGTTCTACCCTTCTCCGCTCCGTTTTGAGGTACAATTGGGCTCCGGTCGCTCCGAAGCGTGGACAGACCACCTGCATCGGATTGACTCCGGAAGACATGTATTTTATCGTGGCGGTCCGCAGCAATCTTCGTAAACCACCCGTAACGAGGACATAATGCACAAACGCCTCCCAGCCATCGCGCTCGCCCTCATGCTTTCCGCCGTGCCTGCCTTTGCCCAGCAAGGGTCACCGAATACAACTCCGACCACCGTCACCAGGGTAGTTCTGTACCGCATCAAACCCGGACACGGCGATCACTTCTGGGCGGACCTACGTCAGCACGGAAAGCCCGTCTGGGACGAGATGAAACGCCAAGGCGTTCTGACCGACTATGCAGTTGCAACGAAATCGACGCTTGACAGTCCCGACGATTGGAACGTGCGTGTTGCGTTTACCATTCCCAACTGGGCAGCGATCGACAACATCGGAAGCCGTATCGACCAGATCACTTTGGCGCACTATGGCTCGGCCGCCAATCGAAGCGCTGCAGACATCGCTCGTTTGGAATACAGCACGGTAGTAGCCAGCTTCTTGGTAAGAGATCAGACGCTTAACGCCTGGCGGTAACGAAGGAGTAGTTGTACCGAGCATAACCGCCGCCCTCTTTGGGGCGGCGGTTATTTCGTTCCGCGCCCGCTCCTCTTGGGCTTACTGCCGGGCGAAGCTTAGCGCAGTTCGTTCGGCGAGGTGGAAGGGACTAAGTATATGCGACTTGGAAGCGTCATCCTTGAGCGGGAAGGTATAGCGAGCGAGGTTTTCCGCGATGGGGTGAAGCGCGCGAATGGCTGCATCGCAGCTGCATCTGCGCCGGCGGTCGGAGGCAACTGGTTCGGCTCAGGGGGCGTTTTGAGCGGAATCCAAGTATCCTCGCAGAGTAGATTCGTCGGCATTTTCCCATTCGGACGGTACTGGGGCCAATCGGCGACGTTGGTCATCGAATTTGAAAGTGAGCCACCCCGCTTCGTACTGACGACGAACAAAAGTTGGGCGGGCCCCTGCCTCAGCGGGCAGGGTGGCAATGTACTTTGAGAATGCCGAATCTCCCTTGCCCGCGGGGTCGGTTCCCTTGGGATAAGTGTCCCACGCCTGCCATATTCGGCCTGAGGAGTCAGGAAATTCTCGAAGCGGCATTGAAGAGCCAATAACGGTCGAGCCGAAGGTGATACCTACGAAAGGCCTTCGCTGCGGAGTTGTTCCTTCGCCATCTTCTCCACAAGCGACTGAAAATCTTCTTCTGACAGATTACTGCAAATCCTTTTCAAGCGACGCGCAATGTCCTTCCTGGCCTTCTCTAATCGGTGTTCCCCGTCATTGGAGAAGAACCCGCTCGTGATGTTCTCGAGGGAATCCAAACTCAGCTCCGACCTCTGCACACCAAATCCGCAGCAGATTACGAGCCAGTACGGCGCCCACTCAGAAACGTGTCCGGCGCGCAAGAACGCGCGACACGATCCTATTGCGTCTTGATGAGCCGACAACGAAGTTGGCGCGCATGGGACCGCAAGACGACCCAAACGAGGCAGAGGTGCTAACGCGGCTCAAGCAGGATATTAGTCGCCGCCTCGCCAATGTCTGCTCTGAGTGGAGCGAAGCCGACAAAGAAGCGATAGTTGACCGCATCGCGCGTATCGCACTCCGATACCCGGAGGTAAGAGACCTTCGCAAGCCGCGCTAGCACGTACCCGTAAAGCCACCAGATCTTCCCGAATCCGAAGGGGACGGCAAGTGATCATTGAAATCGCGCTCGGGATTGTCCTCGGCGTCATTGTCTGGCGATCCTACCTGAGATAGTCCTGATCGCAGCGACAGGGCTACTGATCTTTCTCGCCACGCAAATGTGGTTCTGGGAGCTATTGACCGCGTTGGTGATTGTTGGCGTGGGGATTTGCTTGGCGAATGCAGCGGAGCGCCGACTAAGGGCGAGAGGGTGGTCGTTGCGATTGAAACTGGGGACGCGAATGGGCAGCTTGCTGAGGCATGTGCTGGATCGGCTTCTGCTGCGGCAACCGAACGAGCCGGGGGATAGTCCTGGCATTCGTGTTTGGGTACTGCGAAGGCTAGTGCGCAGATATCTGCGTTTCGGGTAAGAGGCGTCCCAGCAGGTATCCCTAGCGCTTCAATTCGTGCGGACCATCGAGAATTTTCGAGACCCCTACGAAAACGTGTAGCCCGCGATAAACGACAAAGATTTGTGCAAGAATTGCATGATGCGAAAACGCCGACAGCGTAAATGCGTGTCAGCGTTTCTCTTATAAAATCGGGACGGCGGGATTTGAACCCGCGACCCCCTGAACCCCATTCAGCGTCAGGGGAGATCGTTTTACTACTTAGAGTCGCGTTTCATAGGGGAAACGGGCGTCGGCATCCGATTCTCAGTCGATCTAGGTAGCACTTTGTAGTGAGAAATTTGACCGAAACTCGACCAACGTTGAGCTATAGTTCCCAAACTATGGGTGTGCTCGAATTATTCAGTGCGTCCGAATGGCTTGCCATCGGACTTCTGGTCTTCGCCGGAGTTCAGGTACTCGTGCCCCTCTTGGCAGAGCAGCGTCGCTTGAGGGAACGCGCCGCCGATGAAGCGCGAGCTTCGGACGTTTGCGTTTCAGATTGCTTGGGCAGAACACTTCCGACCCGACGGCTTGGCTGACGAATGGGACCGGGAAGACCTTGTGCTTCTCTCTGCCCTCGGTGTTCTCAATTCAAACGATGTTCTGGGATTATTTCTGAGGCAGCGTCGAGTTGGCCATCTCGTCGATGATCAGCCACCGGCCGTCTGCTTTCTTCCAGACCGCGAGATAGTCGCCGGCAAATTTCACCCTCTTTCCGCCCGAGCCATCTGCTGTCCCGCTATAACTCCCGCGATCGATCGCCAGATTGCCGTCGGCAGAAAAGTCCACGTTCTCTATCTTGACCGAAACATCGTTAGGGTTCGTCTTCAAGAATGCCGCGTAGGCGGAACGGACCGCGTCCTTTCCCTTTGCCGCTGGGGCTCCTCCATTGCTCGAGACGGCGTCGGGAGCATAGATCGTCATCAGCGAATCGATATTCTTCGAGCGAACTGCCCGTTGCCACAGCTCGTCCCCGTTGCGCACTGCCTTGCGCTCGGCGTCGGCGTTGAACTCTGTGCTCGCAGTCATTGCTGCCGTCGAGTCCGCGCGGGTCGACGCGCTCTTGGTGCACGCGAGCACCAGTAGACCGCACAGGATCGCTGCCATGGAAACTTCAGGATTTCTTCGCATACCGCCTCCGTGACGGGGGAATCAAGCCTAATATGTAGAGATTGACGCCACTAGCAATGGTGTTAGCCAGCGTTGCTTCGGCGAGCCCACTTCCACTCAAACCGTCCAGCGTTGCCTTGCTAAGGTCCCATTCTCGCCAAGTAAGTAGCCTTCGGCACGAAATGCATCGCCCGCACTTCGGGACGGCGGGATTTGAACCCGCGACCCCCTGAACCCCATTCGGCTCAGAGGGATCAACATTTACGACATTTTGTCGGATCTCATAGGAAAGACCGAGCGTCGGAGCGGGACTTCCAGGGCCACATCTTATCGAGAAACCAATGACGAGATCGGGTACGTTTCCGAGGTTGGGGAGATTCTGGTCTTCCTGATCCTGCCATGCCCGAACAGACGCTGAACGGGCGGCTACCGGCGAGTTGAACCGCAAAATTTTGGGATCTGCTTGACTAGTATCGAATATGATACTATCTTTGGGTATGAACTCGCGGCAGAAGAAAACGTTCGCTGCAATCTTCACGAAGCCTACGCCGAGTAACATTCGGTGGAACGAAGTAGTCTCACTGATGGACGATCTTGGCGACGTTGACGGGAAGCGGAGCGGATCGAGAGTGGCATTCACGATCGGGGATCGGACGTTGGTTACTCACAAGCCACACCCGGGTTCAGAGCTGAAGAAAGCTGCAATCGAAGACCTGCGGGAGTTCTTAGAGGAAGTCGGGCTTAAGCCAGAGAAGTAAAGTTGGGCACAGGATTAACAGTCGGGTCACAGGTTAACAGGGTCGGAAGAGGTTACTGACAATGGTTATGGAACAGCAGGGCTACATCGCCCGCATCGAATACGACGAGGAAGAGAAAGTCTTCCGCGGCAAGGTCGCGAACATCCGCGACAAGATCATCTTCATCGGCAAGACTCCAGAGGACCTCGAGAACGATTTCGCCGAGCAGCTCAAGTTCTATTTCGATGTTTGCAAGAAGCGCGGGAAAGAGCCGGACCGTCCTTACTCAGGGAAGTTCGTCTTGCGCGTCGATCCAGAGATTCATCGCGCTCTTGCGATCGCCGCCGATCGAGAGGACATGAGTCTCAACAAATGGGTGGCAACAACCCTCGCCCGCGTCGCCGGCGGCTGATTACGCCAACCTTGGCATGCAACAGCGAAATGCAAAAACGCCGACAGCTCTAAGTGAGTGTTTCGGCGTTTCTCTTACAAAATCGGGACGGCGGGATTTGAACCCGCGACCCCCTGAACCCCATTCAGCGTCAGGGGAGACCCCTTTACTACTTAGAGTTGTGTTTAATAGGGGAAACGGGCGTCGGCGTCCTATTCTCAGTGGATTCAGGTAGCACCTTGCAATGAGAAACTCGACCGAAACTCGGCCAACGGTTGAGCTATGTGACCGCGGGTTGATTCGCTCTTTGCGACGTGATAAATCCCCGCAGCATGATACAGCGCATTTCTTTGCAGCCTTTCGCCAATTCCATCCCTTATTTATGTGCTGCGTTTGAGGAGGAGTGGCATGAGCTTAGCTCAATCGGCGGGCAAGCATCTTGTCGGGGATACGCGGCATTGGCTTGCAGGAGTCAAGATTCTTTTGCGGTTTAATTGGCGTTAGACGGACAATCAAGCAATAACCGAGACTTCCAGGCATGAAGCTTCGCTTCGCGTCTTATTTCTGTCTTATCGCCTTTAGTGGCACTCTGGGTGCGCAGGCTACAAATCTGAATCGCTTTAAGGATCCTGAAGGCATTACTGCCGACCCAACCGGTCTGCATCGAGACACGAGCGTGAGAGCATTCCCAAGGTATCCCCGCGGTTTGCAAGCAAGAGCGATTACTGGCGCGCCGGTCGTAGCGTTTGTCATTGATACAACCGGCCGTGTAGAGTTGGAAACAGCAAGTTTTGTAAGAACGTCACGTCCTGAATTCGCAAAGGCTGTTTGTGATCTGCTGCCGAAACTTCGGTTCCAGCCCTTCCTGGTCGGCGATCAAAAGTGGCGAGTGCTTCTCGTCGAGCCCTTCGCGTTCAATAATTGGCCCGAACCGGATACCGCAGCGTCGACCCTGGCAGCACACAGCCAGGAAGATTTCGCGACGAAACCGATCGTTAAAGTCGTAGAGCAACTTGTATCGCTTCCACATTGCGACTCTCCAAATATCCAATGAAGCGAGAGCGGGACGAATAGTGGACATCGTTGAAATAAGGACACTGGTTTCAGCGCCCTAGACTCTGAAAGCATTTAGGGTGCGACTCACGCAAGAGTTCGTAGAATTGTTCCGCGATTTTACTAGCCTGTGTCCGGCCCAGGTCTCGTTGGGCAGGGTATGGCAGGCGTGGGACACCCATCCCAGAGGATCCGACCACGCGGGCTCGGCGTTCTCAAAGTACGTGGCCAACCTTCCGACCCGAGAAGGCAGACAGCCGAGTACCGTGCCCGAGCAGTACGAAGCCGGATGGTTTACGTTCAAATTTGGTAACACGCGTCGGCGTTTGACACCAATTCCAGCTGGTTGGGAGAGCGCCGAGGATGCGCTTGGATTCTGCCCAAGAGAGCCCTGACGTACCGTTCCCGCGCTCGAGCCAATGAGCAAGGACCGATCTCGCTCAAGACACTAACAGACGCGCATCAAAAACCCTACGAACCGTTGATCGAGCACCGCCTACGGTAAACGATTGCGCGAACACCTTGTCAGTGCGTACTCTTGACGCGAATTGATCACCGGGACCTGAGACGTTTTTGGGCATTAGAACCACCTCACGCGTATCGGGAAAGTCGACCTCATCAGGTAACCGCTGTGGCCCGCGCGACTTAGCGTAAATTGTTGTCAAATCTACATTTACGACACTAATTGTGGTATACTGCGTCATTCGATTTGAGACAGATTGAGCGCCAGAGTAGAGCTTCTTGGCGCTGGCCGGGCTGCGGTGAATCCTCGCACGCGGGGTCCGGTAAATTCAGACGGGGTGCTGGAGATATTCGCAAATGGTTACGAACAATAACAAGGGACAGATCGCGCGTAGCGTTCGATTTGACATCGCGACGGACAAGAACGACCAGTTCCATACGCTGTTCAGAAACGAAATCCTCCCAACTCTGAAAAAGCAGGACGGCTTCAAGGACGAGCTGTTGCTAGTGAAGGATCAGCACGTTCTCGCCATCAGTGTTTGGAACAACGCGGATTCAGCACGTAAGTACGAAACCACTACTTATCCGCAACTGGACAAGAAGCTTCGCCCGGTGATGTCCGGAACACCGACGGTCGAGACGTTCCAGTACAACTCGCTGTCAACTATTGCCTGACCATCACTTCCTAGGTCACAAAAATAGGAGGGGCCCGACACGGGTACCCTCCTATTTTTGCGTTGCGACTCGCCGGTCCCTGCGCCGAACTACATCTCCCAAGTATTCCCGGAAATGTCCGAGAATAATATCCGGGAGCTCTTCTAAGATGCGAAAATGTCAGACAACCGGGCTGGCTGTCTGACCCTGCGTTAGATCAATCGGGACGGCGGGATTTGAACCCGCGACCCCCTGAACCCCATTCAGGTGCGCTACCGGGCTGCGCTACGTCCCGTTTCCGACCCTTTTCCCAGGGCGAAACAGACTGGGGAGTATAGTCGCTCACGAGGTGCGCTTCAACCCGAGGAATTAACATGTCAAGCACCATTAGAAATGTCCCTTGGTTTGTGGTTGAAGAGAGATCGTAAACGTCATGTCTCACGGGTGTACATCGGCGGCTGCCCGGCGCAGCCGGGCGAGCTCTATCCAGCTCTGGTGTTGACTGTGCCACGGATGATCGGAAGCTGGTTTCCCAATTGGTCTCTTTGCTAGCGGCTCGGCTGCGGATGGTGTTGAAATCTTCGGTGAAATCACGGGCGTCCGCGTTGCCCGATCTGCGGCTTCCGTCCACTTGAGCACGCGCGCTCGACGGTCTCTCCCCTCGCCCGCGATGTGGATCACTCTCAGGGGGCCGTCTTCCGTCTCACGCACGAGTACCTTCGATTTCGCCGGTACCCGGCCTCGCACCACTCGCTCGAGCTGCAAACCGCGCGCACCGTACTGCACCACGTGATCGTTACCCACAGTGCGCGCCGATTCCAGGCAGAACACGTCGTCATCGGCAAGGGCATGCTGGTCTCTCCTGGTGTGATAATCCACCGGGCTCGCCGACGACACCGAGAAGCGGGCATTGTGAGCCGCGGTGTACTCACTGAGCAAGTATTCGTTGGCTCGCTCGCAGCTGGCGATTCCCTTGAGGCGGAGCTTCTTCACCAGTCGATCCTGATGGGTGCCGTGAGCGCGTTCCACCCGGCCCTTGGCTTGAGGACTCGATGCCGGAATTACCTTGATCCCGAGCTTCTCGCACATCCGGCCAAACTGGGGTAAACACCTCCCTTTCTCCTCGGGAGAGCTCGTTCGAGGTGGGAGACCTTTTATACACATTCTTCCAGTCAGTGTAGAGCGCCAGCGGCACCCCGTGGTCTGAGATGCACGCCTTGAGCACCCTGGCCGCGGCCCAAGTCGTTTCCTCCCGGCCCATCGACAAGAGCGTCCGGCCTGTGGCGTCATCGACCATCGTCATCAGACAGTCTCTTCTCGCCTCGCCCCCACGCCCCTCAAACCAGTCGTGGAAGCTGCCGTCCAGCTGCACCAGCTCGCCAAAGTGATCACGCCGCTCGCGCCTCCGGTGCTGGCTCGATTTCCTCCTCCGCGCCCTCGACCAGAGTCCCACATCGCTCATCCACCGCGAGAGCGTACTCACCGCGACAAGTACGCCGTGATCGCTAAAAAGGTGCTCGGCCGTGAGAGTCGGACCAAATCGCTGAAGCGTGCCCTTGCTCTTCTCCCCGCCATAGTGATCCCCTATGAGAGAGATCACCATCTCTCGCTCAGCACTCGGGTGCGACCGGTTAGAGACTCGGCCGGCACTAGCGTGCTTGAGACCACTGGCACCGCACGCCTTGTAGCGCCCATAAAGGCGCTTCGCCTGGCGATACGAAATCCCAAGCAATGGTGTCGCCTAGTCAAACTGATCGATCCAGACCTCACCCGCGCCAACACCGCCGATCGATCCATTTCCCGTCTGCTCATCGCTGTCCGCTCCGCCACGCCACTCACTCCAAAGAGAGAATGACATGCTAGCAGGGGACATTTCTAATGGCGGCACAAGGGGACATTATCAGTGGTGCACAACAGCTACTGGTGACCATCGACAGAGTTACTCCGCCGTTAACTTTGCGAATGCCAATGTGAGGCGCGAAGCGTTCTATTGGCTCACGGATGAACGTACACCACAGCCATTCCTGTGAAGGGTGCATTGAGGGTAACTGTGGTGCCACCGGTTACCGTTCCGCCCAGCTGAGTCGCGCCAGTGGCCGGATCGAACCATTCTACTATGCGTGATCCGTTAACACCAGCGAGGTTCACACTCACTTTCCCACCGGCCGGCAGTAGAACCAGATACTCCCTACCTATGACGGCGAGACAATATCGGGTCGACACCAGTTCTGGGTGTGGCACTGCGTGGGCCATGTCCATGCGCAGCGCGTAGGATTCTGCGTAGCCCATGTTCGTCCGCGTCGGCTCCCAGTTCGGCGCGTTGGGGTCGTATGAGGGGTCCGAGACGCCGGGACTGTTGTCGTAGCCGTCCATCAAAAGTGGGTTATGTCCGTTCGTCAGACTCTTCCACACCCAAGAGACGGTGCCACAGATTCCGCACAGGTGATCGGTGTCCCAGAGGCTCACTTTGTTTCCCGTAGCCACGACCGGATTCTCAGCGTCACCGTTCATCGACACCCAGTCGGCCGGACTGTTAAGCACGTCAGCATTAGTTCCATTGGGCCACGCTACGGTCATGCCTACCGGATGCTGCTTGGGCTTGGTCAGCTCATAGGAGTGGATCAAGTTGATCATGTGGTACTGCCAATCCTTAGCTCTCACCTCACTCTCGTTACTGATCTCGTAGATCACGTTGTCCAGATCGTTCACGGCATCGACCACCGCTCTGACGTAGGCCTCCTGAAGCGCCGTCACCGCGGGTATTGATAGAGTCTGGGTCTCGCTCCCTGAAAGGGTTCCGTTCGGATCCCCGTTGACGCTGTTGATGTTGTTAGCTGTGTTGAAGGGGTGCGCCAGCCACGGATTCGCTAGAGCGAAGCCCGGCTTTGTCTCCACGCTCCAGCCATCAAACAGCATGACGGAGACATAGATCCCTCTAGCTCCAGCGTCGATCACTCGCTGTCTCAGCCGAGCCAGATAGGCTGGGTTGATCTGATTGAGATCGAACTTGGGACCGCCGTCAGCCCCGACCCCGGGCCCCGTCCTCACGTAGAGCGTGGGTGAGAACCAGTGATCGTAGGCGACCTCGTCGCTCCACCTCGCCTGCTCCCACGTCCAGAGACGCGTGAAGTTGTGATTGTGCTGGACCAGGAAGTTGAGATAGGCGGTGTTGTCAAAAGCAGGAGGAGGGTCAGTTACACCGTCGTCCTGGACGTTCTTCCAAAAGTGAGAGCCCGTCAGATACACGATCCGCCCCGTCGGATCAGCAAAATAACGCGGGTTGTTAGTGCTGACATGAAGGGGACCGACGAGCGGGGGCGCACCAGCATTCGACACGGTGAGTGTTGTCGAATCTCGCGCGCCGTTGAACTCGGCGCGAATGACGGCAGTACCCACACCAACTCCAACGGCGGTGCCGTATGAGTTGATCGTGGCAACGTCGGGAGCATTCGACTGCCACCCGACACCCGAAAGAACAATCGAGGAGCCGTCCTTGTAGGAACCGCTTGCCCGGAACGCAACGACGCCTCCCGGAGCGATGTTGGCCGCTCGCGGAGCAATTGTGACACTCAACAAGGCGGCCTGTTCGCTCGTGCTGCTGCAGGCGGCTAACACGAGCATCATAGAACCGCAAGCCCCAGAGTATCTCATTCCTGACGATATCCTTATCGGCGTCGCGGCAAAACGGCAATTATCTGACCGAGTCCAATCCGCTCCCGGACGCTATTAATCATTGCCCTGAATCCCAATCTTCGAGTCAGGCGGTTTGAATCTGTCGGAGTTTACGAGTCCAAGGATGCCTAAATGCCCCTCCGGAACCAGAACCGTCAGCCACCCACGACGAAAATCATCGGCCAGGAGATCACGCCTCGCCTCTTGAAAGTCAATGGCGAATTCGCCCGATCCTCCGCGGCTCGACATCATCGCGTCGCTCAAATGCGAAACGATTCTGGCGAATTTCGAGACGCGTCACTTTTTCTAGGCATCGATCCTTCGAGTTCCCTCGTTCCAGAAGTTCCGCTGCGTGGCCGCGTCTGGAATTGCTTGCGTCGTTACGTCTGGCATCACGAAGCGCCGACTCGACCCATCGCGTGCCCTCGCCCATGTGCCCCGACCGCGAGGGATTCACCCGAAACCAGCCGCGGTTTGGCTTGCTCCCTCTCCAATAGGTTCCTGGCCACCCTACTTCCCCGCAACTGAGGCTCTATTCTAGACGCGCATATCACACTGGTGCCCCGTCCGACACCCGTGAAAACGCGTGGTGCCGCAATACTGTCTTCGGGACACACTGGAAGCGGGCCATCACCGGGTACAGGTTCGCTGGGCCTTGAGTAGCGCGTTCCGAAGTAACGACAAACGAAGTTGCGGGGAAGATGTGGTCATATTGTCGCTCCGCATCGTAGCGGTAAAGGTAGACTCCCAGGTAGTACGTCCCCGGGCCAAGGTGAAGATCTACATCGAACTCGCACTCGGCTCTCTTCCCCGCCGCCAGACTGATTGGCGGATGGCCTAGTCGCTCACTTGAGGTATTGAAAATGTCGTAAAAGTCAGTGTTGAACAGCTCGATGATGACCGCAACTTTCTCAACGGGCACAACCGCCTCGAGCGTCACCGCAATCCGTGCTTTCTGTCCCGCGGGAAAGTGACCTGTCTCGCCACCGACGCCGGTTATCGTCGTGCCTATAATGTGCGCGGGACCCTGCGCTGGACGCTTATCGGCGATTGCCGCTGTATCCAAATAGCGGCGGATGACCTCGTCAGTCGGTCCATCAGCCGCTACTCGCCCTCTTTCCAGCAGGATTGATCGATGACAGAATTCTGCCACGGCCTGCAGATTATGCGAAACGAAAATTACCGTCGCGCCACTCTTGGCAATCGCACGCATCTTCTCGAGGCCTTTGCGTTGAAATGCAAAGTCTCCGACACTGAGCACTTCGTCGATCACCAAGATGTCGGGCTCTAAATGCGCGGCAACCGAGAAGCCTAGGCGAGCAAACATCCCCGACGAGTATCGTTTGACTGGCGTATCGATGAATTCAGCAAGGCCGGCGAACTCGACGATTTCATCGAATCTTCGTTTGATCTCGAAACGTGTCATCCCGAGGATTACTCCGTTGAGAAACACGTTCTCACGACCTGTGAGATCCGGGTGGAAGCCAGCCCCAACCTCGATGAGCGCGGATAGGCGGCCGTTGACCTCGATGCTGCCCCGGGTGGGCTGCATGATTCCACTTAGGTGCTTGAGCATTGTACTCTTACCGGCACCGTTGTGGCCGATAATGCCAAGAGTCTCTCCTTTACGGACCTCGAAGCTCACGTCGTTTAGCACCCAAAATTCCTCTGGCGCGAGTGCGCGCTCGCGGTTTCCCCGCACCGCATTCCTGACGAGGGATGGGATCAGATCGCGAAGAGAATCATGAAGCTCCCCTCGTCGGAAGCGTTTGAACACATGATTCATTTGGAGGGCAAAATTGCTCATCTCGCGCTCCTCAAACGCTCTCCGCGAAGCGGGGTTCGAGACGGCGGAATGATACCACGCTCGCCCAGCAAACCAGGAGGGCCACACCCGCACTGTATCCAATCCACGCCAGGTCGGGCTGTCGGCCTAGCACCACACTCGAGTTCAGCCCCTCCAGCACGGGTGCGACAGGGTTGAGCATGAGAAGCGGGCGCCATTTCCCGGCGAGCGCAACATCGTAGAGCACAGGGGTGAAGAAGATCGCAAAGGTCAGCACGACCTCTACTAGATACTTCACATCTCGGAAGAAAAGATTCCCTGCCGAAAACATGATACATAAGCCAGCTGTGAAGAGCGCCAGAATCAGAAGCAGGAGCGGCGCCCACATCATCGTCATCGAAAGTCGCACTCCGGCAACGGGAAGAAGCACCACTAGAACAGGGATCGCTACGGTCATGTCGGCGAGGGAAGTCAGCACCGCCGACAATGGGAAGACAATGCGGGGGAACTTGATCTTCGTCACAAGGCTGCTGTTGCTCGTGAGACTCGTAGTGCCGAATCTCAACGCCGAGACGAAAAACGCCCAAGGCAGGGCCTTGACACCAATGCCACCGACGTCTGAGGGCGTGATTGGATGGCCGGAAACTTTGGCGGCAACAATTCGGATCATCACACCAGCTGCGGTGATGATGAGTGGCATCAGCACCGCCCACAACAGCCCCATCACGGACTGCTTGTAGCGAATTCTGATCTCGCGCCAGGTGAGGATGTACAGGAGCTCGCGGTTCCTTGCCAGTTCACGAAGGGCTTCCATCAAGAGGTTCCTTGCGACGTTGGCCCGGCGCTCGGGCGCTGGCCGTTCCTAGCAGCCCTAAGTCTCTCTTTCTCTCGGAAGAGCCAGCCGGGCCTCGCCACCGCTTTGAACGCCGCCCGAGCAACGTGCGGCGCGAGCGATATTCCTGAAGGGAGCTTTTCTCCGACCGTTGCGAGCCCGCGCTCGTGGTATCTCCAGAACTCACGCTCCCTGCAAAGCAGCGCGCTCTCGCCCAAAACTCTTAGATACTCAGCGCGTACGGAGCGTGTGCGACGCGCAAGCTCCCCAGGAGAGAGAACCTGGCCTCCGCACTTTCGCAGGATCACGTAAAAATCCAACAATTGCCAATGAAAGGTTTCAATGGTGCTGAGAATTCCGCCGTTTCCGACACGTGAATACGACAAGACCTGATGAACAAATCCGAAGTCTGCATCGGCCAGTACCTCGTGGCAAAGCTCGGTGTCCTCGTGGAGAGACGCCTCGGAATAGAAGGGTTGGCGCCCGGCCAGCAGGCCGGCCCGATACAACAAGGTCGTAGGGGTGCCGAACAGAAATCGATTCTCGACCAGGTGCATCCTGCTGGCTGTTTTTCCTGGTATGCACTCGATCGGCCATTGGATCCCCGTTCCAAACACGTTGCGGCCCATCAAGTAGTAGGAGCTGACGATGGCCACCGTAGGATGTGCCTCCGCCACTGTGACCATTTTTTCCAGACATTCGGGAAAGATGCAGTCGTCGGCCTGTACGATCTTGACGTAACTTGCGTGTGAGCTGACTTGACGCAGCGCGCCGTTGTAGTTCCGAACTTGGTCCACGAACTGATCGTTACGAATTATACGGATGCGAGGATCCCGCTTTGCGTACTCGGCAGCGATTTCCGCCGAACCGTCAGTGCTCTGATTATCGACCAGCAGGTACTCGAAACTTGTATAGGTCTGTGCCAGCACGCTCTCTATGCATTCGCCGAGATAATCTGACGTGTTGTAAAACGGCGTCACCACGCTCACGAGCGGCTGGGTTCTCATGGGGCTATCTTGAGAAACTGAGGCAGCAGTTCCTCTTGTCGTCGTACGGCGGACCTCGCCTTCGCCCCATACTCACGTAATTGCCCCGCGCAATCCTCCAGTTTCGTTGTTAGTTCTTGCAGAGAAACCTCAACCTGATCGTGACTGGTCGTCGCTAGATCAACGCAGAAGTTTGCAACCCCCGCGTCACTCATGACTCCTCGTACTTTTCGCTCGTGCGCTAGCGCCAGTACCGGGCGCCCCGCGACGATCGCCAACAGAACGCCGTGAAGCCGGCTGGAAACGACCAGATCGAGTCCGCGATAGAAGTCGAGCAAAGCGTCCGGCGTAGCCGCCTGCGAGATTGAGCAATTTGCCCGCACCGATGCGCTTAGCTGTGCCCATATGTCGCGCACGGCATCCATGTCGCCGGGGTCACTTACGAACAAGTGCACACGGTCGCCACGAGCTACCCTCCCCGTCACCAGATCCACCCATAGACCGACTATACGTCCGTACTCTGCCCCATCTTCTTCAGGCCAGCTGCCGGGCCGGAGAAACACCATCGGACTTATACCGATCTCGTACCCTGGGCGCCTTGCCGGCAGTGGCGAACCAGCGCGAAGAGCAAACGCCAGGTCTGGGACCACCGGAAGGTCATGATCCACACCAAGCTGCAAAGTGAGCGAGCGCGAGCCAACATCGCGGACGGAACAATAGACCGAATTCTGTACCGCGTATCGGATCATGCGCCGGCTCAGCCAGCCCGGCGCTCGCCCAAAACCAACACTCAAGGACGCAAAAGGCACTCGCGCGCGTCGAGCCAGCCACGCCCGGCGTGCAAGCGCATAAGGTTGGCCC
>JABXNS010000159.1_pt1 | contig 18001 bp, 14 predicted proteins | sample 7301101 | NCBI WGS metagenome assembly JABXNS01 (sample SAMN14449646, study PRJNA615230) | soil metagenome | isolation source: soil from bare, unvegetated metal-rich iron-sulfur acidic spring small-cell... | place: Canada: Paint Pots Mound, Kootenay National Park, BC | collected 2017-05-25 | reverse complement strand
TGCCGCGCCCATGTTTGAGCAGAACCGCGACCGCAAACATTCCGTTTTGCTGGCGGGGCGGGGCGGCGCGGTCGCGGTTCTGCTCAAACATGGGCGCGGCACGATCGTAGATATCGTGACGCCCACGATTTTCGACAACCTGCGGCTCGCGGCGCGCGACAACGCCGCGTTCGCCTACGATCTTTTCTCGGCCGGCGCGCCGCCGATGTTCGACGAGCGCGTGCATGGCTACGCGCGCGGCCGCACGTTTTGGCAAGTGCTCCCGGTTCCCGTGCGAGCCGCGGTATGGGTCGCACTCTTCGCGCTGCTGCTGGCGATCGTCGCGGCCAATGTCCGTTTGACACCGCCGCGGCGGCTGGAAGAACATGACGAGCGCAACTCGTTCGCCTACATCGAATCGCTGGCCCGAATGTTACAGCGCGCCGGCGCCGCCCACGACATCATTACGAGGCTTTCGAAAGCCGCATCCGCATTGCGCCCGCCCGCGCCGGGCGACGAGCGCGGGCGCACGGCATGGGCAGAATTGCGCCGCCTGCAAGAACGGCGCGACGCCGGGCCGCGGGAAGTGCTGCGCGCGGGAACGATTTTCGCACACCTGCGAAAGGACTATGAATCGTGACGAGCGCTCGAGACTTATCGGCGCGCGTGCAGTCCGGCATGCGCGAGATCATCGTAGGCGGCGACGAGTTGACGTTTTCGTTGCTCGTCGCGCTGCTCGCACGCGGGCACGCGTTGATTCAGGGAGTTCCCGGAACCGGTAAGACGCTAGCCGTTCGCGCGTTGGCGGCGCTTCTAGGAGTGCAGTACCGCCGCATTCAGTTCACGCCCGATTTGATGCCGGCCGACGTCGTCGGAACGACCGTGTTCAATCCGCAGAGCGCGGAATTCAGTCTGCGTCCCGGGCCGATCGTTACAAACTTTCTGCTGGCAGACGAGATCAACCGTACGCCGCCCAAAACGCAGTCGGCCCTGCTCGAAGCGATGGAGGAAGGCCGCGCGACGATCGACGGCGTTCCGTTGCAGCTGCCGCAGCCGTTTTTCGTCTGTGCGACGCAGAATCCGATCGAGTATGAAGGGACCTATCCGCTGCCCGAAGCCCAGCTCGACAGGTTCTTGGTCATGGCGATTGCGGAATATCCCGCCGCTGCGGCCGAGCTCGAGCTGCTCGCGCGCGTTGCAGCGGGCTTCGACGCCCGCGCGATCGAGCCGGCGACGTTGAGACCGATTGCGCAACCCGGCGAGATCCTGACCGCCCAAACTGAAGTGCGCGGCATACACCTCGCCGTTCCCGTGCAACAATACATCTACGATCTGGTGTCCGCTACGCGGTCGCACCGCGGCTTGAGCTTGGGGGCGAGCCCGCGAGCGGGCGTTTCGTTGCTGGGAGCTGCGCAAGCCTCGGCCGCCATCGACGGCCGCGACTATGCGACGCCCGACGACGTCAAGGACGTGGCGCCATTCGTCCTTCCGCATCGACTGATCGTGGCGCCACAGGCCGAGATTGACGGCGTAACGGCATCGAACGTCGTTCGTGAAGTGCTCGAATCCGTGGCGGTCCCGCGTGAAGCCGCAAACTGAGCGAAGGTCTGCGGGCGTCTGGCCGGCGCCGCGCCTCTATTTGGCCCTGGCGATCGTTGCCGTACTGCTGGCCTTGGGCGGCGCGTTTGCGCCGTTCGTCATCTTGGCCGGGCTCTGTGCCGCGCTTCTCGTAGCGGGCATCACGGCCGACGCACTCGCCGGCCCGCGCCCCGCGTTCATCGAAATCGAGCGCGAGGAGCCGGAGCCTTTCGCGCTCCGCTCACAATCGGTGCTGCGCTACCATATCCGCAATCGTTCGTTCGCCGCGTTGTGGGTGACGATAATCGAGGGCGCTTGCCGCGTTCTCCGTTACCCTGAAGACGAAATCGCCGTTTCCATACCGCCGCGTAGCCAAGCGGTTGCGGCGCGCGCCGTTATCCCGGTTGCCCGCGGAGCCGATGCGTTGGGCACAATCTACGTGACGGTCGAAAATCAATTCGGCTTCCTGCGGCGCAGGCTGCGTTTTTCGGGATCCCGGCAGATCAAGGTGTATCCGGATCTCGCCGCCGTCGAACGGTACGGTGCTCTGCATCTCCGCAACCGTCTGATTGAGGCCGGTTTGAGGCGCATGCGCTTGCGCGGAGCGGGAACGGAGCTGGAAAACCTGCGGGACTGGGCGCCCGGCGACCAATTTCGTTCGATCGAATGGAAAGCCACCGCGCGGCGCGGGCGTTTAATGGTCGCGGAGTACGAAGTCGAACGCAGCCAAAACGTGATGATCGTGCTCGATGCGGGACGTTTGATGACGCCGCGCGTCGACGAGCAGCGCAAATTCGACTATGCCGTGACGGCGGCGATGTCGGTCGCGTCGATTGCATCGTTAGCGAACGACAAAATCGGCTTAGTCGCTTTTGCGAGCGAAATATTGCGAGCGCAGGCGCCGCGCAGCGGCCGTTCGCTCTCGACGATCGCGGCGCTGGTTCACGATTTGGAACCTCGTTTCGAGGAATCGGACTATGCCCAGGCCTTCGCGTACGTGCGCAGCCACGTGCACAAGCGGAGTTTGATCGTATTTTTCACGGACATGGTCGATCCGGTGGCGCAAAGCACGGTCCTCGCGCAAATAGGAATCTTCGCAAAACGGCATATCGTCGTCTGCGTTTTCATGAACGATCGGGCTATCGATCGCGCCCTGGACGCGCAGCCGCGCACCAGCGGCGACGTGTATGCTGCCGCGGTCGCACTCGAGCTCCGTGACGAACGCCGCGCCGCTGCGGCGATCCTCCAGCGCTTGGGAGTGCAAGTCATCGATGTGCCGGCGCGCGAACTTACCACCGCGCTGATCGACCGCTACCTGATGATCAAGCAGCGCGGTCTGCTCTAGCGCGGCTCTCTTAAGGGCGGCAGCGCGGCTTGCCGCAGGGTGCGCTCCAAACCGACCAGTCGTGTACCCGACGCGCGATCGTGCAACTCGACGCGCCAAAAGCCCGGCCACAAAACGCTCAAGAAAAAGAGCGGGGTCGCGATGAGATACCGCCAGATCACCTGCAAGAACCCGGGCCGGCCGAAATGCAGGTTCGTCACGCGCACCGAGACGATCATCATTCCGAATGTTTGTCCCGCAATCGCGACGAGTATTATATTGTAGGCGAGAAATTCGAACCACGATACATTGTCGCCCGGGCCCATGGTCGATACGTGGAGGCCCGAGGGGTGCGCACCTACCGTGGTAACGACCACGTTACCGAAAGCCGAGACCAGGGCAAGATCGATCGCGATCGCGGCTAGGCGCCGTCCGAAGCTCGCACAATCCTGTTTCTCGACGTGATCGGCACGGTGTTCGGCGGGCGCCGTCCCGGCAGCCGGCTGCGAGACGATGCGCTCTTCCCAATAGCCGTACAGCGCAGCGTGATGAAACAGACGCGCTCTCTCCATGCGGTTGGTAGCGTAGGGCACGGAAGAGAGCCACTCGCCCAGCCGAAGGACGGAATCCTGCGCGATTTCCGCTCGCTGTTGCGCGAACGCTCCGAGGTCTACTTTGCGCGCGAACAGATGAAACTCGCACAACGCGATTGCGCGATACGCGGCTTGCGTGGTTCCGCAGCACAGCAGCCCGACGCGATCTGCGGTGTACTCCGTCCGGCGCAGCCAAGCGCCGAAAATGACGGATATAATTGCATTCTCGCGACCGTTGACGCTCAGAATCGACGTAAGCCGCGTGTGTCCGCCGGCGATGTGGCCCAGCTCGCGCCCGATCATGAACGTCAGTTCGTCCTCCTTGAAATGGTCGAGCCAATGCGACGAGATGATGAGCGAGTACGGGTCGCCGAAGCCGACGGCTACCACAGGCACGTGGATGTCGTCACGCACGAAGACCATCGGCATGGGCAACTCAAGAATCGAAGAGCAACGCTCGACTACGGCAAAGAGCTCCGGGAACTGGGTCTTGGTGATCATGATGCAACTGCCCAGCAGCGCGCCGCGCGCAATCGTCACGTAGACCATTGCCACGACGATTAGGATTCCAATCGAGGAAACACCGATGATTTCATGCCAGACACGGCCGATAACGAATGCGATGGTGGGCGCGAACGCCAGCGTTACGATCAGAATCGTCCATTCGAAGCGCTCGCGGATCGAAAACTTCCCGCGAAAGAGCTCTTGCATCTATTTCCTCCGTCCGGCGAAACCGAAATAGGCAATGAGCGCCAGCGCGGTCAGCGCGCCGACGCCCGCGCGGATCGGTATGGAGAAACGCAGCGGCGAAAAAAAACCTTCGATGATCCCGGCCACGCAAAGCATGGCGACGACTCCGGCGATCAAGACGCCCGCGCGCCGGCCGTTTTCGGCGATCGCATCCCGCCTGCGCAGCCTGCCCGGATTCAGCACTCCCCCCGCCAGCAATAATCCGCCCGCTGCGGCGATTTGGATTGCCGTCAGCTCGATGAAACCATGGGGTGCGATGGTCGCCCAGTAATCCGTGCCGAAACCGGCTTGGGCGAACAGCGCGCCAAGTCCGCCCACCATCAAGCCGGTCAACGTCAGCTCGTAGATCGTAAACAAACCAAGCGTGACGATCCCCGCCGCGAACGCGAGCACCGCCACCTTGATATTATTCGTGATGATGAACGTGGACATGCCGGCCGAAAATTCCGGCGTGAATGCGAAATTGGAATCGTGCAGGCTCTTGCTGATGTGCGCCGGCACGATCGATTCGGGCAATAACGCGTACGCGTTCGCGGGGTTGCTGCTGACGATCGCGAAGGCAATCGCCGCCCAGGCGATCGTTACTGCAGCGCAAGCACCGATATATGGCCACGATCGGCGAAATTCTCTTGGAAACGTTTCCGTGAAAAAGCGCGCGAAGCGCTCGCGTCCGGTTTCCACCGTCGCGCCGTACACTAAGGCGTGCGACCGTGCGACCAGCCGGTTCAAGTAGTGCTGCAGCTCCGCATCGTAGCGCTGGGCTTGCGTATACGCGAGATCCGACGTGATCCAGCGGTACAACTTCCCGGCTTCGAAGAGCTCGGAAGCATCCAAAGCGCGCAATCCGCGCCGGCCGGTTCGCCCCAGCAAGAGCTCCAGCCGTTCCCATGCGCGGCCGCGCCGGCGGACGAACGATCGCTGATCCACTAAAGAGTATTGCGGCGCCCGCCCAAATCAGCCCCTCGAAGGGGGCATCGACCAGGCCGGAGGGCGAAGCGCCGCTGCGATGGACCGAACGCTGCGCGTGCCGACGCCCGAAAGCATCGTATTCTCATACGAGCTCGCAGGGCTCGGCAGCCGGTTCTTGGCGGTCTCGATCGACATCGCGATTCAAACGCTAGTCACGATCGGTATTTTTTGGGGATTAGTTTACGCCGGCACGCACCCGGGCGGCCCGGCGCTGCGCGAAGCATCGAGGCCTACCAAGATCGAGGAATCCCTGGCAATCGCGCTCGTCGTTGCGATTATCTTCGTTATCTATTTTGGGTATTTCATCGTCTTCGAGGCGTTTTGGAACGGGCAAACTCCCGGCAAGAAATTGATGGGCTTGCGCGTCGTCCGCGATGGAGGCTACCCGGCGGATTTCGCCAGCATCGCAATTCGGAATGTGATACGGGTCGGCGAGGCCGTTGCGGGCTTGTATGCGATTAGCGCGGTGGCGGCGCTCATGTCGCCCGAAAACAAGCGTTTGGGCGACATGGCCGCGGGGACGCTGGTCGTGCGCGATGCAGGCGCGGCTAAGCTGGCTGCGATTTTGGAAGAGCCGCTCGCTCCGGCGCGTCCGATCATGCTGACGCAAGAGGAACGCTCGCTGATCGATCTTTTCGTCGCGCGGCGCCAAGGAATGGCGCCCGGGAACCGCGCGGTGATGGCCGCGCGGATCGCTGCGCGCGTGAGGCCGCGCGTATCGCGCGACCTGCAGCAGCTGGATGACGAGGATTTGCTGACGCGCCTTAGCGCTTCGTGAAACGGGTCATCAGGTCGCGCGCAAAGTCGAGCGCGTCCTTCTTCGTACTTTCGTAAATCGAACTAGCCTGGCCGGCGCTCATGTGACGGCCGTGCTCGTAGTAAAACGATACGCCGTCGCCCACGACGATCGTGCCCGCATAGGCGATGGCGCCTTTAATGGCGATGCCCGCGACCGGAATGAATCCCGAAAGTTCGCGCGCCAGCATGCGCCAGCCGAACCCGCCCCCTACGACCGGAAGAAGTTGCCACAGGCGTTGTACGTCGGGATCGCGCCCGTAGGTTGCCTCGACATGCAGCAAAAGCATCATCTGAATGCCGGTGATCGCCACCATATCGCCCGCCGATGCGAATGCGCCAAGAACCAGTCCGAAGACCGGAATGTGATCGACGACCGCGCTCGCGAGCGCAACTTTCAATGCGTTGCCGGCGGCGTCGCGCGTCAATTTGGCCGCTACCGTTTCGCGCATGACCGGAAGTCTGCGTCCGACGGCGATCTCGACGCCTTTGCAGCGCTCGACCAGGTGCGGGAAGACGCGTCCGCGCAACGCTTCCTTCGATACGGCGTTCACGGTGTATTCGGCGAACGCGCCGGGAAGCGGCGGCGATGCCGGCCCGTTGGGTTGGGCGTCTTCATCAACGGTGATCGCAAAGATCGGCAACTGCAGCGCGCGCAGCGCTCCGAAGTCCGCACCGGCGACGTCGGCGCGTCTTCCGAGGAAAAGAACGGCGCGAGCCTCGCGCGTTAGCGTGAGGTGCGCCATGCCCGGGACGATCGTTTCCAAGCAGGCGGCCGCATCGGGCGGCACCGACTCATCGTGTCCGGATAGCAGGAGCGCGCGCATGGCCGCGACCAGGGCGGGGTCGCCGCACAGATAGAGCCGGAACGGTTTGCGCGTGTGCGCCGTAACCGCTCGGACGTCTATGCCCTTGCGGACGAGCTTCAGAATTTCGCCGGTTGCGGTAGCCATCAAAGGCTACTACACGCCGATGTTCTGATTTGTTGCGCCGGCGCCGTCGGGATGGGCTTCCTTGGCCGGATCGTCCGTGTAATCGAGATAGACCAGGCCCATAAAGATCTCCAGGGCGAGCGCGTGCATACCCCTGGCGTTGGCGACGTCGATGACGCTACGGTGCGTTTCGTGCGCTTCACGAATGATCGCTTGCGGCGTCGTCTTGAAATCGGCCGCCACGATCGACGCTGCGGCTAATTCACCCGGCGTAACGTTGTCGTGGAGCATGCCGATGTAGTCGATGTTTTCGTTATTAAAGCGCAGATTGATCGCTTTTTGGAGTGTGTCAAAACGCTGCGGCGATGTGCCGACGCCGAGCAGCGTGATGCGCGCCGAAAGCTGCCGGGCGCGCGCCAAGTTATACAGCTGGTTGGCTTGCGAGGCGGAAATCGCCGCGGCGCCGAGCGAGGCGGTGGCTTTCTGCATGTACGGCAGCAGCGACGTGTAGTCGAATTGATCGATGTCGCCGAATGCGTTCAGGCGAATCTGTTGCAGACGCTTGAAGAACGCGTCCAGATCCGCCAGCCCGCTGTCGAGCTGCATCGCCGCCGCCCGGCCTGCATCCACCGCCCGCACCATGTCGGAATCTGCGGTGGAGACTTCGGCCAGCATCCGCGGATAGGACGGAAAGATGGCGATCGAATCCGACGGAATAGGCGCGGAATTCAACGGAGCCTGCATCTCGTCGAGAATCTGCGCGTTTTCGCGCAGCAGTCCGTCCGGTTTGTTGGTTTTCGCATCGATCGATCCGACGTTGTCGATCGCGGATGTCGCATCTTGGAACGCGCTGTTGACCGAACGGCCCATGCCGGTGACGGTCTTGACGAGCGCTTCCAGGCGCGAACCATGTTTGATATCGATCGAACTGAAATCCGGAATTTCGTACTGAATGGCTTGCAGGCGCAGTTGCAGCGACTTTAATTGGCTGTGCCCCTGATCGTGTCGCGCGCCGATTTGCGCTTGAGCTTGCGACTGCACTTGCACGCCTTGCTGCACTTGGGCGCGCAGGCTTGCCAGATCGGGACGGGTCAGATCGACGCGGCGCGCCTGCATCGAGCGCAGCGCCGAAATGCGTTGCAGCGCGGCGGCCTTGACTTGCGGCGAAGTGCTCTGCGCGAGCTCCCCGAGCGTTTGTTCGCTCTTGCTCGTCAGTCCGAGGGCCAGCTGGCTCTGTCCCAGGCCCAGAAGCGCCTGCTGGTTCGAAGGTTCAGTTTTCAGAATGTCGTTCAGCTGAATGCTTGCGACGTTGTAGCGGTCTTCGTCGAGATCGTGTAAGGCGCGGACCAAGCGCTCTTGTCCGGTTACCTTGGTCGGGTCCAGCTCGGTATAGCCCAGCAAGTGGGATATACGCGCACTCGAGCCCGGGTGGCTCTCGAAATATTTGTTGACGAGATCGTTGTGTTCGCCTTCGAGCGCGCCCAGATGCTGCTGCATCGTGACCATGGCTTGCGGATCGTAACCCGCGCGCGACATCAGCAGCAGGCCATATTCATCTGCTTGCAGCTCGTCGACGCGCTGCAGCTTCGCCATGGCGCCGGCTTGCAACAGGTTGCCGAAGTTATAAATGAAGGGCGAGAAGATCGAGGCGATGCCCAAGAGGAGGCTCAAAATTTGCGACTTGCTCTGCATCGTGACGGTGTGGCGGCGCTCGATATGACCGGTTTCGTGGCCGATGACCGCCGCGAGTTCGTCGTCCGACTGAACGAAGTCCAGCAAGCCCGTGTTGACGTACACGTAACCGCCGAGCGTCGAAAACGCGTTGATGTCGTTGTCGCCGATGATCTTGACGTTGTAGGGAACATCTTTGCGCGCCGTTTGGGCCCACAACTTGCCCGAGACGGCTTGCACCCAAGCGTTAAGCAAGGGATCTGTTTCGACCACGCTGCTCTCGACGATCTGTTGATCGTAACCGCGCCCGATGGCGACCTCGCTAGCGGTGGAGAGTGCGAGCGCGGGTGCCGGGCATATGGCACTCAGCAATGCCAAAATGAGCGCCACTGGAATGATTTTACGAAACAGCATGGCCATTATTACCTATAACCCGCGGGGGCGGGCCAGAGTTCAGATACTGCGCACTCCCAGAACGCGAGCGCAGGTTCCTTTGTTACTCTGTCATCCTGAGCCATGTCATCCTGAGCCATGTCGAAGGACGAAGGGCCACTGTGGACGAGCTGTGCATAAGCGGAAGTTATTGTGGGGCTTCTGTGGAGGCCGCAGGGCGGCCGCTTGCGCGTCCGAACCGCCTGCGGTAATGGCGGTGTTGCGCGGCAGGGGCCTCGGCCTTGAGATTGCCTTAGCAGAACGTGATTTCGAGGAAGCTCTTGCCGAATTGGAGGGCAAGTTAGGCGAGCGCCCCGGATTTTATGCCGGGACGCAAGCGACCGCTGCGATCGGACGGGAGAGCCTTTCGGAAGAGCAGCTCGGGCGGCTTCGCGCGCTCCTGAACGACCACGGGATCACGCTGGAAGGCATAACCGTGGAGCATCCGGACGATGGTGAAGAGCTGGCACGGCGTCGTGCGCTGCGGCCAAAGCGCGAGCTGCAGCTTTCGGACGCGGCGCGCTCGCTGGCGCCCGATTTTGCGGGCGCCCGGAAAGACATCGCGGTCCGGCGCAGCCGCGGCGAGAGCAGCGTGCCGCGGCTCGTGCCCGCCCCCGAGCCGGAGCTGCAACTCGCCGAGATCCAACCGGCGGCGCCGGCCACGCTCTACCACGTGGGCACCCTGCGTGGCGGGCAAGCGCTTCACAACGTCGGCAACATCGTCGTTATCGGTGACGTCAACCCGGGCGCGGAGCTGATCGCCGGCGGCGACATCGCGGTTTTCGGATCGCTGCGCGGCGTCGCGCATGCCGGCGCGCAAGGCGATGCCGGGGCGCGAGTCTACGCGGTGGATCTCTCGCCGACGCAGCTGCGCATCGCAACGTTGATCGCGGCAGATGCTGGCGGTCGCGAAGTACCCAAACAGCCGGAAGCGGCTTGCGTGCAGAATGAACGAATAACGATCGTGCCGCTTACATCGGCAGGCGTCGCTAAGAAAACCAAGGAGAAGGTGGAGTGAAAGCTCGCAAGATCGTGCTGACATCCGGCAAAGGCGGCGTCGGCAAAACGACTGCCACGGTGAACATCGGGGCGGCGCTTGCCAAACGCGGTCATCGGGTGATCCTCGTGGACACCGACATCGGGTTGCGCAACCTCGATTTGGTGCTCGGTCTGGAAAAACGCATCGTTTTCGATTTGGTGGAAGTGGTCGAGGGGCGCTGCCAAGTGCGCCAGGCCCTGATCAAAGACAAACGCTTTGAGTCGCTCGCAATCTTGCCGGCGGCGCAAACGCGCAACAAGGATGCGATCACCGAAGATCAAATGGCCCGCGTGATGGACGAGCTCGCGACGATGGCCGATTACGTCTTGATCGATTGCCCGGCGGGCATCGAAGGCGGCTTCCGCAACGCGGTCGCCGGCGCCGACGAAGCGATCGTCGTGACGACGCCCGAAGTGAGTGCGATTCGCGATGCGGATCGCGTGATCGGCAAACTGGCAGAGCGCTCGATTCCCATGCGTCTGATCGTCAACCGCATTCGTCCCGACATGGTGCGCAGCGGCGACATGCTTTCGATCGACGACGTCTGCGAGATCCTCTCGATTGAATTGCTCGGCATCATTCCCGACGACGAGGAGATCATCGATACGACCAACCGCGGCGAACCGCTGGTGCTGGGCGACTACCGCTTGCGCAGCATCTACGAAAAAATCGTGCGGCGCTTGGAAGGCGACCTCATTCCCTTTACCAACCTCGACGCGCCCGGCTTCTTCGGCCGGCTTATCGGCGCGCTGAAAGCAGGCTGATATGCTACCCCTTCGGCAGCCCTTCGACGTCGCTCAATCTCCGGCGGCCGTGCCGGTGAATCTCGGGCGCGCGATTGTCATCACGTCGGGCAAGGGCGGCGTCGGCAAGACGACGACGACCGCAAATCTGGGCACGGCTCTCGCGAAGCGCGGCGCGAACGTGGCCCTGGTCGACGCGGACGTCGGCTTGCGGAATCTGGATATTCTGCTCGGCCTGGAGAGCCGCGTGCGCTATCATTTGCTCGACGTTCTCGAAGAAAAAGTCGAGCTCAACGAAGCGCTCGTGCGCGACAAGCATTGCCCGAACTTGTATCTGCTGGCTGCCGCCCAGGCGCGCGAAAAAGATGAGGTCAATACCGAGTCGATGCGCGAGCTGATCGAAGAGCTGCGCGAGCGGTTCGAGTACGTGCTGATCGACTGTCCCGCCGGCATCGAGATGGGATTCACCAACGCCGTCGTCGGCGCGCAGGAAGCGATCGTCGTCTGCACGCCGGAGGTATCTGCGGTGCGCGACGTCGACCGCGTCGTCGGCTTGCTCGGCAACGCGTTCGCACCGAAGCTGATCATCAACCGCGTGCGCCCGCACCTCGTGCGCAAAGGCAAGATGCTTTCGGTTGAAGACGTCAACTCGATTCTGCGGCTGCCGCTGCTCGGCGTTATCGCCGACGAAGCCGAAGTTATCGTTTCGACGAACAAGGGCGAACCGATCGCGTTGCGTACCGATTCGCAAACCGCGAAGGCGTATCACTCGATCGCCGCGCGCATTGCCGGCGAAGACGTGGCGGCGCCGATGGTCGAGTACAAGGAAACGTTTATGGACAAACTTGGGTCGCTGCTGGGAGGCCGCCGATGACGCTAAACGACGTTCTCACTCGACTGAACAGCCTCTTCGGTCATCAGAAATCGGGTGCCACCGCCAAAGAGCGGCTGCGTTTGGTGCTGATGTCGGATCATCTCTCGCTTGCGCCCGACATGGTCGAAGCGATGAAACGCGATCTCGTAGAGGTCGTGTCGCGTTACGTCGAAGTCGATCGCGACAAAATCGACGTGCGCTTCGAACATCAAGATAGCGTTTTCGCGATGCTTGCGAACGTGCCGATCATCTCCGTGAACCGTACGCCGGGGCCGCCGCCGGGAACGCCGCGCCGCCGCCGGCGCAGAAGGCGCAGCGCCGAACAAAACGGCCAAGCGCCGCAATCGACGATCAATCCGGCACCGGCGACTTGAGGGCACCTTTGGTTGGTTGTAGACGGCCTTGCGAGAACTTCCGGAATCGTTAACGGTGTGGATGTCGAAATAGAGTAGGGTGGATCCAGAAAAGCGGAAGACGCGAAAAGGGACAATAATAGAGCGCGCTCCCGAAGGAGAACAAAGAGCTCCAACGCATCATGTTCTGAATCAAGGCGATGCGCGCGCCCTGGATTGGCTCGATAACGAATCAGTCCACCTCGTCGTAACTTCGCCGCCCTACTGGACTCTAAAAAAATACAACGATCACCCCGCTCAGCTTGGCGATATTGCGGATTATGAAACTTTTCACGACGAGCTTGATAAGGTTTGGAAGCACTGCTTTCGAGTGCTGGTTCCCGGAGGACGACTCGTCTGCGTCGTTGGCGACGTGTGCCTCGCCCGGCGTCGCAACCAGGGTCGGCATATGGTCGTCCCGCTCCACGCCGATATTGCCGTGCGATGCCGAAAAATCGGCTTCGACTATTTAACGCCCATTTATTGGCATAAAATTGCTAACGCCAGTTATGAAGTAGAAAACGGGTCATCATTCCTAGGGAAACCATTTGAACCTAATGCAATTCTGAAGAACGATACGGAATATATTCTGATGCTTCGAAAGCACGGCGGATATCGAAAACCGACAGAAGACCAGCGGCGCAAGTCGAAAATGTCGAAAGAAGAATATAACACCTGGTTTCGATCCGTTTGGACTGGTGTGACAGGAGCCTCCACGAGGCAGCACCCGGCCCCCTTCCCGACAGAAATTGCCTATCGATTAATACGGATGTTCTCTTTTGTCGAGGATACCGTACTCGATCCGTTCTTGGGAACAGGCTCGACAACGCTGGCCGCCATACAGACTGGGCGCAACAGTATCGGCAATGAAGTGGATCCGAATTACTTCAACCTAGCGGCTCAAAGAGTTGAAACTGCGTTAGGTCAGCAAGATCTGTTTCGGACCAACCGTTCCACATTTGAAACCTCGTCGGCTAACGGTCGTGCATTCAACAAAGTAGCGTCACATGGCTAGCGGTCGGCAGGAGCCCGCACGTGCCGCCGAGTTTGCCAGAAAACTTGCGGAAACAGGGTTACGGCCTTCCGAATTCGCGAAGCTGGCAGGTTTTAGTCGGGGGGCTCTCTATCATCTATCCCGCGGTCAACCACCGAGCAGCAACGAGCAGGCGGAAAAGCTGGCCGTGGCGTTTACGCGCCTTAGGAGAAAGTAGCTGTTAGAAGATAGCCTGAGCGGGCGCGCGGATTCGGGCGGCCGTGCCGAAGCCGAGTCGCAGGCGTTGGTTCGCGAAGTTCAAGAAGCCATCAGCGAGTACGGCAGCCACGCCACTTACATGGAAAAAGTTCTTCCTGAGGCGGATCGGCGCACGGCCACAGTACTGGACGCCCTGAGGGGGGCTTTCAAAAGGTTTATTCGTCGTGAAGAGGTTGATGTGATCAACTTCGAAGCGCAAACCGCCACGGACTTGGCGGAGGCCCTGCTCTCCCATCCAACAATTCTGAAGTCGCTGCTCGCTGTTTGCAACATTGCCGGTCGCGCGATCGAGCGGGACCTTGATCTGAAAAACATTGATACATATGGCTTAAAACTTACACGTGACCAGGCAAATCAGATCGCCGGATTCATTAGGTCTTTCCTTCCTCCGGCCGTTAGCGTCGCTACTTTGGTCCAGATCGATCGAAACGCATATCTCGATAAGGAGATCCGAGCACTCAAGGGCCAGTGGGAGAAGATTGTCACAAAATCCATATGTGAACTTTCAGGACTGGAATTTCGGAAAGCCAAGTTTCGCAGCGGCGACCAAGAGTTTGAGCTCGATTCGGCATACAAGCAAGGTTCGAATGTATTGTATGGCGTCGACATTAAACGCATCGAGGCTCGCCGCGATATCCATAAGCGGGCAGACGAAATTGCGAATAAGGCTGCGAAATTCAAGGCGGTTTACCCTAGCGGCAAATTTGGAGCGGTAATCTACTATCCGTTTACTGCGGAGCAGGGAAACTTTCGAGACCGCCTGAGCGGGGCGCCAATCGATTCTGTCGTTTTTGCCAGTGAAAGCGCAGAGGCCATAGACAGCGCATCACGCATGATGCTGGCCAAATTTGGCGTCGGCCTAAAGGCCCAGTCGTCGGACCGACCAACGAAAGCTCCAAGGGATAACAGTAAATAGGGAATGGCGACCCTGACTTTCGGCGCGAACGCACGCCGGTACGTACGTCACGTCAACTGGTATTTGGTGGCAGCCGCGCTGCTCATCACCGCATTCGGCATCGTGATCATTCAATCTGCCGGCTTGCACACCGATCCCGGCGAGTATCGCAAGCAGATACTCTATGCGATCCTCGGCGTGGGCGTGATGATTCTATTTTCACGCATCGATTATCGCGATCTGGCGAGATGGGCGCCGGCGCTCTACGTGGTGATCGTGCTGCTGCTAGCGTTTATCTTGCGCGGCGGTCATTCGTCGCACGGCGCGCAGCGGTGGATCGGTCTGGGCCCGCTCGGCACGTTCCAGCCGTCCGAACCCGCGAAGTTGATTCTCGCGATTTCGATTGCATGGGTGCTGTGCAAGGGCGAGTACACGAAGCTTACGGAGCTCTGGAAGCCGCTGGTGATGGTCGCGGTTCCCGCGTTGCTCGTGGCGAAGCAACCCGATCTTGGGACGGCGCTCGTGTTTCTGGCGATCATGAGCGCGCAGCTGTTTTTTGGATTGCCGAAGTGGCAGCACTTCGCCACTTATGCGTTGGCCGGAGCCGCCGCGATGGCATTCGCAGTCGAAACCAAATATATACTAAAGCCGTTTCAAAAGGCTCGGCTGCTGATTTTTCTCAATCCCAAAGCCGATCCGCAGGGCGCCGGCTACAACTTGAACCAGTCGAAGATTGCCGTCGGCAACGGCGGATGGTTCGGGCGCGGCTTGCATCACGGCACGCAGACGCAGTTAAACTTTGTGCCCGAACATTCGACCGATTTCATCTTTACGGTCGTCGGCGAAGAACTGGGCTTTGTTGGCACGGTGCTGCTTTTGGCATGTTACGGCGTGCTGCTCTTCGGCGGAATCATCGCAATGATAAGCGCCCGCGACCGGTTCGGCTTTCTGCTAGCCGGCGGAATCGTCGCCATGTTCACATTTCACATCGTCGTGAACATCGGAATGACGATCGGCATCATGCCGATCACGGGCATCCCGCTGCCATTCCTGTCGTATGGCGGCTCGGCAGTGCTGACCGACTTTGCCGCGATCGGGGTGCTGCTCAACATCTACGCACAAAAAGATCGGGGCGTTTTGGGTAACGCCTGAGCGTTATTGGGAACAAAAGATCCCATGAGTGCAACCAATATCCGCGATCCGAAGTCTTGGGTTGGTGACGCCGGCTCCGGATGAGGAGCCGCCCGCATATTAAAGGTCCGGTCCCCAGGCGGCGGGAACGGGGCCGAAACCGGCAGCCGGCCCTTACGCTATGGGCTGCGCCGATAACTGTAAGATTTTTCGAGAAACCGCTAGCAGGCGATCGCAGGAGCTGAAAAGCCGGATGCTGGTCGTCCTCGCGGAGGAGTGAATTTGTCAACCGAGATCCTCATATCGAGCGATCCCTGGGAAAACCGGGTCGCAATCCTCGAGGACAAGGTCCTCGCCGAACTCTACATCGAGCGCGAAGAAAAAGTCATCGGCTCGATCTACAAAGGAAAAGTTCAAAACGTTCTGCCCGGAATGGGCGCGAGTTTCGTCGACATCGGGCTGGGCCGCAATGCGTTCCTCTACGTTGACGACATCAATAAGACGCCGCTAAATATCGGCGACGTCGAGATCACGCAAGGCCGCAGCGGCTGGACGATTAGCGAAAAGGTCAATCGCGGCGACGACGTCCTCGTGCAAATCGTCAAAGAACCGCGCGGCCTCAAGGGCGCGCGCATCAGCACGAACATCTCGCTGCCCGGGCGCTATCTGATTTTGATGCCGACCGGCAAGTACAGCGGCGTTTCGCGCAAGATCGACACGGCCGAGGAACGCAATCGCTTAAAAGCCGTCATGAAACGCATCCGCCCCGAAGGCATGGCGACGGTGGTGCGCACGGCCGCTGCCGGCGTCAGCGAAGCCGAACTGATCGCGGACTTGGGCGTGCTGATCCGGATGTGGCACGGCATCTTGGAAATGTACAAACGCGCGGCTTCTCCCTCGCTGCTGCACAAAGACATGAACCTGGTGTACAAAGCTGCGCGCGACTTTGTCAGCGCCGACGTCGATAAGGTGTTGATCGACAACGAGGAAGAGTACCGCAAGGTCTGCAGCTTCCTGCAGCTGCTGGGGCCGCAGTATTTGGACCGCGTATCGTATTATCCGGGCGGCCCGGCGCTCTTTAGCGATTACAAAATCGACGAAGAGTTGCAACGATTGATGAAACCGAAGATCAATCTGCCTTCGGGCGGTTCGATCGTCATAGAAACCACCGAAGCGCTCACGGTCATCGATGTGAACTCGGGCAAGTTCACCGGCGGCAAGAATCTCGAAGACACGATCGTCAAAACGAACCTCGAAGCTGCCGCTGAAATTGCCCGCCAGGTCCGCCTGCGCGACATCGGCGGCATCATCGTCTGCGACTTCATCGACATGAGCTCCGAAGTCGCGCGCAATAAAGTGATCGGCGTGCTCGAGGAGGGTTTGCGCCGGGATCGCACCCGCGCGACGATTCAATCGTTCAGCAACCTCGGACTGTTGGAATTCACGCGCAAGCGGGTCGGAAAAGATCTTTCATCGCAGCTGCGCGGAGCGTGTCCCGATTGCGGCGGTTTGGGAACGGTGCTCTCCTCGCAGTCCGTTGCAATCGAAACGCTGCGTAAGCTTCGCGCGCAACCCCTTAATGGCAAGCAGCTGCTCGTCGAAAGCTCGCCCGGTGTCGCGGCGCAGCTCGAATTCTGGTATGAAGACGAAGCCCGCAAACTCGCCGAGCAGCTGGGCGCGAGCATTCACGTGCGGATCGATCCGCTGTTGCATCCGGAGAAGACGCGCATTCGCAGCGTACAAGAAGTTCCGCTCGACGGCACCGTCCGCGTCGGCGACGAACGCGAAGTCGAATTGCTTCCCGGCCGGTTGCCCAATCCGACATCGGCAGCTGCCGTGCTCGGCACGCGAATCGTGGAGGTTGAAAACGGCGCGAATATGGCCGGACAAAGCGCGCGCATCAAAGTGATCGACGTCGAAGAAGACAAAGCGCTGGCCGAGCTCGCGGTTGCGCCTCCGGGCGAAAAGAAAAAGCGGCGCCGCCGCCGTCCCGGCAAAGCGCTCACGCCGGCCGAACAAGCCGAACAACTGCGCGAGCTGGCGGAAGAAGCGGCCAAACAGTCTTCCGCGCGGCCGCCGATCGGCATCACCACGATTACCGAGGAAGAAGAGCGCCAAGACAAAGCGATCGTGGCTGAAACGAAAGCCGAACGCGCTCCCGAAGCGATCGTTATCGGCGAAGGCGAGCTGCGCGAAGGCGGACAGCACCGCCGGCGCGGCCGTCGTCGCCGCCGCCGCGGGCACGGAAATGGCGAAGGAGCGGTGCACGTCGGAATTCCGCCGCAGTCCGCGCAGGTTCAAAGCGAGATTCAAACCGCAGCTCCGGCCCTTCAGCCGGGCGGCGAAGGCGAACTGCCGCATCGCAAACGGCGCCGCCGCCGGCGCGGCGGACGAGGACGCGGCACAGGCGCGGGCGCACCGCCGCAAGCTGCAGCGCCGCAGATCGCGCCGCCGTCTGTTCCCGAGCGTCACATTTTCCGCGTCGCGCGCGGCGGACGCGCCGAACCGACCGGCGTAACCGCGCCGCCCCAACCCATTCGCGCGATCGCGCCGTGGAACCGGAAGCTTCAGCCGCCCGCGGTAGAAGCCCCGCCGCCGGCCCCGCCCCTCCCTGAAGAACAAGAGCGGCCGGAAAAACCGGCGCGGCGCCGG
>JABXNS010000158.1_pt1 | contig 18074 bp, 14 predicted proteins | sample 7301101 | NCBI WGS metagenome assembly JABXNS01 (sample SAMN14449646, study PRJNA615230) | soil metagenome | isolation source: soil from bare, unvegetated metal-rich iron-sulfur acidic spring small-cell... | place: Canada: Paint Pots Mound, Kootenay National Park, BC | collected 2017-05-25 | reverse complement strand
CTTCGATACCGCCATGCTAGAAACCACCAACACCTGGGTTGAATGGTAGGGCAGTACAGTCGCCGGGGTCCGGCAGCGGTACCGGATTAATCAACGGTGCTGCCGCTACGGGAATAGGGTTGATACGAACCGAAATCGTTTGGCTGTAGTTGTAGTGTAGCGTTGTTGCAAGATCTAAGAAATCGTCGTACGCTAACGCGTAAGAACGATTGGTATCAAAATGCCTGTGTAGATACAGGGCGTACGTGTCGAACATAGGATCCGCAAACAGCGGCGAAAATGATGGCTGCATAAATCCCGCTGACTTATGGAAGTATCCGACGGGATGCTCTTGGGTCGAGAGCGCGGTTCCGTATACGAATTCTGCGTTCATCGCCTTCCATAACGCAAACGCATCATCTGTGTGGAAGATATGTTGGTCTTGCGGCGGGGGGGTAGGGTCGCCTGGTTTGGGCGTGGGGTCATGCGCAGCGTTATTGTCCACGTTACGGAGTCCCCATGGCTGGCTAAGGAGAAGCGCCAACTTACAGCCGCCACCACCATCGTTCGCAGGCGGAAGGCCGTATAAGAACTCCCGTACAGGCATCTTAAACGGATTTACCGGTGCTGCCGATCTGTTTGGCATCGGTGTGGAGCTGGCGGTGCACATTGGCGGTGATGAGAGGACAGGATCGCCTTGGGGGCCGGGGCCCACATCGGTCATGATAAAGTTTGATGTGCCGTCGGAACTGACGCAGTAGATGTCGCCACTGCCGTAGGTACCTGCAACGGCTGTCTTGTTCGTTGTATACATGCGCGGCGTCGTTTTATAATCCGACAGGATGCAACTCAAATAGCCGTAGGTTTTGGGCGCGCCGGTGCAGGCTGACGGAAGCGGCTGCGGTACCCCTGAAGAGTCGCCGAACACATTCCATTGAAAGGCGCTTTGGCCCGGAGCCTTCTGCGGGCTGAGAATGCGCAAATCGTAGTTCTTGCCGTTAAAGGGCTGCGCGATCACAAGGTTCCCGTACACCGGATCTTGCCTCATCTTGTCGAAAATCTGTTTAAAGTTGCAGGAGGATATTCCGACAACTGTGGTTGGGAGGCCACCACATCTCGGCCGTATGGGAAGCGGCGCGCTCGCCTTGTCCACGCTCAGATCCATTGGCAAGCCGAGCGCATCCACTTGAGTCGTATCGATGATCAAGGCGTCGGTAGACGTCGTGCCACCCTCGACGATGTCAAACGGATACGGCGCCTGACTGTACGAAAAACCGGGCTCGGCATCGGCCGGCAACGCGGAAAGCGGGTTCGGCACCTTGTCGGGGTTATTCGGAACGGGAGTCGCGTAGACGAAATACCAGCGCCCGCCCCCCATGCCATCTGGGGTTATCAACTTGACCTTCGATGAAGAATTCAAGGTCGTCGAAAAACATGCCGCCGGCAGTGGCACCGGAACGGACGACGTGAAGTTTTGATGTTCGTCGAGCCACGCGCGCCGCGGCGTCGCCTGAAGGACGTACACGAGTAAGGGCACACCCAGCCCCGAGTCGTCCGTGATGTATATGGTTGCGCCATTCGTATTTGGCGAGGGATTGGCGTAATTCGCACAATACGCGGGTGTTGGCAAAACAGAGGGAGCCGGTTGAGGCGCCGCCACTCCAACCTGCTGTGTGGTCGTCACGAGCGCATAAATATATTGCGCACCAGCGTTGAACGCCTGGCCGCTTTGTCTTGAGTTAAATGTTACCAGGTTGCGCGAGGCACCGCTCACCGTCCCTGGCCCATCGAGTACGGTCCATCCTTGCTGAGCGGCCGTGGCCGGATCCCACATTAGAAGATACGTGTTCAAATCTGCGCCGATCGACGCCGATCCACCCAAAGAGAACGTGATCGACGGTGAATTCGATATTCCGATGGCATTGTCGACAACGACGGTGATGTAGTCTACGACCGTAAGAGTTCCGCCGATATCCGCCGGCTTCGTCGGTGCAAGGGCGTGGCTGCGCGACATCGGGGCGAAGGCGTCACCGGGGAGTGTCGTACTCATCGAGATCGTCATATGCGCCGATCCACCGATCGACGCTTGCGGAAATGTGAACCCGGCTGAATTACCGCTACCATCACCCAAATTGACGAACGCGGAGGATGTACCAACACCGATCGTCGTTGCTCCGATGACCGGCGTGGGCGTAACGGTCGGCAATGCTGGTCCCACATTTCGGCCTCCGCAGCCTGCCGCAATGACGAAGGCGACGAGCATAAGCGACGGAAACGCATAGCGGGAAAACAGCATAATTCCACCTCTGTAAAAAGGGCGTTATCCTCAAAGAATCAGGCTGCATAAACTCCGTGTCTACGAAACCCGAGCGATGCCATTTACTATAGACGTCGCTCACTTCCTTGCCGCCAAATTTGGCTTTCCACAGGTAGAACGTGGCCGGGCTCAAAAAAGGGGCGAACCAATGACACTTGCAAGGGTGTCGATGGCTACCGTCGCCGCCGTAATGTTTTCTGTTACGATCGGCCTCTAAAGTCAGCCCATTTTGAGTCCGGTGAAAAAGAAAAAGCCAAAGGCAAACCCCTGAAAAGGGGAAAGGCAAACCTAAAAACGACCGATGACATCATGGATGCGCACCCGACCAGAATATCTCACGCGGGCGGAACTCCTTAGCGGAATTTTTGCCACCGGCGCGCTAGCGGCCTGTGGTGGCAGCACGTCCCCACCGGCCGGTCCGTCGGCGTGCGCTGCCACCTTGGCGACGTTGCCCGACATCAATAAAATTCTTTCCGATCCGGCTTTCAACGGATTGGACAAAGCAAAGCTCGCCGCGCTTTTTGGTCGGGCCGACAAGCTAAATGGTAACGACGCGGGTTACTTCGAGCAGTCCGCCCAAAAGCTGCAGATCACCAACGTCATTAGCAGCATTCCGCCCGCGGGCATTGTCATTCGCTTGCCCGGAACGTACACGCTTGCCGGCGACCTTACGTGGACGCCCGCTGTCACGCTCTCGTCGGCGATTACGATTGCCAGCAGCGATGTGACGCTGAACTTGGGCGGCTACACGCTGACGGCATCCGTGCCGGACATTTCCTGGCAGACCACAGGCATTTTTGTAGGAACTTCCGCCAACACGGTGCTCGATAACGTCAACATTTCTAACGGGGCCATTGCCAATACCACCGAGTATGGCATCTTCGCCGATGGCGTCTGCGGTCTGGACATTTCGCACGTTACCGTCACCGGGGTGAGCATCCAGAATTTGAATTTCCGTTTTCTAACGCCGGCGGGCATCTTCGTTAGCGAGTCGCTCAACGTGGCAATCACGTACTGCAGCATTACGAACATGACGGTGAAAGCGGATTCGTCGGCGGGCATCTATCTGCTCACGACGATAGGCGCCAGCGTGAGCAACTGCCAAACCAGGTTGCTCGAGAACCTCGATGGTGCCGTGATAGGCTTCAGCATCATCAAATCGGTCAATGTGAACACGAGCAATTGCACGGCGCAGTATCTGAAATCGCAATACGGCGGCAACATCAAAGGGTCGGGACACACGGTGCTTGGATTCTGTCCCATCCTCTGTTCGAATCTGAACTACTCCGATTGCTCTGCGTCAAATTTGACCGGGAGTTGTGATGACGTGCATGGCCTCTCGGTGTTTCTAGACGGCCTGGTTAGCGTAGAGAGATTTACCGCGGACACCATCGTTGGCGGCCCGCCGCCGTCTAACAAGTGCGCAAAGGCGACGGGCGTGGAGGTCTATGGGGTCGGCATCACAGTGAAGGATTCTTCGGCAAGCAACATCACCGCGAACAATCCGCAAGACTTGCAGGCGACCGGATTCAGCGCGTGGGGGCTGACGATCGGCTTTGACAACTGCACCGCGACGAGCGTGGTCGTCAACGGTATAGGAAATGGTACGGGCTTCGGCTGGGCGCCCGATCCGCGACCGGACTTCAACCTTCCCGCGATCGGTGTGGCGTACACCAACTGTACCGCAAACGCGTGCGCAGTGGGCTTCGACACGTTCTATCACAAAAATTCGGTGTGGACCAGTCCCAAGACAACAAACTGCGCGACGCCCATTCTCATCAATCTCAACGAGCAGCGCAGGCTTACGTGCGATGACTGTTCGGAATGCGTGCTGGGCGGGCCACTCAGACTCCCGCCCGGACACTCGAATGGGCCGCCGCCATACTATTATGAAGACCTGACGAATATCGCGAGCGGAAACATCTTCTTATAGCGCAAGCACGCCAATTTGGTCCGAATCGCCCAGAACACGCCCGAACGAGATCGGGCACCGCCCCACATCACTCGCAGCTTTCGTCGTCCTGTTTTGTTCGGCTTGATCGGCCCTTTGTGCTTCGCATGTAAGGGGTCGCGGGTTCGAGTCCCCCATCTCCACAAAGTCAAGGCCGTGCGGCAGAACTCAGAACGTCACCGTGTAAGAATCGTTCCCGGCGTTGCAATCTTGCTTTCCCGGCGCCGACGGCTGGCGCATGACGAGCTTGAGCGCTAAAGTTGATGTGCCTTCACCGGCGTCGATCGATCGCTGAAAGACATAGGTAAATGAAAAGGCTTGACCGTGCCGAAGCGGCGGCAAACCTTTTGTATCAAGTTTGATATCGTTCTGATAAATCTCCACCGACTGCAAAACGTTGGACGGCTGATTCGCGCGGCCCAGATTCGCGACGCGAATCGCCAGCGAGTAGCGGTTGACGCGGCCGTCGGAATTCGTGCCTTGCACGCGGGCCGACACGATCGCCGGATCGGCTCCGGCGCACGGAACCGCGGCGGTGCCGGCTGCGGGCAGGACCAGAGCGAAAGCTGCGGCCGGCAAAAGCAGCGAAAGGACCCGTCTAAAACCTACTGTAAGCAACATATTCATGAAACGCCTCTCCTCAGTTCTGGCATTTGTGCTCGGCGGTTCCCTGCTGGCGGCATGTTCGGGCGGGAGCGGATCTTCGTCAGCGACAGCTTCGCCCGCGCCTAGCCCGGCTGCGTCGGTCGTCGTGGCAGCTAGCCCGACGATGGCCGGAAGCCCCGCTCCGACGGCAACGGCGGCGGTCCCCGTCCGCCAAGTATCGTTCACGGACATCAATGGCGACTTCGGACAGCAGCAGATTCAGGACGAGGCCGCGCTCGGAATCTTGGATTCCACAAGCGGCGCGTTTAAACCCAACGCGCCAATCACGCGCGCCCAATTCGTGCGTTGGCTCGTCAAAGCAAACAACATCTATTTTAAAGATGCAGTCAGCAAGCAGATTCGTCTGGCGAGAACAGGGCCTGCGCTTTTCGTTGACGTGCCCGTCAAAAACCCCGACTTCCAGTACATTCAAGGGTTGGCGAATGCCGGTTACGTTATCGGGATCGACAAGACACATTTTGCGCCGAACCGGCCGCTGACGCGCGAAGAGCTGCTTGTCATTAAGGCTCCGGTCGACGAGGGCGGGAACATCAAAGCCGAGTCCGGTATGAAGATGTATCTCGAGAACTTCAGCGATGCGGATAAGATCAATCCGCAATATATGTCGGCCATTCACGAGGACGAATCGGTGCGCACGACTCGCAACATCGCCCGAATCTGGGGCACGCTAAAAGCACTTTCGCCGAAGAAACCGGTCACACGCAGCGAAGCCGCTATCGCCATTTGGGAAATTAACGACGGCAGCGCCGCCGTCGCGCTGGGCCGCTCGGTCCCACCGCCGCCGAAATAGGAGGATACCTGGAGTGAAAAATCCGTTGGACTCGTTGTGGGGCACGATCATCTGCGGGGTGATCCTGACCGTCATTTTCTACTGGATTGCCGATACAATCTTTAAGCATTCCGTGGGGGCTGCAACATAATGGAATGGTCTGAATCGATTCTCAAATGGCTTCACGTGCTGGCCGGAATCATGTGGATCGGCCTGCTCTATTTCTTTAACTTCGTTAACGCGGCAGCGACCAAGGAAGCAACCGCAGCCGGTGAGGCCGGCCCGATCAACAAGTACATCATGCCGCGCGCGTTACTCTACTTTCGTTGGGGCGCAGTCGCGACGTGGATATTAGGAGCCGCTCTTCTCGGAAGTCAACCGCCGTACCATGGCATGAACGCACTCCTTGCATCGTTTGGCTTGCAAGGGCAGTACGCGCCGATCGGGATCGGTGCCTGGCTCGGAACGATCATGTTGCTTAACGTTTGGGGTCTTATCTGGCCCAACCAAAAGAAGTTGCTCGGCATCGTGCCGGCGACGGATGAAGAGAAAACCAAAGCGCGCCGCGTCGCCTTCCTGGCATCGCGAATGAACACGATGCTTTCGATCCCAATGATCTTCTTCATGGTCACCGGATTCCCTCAAACTTTTCCGGTCATGTAAACGTCCAATCGCCGTTCTGGACATGGCGCAGCGCGATTAGTGTATACCGCCTCTCGTGGTCCGAGCGCCCTTCGTGCGGGACTTTTCTTTGCTGTCGCCTCTACTCTGATCCCGGCATCGGCGAGCGCCGCATCAACTTCAACTGACTCATCCTCGTTCGGTTCGTGGATAGTCGCCATCGTGCTGGCACTCGGTTTGATTTTGTTGTTTCGATGGGGTTACAAATGCTCCAAGTTAACCGAGGCGCGCGATGTGCAACTCACAAATGCGGCTCGCGAGTCAGTGAACGCAAGGATATTGCAAATCGAATCAGGGACTCTTACTCCGTTTGTCCCACATGGCATTATGCCAATTCCCGGCGAACAATTCTACTGGGAACAAGCTGCGCAATATGGCCAAACCGTTAAGGAGCACGCATTTCGCGGATCGAATCCAGCGCTTTATATCCCGCTTGGTCACGGCGTACGTGCGCGCGTCGGCGGATTCAGCGGTACCGCGGGAGCAACCACCAATTTTCAGTGGCTACACTCCGGCGTCGTTTTCGTCTCTAACAAGCGCATCGTTTTCAAGGGCGGCGGCGATATTGCGATTGCGCCCTTCCATCAGATCCTCTCGTACGATCCTTTCCCGGACGGCTTGAGCATCATCGTCCAAGCGATCGGAACGATGCAAATCAAGACAGGAGACAAATGCCTTGGGCGTGTGTTCCTAAAGATGGTAAATGCACCGCCAAAAGACGAGGCGGCACAAACACTGAGCGACTAGCTCAAGACCGTTCCGGGCCTTTTTTAGTGTTCGACTGACGTCCCGTAAAACTTCGGACACAGCAACACGTCCTCGGTTTGCTGCGCAACCCATCCCAAGACGGCGTCGTCGATATCCAGCTTTCCGATCGAGGGCCACGTGTAACCCGAGGAAAATTTCCACGGCATCCGGATGTAGTGAAACCCGCCGCTCGAATCTTGCAGGCGCACCGCCAGCGTTATCGCGATCGGCTGGCGGTAAAGCGCGGGCGTGCGAATCGCGGCGTAGTACGCATCTTGCTCGAGTTCGTTATCGATGCCGGCCATCTGGGGGTCGCCCACCAAGCCGTTGCAGCGCAGGTTGGCAGGGAAGATGACTACTGAAGGCTGCGCGTACGCAAACGACTGCGGCAGCGCGCCCAAAATGATCACGGGTGCCGGCAGGTTGGCGGGCCCATCGACAAGAGTGGTGTTCATACTGCGGTTGTGATCCGGCAGCACTTCCATGAAATCGAGTCCGTTGCAGCCGTACTTTGGAACGTTCATCGCGAGCCGGTACGTGCCCCAGGCCGAGTCGAATTCGACTCGCGCCGAATTTCCGGTTCCCCGCTTAAATTGCAGCGTGCTGTCGAACTCGGCGTGATTGATGCGGTCGCTGACGACAACGCGCATCGACACGTTCGTCTGCGGAGATAGCCGCGCCACGGCCTTGCACAAGCCGATGTTCAAAATGATATGCTCGAGCGCCACGCGCCCTGGATTCTCCGGGTCGAAGCGGTAAGCCCGCCTCGTCGCGGCGAAAAGCGCGGCGATGAAGATGCGCGGGATCCGCGGCGCTATTACGGTCGACGCGGACGAGCCTCAAGCGATCCTCGACGCGACCAAACGTCTGCTGATGGAGATGACCAAGCGTAACGCTGTCCAGCTCGACGATATCGCCTCGGTGCTCTTCAGCATGACGCCCGATCTTCAGGCCGCGTTTCCGGCCCTGGGCGCGCGCGAAATGGGCTGGGTGCACGTTCCTATGCTGCACTTCACCGAGATTGACGTGCCGGGAGCGATGCCGCGCTGCATTCGCGTGCTGATGCACGTGGAGACGGCGCGCTCGCAGGCGTCGATCGAACACGCGTACCTGGACGGCGCTAGGGAGCTGCGACCCGACATCACCGGCAAAGACCGTCCATGAACGCAGCGGTTACGCTCGGCATCGTCGGCACGGGCGCGCTCGGAGCTTCGATCGGATTGCGCGGCCGCGAACTGGGCTGGCGCGTCACCGGCTTCGATGCGTCGGAACTTCAGTCGCACGCAGCGTTGGATCGCGGGGCGATCGACGAGATCGTCACCCGCGCCGATCTTTACGAACAGTCCGGCACAGTTGTTCTCGCGATGCCGCCGCGTGCCGTCGTCGAGGAGCTGAAAGCGCTGCGCACACGCAAGATTCGTGCCCAACTCATTATTGATGTCGCCTCGGTGAAGCAGCCAATCTTCGAAGCGGGACGGCAAGTCCCCAATTTCGTCGCCACACATCCGCTGGCGGGTTCGGAACGCAGCGGCGCAGCCGCCGCGCGCGGAACGCTCTTCTTCGATAAGCCCTGGATCTATGTGCCGCCCCGCGATAAGGCATTGGAGATGCGGGCTCGCGACTTCATCGCCGCGATGGGTGCACGCGCCGTGGAAAGCGATGCCCTGACGCACGACGACGTGCTGGGGCTCACCTCGCACGTCCCGCAGTTGATTGCGACCGTCTTCTCCAAAGTGTTCCGGCAGCAAGGAATTACCGATCCTGAGGCATTTTGCGGGCCCGTTGCAGCGGAGCTGTTACGGCTGGGCAACTCGAACGCCGAGCTGTGGCGCGAGATTTTTGCTTACAACTCGGAAAACGTTGCGCGCCATGCGCGCGATCTTGCGGCCAAATTGACGGCGGCCGCGCAAGCCTTAGGCAAGAAAGCCGAGCCCGAAGAAGACGATCCCCACTAGCGTCGCCCCCGCCGCCACGAAGAGCATCGCGCGCGTCCGCATCAAGGCGGTGATTGAGACCAGCACGATCGAGACTTCGAAGAGCGTCGTCGCAACTTCAAACTTTTCGTAGGCTTTCATGTAGCCTTCGGAGTCTTTGAAATGCGCGCCGGCCGAGACGTCGTCATCTTGCGCGATCTTGAGAATCTTGTCGGCCTTCGTCTGCTCGCGTTGGATCGTGCTTTGCATCTGTGCGCGCGCCTGGGGCGCGGTAACGATGCCGGTCCCCAGCATCGCTTGGTAGACGTGGCTCTTGATGCGGCTGGACTCGTAGTATCCGTACTGGTCGGCGGATTTGATTTGATAGAGAATCGCTTCGTTTTTTTGCGCGAGGCCGGATATCGAATTGTGATTAGCTAGCAGCGTAGCCAGCGCCGCGAAGACCGCAATGACGGCGGCCGCAACGGGAACGAGTATGCCGCCATGGGATATCTGTTCGTGGCGCTCCATCGCTTCATCTAGCGCGTGACCGGCATTGAATTCGGGCATGCATTCTTAGTACGCCGCAGAACCGTTGCATCATGCAAGAAGCGATTGCATATCACGAGCGCCACAAGCCGCAGGCGCTCGTCATCTCGCGCGGCGGCACGGTCGAGGTCGAAACGTACGGCGGCGATTTTTCCGCCGGAAAACCGCACGCGCTCTACAGCGGTACGAAGAGTTTTTGGGGACCACTTGCGGTCATGGCGCAGCGCGAGGGATTGCTGCAACTCGATGAAGCCGCCGGCGCAACATTTCCGTCATGGCGCGATGATCCGGTAAAACGCCAAGTGACGATCCGTCAACTGCTGACACTAACCGCGGGAATCGGATTCGGCGGCCTCGGCAATGCCGTTCCGATCTATGAGAAGGCGCTCGCGGTGCAACTGAAAGACCGGCCGGGTGAGCTATTTACGTACGGCGGAATACCGCTGCAAATATTCGGCGCGATTCTTTCGGAAAAACTTGTGCCGCTGAAGATGACGCCTCACGAGTATTTGCATTCAATGATTTTGAAACCGGCCGGCATCGAGGTTGCGAACTGGAGAAAACTTTCGGACGGATCGCAGCCGCTGCCGACCGGCGCTTTCCTGACGGCACGCAATTGGCTGGCCTACGGCGAATACGTCTTGGCGCATTGCGACGAGTTCGCGGAATGCTTCAAAGGCACGAACGCAAATCCGCGCTACGGTCTGTGCTGGTGGCTAGCGCCGCCCGGAGCGCCGCCGGATACGGTTTACGCGAGCGGTTCGGGCGGCCAGGCGCTTTACGTGGTGCCGTCCGCGAGGCTGGTGGCTGCGCGATTCGGCGGCGGCGGATCGTTCAAGCACGACGCCTTCTTAAAGCGCCTGAACATATGATGCGTCGCGGCCAACTCTGCATCCGAGCTGCGCTCGACGAAGGTAAATCCTAAGCGTTCGTACAGCCGGATCGCTCCGGCGTTGCTTTTCTCGACGAGCAATTCCAGTGTGTCGTACTGCTCGATGAGATACCGCAAAAGCGCAGCGCCACAGCCCTTGTTCCGGTGCGCGGGCGCGACGGCTATCGAACGAATGCGAACCGGCTGCGCCTTGACGTCCAGCAGCGCGTAACCCGCCGCCGTGCGCCCGTCTTCCGCGACAATCGCGCGCAAAGATTCGGCGGCCAGGAGTGAATTGTAGAATTCGTCCGGATACTGTTCTTCGGCCGAAAACGACAAACGGTCGATATCTTTGATCGCTTGCATGTCCTCCGGCTCGAACGCTCTCATACGATAGTTCATGGCACCTCAGAAGCGGCGCGGCGCACCGCGTTCGCGAAGGCGGCGTCGCTGCGCGTAGCGGCTTCGTACAGCGCGATCGCCGAAGCATTTGCCATCACGCCGTAACGCCACCAGCGTCCTTCGGCCGATTCCGCACCGGCCGGTCCCATGCCGGCTAGGCGCGGCTTGATCTGTTGCACCGCGTGAACGCTCAGAACGTAATCGTGATCGCTCAAATTGCTGACGAACGCTTCGACCGGTGGAATTGCCGCCAGGTTGCCGTCGCGCGCGAGTAAACCGTATTCGACCGGATCGACGCTCGCGATCATTGCGGCGGCCTTACACCAGGCCGCCACTTTGACTTGGTCGCCGAGCGACGGAGCGGCATGCGCGCTCAACAAAATGGTCACGAATCGAGCGTCGTAGCCGCGAACGATCGCCTCCGCGCCTGAGAGGCAGTGGTGTCCGCCGGTGCCCGCGATTTCCAGTTCGGAGAGCAGCGTGCCGTCCGCGTTGAATTGAAAGACGGCCGCCTTCATGACATCATGATAAAACGCCGCGGCGATGACGAGGTCGCGATCCACGGCGCGCGTTTGAGGAAAGTAGATCGTGTTATACGTGCTCGCGAAGTGCTCGGAGATGCGTGCATTGAAGAGCTCGTGCACTGTCAAACCGCCCGGATAGCTATGATGCGAATCGTAGGCACTGCCAGGCGCGCTCCAAAACGGCTGCACCGCAGACGTACCGTCCGTCCCCGGCGGAAAAATGCCGGCGACCGGATCGTCCGCTTTCACAAACCCCGCACGAGCCAGAGCGTCGCGTAGCTCCGAACGATCGGACGCACTTCGATATTTCCTCGCGTACGCCGGCGAAGGATCGGCCAACAACTCCAACACGCCTTCTCGCAACCGTGAGTTCGTTATCGAGCGCGCGAGTTGCAGCGAGCTGCCGTATTGGGTGCGTATGAAATGCGAAGCGCGCGCGATGTGCGCCGCGCGCGCGTTGCCCTCACTAAGACCTGCCGGAACCGCCGGCAATTCAGCTGCAACGGCAGTTGCGCCAAAGGGCAGAGCGGCGGCCCCCGCGGCGGCCAAAAACCAGCCGCGGGAGATGCCGTTGCACATCAGTGCACTTGCGCTGCGCCCGCGATCGCCCCCGCGCCGGCAGCTTTTAGCGCATCCGACAGCGGCACAAGCGTTCCGCTGACAAAGGCGTTGTACCGCGCCATAGCGGCCGCGTACTCGCGATCGTAGCGGCTTGCGTACTCGAGCGCCGCCGGCGTCGGCGGGCTCCCGCCGCCGAAACCCCCGCGTGGAAGATCTTCGCGAAGCGCTCCGGGCCATTGCAGCGAATCCTCGCCGTTTTTGTAGTTTGCCGTAAACGTGCTGAAGATCGCGTCACGCGCCGTCTGCGCAGCTGTAACGCGTGCGAGCAGCGCGGAATTGCCGCTCTTCTGCAGGGCCGCCGCGGCGTCGCTTAGCGACTTCTTTTGAGCGTCCAGGTTATTGAGCACGGTGTTGATCTTGCCGGAAATTCCCAGATATTTCTTTGAGAACTGATAGGCCGACAGATAGTCCGCCTGCGAAAACGGACTGAGCGGATCTTTCCTGACCTCGAAGCTTTGCGTAAACGTCCGGCCGCCGAGCGTCGCCCGTACGGAATATTTTCCGGGCGGAACCATAGCGCCAACCGCGGCTCCTCCGCCGCCGCCCGCCGCCGGATTGCCCGTCCATTGCGTCACGCCGTCCTCGCGGAAATTCCACGTAATGCGGTTGATGCCGATGTTATTGCTCGGACCGCCCCCGCCGCCGAAAAAGAGCGGCATATCGCTTTCCGCGCCGGCGGCGGAAGCCCGCCGCATGGGCGGCCGGATATGACGGATCACGCGGCCTTTGGAGTCGAGAATCTCGATGGTCGGCGCCGTTTTTCCCGGCGCGCCCAAGTAGTAGTCGACGATCGCCCCGTTAGGCGGATTGTCACCGCTGAATCGCGTGTAGAGCCCTTCATCGTTGGAATGGAAGATGTACTCGTAGGCAGTGCGCGGTTTGAAGAGCATCGCGCCTTGGCTCTGCGCTTGCGGGAGTTGCTGCAGCGACGTCAAGTCGTCGAATATCCATAGCGCGCGACCGTGCGTGGCAATGGCCAAGTCGTTGAAGTTCGACTGTTCGCGGATGTCGCGCACGGATACCGCCGGAATATTCAGCCGGAAATCGCTCCAATGCCCGCCACCGTCATAGGAAACCCACAAGCCGTTCTCGGTCCCAGCGAAAACGAGGTTGCGGTTGTGTCCGTCGGGACGGACTGTACGCACGTATTGATCGGCGGGCAGACCGTTGACGATCTTCGTCCAAGAACTCCCGTAATCGTGCGTGACGTAAACGTAAGGCGCGTAATTTCCCGACCGGTGGTCGTCGAAGATCGCGTATGCCGTGCCCGCGACGATGGGCGAAGGGGCGACGGTTTCGACCCGAGCGAGTTCCGGCGGACCCGAAGGCGTAACGTTGCGCCAGTGCTTTCCGCCATCGCGCGTCATCTGCACGAGCCCGTCATCGGTGCCCACCCAGATCTCGCCGGCGTGCAGTCGCGAACCCTCGATGTACAAGAGGTTGTCGGAAAACTCCGCGCTCGAAACGTCGGTCGCCAGCGGTCCTCCCGCGGGAATCTGGTGCGCTTTGATGTTGCGCGTGAGATCGGGACTGATCGCCGTCCAATGCAGCCCGCGATCCGTCGATTGGAAGACGACGTCGCCGCCCAGCCAGAGCACTTTGCTGTTCCAAGGCGCGAACGCGATCGGCGAATCCCAGTTAAACCGGTATTTGCGAGCGGCCAAATTGAACGAGTTGCGATCGAAATCGTAATACGGTATCATGCCGCGGCCGGCTTCGACTTTTTTGCTGTACGCGGTGATGTTACCGGTCTGCGAGTCGGCCATGATGTAGTTGCCGTTGCCGGGATCCGGCACCGCCCACATACCATCTCCGCCGACGACGTTCAGCCAATCGTCATCCAAAATGCCGGAACGGTTCCGTGAATTCGAAGGTCCGCAGAACGCGTTGTTGTCTTGCAGCGGCGCGCAGACCCAGTACGGGTTTTCGTTGGAAACGCCGACATGATAGATCTGGCCGATCGGAATGTTCCGTGAAAACGACCAGTTCTTTCCGCCATCGACCGTTATCGCATATCCGCCGTCCTCACCGACGATCATGCGGCTCGGATTGTTGGGCGCGATCCACATCGCGTGGAAGTCGACGTGAACGGGACTGGCGATCGCGCGCCAACGGCGCCCGCCGTCGCGGCTTTCCGCCAGTTCGTTCGAGACGCCATAAACGTGATTCGCATTGCTCGGATCCACATTAACGTGCGTAAAATAGAACGGGCGCTGATCGACCAGCGTGTTGTCGCTGACCATTTCCCAGGTTGCGCCCGCATCGTCACTGCGCCAGAGAATACCGCCCTTGGCTTCGATCACCGCGTAGACGCGATTGCTGTTGTTGGGGGCGACTGCGACCGCGATGCGGCCCATCTCGCCCGCCGGCAAACCGTTCCCGGTTAATTGGTTCCAGGTTTTGCCTCCGTCGATCGATTTGTAGAGACCGTCCTGCGGTCCGCCGCTGTGAAAGTTCCACGGCACGCGGCGGAACTGCCACATACCGGCGTAGAGCACCGCCGGATGATTCGGATCCATGTCGACTTCCGACGCCCCGGTCTGCGGCCCGATATAGAGTGTTTTCGCCCACGTTTGTCCGCCGTCGTCGGTAACGAAGACGCCGCGCTCCGTGCTGTCGCGGAACGGGTCGCCGCTCGCGCCAACGATGACGTGATTGGGATTGGTCGGGTCGACGATAATCCGCGAGATGTGCCGCGTTTCGTGCAGTCCCACGTTTGTCCACGTCTTGCCGCCGTCGGTCGACTTATAAACGCCGTCGCCGTAGCTCACGTCGTTGCGCGGATTCGATTCCCCGGTGCCGACCCAAACGGTGTTTTCGTTAGTCGGATCGATCGTAACGGCGCCGATCGCGGAGACCGGCTGCTTCTCGAAGACCGCCGTCCAAGTAGCGCCGCCGTTCTCCGTCTTCCAAACGCCGCCGCCGGCCGAACCGATGTAATAAAGGTTCGGATTCGAAGCGATTCCGGCAACCGCCGGCACGCGCCCACCCGAGACGGCCGGCCCGATCGAGCGCCATTTAAGATGCGAATACGCGGGGTCGGCCGCGGCTTGCGCAGCGGCGAGCTGCGCAAATGACAGCGCAAATACAATTGCAAGAAGACGAGGCATGCCCATGTTAGCTCCCTAGATTAACTGCCGGCAGCGACCGGCGTGGCTCCTGTGATGGCCTTTAAGCCGGCTTTGACGAGCGCGGCGTTTAGGGCCGGAATCGTTGTGCGCACGAACGCGTCGTAGTTGGCAACCCCGCTCGCGTACTCGGTGTCCACGCGCTGTCCGAACTCCGCAATTGCCGGCGTGATGAGCCCGAAGCCGAAAAAGCCCATGCTCTGGATATCTTCGCGCAAGGCGCCGGGACGCTGGATTCCGTCTTCGTCGTTATGGTAATCCGCGGTCAACTCGTGAAAGACCGTGTCGCGCGCGGTCGCGGCCGCGGCGATTTGCTGCTGCAGCGAAGCGTCCGCCTTGGCTTTGGGGTCGGCAGCGGCCGCGTCGATCTGCGATTTGACCGAGTCGAGCATGTTCAGCATCGTGTCGACAACGGAGTACTCGCGGTAGTATTTCTTGACAAATGAATAGCTTCGCTCGTAGTCGGCCTGCTTAAAGGCCGACTTCGGATCGGGCTTGACGGTAAACGGCTCCGTAAACGTCTTCCCGCCCACGGTCATACGCACCGCGTAACGTCCCGGCGGCACGTAGGCGCCTTCATCCGGTCCTTGATATGAGACCTTGGCCGCGCCGGTCCATTTCACGGGTCCGTCGATCTGGAAATCCCAGACATAACGGTTGATCCCGACTTTGTTCGTCACGCGCGGCGTCTCTTTGCCGGCGTTGCTCTTGCGCGAACCCGAGACGGTGCGGATCACTTGGCCGGACGAATTGAGAATCTGGACAACGGGCGCAGTCTTTCCGGGCGTCTTCTGATAGAAGTACACGACGGCGCCGTACGGTGGATTTTGGCCGGCGTAATCGGTGTAGGTGCCTTCGTCATCTGAGTGCAGCGAGTATTGGTAAGCCGTCCGCGGCCCGATGACGAGCGCCCCCTGCGCGATAGCTTTTTGCAGCTGTTGAATGACGCGCATGTCGTCCATGACGTAGATCGAACGGCCGTGTGTGGCGATCACCAAGTCGTCGAACTGCGGCTGGAAGCGAATCTCGCGCACCGAGACGGCCGGAATATTATTGCGGAAGTCTTGCCAGCTCTTGCCGGCGTCGAAGGAAATCCAGACGCCGTTCTCCGTGCCGGCATACAAGATATTGGCATCGTGAATGTCTTGCCGGACCGAACGGACATATTGGTCCGCGGGCAGGTTGCTCACGATCGACGACCACGTCTTGCCGAAGTCTTTCGAAACGAAGAGGTACGGCTTGAAATCTCCCGACTTGTGCCGGTCGATGTTCACGAAGACCGTGCCGTCGTGCAGCGTGGAAGGCGCGGTGGTTTCAACGCGGCCATACGGTGGCACCCCCGGCGGCGTCACGTTGTGCCAGCTCTTGCCGCCGTTGAGCGTCATCTGCACGAGACCGTCGTCGGTGCCGACCCAAATCTCGCCTTTGTGAAGCGTGGAGCCTTCAATATAAATGAGGTTGTCCGAATACTCCGCACCCGAGACGTCGTGCACGAGCGGGCCACCGGAGGGCTGCTGATGCGACTTGTCGTTCAGCGTGAGATCCGGGCTGATGACGGTCCAATGCCGCCCGCGATCGGTGCTCTGGAAGAGCACGTTCCCACCGAACCACGCGACGTGCGGATTCCACGGCGCGAACGCGATCGGTGAATCCCAGTTGAACCTGAATTTGCTCTTTGAGAGATTGTAGCTCTCGATTGAATCCTGGATGTAAGACATCGCGAGAATCGTATCTTTGGTGACTTTGTTGTAGACGGTCAGCACGCCGTTTTCCGAATCGCCCCAGATCCAATTCGGATCCGCCGGGTCGGGCACGACCCATTCGCCGTCGCCACCCACCGCCGCCACCCAATACTTATTGAGTATGCCCGACGGGTCGAGCGAATTCGACGGCCCGCACCAGCCGTTGTTATCTTGCCATCCGCCGCACACCCAGTACGGATTCTCGTTGGACAAGCCGACGTGGTAAACCTGACCGATCGGAATGTTGCGATCGAAGAACCAGTTGTCGCCGCCGTCAACGGTACGCGCGATGCCCCCGTCCGCACCGATGATCATGCGGTTTGGATTATCGGGCGCGATCCAAGCTGCATGGTAGTCGACATGGACTTGCTGTGCCGTTTCGGTGAATTTTTTGCCTCCGTTAGTGGAGACCGCGAGAAATTCCGAAATCGCATACACCTTGTCGGAATTTTTCGGATCGACGATAAGGTGTGTAAAGTAAAACGGCCGCTGGTCGACAAGCGTGTCGTTGCTGACCATCGTCCACGTTGAACCGGCGTCGTCCGACCGCCAAAGGATGCCCTCGGGCGACTCGATAATCGCGTACACGCGATTCCCGTCGCTCGGCGCCACGGCCAATCCGATGCGGCCCGTGAAACCCGCCGGCAGACCTTTTGCTGAGCCGGTGAGTTTCGTCCACGTGCGTCCGCCGTCAGCCGAACGGTAGAGACCATCGTCCGGACCGCCGCTCGTGAAGGTCCACGGTTGACGCAAGAAGTGCCACATGCCCGCATACACGACGCTGGGATGCTGCACGTCCATGGCCATGTCGGAGACGCCACTCTGGTCGCTCACGTAGAGTGTTTTGGTCCAGGTCTTCCCGCCGTCGTCGGTCACGTAGACGCCGCGGTTCTCGCTGGGACCAAAGACGTCGCCGAGGGCGCCCACGATCACGTGGTTCGGGTCGTGCGGATCGATCAGGATGCGCGAAATATGGCGGGTGAGCGTGAGTCCAACGTTGGTCCACGTCTTGCCGCCGTCGGTAGATTTATAGACGCCGTCGCCGTAGCTCACATCGTTGCGAGGGTTCGATTCCCCGGTGCCGACCCAGACGACGTCGTCGTTGGTGGGGTCGATCGCAATCGCGCCAATCGCTGAAACTTTTTGTTTTAAGAAAACGGGCTGCCACGTCTCGGCGCCGTCGGTGGATTTCCAGACGCCGCCGCCGGCCGCGC